>ENA-UESD01000017-UESD01000017.1-human-gut-metagenome-genome-assembly--contig:-NODE-17-length-161209-cov-75.758633_pt1 | contig 161209 bp, 148 predicted proteins | sample MGYA00242985_ERZ507986 | MGnify/ENA primary metagenome ERZ507986 (study PRJEB26167, sample SAMN06115408) | human gut metagenome | host: Homo sapiens | place: China:Guangxi | collected 2016-04-06... | reverse complement strand
GACCTCTCAACTGGATGTCACCTAAAGACGTTCTTTATTCTTTTCCTAATGTGTAACACATCATTGACAAACCTACAAAAAACTGCCTGCGGCGTACAGGACGTGGATTTTCTTTTTGTTGTTTTTTCTGTTCCCTTGACTTTTTTGCCCATCGGTACTATCATTTCAAGGTAAGATTAGTCAACATAATCTGGAAAAAAGGCTCCGCCCGCAGCTTGCCACCAGGAAGGAGGAACCTGTATGAATGATTTTGCAAATACCCTTCTACAGCTGTTTTTATATATTCTTCGGATTATCACCCCATTTTTTGCCCTTCTGATTATTTACCAATGCTTTTCCTCCCTGCGGAACCACCGCCGCCAGGAACAGCCCTTAATCACCCTGGGAAATTTGGCCACCCGGGATCTGATCCCGGTGATCTATTGGGAAAACTCCATCGGCCGGGGAAAGACCTGCGACATCCGTTTGGGAGACAACACTGTTTCCCGGGATCACGCGGTGCTTTACCGGCGGGAGGACGCCTGGCTCATTGCCGACACCAATTCCAAATCCGGCGTTATGGTCAACGGCACGAAAATCGACAAGCCCACGCCGGTTTACATCGGAGACACCGTCGCCGTAGGCTCCACTGTTTTAGTCATGCAGAAGGCGGACCGGGCCAGAAAAGCCCGGGCCTCCTGGTTCTTTGACGGCAGAGAGCAGAAAACCAGCGCTTCTCCGGTTACTTTGCTGTTTTTGACCTCCCTGCTTCATTTTATTTTGGCGTTACAGCTCTGTTTTGCCGGGGAAAGCTTTTCTCCCGATCCCTTTCTTCCCTATGCCCTGATGACCGGCGCGGCGTGGGTGTTTTTCCTGGTTTCCCGGCTGGCGTTTCACCGCGCCAGCTTTGAGCTGGAAACTCTGGCATTCCTGCTGAGCGGCGTAGGGATTATCCTGATCGGCGGCTATGACCTTGGAAGCACCTATATGCAGATCGCTACCATGGCTATGGGAATGGTCCTGTTCAGCTTTATGATCTGGTTTCTCCAGGAGCCAGACCGGGTCACCAAATGGCGCTTATGGATCGCTGCCGCCGCTGTCGCCGTACTGGGAATCAACCTGATCATCGGCACCGCGGTCAACGGCTCAAAAAACTGGATCATCATCGGGCCCATCTCCATTCAGCCCTCTGAATTCGTTAAAATCGCCTTGATCCTGGTGGGCACCTCCACTCTGGCCCGTCTGCAGACTACCAAGAACCTGACGGAGTTTATCGGCTTTTCCGCCGTCTGCGTCGGCGCTTTATTCCTAATGAGCGATTTCGGCACCGCCTGCATTTTTTTCCTGACGTTTTTAATCATCGCCTTTATCCGTTCCGGCGACGTGCGGACCATTATTTTCATCGTGGCTGCCGCCTGTCTCGGCGCGTTTCTTATTTTGCAGTTTAAGCCTTATATTGCCGACCGTTTCGCGGTATGGGGCCACGCCTGGGAATATCTGAACGACACCGGCTACCAGCAGGCCCGGGTGATGAGCTACGCCGCCTCCGGCGGCCTGTTCGGCGTAGGCGTGGGACAAGGCAGCTTACAATATGTATTCGCCTCAACCAGCGACCTGATTTTCGGTATGCTGTGCGAGGAAACCGGCCTTTTATTCGCCATTATCATCGCGGCTGTCATCGCCGGCCTGGCGTTTTACGCCCGGGCCATCAGCGCTACCAGCCGTTCTACCCTGTATTCCATCGCCGCCTGCTCGGTAGGAGGCATGTTTGTCTTTCAATCCTGTCTCAATATTTTCGGCGCCACCGACCTGCTGCCTCTCACCGGCGTAACCCTGCCCTTTGTCAGCATGGGCGGTTCCAGCATGATGGCGTGCTGGGGACTTTTGTCCTTTATCAAGGCGGCCGACGAACGCACCTACCAGGGCATTTGACATGAGGCGGGAAAAACTCTGACCTCTGAAAGGGGGAGCTCTCTTGAGAACCACCAGAGCCAGATCCATTGTAGTCTATATCCTGGCCGCCGTGTTCGCGGCGGGGCTTGGCTTTTTCGTACTGAAAACCTTCCTTCACGGCAGCGACTGGGCAGTCAGTCCGATCAACCAGCATATCAACACCGACAGCGGCGAGCTGGCCTCCGCCGGAAAGGTACTGGACCGGGATGGAGAAATTCTTGCCCAAAGCGTAGACGGCCAGCGGGTTTACAGCGCCGATTCCCTCATCCGCCAGGCCATGCTCCAAACCGTCGGAGACAACACCTGGGCCATTTCCACGGCGGTACAGAATACCCGCCGTTCTGATCTGATCGGCTATAATTTTATTACCGGCATCAGCGCCAACACCGCTTTCGGCACCGGGAACAACCTGACCCTGACGCTGGACAGCGGCCTGTGCGCCGAGGCTCTTTCCCTGATGGGGGACCGGGACGGCGCTGTGGTGATTTCCAACTATGTCACCGGGGAAATCCTCTGCATGGTCAGCACGCCCACCTACGACCCGGAAAACCGCCCCGACATTGAAAACGACGAAACCGGCCAATACGACGGCGTATTTCTCAACAAGGTGCTTTCCGCCTCTATGACGCCAGGCTCCACTTTTAAAATTATCACCTGCGCCGCGGCCATTGACAATATTCCCGACATCAATGAACGGGTCTTCACCTGCAGCGGGGAAATTGAGGTGGACGGCGAAAAGATCACTTGTATGGCGAGCCACGGTCAAATTGGATTTGAAGAAGGCATGTCCCAATCCTGTAATATCGTGTTTGCCGAGCTGGCTATGGAGCTGGGCAAGGACAAAATGACCGAGGAAGCGGAAAAAATGGGATTCGGCTCCTCCTTCACCATAGACGGCGTTCCCACCCTGGCCAGCAGCTACGACGTTTCCAAGGCGGAAACCAGGGATCTGGGCTGGTCCGGCATCGGCCAGTACACCGACCTGGTCAATCCCATGCACCTGAATATCCTTATGGGAGCCATCGCCAACGGCGGCGTCTACGTTACTCCGTACTATATTGATTCGATTAAAACACCCTTTGGCCTGCCCACCTATGTGGGCTACGGCACGCCGGGAGAACGGCTGCTGAAGTCCGAGACCGCCGACGCGTTAAAGGATATTATGCGCTATACGGTGGAAACTAACTATGGAGACAGCATGTTCCCGGGATTAACGGTATGCGCTAAGACCGGCACCGGCGAAATCGGAGAGGATAAAAATCCCAACGGCTGGATGACCGGCTTCACTCTGGATTCCGATTGTCCGCTGGCTTTCACCATTGTGGTGGAAAATTCCGGCTTCGGCATGGCTCAGGCCGGACCTATCGCACAGCAGCTCTTGCAGAGCGCCGCCGTTATCGTCCGGGGGCAATAGCCGAAAACCGGGAGCAGGCGCCTCCGCAGGCCGTTTGCAGGAAAGCGGGCCGGCTGCCACTGGAAAGGCCAATTCTTGCATCGGTTTAAGGCTTTTCTCAGGGGAAAGCTGTTGTCAAAGCGGAAAATTTATGTTAAACTGTTTTGCGAAAAGGAGCGGTCCTGAGAAAACGGCATCAGCGCCCGCCTCCCGAGGCCCCAGCGGGCACTGCCGATGCGGCGTCCCGTCAAAAACACACGGAGCCCGGCCCTTCCAGCATGGAAAGCTGTCGGATCACCGCCGGCAGTCAGGCTGTCATTGGGCCTTCGGCTCTGACAAGCGAGGATGAATAAAACGACATGTGGCAGAGGATCAAAACATTTTTCGCCCGAGTACAGACCATGAGCGTAAAGGCCATGTGGATGATGATCCAGAAAATCCACGCGGAGTCTCACGTGTCCCGTCTGTTTATTTTATTCGATATGGTCTGGTGCGCCGTGCATTACGGCGTGGGCTATTTGGAATACCGGGTCTTTGGCTGGGTTTATATCCGAGGAAAAAAACGGAAAACCTTTATGACCATGCAGGATAATCTGCGGGTATGCCGGTTGGCCAATGACAAGGCCTACCTTCCCTTATTCGAGGACAAGCTTCAATTCAACGAAAAATTCCGTGAATTTGTCCACCGTGATTTCCTGGACCTGCGGAAAGCCTCTTTTGAGGAATTTCAAGCTTTCTGCCAAAGCCATCCGGTGATCTTTGTCAAGGAAACCGACGGCTTCGGCGGCGTAGGCGCCAGAAAGCTTAGCGCTTCCGATTATCAGGCTGAGCCCTCCTGCCGGGCGCTTTACCAGGAGCTGAAGGATAACCGCCTGTTCGTAGTGGAGGAATGTGTGGTTCAATGCGAAAAAATGAACCTGCTTTGCCCTGCCTCTATCAATACCCTTCGGATGGTGACGGTTCTTGCCGGCGGAAAGCCATATCTAATGTATACCCTGGTGCGTATGGGCAACGGCACCAAGGCGGTAGACAATATCTCCAGCGGCGGCATGTACGCCCCGGTGGATGAAAACGGCGTGATCTTTAAGCCCGCTTTCTGCGATAAGACCGGCGAGCTTTACGAAATTCATCCCTTTACCAAAACCAAGCTGGTGGGTTTCCAAATTCCGTTTTACGCCCAGGCGGTAGAAATGGTGTTTGAAGCCGCCCAAAGGGTCCCCCAGGTGGGCTATGTAGGCTGGGATGTGGCTATGGCGGAGGACGGCCCCCTGCTTATTGAGGGCAACACTATGCCTGGCTACGATATGCCCCAGAACTATTATCATCTGCGGGATGAAAAGGCGGGGATTCTCTCCCGGTTCCAGGAGGTGCTGGGAGAGCGGCTGGAGGCAAACTAAGCGCCGGAGCCTTCGGTGCGGCGGGCGGGGCCCGCTTTCGTCACGGCCCGGACTTTTTGCTTCTCCGGCTTTTTGCGCCGCAAACCCTCTGTCAGGAGCCTGACGGCGGCTGTTTTTTATTTTCCTATCGGCAAAGCGCCGCAGCCTCTTGTTTTGATTCTCTCACAGGCTCTAAATCCCGTGGTCCCCTTAGGCGTAAATCCCAGCCGGATTTGCGCCTTACCCAGTTAAGGAGATTTTTATGAAACATAACCGTATGATAGCCGGGATCCTGGCTCTGATTCTCGCATTCGGCTCTGGAGGCTGTTCCTCCGGGCCCGACGATTTTAACGCCTCCCAAAAGGGCGCAACCGAAGCCACCCGGCAAAAAAATGAGGAAGTGTACCGCCAGCTGGATTTCAACAACAAGGATGAAATCAACGCGGCGGCAAAGGGCTTGCTGGATTCTCCCGAGTCCCTGGAAATCAAAGACGAAGACGGCAGCGTGATTTGGAGTCAAAAGGCCTTTTCCTTTGTTACGGAAGATACTCCCTCTCCGGATACCGTCCACCCCGGGCTCTGGAGCAACGCCCAGATGAACCGGTATTACGGACTGTTTCAGGTACACGACCGCATTTTTCAAGTACGCGGCTATGACGTCACCAATCTGACGCTGATCGCCGGTGATACCGGCTGGATCATCATAGATCCCATGTCCAACGCTGAGGCTATGCGCGCCGCCTTAGAACTGATCGAAAAGGACATTGAGGAGCGGCCTATTGCGGCGGTCATCTACACCGCGGCCTCCGTCAATCATTACGGCGGCGTGGGCGCTCTGCTGGAGGATGCCGCCGCAGCCATCCCCATTATCGCTCCGCGGGGCTTTTTGGATGCCGCAGGCACGGAAAACCTGTTCACTGAAAACAGCTCCCGCAGGCAGTCGGAGTATTTATATGGCAGCCTGCTTCCGGCCAGCGCTCAGGGCAGCCTGTTCATCGGCAAAGATGAAACCACTGCAAATGGTACAGCCACCTACCTGACTCCCAACGATTTTATTCAGGAAACCGGAGAAACCCGAGAGATTGACGGCGTAGAGATTCAGTTTCAGCTGTCGGAGGATACCACCGGTAATGTGGCGATGAACTTATATTTCCCCGACACCAAGTGTCTATGGCTTTCCGAAAATTGCAGCGGAACCCTCCATGACCTCTATGATGTCACAGGAGAAAAATCCTCCCGGCCTGACCAGTGGGCGGATTTTCTGACGGAAACCTACGCTCTTTACGGCAGCCAGGCTGAAATCGTAATCGAAGCCCACAATTGGCCCCATTGGGGAAAGGATGTGATCCGCTCCTACCTTTCCAACCTGGCGTCGGCTTATCAGTATGTATTCGATCAGACCCTTCATTTGATGAACCAAGGCTATACGGAGTCGGAAATCGTTCAGTCGCTGGCTTTACCGCAAAGCCTTGCCCAAAGCTGGTATCTGCGTCAGTACTGCTCCTCCTTAGGCGACAGCATCCGCACAGTATACCAGTCTTATCAAACCGCCTCCACCCTGAACCCGGTGGATTTAAACCCGCTGACGGAAACAGAGACAGCCCGCCGGCTGGTAGAATATCTGGGAGATGTAACCACCGTTTTAAAGCGTGCGGAGGAGGATTTTGCCAAGGGAGACTACCAATGGGTGGCCCAGATCACCAATATTTTGATACAAGCCGACCCTAGTAACCAGCAGGCCCGCTACCTGTGCGCAGACGCCTTAGAGCAGCTGGGCTATCAATGCGAGTCCGTCCTGTGGCGCAACGCCTATTTAACCGGAGCCAAAGAGCTTCGGGAAGGAGCGGATCCCCAAGAGGTGGAGCTGGATCCGCTTGGGCAGAAAGCCCAGCACTTTTTGTCAGGGGAAGCGATTCTGGATTATATGGGAACCCTGGTGGACAAGGATCTTGCAAACGGCAAGGAGTTCACATTTCTCCTGACTCTGACCGATGATGAGGAAACCTATACGGTGCAGCTTAAAAACAGCGTGCTTCTTGTTTATCCTGGGGCCGTGGATAAAGCCTGTAAAAATAAAATCACCACCACTTCCTCCGGCCTATTTGCAATTCTCAATCAGGATACCGACCGGCAGGCCTTACTGCTGGAGGTAGAGGGGGACGAAAACATTCCCTCTGTTTTGGCCGGCTGTCTCAAGCGGCCTTCTGACGAATTTAACGTGGTGATTCCTTAACCGGCAGCCCGGCATGATTCCTCTATGGGACATGGTTCCATGCGTTGGCCGAGCCCGCGCCGGCTTTCTCCGGTTCTCTGCCCATACGTTTTCTGCTTTTCCAGGATCCGAGCGGGAAGGCTTTCATGTTTTTTATGTTCATTCATATTGGCCAATAAAACAGGGACGGCTGTAAGCCGTTCCTGTTTTATTGATTCGGAAAATCATCGGCCCAGCTGTCAAGCACGGCTTCCGCTTAAGGAAAGCCCTTGGTTCTTCCAGGAGAAGCCCTCATAGAAACCAGACCCTATGAAGAGGCACCGTTCCATGGCGGAGGCCGCTGCCGGCGGCCCATTGAGTCCTTTGCGAGCGCTGCGGCATACGCCGCAATGATAAAATCCCACATCCCTTTGAAGGCCAAGCCTGCAGCAGGACTTTCCAGAGCTGATGTGAACTGCCGGTTTATCTGCGTTTTGGGTTACCATTTTCCTCTTGACAAGCACTGCCTGATTCTATATAATTAGTAATACAAAGCATAGTTATGCTAAGTATTTTGGAAAACAAAGATGGAGAACAGCAGATATGGAATTAAAGCTGGAACAGCAATTCAAAAAAGGCGCCTTAGAGATGGTGCTTCTCTCGTTGATTGCCCGTCGGCGCTCCTACGGCTATGAGTTGATTTCGCGTCTTCAGCGGGAGGGCGGCGGGCTTTTCCAGGAGACTAAGGAAGGTACTCTTTATCCCATCTTATACCGGCTGGAGGATGAAGGCCTTATCGAAAGCGAGCTGGCGTCAGACAGCGGCAGGCGGGTCAAAAAGTATTATCAGATTACTGATCTGGGGCTTTCCGCCCTGACGGAAAGAAAAAGCTTTTGGCAAAGCTATAAAAAGGTGATCGACCGCCTTTTGGAGGATGCGCTATGAATAAGAATCAATATGTAAATTCCATTTTGAAAAGGCTTCTGGCTACCGACCGTACGAAAAAAAGGATCCGGGCGGACTTAATGACGGAAATAGAAGCCTTGGAGGATCAGGGCTTTTCACTCGAGGAAATCGTGCGGCAAAAAGGCGCGCCAGAGCTGGTAGCCAAAGAATTTAACGACAGCAGTTCCGATCCGGAGGCACAACGGCAGTATTATTTACAGCGAGGACTGAAAATCGCCGTTATTGTTCTGCTTGTATCAGCCGTTCTCCTGGTGCTCGCTGGTACGGCCTTGCATTATCTGCCGTTTTGGTACACGCCGCCTCTTACCGAGGGAGAAACCGTCGCCATCATTGGCGGAGCCGATGGCCCCACCTCCATTTTCGTCACCAGTCTTCCCAAAATCATGGGTTTTGCCGCCCAGCTGCTGACTCTCGGCTGCGTACTGCTGGCCCTTTGCCTTGCCGCTCTTGCCGCATATTGGGCTTTAAGAAAAAGATATTAATCAATCAGCAAATAAAAATCATTTGTTGGAAAAGAAAAAACACCATAAAAGCCACGGGCTTAAAGCGTGGTTTTAAGAAAGCAGAGAGGGACGGCTGTGTGTCGTCCCTCTCTGCTTTCTTACCGCGCCGTCCAGCTATGCCGACGGCTTTTCCAACCTTATGCGGGCTGCTGACCGGCAGCTTGGGCCATGTTTCTTACCCCTCTGCCTTTGCCTCGGTTCCGTTGATCGGGGACTCATCCTCTCCCTTACGGTTCTGCATATGATAGCTGCACCGCAGCATCAGCTTTTCCGGGGCCAGCCTGCCGGTAAATTTCGCCGCTTTCATCAAGGCGCCCGGCACGATCAGCAGCTTTTTCTGGAACATCTTCCGCAGCGCATAAGCCGCCACCTCACAGCTGCTCAGGCCCTTTACGCTGAATTTCACGCCCGCCCGGTCATTAAACCCGGTATCCACTGGGCCGGGACACAGAACGCTGACGCTGACATCGCTTTTCTCCCGGCGAAGCTCTTCGTAAACAGCCTCGGTCAGACGGAACACATAGGCTTTGGAGGCGTAATAGCTGGACATGAGAGGGCCGGCAAAAAAAGCCGCCGATGAGGATACGTTCATCAGATATCCCTTATTCCGTTTTTTAAAATCCCGCAAAAACAGCTTCGTCAGAATATGCACAGCCTGAATATTCAGCCGAAGCATGTTAAGCTCCTGCTCCAGATCCGTATCGTAAAACCTGCCGTACATTCCATAACCCGCGTTATTAATCAGCACGTCGATATTTTGGTCTTTGACCTGATTGTATAAGTCGAAACAGGCCCGCTCTCTGGACAAATCCAGGGGGAGCACCTGAACCTCTGTGTTCAATTCCTGTTTCAATGCCTCCAGCTTATCTCTGCTGCGGGCTACTGCAATCAGGTCGTATCCCATAGCGCTCAGCATTCTCGCCATATCCTGGCCGATGCCTCCGCTCGCTCCTGTCACTAAGGCTTTCAATTTTCCTTACCTCCTTGTTTCTCCTTCGATCCTCGTCTTACCGCTTCCCAGCGGCCTCTCGGCCGCCATAATTCCCATCCTTTATTTAGGATACCATTTTACCCGCTTTTTTACAATTTATCCATTGCTTTTTCCTTGCGATATGCTAAAATGAAAGCAGTCCGGTTCCCACTCCGCGGTGAGCTCGTCTTCTCCGCAAAATAATTTTGAGGAAGGGAAGGACGCTCTTGGCGGCTCTTTCTTTTATCGTTCCAAAATAGAAAGGACTTATCCTGATGGCAAACAAGAAAAACCGGCCTGTTCCCCCGAAAAAGAAAAAAACAGAAAAGCGGGTGATATGGGTCCGGGTCATGGCTATTCTTCTCGCCCTTCTTTTGGCCGGTTCCGTGCTGGGCGTTATCTTCACCACGGCAGCCGTATAAAGCTCTAATTAGGCTGATTCCGCCACAAAAAAGAAACCGTCTGAAAATCTGTCAGACGGTTTCTTTTTTATTGGGCAGGAAAGCCGACGGCTCTTCCGGCGGCAATCATTTCGACACTATTTCCCCTGACAGATATTTTCCGGCACAGCTGCGGCTTTTTCGGCTCTTTCTTTTCACTTTAGGCCGTTTCCCACTCTCCCCGCCGCGCTATGATCCGATAAAAAGAGGACTGCCCTCTTCTCCTTGAAAGCTTCAATCAGGAAAAGGAACCGTCCTCACTTTTATCTCAGCATAAAATTACATTCCATGGATTTCTTCCGCAGACAGCAGGACCACTCCTGCGTCTCTCAGGGCTTCCATGGCTTTCTCGTCGTTATCCACCCGGATAATAACGAATGCCTTGCCCTTATCCCGGCTGATGAAAGCATACATATACTCCACCGTGATATGGTGATCCGCCAAAATACGCATTGCCTTGGAAAATTCGCCAGGCCTGTCGTTGATGCCGACCCCGATCACGTCCGTAAGGGAAACGGTCATTCCCGCCGCCTTCAGCGCCTTAACCGCCTGCCCCGGATCATTCACAATCAGCCGAAGGATTCCAAAATCGCTGGTATCCGCCACGGAAATCGCACGGATATCGATTTGAGCCGCCGCCAGGACTTCCGTAATCTGGGCCAGGCGTCCCTCCCGGTTTTCTACAAAAATGGAAAGCTGTTGAATCTTCATAGTGCCGCCTCCTTTTTAGATGTGCCGTTTGTCAATCACTCGCTTGGCCTTACCCTCGGAACGGGGCAGGCTCTTGGGTTCTACCAGGCGGATCTTCGCCGCGATATTCAGGGTGGACTGGAGAGCAGCGGCAATATTATGCTCCACATCCTCCAGGTTTCTCACCTTATCAGAGAACATCTGATCCGACATTTCCACCTGAACCTCCATAGTATCCAGATTGTTTTTCCGGTCCACGATGATCTGATAGTTAGGCTCCATGTTCAGGCTCAGCAGCACGTGCTCCACCTGAGAGGGGAACACGTTGATGCCGCGGATAATCAGCATATCGTCGGTACGGCCGCGGGTCTTGCTCATTTTCACCAGGGTTCTTCCGCAGGAGCAGGGCTTGTGGCTCAGCTTGCAGATATCCCTTGTGCGGTAACGGAGAAGAGGCAGCGCCTCCTTGCCGATGCAGGTGAATACCAGCTCGCCGTACTCGCCGTCGGGAAGCTGCTCTCCGGTTTCCGGATCGATGATCTCCGGATAGAAGAAATCCTCGTTGATGTGCATACCGGTCTGCTCTTTGCATTCGAAGGAAACGCCGGGTCCGGCGATTTCAGACAGGCCGTAAATATCATAAGCCTTAATATCCAGGATTTTTTCGATTTCCCGGCGCATATTCTCGCTCCAGGCCTCGGCGCCGAAAATGCCGCCGCGAAGCTTCAGGGTTTTGGGATCAATGCCCATATCCCGCACCGTTTCGCCGATGTACATGGCATAGGATGGGGTGCAGCACAGGAAATCGGAGCCGTAATCCCGAAGGATATCCACCTGGCGCTTGGTATTTCCGGAGGAAACCGGGATGGCCGTGGCGCCCAGCATCTCAGCGCCGTAGTGCAGCCCAAGGCCGCCGGTAAACAGGCCGTAACCATAGGAAACGTGGATATAGTCAGACTTGGTGGCGCCGGCGGCGACCAGCGCTCTGGCGGCGCCCTTGGCCCACACGTCGATGTCGTTTTTCGTGTACCCTACCACCGTCTGCTTGCCGGTAGTGCCGGAGGAGGCGTGGATTCTCACCAGCTGCTCCTTCGGTACGGCGATCATACCGAAAGGATAATTATCCCTCAGGTCGGTTTTGTAGGTAAAGGGCAGCTTATGGATATCGTCGATGGATTTAATATCCCCGGGCAGCAGGCCCATTTCGTCAAACCTCTTTTTGTAAAGAGGCACGTTGTTATAGCAGTTCTCCACCATTTTAACCAGCCGGCGGGACTGAATCCAGTGCAATACCTCTCGGGGAGCGGTCTCTAGGTCCGGCTCAAAATAGTTATCCTGCATTGGTTACCACTTCCTGTTCTTTTTCTTTTGATTTTCCTAAAATCAGAATCCGGAAAAGCCATGCTTCCACCGGAATTCTTATTCCGCATAGCCGCGGGCCGTCCCCCAAAAGCCGGGAGCTCTTTTTGGGTAAAATGAAGCGTATTATTTCCCCCGGCCCGGTCCGGCAGACTCAGCCGGCGCAGCGCCGTTTCCCAGCGCGCCGCGCTGGTCTGTGCAGCACGCGCCCGCAAGAGCGCAGGCGTATTCCTCCGGAAGCTTTTCCGGAGAGCCGGGACATAAAAGATTTTCTGAATAAAATATGCTCTTTTTCAAGCCTCTTACAGCGGCTTATCTCTCGTAGCCCAGCTCAAAGGCTTTTTTATTCATCTCAATAAACTTCTGAGGAACTGTTGCCTCGATGGTTTTCAGCCATTCCTCCTTGCTCAGCTCCATGTGTTTGGCCATCACGCCGATCAGCACTACATTAACCGCCTTGGAGGATCCCGCCTGTTCCGCTAAGGACAAGGCGTCCACCGCGACAATTTTCGCTTCCTTTTCCTGGAGCTTCTCAATCAGACCCTCCGGATAGACGGCGTTGCCCGCCACCACCGGCATAGGATCGATCCGCTGGGTATTGACGATAATGGCGCCTCCTTTTTTCAGGTAAGGCAGATATCTGGCGGCTTCCAGCTGCTCAAAGGCCAGGATATAGTCGGCGCCGCCCTTTTCAATCACCGGGGAGTAAACCTTTTCCCCGTACCGGACATAGGTTTCCACCGAGCCGCCCCGCTGGCTCATGCCGTGAACCTCGGAGACCTTCACGTCGTGGCCCGCAGCCACCATAGCGTTGCCCAGCAGCCGGCTGGCAAGCAATGTTCCCTGGCCGCCAACGCCCACGATCAAAACGCTTTTTACCTCGCTCATGCTTTCGCCTCCTTGCTCACAATAGCCTGCTTCGGGCACAGGCCCTCGCACACGCCGCATCCCACGCACTGGGTTCTGTCGATGACCGCCTTGCCATCCCGCTGGGAAATGGCCGGGCAGCCGATGGCCATACAGGCCTTGCAGCCAATGCATTTATCGGTATCCACCGCCAGCGGCGGGTTGTGCTTCACGGTTTTCAGCAAGGCACAGGGCCTTCTGGAAATAATCACAGAGGGGCCGTCCGCCGCCAGCTCCTCGTTGACGGCTTTCTGGGTTTCCTTCAGGTCATAGGGATCGCACACCCGCACCCGGTCGATGCCCACGGCCTTGCACAAGGCCTCCAGGGAAACAGCCGACGCCGGGTCGCCGTAAATATTTTTACCGGTGGTGGGGTTCTCCTGATGGCCGGTCATGCCGGTGATGGAGTTATCCAAAACCACAACCACGGAATTGGAGTTATTATAGGCGATATCAATCAGGCCGGTAATCCCAGAGTGGATGAACGTGGAGTCTCCGATGACCGCCACGGATTTTTTCTCGCTTTTTTCTCCCAGCACCTTATTGTAGCCGTGGAGCGAGGACACCGATGCGCCCATGCAGACGCAGGTATCCATCATGCCCAAGGGGGCGCTGGCGCCTAAGGTATAGCAGCCGATATCGCCGGACACATAAACCTTGGCCCGCTTCAGGGCGTAGAACAGGCCCCTGTGGGGGCAGCCGCAGCACATCACCGGAGGCCGCACCGGAATTTCAGCCTCCAGGGCTTGGGCGAGCAGTTCCTCGCCGGTGAGCAGCCTGCGCACCAGGCTCTGGTTAAACTCGCCGCACAGGGGGAACAGCTCCTTGCCAACGACGTCCACGCCGATCTTTTTGCAGTGGGACTCGATCACGTCGTCCAGTTCCTCGATAACATAGACCTTTTCCACCTTTTCCGCGAACGTTTTGATCAGCTCCACCGGCAAGGGATTCACCATGCCCAGCTTCAGGTAAGAGGCGCTGCCGCCCATGGCCTCTTTGGCGTATTGATAAGAGTTGCCGGAGGTGATGATGCCGATGGATGGGTCATTAATCTCCATGCGGTTGATTTCCGCGGTCTCCGCCCACTGGGTCAGCCTCTGGGTTCTTTCCTCCACCTTTACGTGCTTGGGCCGGGCGAACGCCGGCAGCATGACGTTTTTCGCCGGGTTCTTCTCATAGGGCTTCAAATCTCTTTCGTCCCTGTCCTGCAGCTCCACCAGGCTTCTGGAATGGGCGATCCTGGTGGTCAGCCGCAGCACCACCGGGGTGTCAAACTCCTCGGAAAGGGCATAGGCCAGCTTGGTAAAGTCCTTGCATTCCTGAGAATCCGCCGGCTCCAGCATGGGAACCTTGGCGCCAATGGCATGGCGGCGGCTGTCCTGCTCGTTCTGAGAGGAATGCATACCCGGGTCGTCGGCCACTCCAAGAACCATACCGCCGTTGACGCCGATATAACTCATGGTATAAAAGGGGTCCGCGGCCACGTTCAGGCCCACGTGCTTCATGGCGCAGAAGGATCTGGCGCCGGCAAAGCTCGCGCCAATGGCGGCCTCCGCCGCTACCTTCTCGTTGGGCGCCCATTCACAGGAAAGCTCCTGATATTTGGCGGCGTTTTCCGTGATTTCCGTACTGGGGGTTCCAGGATAGCTGGAAACAAAACGGACGCCTGCTTCATACAGGCCTCTGGCAACGGCCTCGTTGCCCAGCATTAATTGTTTCATCTATGTAGCTCCTCCAAATTTTCTATTCTTGTCAAAACCGGATTTATTCCTCCGGCTGATTTCTCAAATCCAGAATGCGCTTGGCCTTGCCCTGGAACCGCTCCAGGCTCTTAGGCTCCACCAGGGTCACCCTGGTTTCCAGGCCCAGCACGCTTTTCAGCCGGTCGTGAACGCTCTTCTGCAAAGCCTCCAGCGCCCGGTAATTCTCCAGCAGATCGCCGTTGAGCAGTTCCACCTTAACCTCCAGGTTATCCATGAAGTTCCTCCGGCGGACCACCAGCTGGTAATGGGGCCCCACGTTCTCCATGCCCACCAGCACGCTTTCAATCTGAGTGGGGAACACATTGACGCCCTTAATAATCAGCATATCGTCGGTGCGTCCCATGCACTTTTCCATGCGGACATGGGTCCGGCCGCAGGCGCAGGGCTCGTAATTCAGCCTGGTGATATCCTTAGTCCGGTACCTGAGCACCGGCATTCCCTCACGGGTCAGGGTAGTGACCACCAGTTCCCCGGCCTCGCCCGGAGCCTTGTGCTCCAGGGTATCCGGATCGATGATTTCCGGCAGGAAATGATCCTCCGCGAAGTGGAGTCCGCACCGCAGCCCGCATTCGCCGGACACGCCCGGCCCTCCCAGCTCCGTCATGCCATAATTGTCGGATACAAAAATCCCCATAGAATTTTCAATCTGGGTCCGCATCTCCGGCGTACAGGTTTCCGAACCCAGCAGGCCGATCCGCAGCTTATACTGCTCCATAGGATAGCCCGCTTCCTTCATGGCCTCCCCCAGATACAAGGCATAGGAGGGAGTGGCCACCAAACCGGTAACGCCAAAATCCCGGAACATCATCAGCTGCTTGGCCGTATTGCCCGAGGAGGCCGGAATCACCGTAGCTCCCAGCTTTTCCAAGCCGTAGTGCAGGCCCAAGGCGCCGGTGAACAGGCCGTAGCCAAAGGCGATCTGGATGATGTCTCCTTCGGTGGCGCCTCCGCCCACCGCCACACGGGCTACCTGGTCAGACCAGTTTTCAATATCCTGGCGGGTATACACCCCAACGGTAGGCTTTCCAGTGGTGCCGGAGGAAGCGTGGATCCGCACGATCTTCTTCATGGGCTGGGCCAGCATTTGGAAGGGGTAATTATCCCGGATGTCATCCTTCGTGGTACAAGGGATATATTGGACGTCGCTTAAGGTTTTTATTTTATCGCCGGTCACGCCGGCCTGGCGCAGCCGCTCATGGTAAAACGGCACATTATTGTAGCAGTAATCCACAATATGCTTCAACCGCTCCAATTGCAAGGCTTCCAAATCCCTGCGGTTCATGGTTTCAATGTCTTTCTGAAAAAACAACCGTAACACTTCCCTTTTTCTTTTCAAAGCAAGGCCTTTTCCCCTAAGATTTGCCCTATTGCTCCACCATAAAAGCAGGCTGGCACAGCCTGCTTTTTTAACAAAAAGCACCTGCGTTTTTTCGTTTATGGTTCTAATGCCGCCTTAGCCTCCGGCGGCCTTCGCCCTCCTTTATGGCGTGAAGCTATTATACCATAATTCCGCCTGTTTGACAAATAGAAACCGCAGGAACAGCATGGTTCTTTTCGGGAAAAGAAAGTCCGCTTTTCTCCATCATGAAAGATTTCTCAGCCGGCGGAGCAGCGGCACCGCAAAGGTAAAAGCGCAGGCAATCCGCCTGCGCTTTTTCTCAGCCTTCGCTTTTTGTAAAATAATCCAATCCGTTCAATTTTTGACGATATGATGCTTGGCCCGCCATTCCTCGGCGGTGCCGGTATAGAAAAAGTCGTTGGTTTCCCCGCTTTTCCATCCGGCCCTTTTAGCGATGACGCTGACCAGGAAGCACAGTGCCAGAGAGACGGCCATGGCCAGACAGGCATACAAGGGGCCGTTTGGGGTTTTGAAGCCGGAAACCGCCACCGGAACAAGGGCGGTCAGAAAGCCGCCGACCATCCCCGCCCAGGCGCCGGCCTTATTGATGCCCTTCCAATACAGCGCCACAGCGTAAGGCGCCAGGAAGGAGCCGGAGATGATTCCCCAGGAATAGGACATCATTTCCAAGATAGGAGTGGGATAGTTAGCCACCACATAAGAGCCCACGACGAAAATCAAGCAGAAAATACGGGTCAGCTTGGCCAGGGTTTTGTCCTTCATATTGGGCTTCAGCTTCGCCTTCACCAAATCCATGGTTACGGTGGAGCAGGCGGTCAGGGTGATGCTGGAAAGTGTGGACACAGACGCGGAAATCAGCAGCACCAGCACAATACCGATCAGGATATTGGGCAATCCGGCCATATTCAGCATCTGCGGCACGATGTAGTCCTTTCCTCCCTGGGGCAGCTCGCTGCCGAAGAACAAATGGGAGAAGGAACCGATAAAATATCCGCCTCCCGCAACCAGCAGAGCGAAGAAGGTGGAAATAATCACGCCCCGTTTTACCTCTTTGTCATCCCGGATGCCATAATATTTATGTACCATCTGGGGCAGTCCCCAGGTGCCGAAGCTGGTCATCAAAATGGTGGCGACCAGGGAAACCAGCATTTGGGAATCCATGGGAGCCATTTGGTTCTGCTCCATGTAGGAGATCATATTCTGGAAGCCGTTTTGCAGGCCGCCCACCTGGGGGCAGATGATAATCATAGCCAGCAAGGCGCTGACGCCGAACATCATGATAATCCCCTGAACAAAGTCTGCCTTCAAGGTGGCCATATAGCCTCCCAGCACCAAAACCACCGCCGAACCTACGGCGATCAGAATCATGCATACTGTTTCATCAATATTCAGCAGCACAGAACAAACGCTGGTCAGGCCCTTATACACAGAGGCGGAGTAGGGCAGCAGAAAAATAAAAATAACGATGCCGGAAAAGAGCTTCATCGCCTGGCTGTTATACCGCATTTCGAACAGCTGGGGCATCGATTTGATTTTCAATCTTCTGGTACATTCCCGGGTCCGTTTTGCCAGCACGAGCCAAGCCAAAAGGGAGCCGAACACCGCGTTGCCAAGGCCCACCAGGCCCGACCAAAGCCCATAGCTCCATCCCGAGCTGCCGGAATAGCCGATAAACATTACCGCGGAAAAGTAGGCTGTGCCGTAAGACAAGGCCGAAATCCACGCCCCTGCATTGCGTCCTCCTACCGTAAACGCCGCCATGCCCTTGCTGTTTTTGGAATTTAAAATTCCTACCGCAAGCATGAAAAGGACATAGACCGCTATGACGATCCATATAGTTGTTTCTTTGCTCATTGCCCTTCCTCCTTTATCACTTTAAAGCATCGATTAATCGATGCTTTAAACCACAAAAGAAATTTTACCTGTTTTCACTAAAAAAATCAAGCATTGTTTTCAAAATTCTTTTGTTAAGAATTTATTAATAGTTTTCTTTAATCCATTTTTATGGTAAAATAGAGAAAATAAAGGCAATTTGCTTGTAACCGGGAAGTTTTCCCGCTGCTGAAAGGGGTAACGGCGATTATGCTGCCGAACGACCAAGCGCTGATCGACGAAATTCTGCGTGAAAAGAAAAAAAACAACACTCTAATTCTGGCCCATACCTACCAGCCCCCCGAGGTTTTAGCGGTAGCCGATTTAACCGGAGATTCCTTCGCCTTGGCCAAGGCTGCCGAAAGCCTCGAGGCTCCCAGGGCGCTTTTGTGCGGGGTTCGCTTCATGGCGGAAACCTTGAAGATTCTGTCTCCGGAAAAGGAGGTCGTTCTCTCCCATCCTGACGCCGGCTGTCCAATGGCGGAGCAGATCAATCCAAAAGAGGTGGAAGCATACCGGAAAGCCCATCCGGACCATGGAATCTGCGCTTATGTAAACACCACCGCTGAGCTGAAAGCCCTGGCGGATGTCTGCGTCACCTCGTCCTCCGCAGTATCCATTGTGAGAAAGCTTCCTTATCAGGACATCTTATTCCTGCCTGACAAAAATTTAGGCTCCTTTGTGGCCGATGCCGTGCCAGAAAAAAACATCCACCTGATGAACGGCTATTGCCCGGTACATAACGAGATCACCGCCCAGGATATTCTAAGCATAAAGGCTGCCCATCCCGGCGCTAAAGTGGCGATCCATCCCGAGTGTCCTAGGGAAGCAGTTGCGCTGGCCGATATGATCGGTTCCACCAAGGATATCATCAGCTATGTGAATACCCGGGATGACGATATTATCCTGGCTACCGAGCGGGGCGTCTACGACAACCTCATTCTAGAATTTCCGGACCGGAAGCTTTACCAGCTTTGTCCCCAAAAAATGACCTGTGCCGATATGAAAAAGACCAATTTACAGCAAGTATATGACGCCTTGACCGGTAAGGGCGGCGAAGTCATTACCTTGGATGAATCTCTCCGGCTCAGAGCCTTAGGCAGCATTGCCAGTATGCTGCGGTATGGAAATTAATATAGCCGCGGCCAGTAGGCTGCCAGCTTTTTGCTGAGCCTCTTTGTGTTTTTATCATATAATCGATAAATCATATAAAGTTAAAACCGCATTGTGATATTTTCTATATCACAAAATATCGGAAGCTTAGTCAAACCGTTTTTCGCCTGCCAGGCCTTGGCATTTGTTGAGCTCTTAGTCAACCGCTTTCCTGGAGGCGCTGCTTTTAGTTTTATTATAACAATTCAACGCGCGGGCTGCGTCCAGGCTCAGCCTGGGTTTCGATCGCTATTACAGCACTGCCTTCCTCGCGGGCGCCGCTTTTAGTTTTATTTATAACAATTCAACGCGCGGGTTGCGTCCAGGCTCAGCCTGGGGAAAGGGGAATCGTAATTATGCCCCAAGAGCAAAATTATGACGTTATCATCGTAGGGGCCGGCGCCGCCGGCCTCTACGCCGCTTTAAACCTGGAAAAGGAGGCGAAAGTCCTCCTGCTTTCCAAAAAGGAGCTCGCTCTTTCCAACAGCTCCCTGGCGCAAGGCGGAGTCGCTTCCGTAGTATATCGGGAAAACGATGATCCGGAGCTTCACTTTCAGGACACCTTGATCGCGGGCAAGCATCAAAACAATCCAGACGCGGTGCGTGTCCTGGTGAACGAAGGGCCGCAGGATGTGCTGAACATCCAGCGTCTGGGAGTGGATTTCGACTTAGCCGGCGATGGCCGAATCCAGATGACCCTGGAGGCGGGACATTCCCGCCATCGGATCGCCCACCACAAGGATTCTACCGGAAAAGAAATCGTGGACAAGCTGCTATATAGGGTAAAAAGGCTTGCCAATGTGACGATTTTGGAAAACGCTTTGCTCTTTTCCCTGACAAAAACGGAAAACGGCTTCTACGCCGGGGTCCAGCATCAGGGAGAAGCTTTTTATGCGGGAGCTTCTTATGTGCTGCTGGCTACCGGAGGAATTGGGCGTATTTACCAATACACCACCAATTCCGCTATTGCTACCGGCGACGGCATTATGTTTGCACATGAGCTGGGAGCTGAAATCAAGCATTTGAGCTGGATTCAATTTCATCCCACCGCCTTTGCCGCGGAAAAGGACCGGGAGCGCTTCTTGATTTCCGAGGCGGTTCGGGGAGAGGGCGCCAATCTGTTAAACTGCTACGGCGCCCATTTCACCTCCAAATATGATTCCCGGGGAGACTTAGCCCCCCGGGATGTGGTATCCAATGCCATTATGCAGGAAATGGCCGCTACCGGCAGCGACCGTTTCTATCTGGATATTACGTATAAGGACCCGGATTTCCTAAAAAGCCGTTTCCCTATGATCTATGAGCGCTGTCTCACCGAGGGAATCGATATCACCAGCGACTGGATTCCAGTGTTCCCCTGCCAGCATTATTTGATGGGCGGCATCAACGTGGATTTAAACGCCCGTACCCGGGTTTCCCGGCTGTACGCGGCGGGTGAATGCTCCCATACCGGGGTTCACGGCAGGAACCGGCTGGCCAGCAATTCTCTTTTGGAGGCTCTGGTATTCGGCAGACGGGCTGCACAGGATATTTCCGCCCATCTGAAGCGGGAGCAGCCTCCCTTGGGGCCGGCCCCTGAACAGGTGAATCTGGGCGGTAAGCCTATGCACCACGGCTACCGGACAAAGATCCGGGAAATCCTGCAGAATGCCTATTTTGTCATTCCAAAGCCAGAGGCTTTTCAGGAGGGCCTCAGCACCGTCAACCAAATTTTACAGGAGCTGGAAACCGGCGGCTACGCCCGCGGCCAGGATTTTGTGGAAGCGAAAAGCGCCGCGGTCTGCGCGAAAATTATCTTAAGCGAGGTTTTGAATGAAAATGATGCTTAATTCCTTTTATGTGGACGATCTCATTAAACGGGCGATTCAGGAGGATATCAACTATCTGGACGTCACCTCCGACTATCTTCTGCCCCCTGAACAGACTGGCGCCGCGAAATTCGTGGCGAAGGCCTCCGGAGTGCTGTGCGGCTTGGATGTCGCTTTTCGGGTCTTTCAGCTGTTAGATCCTACCTTTTCCGCCAAAGCCTATCAATCCGACGGAGACCCGGTTGAAAAGGGCGACCTGATCGCGGAATTTACTGGAAACGCCCGGCAGCTTCTGAAAGGGGAGCGAACTGCTCTGAACCTTTTGCAGCACATGTCCGGAATCGCCACCGCAACCGCCCAGGCTGTGGCTCTGACGAAGGGCACCAAAGCCTCTATCGCGGATACCCGCAAGACCTTGCCCGGACTCCGGGCCCTGCAAAAATATGCCGTCACCATAGGCGGCGGAAAAAACCACCGCTTTAACCTCTCCGACGCCGCCATGCTGAAGGATAATCATATCGACGCAGGGGGCGGTATTACCAGCGCTATCAGCAAGCTGCGGGAAAAGGTGGGCCATATGACCAAAATCGAGGTGGAAACCCGGAGCCTGGACGAGCTGAGAGAAGCTCTGGCGGCTGGAGCGGATATCATCATGCTGGACAATATGACGATAGAGCAAATGGCGGAGGCGGTCAAAATCACCGGCGGCAAAGCTCTGCTGGAGGCTTCCGGCAATATTACCGCAGACACGATTCAGGCCGTAGCCGCTACCGGCGTGGACATCATCTCCATCGGGGCCCTCACCCATTCGGTAAAGGCCTTCGACATTTCTATGAAAATTTCCTTATGATGAAAAACGATTGAAGCTGCCAGTAAATAAGCGGTATATAAAAGCCTCTGAAAGAACAGCATCGACGGCTGACCTTCCGCTAAAACGAGCAATAAAGAGGAGTTCCTGCCAAATTAGGCGCACCGGATAAGAAAGTAATTTTATAAAAGATACCGTGCAGCACCTAAAAGGTGCTGCACGGTATCTTTTGCTATGCTGCGAATTTGAAGCTTTGCGGATTATCCTGGACTTCTTTCATACATATCAAGGCTTTCCTTTTTGACAGGGCTGTCCAGAATCCCCACTACTGTGAAATAGACATCCGTCCTGGCATGGCAATAGCTGTCGTACTTGTCGTTGTTGTGGACTTCAATGCGCTCAATCAGTGAATTGGCGATAGTTGGCGTGAAGCTCCTTAATATCGATCCTTTCCGGCAGCCAGGCATAACAAAGGCTTATTTATCCTACTATGCCTAGCCTCTCTTTCCCATTCTGCGATTTATCCGATAAGCTGTTTCCTTAAACTGCTCCAAGGCATTCTACCTTCCAGTCGTGCTGAATGAGTTCTGACATCATAAATCATGCCGTCGATTTTTAGCTTGAAACCGCCTTCTCATCTGAAGCACATCAGCTTTCCGCTCTCAATAACGGCTTTAGGAGTAATGTCTGCGATTGCCGTCTATTTCGTTTTCTCCTATCGACTCTGGCGGAAGCCTTCACATCATATCGAGGTTGAAGATAAGGTCTTTTGTCTCTTTCATATATACTTATCCTACCTTTCGCACCGGCTTCTGCGACCGCGGGCCATTCTCCGGTTGTAAGCTTATACCGTACTGTGTTCCGTTCGTCGCTTTTCCTATGTCGGTTTTGGCTGCATACGGACTGCCGCTCCAGAGCGGAAATCTGTTCCCGTCTGTTTTGAGCAAACGAGACAAGCTCCTGCCGCACGGCGGGGAACATGCTGCTTGATTATTCGCCGCAGGACAAAATGTTTGTCAATGCTTTGGGGAAAGCTCCCACATGCTTTTCAAAAAACGGAGACATCATTTTGTTTAAGCTTCATTTTTCGCTTCCTTCAAAGCAGTTATTACACCGGCAAGGTCTGTATTGATACAGATAGATTGTTTTGCGATGGCATCTGGGCAGACAGCTTCTCCCAGATTGATGCAGGCGTAAACCGTTTTCGGGTTCTGATAGGTCATCTTCCAAAACGGATATTTGATGATAGCAGGAGTATTGCTGCCTACGCCCAGTTCCAGAAAGAGGATATGCAGTCCCGTATGGCGGCGCAGGAAATCCTCGTAGCGGCGAGCCGCATTGTGCCAGCCCTCATCTTCCACAAAGGTCATATCCGTCCGCAGATTCATCGCCATAGGCGCACCGCAGACGGGGCAGTACGGCACGAGCTTACCGGGGATCTTTCTGTTTTCTTGTTTGTCCAGCATTTTTCTGACAACCGTTTCATTGTGATAGGTTTTCTGATGGCAGGGCTTTGAACACTGCCAGAGGCCGTAATCTCCCTGTGTATAGAACAGGCGGCTCTTATCAAATCCGGCTTTTTGAAAGCAATGATCCACATTAGTGGTCAGCACAAAATAGTCCTTGCCGTCGACGAGCCGGAGAAGCTCGTTGTAAATCGGCTTCGGCGCATCCATATAGCGGTTGATATAGATATACCGGCTCCAGTACGCCCAGTGTTCTTCCAAGGTTTCAAAGGGATAGAAGCCGCCGGAATACATATCGGAAAGCCCGTACTTTTCGATGAAATCGCCGAAAAATTTTTCAAAGCGTTCGCCGGTATAGGTAAAGCCGGCAGAGGCAGAAAGTCCGGCTCCTGCGCCGATCACAATTGCATCGGCTGTTTTAATTTCATATTTGAGTTTTTCTATCTGCTCTGAGCAGCTTTTCGTAGATGTCGTAGTCCCGCTCCTTGAATACATTGAAGATCACCTCGATTTGGTTTGGATTTTCCCGCTGCCACTGGATCACCGTCTGAATAGCGACCTGTGCCGCCAGCTCGTTGGGAAAACGAAACTCACCGGTGGAAATACAGCAAAACGCTACGCTGTGAAGCCCGTGTCTCGCCGCCAAATCAAGACAGGAACGGTAGCAGTCTGCCAGCAGCCTTCGGTCGGAAACCGCAACAGCATCGCCGATGACCGGGCCGATCGTGTGCAGCACATACCGGCAGGGCAGGTTGTAGGCTTTTGTGATTTTCGCTCTACCGGGTTCTTCTTTATGCCCCTGCCGCTTCATCAGTCCGGAACATTCCAGACGGAGCTGTACGCCCGCATAGGTGTGGATGGCGTTGTCGATGCAGCCGTGGCAGGGAACGAAGCAGCCCAGCATACCACTGTTCGCCGCGTTGACAATAGTGTCGGCGGCAAGGGTAGTAATATCGCCCCTCCAGAGATACAGGCCGGGCTGTACCGGCGTCAAATCCTGAAATCTTGTGACGCCCCGTTCGACAAGGCGTTCAGACAAATAGGCGTCCTGCACGCTCAAAAATTCTGCGCTGACCGGTAAGGGCGGGCGCACATTCATCAGGCTCCGCAGATACCGCTGCTTTTCTGAATGGGAATCCAGTACACGGATATTCTCATATTCTTTGCGCTCCTTTATCAGATAATGGAGCAGAAAATCCAGCCGTTCGTTCTGTGTCATACCGTTACCTCCGTTCGATTGCCTTTGCCGGGCAGATTTCATAACAGTTCCCGCAATGCAGGCAGTGGGCCTGCTTGATGACCGCCGGCACAGAGATCAAGTCAATACAGCTTTGCGGACAGACCGTTTCACAATCCCCGCAGCCGGTACAACCGGTTGTGATGAAATATCCTCCCGCTTCCACCTTCATTTTCCCAAATGTAAAAGAAAATCGTTCTATCGGTGTTTTGGAAAGGTCAAACCATTCTCCGCTGCCATCATAAATTTGGAACACTGTCAGCGCATTTTGGGATTCCTGTGTGGGATAAATCTTCCACATATATGGATTTTTTTCAAACAGCCGAGGCAAAAGCGTATTTCCAAGCTCTTTTACCTTTCCCCGCAGCGATATTGCCGAGCAGGACATGGTGCTCTTGCCCTTCATTCCCGTCAGCGCAATATATCCCTTTTTCTTCAAGCGGTCATAAAAGCTCTTGCCCTTTGCAGTCAGAAAGTAAAGGCTGTTTTCATCGGCGTCCATCATATCGACGGCGCAGGTAACAGGCAGCCCGCCATCGTCAATCGTTGCTGCGATAGCTGTATGGATTTCTTCCTGTAAATATTTTAAGTATCTGCCTGCTGACATAGCATCCCCTCCCTCCAAAAGGAAAGCCGGAGCCGTTCTTCCGACAGCCCCGGCCGATTGGAATTTTCCGCTTAGGCAAAGAAGAAGCCTGCTGTCATATCCAAATAGTTTTGACCGCTGTATGCAGGATACTGCCTGCCGACTTCCGCCTTAAACTCGTCTGCGTTCTTGCAGCCTGCCGCAATCTTTTTCAGATTCTCCAGATAGTCGATCTTTGTCTGGGCGTCTTTCAGATCCTCCGGCGTGTAGTGCGAGGTGAGGATCAGGTTATAGCCCTTTGCAATGTAGCTGCGAAGCTCTGCAATCATGGCGTCGGCATGACCTGCACCTGCCACGATGGAGTGGCAGTCATGGCCCAGCATGTGGGTGTAAACCACGTTGATTTCAGGAATCTCCACATCAAAAGCATCTGCTGTCTGCTTGATAATAAAATCCATGCCGCCGATGGTCACCTTGCCGGATTCCACCACATTGGTGATCTTGTGGACGGAGGAATCAAAGCTTTCTCCAAATGAGCTGGTAAAGCTGTCGATTAGAGCCTTGCCGCCGCCGTTTTCGGAATAATCCACGGCGTTCTGCGTTGCAAATTTCGGCACACTGGGCAAAAAAGTCGCTCCCGCGCCATGATAGGCAACAAGCATACCCTCTCCTTCCATATCCTTCAAATATTCCGTAAGCTCTCTGATATTGTCAAAGAAGCAGGGAGACTCAATGATAACGGCTTTCCCATTTTTCTCCACGACGAACACCTCGTCGTCGATAAAGTCATTGGTCTTATAGGCGTGCAGTTTAATGCCGCCAAAATCGTAGATGTTCATTTCGCCTTTTGTAAGTTTTACAGATGTAAAAGTATTTTTGTTCATGATGATAGCCTCCTGAAAATGATTCTGCATATTTCGAGCTCCGCAGCGGCCGTCCTGCGTAACTCTTGTCTTTATTATAGCGCTTAAGGCTCTGTTGTAAAGTAAGCACAATATTGTGCTGTAGTTACCTAAAGGATACTATTAGGCAGCTGCCGGAAGAAAATAAATGTGTATCCACGGGATTTTTAAGCCTTTGAAGGCTTAAAAAATTTTGATCTCCAGCGGCTTCTTGACGAAAAATCCGCCATATTGTATAATTAGAAACAAGGTTTCTATCAGAAACTATAGGAGGTAAGAATCATGAGTGAGCAAAAATCAGTGAAAGACCTTCCTGCTTGTCCGGTGGAAACGACGCTGACGCTGATCGGGGATAAATGGAAGGTTCTGATTTTGCGTGATCTGATGCCGGGGACAAAGCGATTTGGAGAGCTTAAAAAATCAATCGGGAATGTGTCGCAGAAAGTGCTGACGGCGCAGCTTCGGGCAATGGAGGAGAGCGGACTGCTTACCCGAACGGTCTATGCCGAGGTACCTCCACGAGTGGAGTACACACTAACTGAGCTTGGAAAAAGCCTGAAGCCCATTTTAGACGCCCTGTGGAATTGGGGAGAGGAATACAAGGCCGCCTTGAGATGATCTCTGCCTACAAGAGTAAAAATTAGAGACTGAAAAAGCTTGATTTCAAACCGTTTTTAGCGCATAAACTTTGAGGGGTAAGGTGTTTGTACCTTACCCCTCGATTTTGCATTTGAAAGCGTCTTCCTCTATATATCGCACTCGAATATAAGCATTTCACATTGATCGTCAACTGCCGGTTCTTTCTTGTAATTGGAATAGGTCGATATGCTTTTGAAGCCACATTCTCTTAAATATGCTTCCATTTCGCCGTATCGGTACAAGTGCGTCTGAAAATCCATGCTTTCGCTTTGCAATAACTCAGCGCCATTATAGAGTTCGTAAATAGATGGAGAAAACTGCGTCTGGCTGGTTTCATCATAGTGGTTTTTTCCTTTCAGGAGTAAGTCAAATCCCTCTTTCGTTTTCACCGAAACACTTGTTTGGTAGCCGCTGTCCTCGCTACACCTGTCAAAGACGGTATCAGCAGCGAACACAAATTTCCCGCCGGGAGCCAGCAGCTCTTTCATCTTCTGTAAAATCCCTTTGCATACACTCATGTCTGTAAACAAGGAGATTGAGCCGGAGGGGATAAAAATATAATCGAACTTTTCCTGTACGGTAAAGTTGATAATGTCTGCCTGCATTACTCTTGCGTTCGGCGCCTTTCGCTTTAATTTTCCCAGCATTTCTTCTGATAAGTCCATTCCGAAGATATCAAAGCCACGCTCTAAAAACGGAATCAGGAAGCGCCCGCTGCCGCACAGGGGTTCTAAAATTTTCTTGCCCTTTTCTGCATAGGAAAGATAGAAGTCCAATTCGTCCTGCGGCGCTTGCTCATGTAAGATTTCGTACATTTCGGTGCATAAGCTGCCATAATAGTTTTGCTTTAACTCACTCATTGATGATTCTTCTAAAATCACTCACAAATTCGGCTCGATAAAATGCACGGCAGAGGTATCCCAATATTTTTTGTAGACCCGGCTTTCATTCCCATCTAGGTTAAGCTGGTACATCCGAAATGTCACCAAAATGTTTTTCGGCTGCCATTGCTCCTCATACGAATACTGGTACTTCATCCCCACATTCCGCATCACGCCGCCGCTTCGGGGGTTGTTTCGGTCATGGGTTGCCGTGATATAGGACAGGCCGTCCTTTTTTACCTGCTTAATAACCGCCTTAGCCGCTTCTGTCACAATCCCTTTATGCCAGAACTCCTTGCGAAGCCCGTAGCCAAAATCGTGATGCTCTTCCATGTCCACTTTGATGTAGCCGATGGGATAATCGTCCGCTTTCAGACAGACCGCATAGGCATAGGCTTGCGGCTGGGCATATTTTGCCGCGTACCGTTCCTCATAAAACCGCTTCGCTTCTTCCATGTTTTTCACAGGATACCAAGGCAAAAATCTGTTGACTTCCTCATCCTGAAGGATAAGAAACAGCGCCTCCATATCCTGTTCCGTGAATTTTCTCAAAATCAAACGCTCTGTTTCTAATGCCGGTGTATTCATCTGGTTCCTTTCACTGCTCAAGTTCTCCCAAGGCTTCTGTGCAAGGCTCATGTATAAAAGCGGATAGGGGTTCCCCTGTTCATCATAATCCGTCCTTTTGTAAACCTGAAAGCCCATGTGTTCATAAAACCCCTTGGCCTGCGGGTTCTGCTCATTGACTGCCAGCCGTTTTACACCATAGCTTTCGATCCCGTATTGGATCAGGCGTTTCCCTAAGCCTTTGCCGCGCTCTTCCGGGGAGATGAACAGCATTTCCAATGTGCCATCCTCAACCCCCATAAAAGCCACGGGGCGGCCCGCGTCATCTTCTGCAATCATCAGATGGGCGATCCCCTTCAATGCCTGTGGGACATATTCTTTGATACTTTTGATTTCACCGTCCGACAGAAACAGGTGGGTGGCTCTTACGGAGCTTTCCCATACCTCCAGTAACCGATCGATTAAATTCGGAATCCTGTCTGTTGCTTCAATAATTTTCATGACTGCTCCCATATATGAAAAATCTTTTGACATTAGCTTATCATAGCTATAAGGCTAAAATCAATATTCTTAATTTGAATCTCTATTGTAATCAACAATACTCAAATGCTTCGTTCCTCTAATTTTTCAGTTGTTACATAGAAAATTAAAGGCTAAAAGTCCTGGCTTCAAGCCCTTTTTAAAGCATAAGCTTTGAGGGGTAAGGTGTTATTCCTTACCCCTCAGTTTTCCGTTTGAAAGTGTTCAGTATTGTTGTAAAAAGCGGAAGCGTCAGCGCAGGCAGGCGGTTACATACTTGACGGGCACATCCATTCGCTCGGCGATTTCAACCACGGTCATCCCAGAGGCTGAGAACCTGCGGCAGACTGTCTTCATAGACTCCCCAATTTCTATGATATGAAGATCCGGGTCATATAAACGAACCACCCTTTGTCCCCAGCTGTGCTCCTTTACTGGGTGAACGTAACGGATTCCTTCCAGCGCTTCCAGCCCTGTCAAAAAGCTTTCGAAATTTTCTTCTTCAAAGTAAAGCTCTGCGTCATTGCCGCCAAAGCTGATGTCTTCCGCAGCCTTTGAGAGGAATCCCATCCAGCTTTCCTGGGTTTGCAGGCAAAGCCCTCCGGTCAGGGTGACGTTTGCGCCAAAGTCAAGGATCACCCTCAATCCCAGAACTTCCCGATAAAACCGTTTCGACGCTTCTAAGTCGGATACCACCAGCAAAGGGTTTTTCAGCTTCATGCTCTTCCTCCCGCTCATTTCTTTTTTCTTGCCGCTCCGTCCGGGTTCAGCGGCGCTGCTTTTCACTAAAGACAGTATACCCTGTCCCGGCCTGAAGCGCAAGCGAAATAAAAAAGCAAGGCCTAAGCCGCGGAAAACAGGCCGCTCCAGGCGGCGGAGGATCGGGCGGCCGGACCGTTTGAACGCCAAGGGGCATCAAAAAAATAATTCTCCGCCGCCCTGTCTGTGGCTCTAACCGGGTGTAAGAAGCCGTTTTCTACACATGCGCTGGGCCAACGCCCGCCGGCCATTAAAAAGCCGTCCGCGCCTATTTATTTTACAGCCAGATAAAAATACTGTCCGTCTCTCAGATTCAGATTATAAAACAGCTTTCCCGCCGCCTCGCCTGTGGTCTGCTTCACCGTCAGCCTATTCCCTTGTAGGGAAACCGCTGCCGTACTCAGGCCCGGAGCCGCAAACCCGGCGTTGCATTTTGTGTAATCCCCCTCCGCCACATACTCACTGAAAGCTCTGGTCTGATAAAACACAAACACAAATTTTGGCGTAAACGGCAGTGTAAAGTGCTGTTCCGCGTCACCGGTGCCGGCATAGCTGTCCAATAAATAGGGCGAATCAAATTTCTCTCGGTCGGCGGCGGAAAGATGAGACACTGCATCCTGCAGATGCCCTCCGATCACGCTGTCTAAAATCAGGTTATCCTCTGTAAAATCACTTCTCATGGGCTTATCGGTGCCCAGCCAATTATTTAGGCTTAACGCCGGCGTTTTATTGCTTGTGGGCATAAAGTAACCTCCTTCTATTCCGGACTGTATGCGTCAATCTGGTTCCAGGTCATTTCGGCGGCATCCATCTGGTCAAACGTCTTGTCCATGCTGTCAATCCGATTCCAATCCAGGGTCCTGAAATCAAACTCCGCTTCCAGGTGACAGGGCAAAAACTCCTTGGCCGCCGCCTTGATCTCTTCCTGGCCCTGAAAATCCTCCAGAAAGTCAAAGCAGTTAATGTAAATGGACGCGCCATCCAGATTTTCCTTTACCTGAGCCCGCAGTCCGCAGGCCACCAGCGCCCTTTCCAAATCCTCCCGGGTATTGTTTCGATTATTGATAGCTCCCCGGTAAAGCAGCATTTCCCTGCGTTCCCGCAAAGGCAGCAAGGTTTTGGGCTTGCCATAAATTTCTTCCCTCCTGGAGATTCCTTCCCCCTGGGCGGTGGGGAGAAACGCCTCCCGCTCCAGCTCGTCAAGGCCGTCCTCCAATAAGTCTAGCCCCGCCGCATAAGCCGCCAGCTCCGCGTAAACCAGCGTGCCCTTCTCCAGCTTATAGATACCCAGCGGACGCAGGGCATCCCGTAACGCTTGCAGCCTGCTCATTGCTCGTCCTCCACTTTGGGAGAAACCCCTATGGTTCCCGCCACCGCCAGCTGGCCGCTTTGCACCGCCACATCATGACACAGCAGCGGCTCCGGCCAGCATTGCTCTACGCCCTCGACTCCGTAAACTACAGCGGCGGCTCTGGTCATGTAAACAGACTCCCCGATAGACAGGCCTCCCATATAATCCCGTAAGGCTTGCTCCGCCAACAGCTTCAGCTCGGAATAATCGTATCCCGCCTTTGGTACCAGATACAATATGATATCTACAGAAACCTTTTCCGCTCCCTTCACTTGAACGTCCACGTTGATTTCCTTCAAAGCGTTCAGGTCGTTCTGGATCTGGGTAATCACCTCGCCTCCGGGGACATCCCCCCTGGAGGCCACATATACGTCTACCGTGCCCGTGCCTCTGGCTCTGGGCGATACCGCCGCCGAATACACGCCCTCATATTGCAAGGCAAATTCCCGGTAAAAGGCGCTGTTGGTACCGTTGGGAATGTTGCGGCAGCTTTCCAGCACTCTCTCCCGAAGCTCCTCGTCGCTTTCTCCGTCGGCGCCGCCGGTAAACGCGTCCCGGTTGGTTACCGCCGTCACTCCCGGAGGCGGCGTCACCAGCACCTTAATGGTTTCCGCCGCCGCATTAGCCTGCGCGCCGCCTTCCTCAGAGGCCGCCGGGACGGAAACGGAAAAATCCCCCGCCTTTAAGATTCCTTTCCGGGTGGTGACAAAACGCAGTCCCTCCTCCTGGGAAACAGCGCACACCGTGCCCTCGGGAATGGTCACATCGTACAGCAGGGCGGCCTCCCGGGAAAATTCCAGCGTTCCCTGAGAACGGACGGCGCTTTTCCGCTGGATTCCCCTTTGCTGGGCGTGATAATCCAGCTGGATGCCCTGGGCCGTCTGAGGAAAGACCTGGCGCTTCAGCCAGTCCAAATTGGTGCAGGCGGAGAACAGCTCTCCCGCCAGAACCTTCAGCCGGATGCCGATGTCCGAGGCGTCGTCGGCTGGAAAGCCGGCAAGCTCCTGAAACTGGTCCTGCATTCTGGAAAGTATGGATTCATAGGTTTCGCTCATATCAACACCTCCAATTCCATCTGTTTCCGGTCCGCCAAAAGGGAGACCGTTAAGGAAAGCTGGTCGGGCCCGGTCATACCTGCCCGCACCCCCAGAGGGGTCACCTCCGCCATGGGCTTGAGGGCCTCCCTCACCATCTGCATGGCGGTTTCCGAAAGTGCCTCCCGGTTTCCATAGCTGCCCTTTAGGGTATACAACCGGCTTCCCAGCTGCTGGTCATAAAAGAAGCTTCCCTTTTTTACCGTGAGCCGGAACACCGCCCGCTGCAAAAGCTCCCGGGCGCCGCTGATCCGCACCGGCAGTCCGCTGCCATTCGTTTGAAAATCCCCGTCTTTGATCGCTGTATCCATAACCGCCTCCTTATTGTTCTGCGCCGTTAATAAACACCTGGCCCTCCAGCTGGATTTTCCCATCCCGGGTCAGGGTGATTTTCGCTCCTCCTGAGGAAAACAGAACCAGCTCGCCCGGCTGCAAGCCCTTTGGGTCGATTTCCACTCCCAGGCAGAAGGTCTTTTCTCCGGAAACCACGCCCACCGCGTTTTCCCCGGCGGGAGGCAGGCTCTTCACTCCATAGGGTCCTGCGGCGGCTACCTCCCGGTACTCCGACGAGGACTGAAGCAGCAAGCCGCCGTTCTGTTCCCCCGAGATTGTCCCCGCCACCGGCCTTTCCGCTTCCTTTTGCCGGGAAGCTATCTTTTTACCCAGCCACATCGCTTTCCGCCTCCCAATCCTTCCTTAAAATTACCAGTGTTTGTTCTCCCGCGGAGTCCAGCCGGTAAGAAATCCCGCTCACCTTCAGCGCTTCAAAATCACCCAGAACCGGGTCCGTCACCCTGGCCCGGGTCTCCAGCGGCAAAATTCTTTCTCCCGGACAGGCCAGTTCGAGCTGGTAGGCCTGCTCCCGGCTTTTGTCCAGCAGCAATTGTCCTCGGAATACTGGGGTTTTGGGATCATCCACTGCGTTCAGCAGGCGGCGGCGGAGGATTCCATCTCCCGCCGCCTGGGAATCCCATACCTGGGTGCTGTAGCCGCCCAGCCGCTCTGAGCGGACTAAAACCTGGGAAAGCCGCTTGCACCTCAGACGCTCCTCCCGGATAGAGGCGTAGAAAATTCCCCCGCAGTTGGAAAACAGCGCCTCAGCCTCCGGATCCTGGGGCTCCATTTGAAGCTCTCCGGTAAAGGTTACCTGGGGCCGGGTGCCTAAAGCGTCCCGGCAGAAGCTCTCGATCACTTCCCACTCACTGGCGCCCTTTTCAATTTGGAGCTTGGTGGAAAAGGCCTTGTCTTTTCCCGAAAACTCCGAAAAGCCATAGGGCTGGGCATGGCGCTGGTAAATCAGCCTGGTGGATGGCACGTAATAGGTCTGAGGGATCGCCTCGTTGTCCAGCAGGAGCGCCGCCATGCTTCTGGAGCACACTTCAATTCCCGCCCCGTCCCCATCCACAAGGATCGTCTGCTCGTCGATCAATCCCCGGAAAAACACCGCTCCGTCCTTTACGACTTGAATCGTGTGAAATTCCGGCAGACGCTGTCCGCTCCCAAGCGGTTCCAGGGGAAACCGGGCTTCCAGGCTGTGAGCCGGGGCGTCCCGGTCTGCGGAAAAACGGACTGACGCCGGCTTTGTGAATTCCCTCGTTTCTCCTCCATAAGCCGTTAATCGGTAAATCACCGCAGCGCCACCTTCTCTCCCGCAGCCAGCTGGTCGGGGCGCTTCACATTAGGATTCCGCCGTGCCAGCTCAGAAATGGAAATCCCATATAGTTTAGAAATGTCCCAGAGGGTTTCCCCCTCCTGTACGATATGGTAATCCTTGCCCTCCCGGAGGACCGGAATTCCTTCCCCGACCTGTTCCCAAAACTCGAACCGATAGCCTACGATATCCGGCCCCGCCTGGCCGGCCATGGTCAGAGAAACCAAGCTGGCCTCGAACCCAGTGGAATCCGGCAGGATTAATAAGCCTGTTCCTCCCTGTTCGCACAGGGCCGCCAGCGTCCGGAACTGGAGGAGGCAATCTTCCCCGAACAGTTCCCCCTCTCCTGTGACGATCCGCTTTCCCGGGCCCAGGTCCTGCAAAAGGTTTCCCTGTCCGGGCAGCTTCCACTCTTTGATCTCCCGGCGGCAAGCCACTTGTATGGTCTTCGGGTTGTGCTTCCAGGTGTAGTCCTGAAACCGCATCAGCGCTGTGTTCATAGCTCTACCTCCCATAAGCCGGAGTACCGTCTGGCATCCCGCTCCATGGCCAGGGAGATGTCCTCTGTTTCAGGCCGGCGGTTTCCCGCACTCTGAACGGGTGCCGCTTCCCGCTTGTAAACGATTTTGGTTTCCGGCGGACTTCCGCCTGACCAGGGGATTTCCCTTTTGGTTCTCCGGCGCACCTTCACTTTTCTAGGCTCCTTCATGCCAGCTCCATCCTATGGGAAGCGATCAGGGAAACGCCCTCCAGAACCGTGTCGTTGATCCCGGCGGATTCGCTGATCTCATTCCATTCACAGCCGGAATAGATAATCCGGCGGTCCGGCTTGACGATCACCAGGTTAAAGCCGGAAAGCTCAAAAAAGCTGACCCCGTCATCTAACGCGCCCTCGCAGGCATAGACCCGGGAAAGCTCCACAAAATGCTTGGTTTTCCCTGGCACAGTGCCTACCGGCTCAGCGCTTCCAAAGGCCTCCACATAGTGGCTCTCCCGGGCAGAGTGGGCTTTATATCCCTCTACCACCGCCAGCTTTCTGCCGTTAACCTCCAAATAAATATCCCGGCTGGTGGGAAAATTTCCATTTTCCATAGGCTCCTCCTTATACCGTAATGCTGGCCTGGATCACGATCTGGTTCAGGCCTCTGGCGGCGGTAAATTCCACCGTCACGACGCACACCGACGGGTCCTCTCCTGAAGCGGCCACGACTGGGGAACGGTAGCTGTCCAGAATTCCCTGAAGCCGGTACTCCTCCAGCTTCACCGCTGTCTGAGTCGCAAGGGCGCTTCTGGTCTTTTCATTGTTTCTGGCCCCTGCCAGCATCCTCTTCAGAGAGGCTCTAATCCCGGCGATCACGGTATCGATGATCAGCACCGTATTGATGTCGTGGAAGGTCCGGTCGGAAACGCCGTCTGTTTTCGTTCTGGTGCTGACGCCCCGAATCAGCTCTGCCCGGCCAGCCCGCATTTCCAAAACCGCCACGCCGTTTTGCAGCAGAATGTCCAGCTCCTCCTCGGGAAACGCCTTGGACAGTCCTGTGATTCCCTCCAGCACCGCGCCGTTGAGAGCCGCGGATGGATCCGCCGCAGCCGCAAGCCTGCCAGCCAAGGCGGCCGCAAGCAGTCCGCCGCCGGCAGGCTTGCCCTCCGGCGCCTGGCACAAAAGCATCATCCGCTCGCAGTTTAACTGATTGGCAAAGGCTGCCGGATCCTCTCCGGAAAAGCAGCCTACCGCCACCCGTTCCCGGCCGCTGTCTGAGGCGGCCGCCGCGCTGGCCTTTAGAAGCTGTAAAACCGCCCCCTGGGTGCTGTCACAGCAGACAGCGCCCAGATCGTCCTCCCGCTCCAGCGCCGCCAGGGCGGCCTCATAATCAAAGCTCTCCTCTGTCCCGGCCTTCACCGCTTTCACCCCGGAGGCGCCGTTAATGAGGGCTTTCTCGATCATTCCGGCCATAATGCTGTCCTCACCGAACACCGCTTTACCATCGCTGATTCTCCGGATGGAATACACCCGGTTTTGTTCGCCCTTTTCACACAGGGCGGCGATTCCCATCTGTTTGAGGCTGTCAGAGCCCCACAGCACGCCGGAAGCGTCGTAATCCCAATAGACTCCCGGCCTTTCTTTCGCAATGAGCATTATTCCACTTCCTTTCCCTGGGCCAGCTTTCCTTTTACAACCACGCCGGAGACCGCTTCCCCGCCGGATGCTTTCCCAAAGGCCAGCCTGATTTTTGCCTGGCATGGCAGAGTCAGAGCCATAGCCCCGCTGTGATAGGAAATCTCCCCGCATTGGACACTGGTAAATCCCAGGCCGGAAAACATCAAGTCACCGCACAGGCTGGAGGCCGTTTCCCACGCCGCCTCGCCTCCCGCCGACAGAGGCGACCAAACTGTGATATCCAGGGTCACTTCCGCGGATTTGCCATAAAAATCACCGGAGGACCGGGTTCCCAGAAAATCCCCCATAGCGGCGCTCGCCACCTGGGCGCCGCCCAGGCTGACCGTCACCGTCACTTTGGAAAGGGGCGACTGATGAAAGCAGTCTGGATGGGCCTTTAAAATCCGGCAGGAGGACAATTCCCCGTCTCTTTTCAGCAGGTCTATGGTTTGTTCAATAACGCTGTCAAAAAAACCCATCCTATTCCTCCTCATGACGCTTTTGCAGGATCGCCCAGACATAAACGCATTGATCCTCAAAATAAACCCGCTGGGCCCTGCGGATCAGATAGCTTTCTCCGTTGGCCTCCACATAGCCCGCCTTTCGATATGGATCCAACGGTTTGTCGGCCGGCCCCAGATAAAGGTAATTCTCCAAATCCGAGAATCCTGGAGGCAGATAAATTCCTCCCGCATTAGCGTTGTTCCGGTAGCGCAGAGGCTGGATCACCGCCCGGACGTTCTTGATCTCTCCTGTGGCCTCCATCACCAGTTTTACATTCCGGCCGCAGAGCCTTATCAGCCTGCGGACTGCCGCGTATTTTTTCATACTCGCACCCCGCGGAACACAAAGCCGTCATCCGACAGCAGGTCGGCAATCTCCCTCTCCGCCTCCATCCAAACCTCCCGCGCCAGCCGAATCTTGTCATCCCTGCCGCTGGCCACGGTGATATCTCCAACGGTGAAGTCCTCCGCGTTGGCGGCCTGGTACATGGCGTACCGGTAATAAGCCAGGCTTGCGGCCGCGGGTTCCAGGCGGGAAGCGTTATTCTCGCTGACCGTTCCCCGCAGGCGCCTGGTAAGCTCTCCCGCGGCGTCGGAGCAAAGGGCGGTATAACCTACCGCCTCCTCCATGGGCAGGCTGGCGATCAGGGCGAAGCGCTCTAAAATTTCTTGGATGTCTAATTTCAATCGGCCACTCCTCCTATCCTAAGATTTTCACACAGCTTTCGTTGAATCTGTCTCCCCCCAGGTTTGTACCAGTAGGTTTCAACCCGTCTCGCTTCAAGAACGCAGCCGGACAAGGCTGTGCCTTCTGGCCGTCCGTTGAGGGGAAGGCAGCTTTCCCCAAAAAATTCTCCTCTTTTTGCTCAGGGGAAGCCTAAAAAGGCTTCCCCATTGCTTTATTCGAAAATGTTAGGAAATCGTCAGCTTCTTGGACGCGTCGCTGAAAATTTTGGCAAAGCCGGTGACGGCGCTGATAGAAGCCCTCTCCAGCTGGCGGTCGATCAGCTTATCGTAGTCGGTCATCAGCTCGCCCGCCTGGACCATTTCCAGGGCGCAGGTCTTATCCATGGCCACGATCACCTTATCTGCCATCGTAGGCACGTGGATCAGAGCGGCGCCGATGGGAGTGACCATCTGGCCGGTGCCCTGGAAATTCAGGCCCGCCTGAGCGTCCTTCATTTCCGTTAGATTCAAAACGGACTTTACCGTTTCGGTGCCGGCCAGCATGGTATTCAGCTCAAAGGGGGCCAGGCCCGCCCACATCTTCACCAGGGAATCGTAGCTCAGGGCCGCCGGTGAGCCGCCGTTCATTTCCTCTGCAGGATTGTTGTTGCCGTCGCCGTTCAGGAGCACGCCTACCGCGTCCTGAGCCTGGGCTCTGGCGATATAGGCGCCGATCTGGCGCAGCACGACGGTAAACAGATCCAGCTTCTGGAAGCGCAGCGCCTCATAGGAGGTCACCAGCATTCTGCCCCGCTTGTTCATCTTCACCAGGTTATTCTGGGTTTTCACCGTAGTCTGAGGCAAGGATGCAAGCTCCGCTACAGGCGGGAAGTAATGCTCGCCCTCCGGCTCAGAGGTAATGGTGCGGTAATCCATGCCGTCAATTTTGGTGACGGTTGCCACCAGATTGGGCAGGATATTGGCGGACTCCATTCCCTGGGTGACCGCTCTGGCCACATATTCGGGGAACAAAGCCGCGCTGTCGGTGCTCTGAAAGAACTTTTCCACCACGTCGGAGCCTCTGCCGCCAACCTTAATGTCAAACCGCTTCAGCTGGCGCTGATAAGCGTCCAGGCCGGCAAACTCTGTGTTTTCATAACTGGCGCTGGGGTCCAGCTCCTCCAGCACCTGGGTGAAGCTTTTTCCCGGGGTGTTGTACATCCCCTTCTCCAAGCGGACGGTATCGTAAAAAGCCATAGGTATTCCTCCTCGTTTCTTATAAAATCATGCCGATCTCGGCGGTGCCCGCGGAGACCACCAGCACGCTGACGCCCGCGGCGTCCTCTCCGGCCGCTTTCACGCCTCCGGAGCCGTCGGCCACCAGCTGGGCCCAGCCTACCGGCACGCTTCCGGTTACCGCTGCATTACGGTAGCCCTTTAGCTGAACGCCTACGAAATCTCCCCGCTGACTTACGGCGATGCCGATAAAGGCGTCTCCGGCGGCGCAGGCGGCTACCGTGCCGTTAGCGCTCATTTTTACCGGCGTGCCTGCCGGAATCGCGGCGGCAGTCTCAAAGGTGGCAATATTCTCTCCAAATCCTGCGAATGAAACATTCATGCTATTTTCCTCCTAGATGGTTAAATTGACTTTTTCGCGTCCCGGTACGAACTAGGCTTTCGCCCTCCTATTCCGGGAATCTCTGCCTGCTAAATCTTAAACTCAGCGTTTTCGATAGGCGCTCCCTCAGCCCTTGCCCCAGCCAGCTGAGGCTTCGGGGGTGCCAGCTTACCGCTTTCCTGACGGTACGCCTTTTGGAACGCCTTAAGCTCCTCCAGGGTCATTCGCTTGGCGACCCGTTCCATGATGTCCTTGGGCACACCCGGCTGGGACAGCAGAGAAAACCTGACCACCTCCTGCCGGAGCTCCCGCTCATAGTCCTCTCCGGCCTCCGCCTTTTTGGCCAGTTCCCGAAGGCAGCCGGAAATTTCCGCGCACTCCTCCGGAGACAGGGTCATTTCCTTTCCCTCTGAAAAAGCCTTTATGATATCGCTGCTAGTTCTTGTCCCTTCCTCAGTATCCGTTGGCGTGTACATTTTAATCACTCCCGCTTCCCGCTGGGCCGGCACCGCCACAAAGGACCATTCATACGCGTCGTAGGGATCGTCCAGCACAGTGCAGCACAGCCTGCCGTCGTAGGTTTTCCCCTTCTGATGGCGGCAGGCTCCCTTCTTCAGGTCCTCTCCGCAGATGGAGCAGCGCAGACGGTTCACCGCACATCCTACGCTGACCTCCTTTTTGATGCCGGAATCCAGCTCTGTAATAAAATCCTGATTTTTGGCCGTTCTGGGCAGATAAGCTCTGGCCACCAGCCTGCTGTACGGTTCTCCCAGCTGGTTTTTTCTCTCCGGCAGGGTTTCCACCCGGCAGTCATAAATCCGGGCGGTCTGCCCGCCGGACCGCATACTGTGGTCGAAAATGCCCGTCTTTCCCAAAAACAGCTCCTTCAGCTTTTCCAAGGCAGCCTTAGTAAAACACTCAAAATCCCGGTCCACCTGGTTGTCGCACAGCACCACGGAAAAGGCGTAAAGCTCCTGGGCCTGGAATTCCCTCCGGGTATACTGATTGATCTTTTCCAGCTCCTGGGGGCTTACCACTCCGTGCTCCGTCTTCCGTTTCAGCAAATAGCCTTCCTTCATTGGGTTCCTCCTTCCAGGGGCGCTTCCGGTTCTCTCTCCGGCTCCAATTCCTGTTCAATCTGTTTGGCCCGGGCCTCGAGCAGCCTGGCGTTAGACAGTTCCACCGCGTCCTGAAGATTGATGTCATCCCACACTACGGTATGCTCCGGGGAATACCCGTGCAGCCGCAGCCACAGAGAGCACACCTTTCCTATCACCGGGTTCAAAATCCGGCGGTAGGCCTCCAGTTCGCTGGTTAGGATATCCGCCTGCTGGGCGGACATCCGCTCGGTGGTGGACCAGGAAAGCCCCAGTAAAAACGGCGGGATAGAAAGCTTGGCGATGATCTGCTCCAGCATCTGGCGCACCGGCACCTCGCTGTCCAGAATCTGATTGTCCGCGCCGATGGTCTGGATCTTCACATTTCCCACCGCCACAAAGTCGCTGATATCACCGCCGCTTTTCATAGCCTTACGCCACTCCTGGGCGATCTGTATCGCCCGTTCCTTGGTATAGGCGCGCTCGTTTCCGTCTCCGGGCTGGTAGGTAACGGCGAACCGGACGTTTCCTACCCGTTCCCAGTTCAGGCCCATGCTGTTGTAAATCTTCAAAAGCACGGAGCTGACAAAGGGCAGCCCCTTTAAAACAGATTCCCCCAGCAATTCGCCGGGCCTGGGGCTAAGGGTAGAAACGGCGATCAGCTCCGGACGCTGGACCAAAAGCCAGTTGCCCGCCCCGTCTCTGCTGTAAATTTTCAGTTCCAGAGGGCTGTCCCCTGTCCGCAGCTCCACATCATCCAGGGAGGCGTTATACAGGCCCGAAATTTCCTTCCCATCCTGGGAAACCACGATTTCCCCCAGAGCCGTCCCATAGGTGAGAAGCTGTTCTAAATAAATTCCCAGAAACGTCTCTATTCCCGTGCCGCAGGCGTTGACCTGAACCGACTCCAGGAACCGGTTCAGATCCTCCCGCGCCCTCCGGCTTTCGCATTGGACGGAAACCCCGCCTGTCAGCCGGACGATTTTGCAGACCGCCGCGTCGATAATAGGGACCGTCAGGCGAAGGGTGTCGTAGAGCTTCCGCTCCATGCCAGCGGCCTGGTATCGGTCCAAGGCTCCTGAAAAGGCGCCGCCCCTCCCACCGGGCACGGTCTGCACCGCCGCCGCTGGCTCCGCAGCTCTGGCTCTTCCAAACAGCCTCATTTCCGGCGGCCTGTTTTCTTTGCCGGGTATCGGTTCATCCTTTGCCTTGCCCCCTTTCCATATCCTGTTTCAAATTAAAATCCTCCTGTGCGCCGGTTGGCGAATACGATAAACTCCTCCTGCTCATCCCAAAGGGCCGTGGCCACGAAATACCGGATATCATCCATAGCGTGGTCGTTTTCCTTGACCGGGCAGTCCTTGTTTCCCGCCGGATCCCAGCGGTACAGCCCAAATTCCCGGATACTGTCCTTACAGGGCCGGCAGATCTCCACAGCGCCTTCCTTTAATGCGGTAGACACCTGGCGTATGCCATCCAGAACGTTGTTTTTTGCCGGGATCACCCGGTACTCCCCATGGCGGCGGATTACCTCCTGGAAACTTGCCGCCGAGGGGTCCACGATGACGCACCGGGGCCTTCTGGCTCCAAGCAGGCTTACAAGCCCCTGATAATGCTCTTCGTCGGTTTTCGGGCCGCCGTCCCGCTTGGAGTCGTAGTAATATTCCTTCAGCCGGTACCATACGCCCTCCTTCCGTCCCCACAATCCAAAGGAGGCCGGATTTACCGTTCCGTAGTCGCAGGAAACGATAAACTCCTCAAAGGGCCCCTCCGGCGGCGGCAGAAACCTGTCCGGCTCCTCCATAAAGGGATAGACCAGTCCTTCAGCCGCCACCCATCTGCCCTCGATAAACCGCTGGTAAAAGCTCCCGGAATATAAGCCCCGATAGCGCTCGATCATTTTTTCGGAAAGGGAAGGGTTATCTTCCATGCGAAAGTGAAGATAATAGGCGTTTTTTTCATCCCTCTTCTGAATCCATTCCTCATAAAACCAGTGCCTGGGATGCTCCGGATTGCAGTTAAACCAAAATTTAGACCCCTCCACCGAGCACCGGGCCAAAGCCTGCTCTACAAAGGACCGGGGCATCAGCGCCACCTCATCGAGAAGGATTCCCGCCAGGGTAATCCCCTGGATCATGGCGGAGGCGCCCTCGTCCTTGCCTCCGAAAAGGTAAAACCGGTTGGTCCTGCCTCTTTGAGTCACCTCCAGCATGTTTTCCCCCGCTCTTCCGTGAACGGTAAACCCCAGCTCCTTTAAGATCGGTAAAAGGGGCGTTACCAGATTCCTCCTTAAGGAGCGTATGGTCTTGCCGCACAAGGCGAAGCTCTGCTGGTCGAACCGATAGAAGCACCAGGCGAAGAAGGAGACTCCCATACACACGGTTTTTCCGCTGCGTACCGCTCCGTCGCAGATAACCGCGTCGCAGCCGGCATAGGGACTATTCCTGCACCACCAGGAAAGGGCCTGCAGCTGCCGGATAGAAAACTCCTGGAACTTCAAGCCTCATCCTCCCCAGCCCGCTTTTGCAGCAGCTTGGCGCTGTTTTCCAGCGCCTCATAAAACGGGAGAGTATCCGTTTGTCCCTGATCTGTAATTTCTTCCAGCTTTTCCAGCGCCTTCAGCCGGTCAAAGAATTTGATTTCCATGGCCCCCTCCTTCATTCTTCGGATTTCCGCCACGTTGATAAAATTCATTTTTCCTAAGGCCCTGGGGGCAGGCTCCTCCATAAACAGCAATTTAATCGCGTCGGCAATAGAACCGAAAGCGAGCTGCTGATAGCCTTGATAAATCTCCTCTTTCATATCATTTTCTTTGCTTGAGATCATTTCACACCTCCGTCCTTTCCACCCTTAGCTTTCCAGCAGCCCATGGTTGCCCTAAAATTCCGAAGCTTCCGAAAAGAAAAAATTTTTTTATTCTTCTTACACTTTTCCATGTTCTCCGACAAAGCCATAACCTCCGGCTAAGGCGGCGGTCTGCGTTGATCCTATAAGGCGCTGCTGACGGCAAGCGTCTCAAAACGCTCTGACTTGATTTCCCGCATTGCCTGTGCCCCCGGCCGTTTCCATGCGGCCGCAGCCCTAACGGCGGCCCCCCGTCGATTGATATCCCGCTTTTCCGCCGCAGCGGAACCCGCCCTGAAGAACGCCTCCGCCGGCTGTTTTCCAATCCAATCGCAAAAAAAAGAGCCGCGGAAAAATTCCGTGGCTCTTTTTTGGGAGTCTTTTTCTATTTCAACGGTTCTTTACGGCGCTTCCGGCGTCGGCGTTACTGCGCTCTGGGTTTCTCCCCGGTCTTCCAGCAGCGTAACCTCTATCTCAAAGGTTCTGGCCCTTTGAGACCCGCTCGCTTGGCGGTAGATGGTCAGCTTTACCTTTTCTCCCGCCTTAAACTTTTCCAGTTCATTGTACAAGGTATTGGAGGAGGTCGTATTCACTCCGTTGATCGCGGTAATAATATCCCCGATCTCAGCGCCCTTTGACGGGATTTCGCTGTCGCTGGAAAAGCCGACGATCACCAGGCCCTGGGGTACGTTATACATTTCGGCCTCATAGGAAGACAGCCCCCGTATGGTAACGCCTAAGCGCACCCGGTCGGAGACATAGCCGTTTTTAACGATATCGTTGATCACATCTTTTGCAATGTTGGTTGGAATGGCAAAGCAAATGCCCTCAATCTCCGTAGTGGTAATTTTCGCGGCGTTGATGCCCACCACCTGGCCGTACAGGTTCAAAAGAGCGCCGCCGGAGCTGCCGGGGTTGATGGCGGCGTCGGTCTGGATATACTGCATATTGATGGAAGACATAGTCACCGTGCGGTTGACGGCGGAAACCATACCCTTGGTCAGGGTGTTGGTAAAGTTCTCGCCCGCCACGCCGGGATTGCCTAGTGAAAGCACGGTGTCTCCCACCTTCAGCTGGTCGGAATCCGCAAATTCAGCGGGGGTCAGGCCAGCGGCGTCGATTTTCAAAACCGCGATATCGGTCCGCTTGTCATACCCGACGATCTGCGCCGGATATTCCTGATCCTCCTCATTTTCATCCTGTCCGGTGAATACCACCTTTACCGGATACTGATTAGAATCCCCGATCACATGGGAGTTGGTAACGATATAGCCGTCCTCTGAAAACACGATCCCGGAACCGGAGCTGATAGGGCTGTCGGTCAAATCGGAGCCCTGCCCGTAGGTAACCACCGCAACTACGCTGTGCTTCACCTTTTCATACACCTGATTCGGGGTCATCATGCCATCCTGAGGAATTTCCTCGATTTCCAGCAGCTTTTGGTCGTCCTCCGGCGCAGGAGTGGATGAACTGGCCTGGGGCGGCTCCGCAGTCTCTCCGCCGAACCAGCCGGAGGTCAATCCCACACTGTACAAAACCATTGCCGCGCCAAGCAAAACCAATACGGCTCCAATCACCCAGAGGAACGCCTTGGTTTTCTTATTCATCCTCTTTTTCTCCGGCGGCTTGGCATCTGGAAGCTCTCCAGCCTCCTTTTGGGGAGGCTGAGAAGGCGGAGGCACAGAGCCGGTCCGCGCCGGCTGGGCTGGCTGCTGGGGATACCAGCGGCTTTCCTGGTAACCAGGCTGCCCTTGATTCCGGGCCGCCTGGCCGGGATAACCATAGGGAGCTTGATTCTGATAGGGGTTAGGCGCCTGATAAGGCGTCCCTCCATAGTAAGGCGGCGGGACCTGCCGCTGCTGGGGATGCCAGCCTCCCTGATATTGGCCTTGCCCATAGGGATAATTCTGCGGCGCCTGACGGTAAGGCGCCTGCCAGCCGGGATTCCACACAGGCGGAGGCGCCTGGGGAGCCGGCCTGGAAAACGCCGGGCTCTGATCATACGGTTGGGCAGACGGCCGCTCTGCCACCGGCTCCTGGCTTTCCCCGCCGTCAGGATTCTCCGGGCGCTCGGCTCCAGGCTCCCATGCGTTTTCCGTTTGAAACGGCACCTGGGTTTCCTCCGGAGAGAGAGCCGCAGCCTCTTGGAGCTCCTGGCCGGACGATTCCGGAGATTCGGCGGGCAGATCCGGTTCCTCTCTGCTATCCTCTGAGGATTCCATTCCGGGCTTCCAGCCCGATGTTTCTGTGGTTTGGGAAGGCTCTGAGCCTTCCTCCCGGAAGAAAGCCTCCTGGAGCTCCTGCGCCTGGCCCAGCGTTCCCAAATCTTCCCCGCGCTGACCGCCGGGGACTTCTTCCTCTGCCTCCTGGGCGGTCCGCTCCCAATTTGACCCCTCTTCCGATTGGCACTCCTCTGAAGCGGGGGACGGCGGATCCGCCTCCCAGCCTCTTTCCGACGCTGCTTCTTCTTGAGCGGACTCTGGGCCTGTAACCGTTTCCCCGCCGGATTGGTTGGGATACTCCGGCCATTCTCTATCCGTCATGGTAACACTCCTTGCTGTAAATTATTCCTTTAGTAAGGGAGGCTGCTCCTCCGGCTGCTTTGGCAGCCAGAATTCAAACTCGCAGTATTCGCCTTCCACGCTGCTGACAGTGATGTCTCCGCCATGAAGCTTGATGATGGTTCTTACAATATAAAGTCCCAAGCCCATACCGTTTTTATCCATGCTTCTGGATTTATCGGTCTTATAGAATTTATCAAAAATAAGAGGAATCTCGTCGGCGGAAATTCCCTGGCCGCTGTTTCTGATTTTGACCACCGCTTTGGTTCCTTTATTCAAAACCCGTACGTCGATATATCCCTGAGGATTGACAAATTTCACTGCGTTCTCCACCAGGTTATAAACCACCTGGTGAATCATATCCGGGTCGCCATCCACAAAAATAGCGGGGGCGTCCTCCAGTCCTCTGATTTCCACTTCCTTCTTCTCAATGCTGTCTTCAAAGGTAATCATTACCGACAGAATAATGTCTCTCAATTCAAAGCAGGTCTTGTTCATCCGCAGCTCACCGTTGTCGATTCTGGAAAGATCCAGCATGGTTTTTACCAGGCGGGAAAGCCGCTTTACCTCGTCGGAGACAATTTTCAGATAATAATTCTGTTTATCGGGCGGGATCGTGCCGTCCAGAATCCCGTCGATAAAGCCGGCGATGGTAGTCATGGGGGTTTTCAGCTCGTGGGAAACATTAGCGATGAAGCTCCGCCGGGTTCCCTCAGAGGAGGACAGCGAAGCCGCCATGTTGTTGAACGCCACCGCTAGCTCCCCAATTTCATCATCGCTGGTCACCGGAACACGCCGGGAGAAATCCCCCGACCCGAAGCACCGGGCAGCCTCCGCCATTTCCCGCAAAGGCCTGACCATTTTATAGGAGAACAATCCCACGGCGAAAAAGGAAATCGTCAGCGCCGCGATGGCGGCGAACAGGAACATCTTCAAAACATCGTTGCGGAATGAGGTGAGATAGAGCGCGTCGGTTGAGGTAAACACCGCTCCTACCTGAACGCCGGATTCTGAGGTCACCGGCACGCCTACGGTAAAATGGGAATAGGGATAAATGCCGCCCAGATTGCTGGTGCTGACAAAGCCGTTGTTCAGAACATCCTTCATGATTTTATCCGGGATGCTCTGTTGGGTGTGAATACAATTGCCCCCCTCAGAGCAGAGCAGTGTTTTCCCCTGAACGTCGGTAATAAAAATGTCGGCGTTGCTGGAGTCGGAAAAGGTACTCAGAAACCCCTGGAGCACATACCGGTTCGAGATATAATAAGTTCCCGTATCCGCATCCTCCACCAAGCTCTTTTGGGTCAGCGCGGAAATGCTTTCGGCGTTCCGGCGCAGAAGCTCGTTTTTATCGTTTTGCCAGTACTGGGAAATAAAAAACAGCAGCATAGTTCCCAGAAGCAAAAAGCTGATCAGCACAATCGACATACTGACCTGGAGATACTTTTTAAATAATGTCTTACGTGCGGCCACTTACTCCTTCACCTCGAATTTGTAACCCACGCCCCAAACTGTTTTCAGCGCCCATTTGTCGGAAACGCCTTCCAGCTTTTCTCTTAAGCGCTTTACATGGACGTCTACCGTACGGCTGTCGCCGTAATAGTCAAATCCCCACACCTCGTCCAGCAGCTGATCCCGGGTAAACACCCGGTTTGGATTGCTGGCCAGATGGTAGATCAGCTCCATCTCCTTCGGCGGAGTATCCACCTGCACGCCGTTGACCTTCAGTTCATAATTTGTCAGGTTGATGGAAAGCTTATCATATTTGACCTCTTTCACGGCCTCGCCCTGGTTTTGCCCTGTGCGGCGCAGCACCGCCTTGATCCGGGCCACTACCTCCTTGGTCTCAAAGGGCTTCACAATGTAATCGTCGGCTCCCAGTTCCAGGCCCAGCACCTTGTCAAACACCTCGCCCTTGGCGGTAAGCATAATAATCGGCACCTGAGATTTTTTCCGGATTTCACGGCAGACCTGCCAGCCGTCCAGCTGGGGCAGCATAATATCCAGCAAAATCAGTTCCGGGTCCTCTTTTTCATTGAGCTCCACAGCCTCCTTGCCGTCATTGGCGATCACCACCTGATAGCCTTCCTTTTCCAAATAAAGGCGGAGTAATTCGCATATATTCTTATCGTCGTCAACGACCATGATTTTGCCTAATTCCATTAAAATCTCTCCTTTAATGTGATTTTAATTAAACATTATTTAATTTATTATAGTACAAAGCTTCCGGCAATTGGTGAACATTTTCTGAACCGCAGCTGTTTTTTTCGTGTTTTTTCAGCGATATCTTATAAAACGGGAAGGCCATCGTCAATGGTGGACGGCTGAAGGGCGAAATTCCATACCGGGCTTTAGCCCGTTGATTTATAAAGCTGCCTGACAGGATTCAGCGGTCTTCCGAGAACCGGCAAGGCGCTTCAAGGGCGCCTGCATACGGTGTCTGCAAATTCTATAAGCCCACAAGGCCCCGGCGGCACGGCTGTCTGCTTAGCTCTCATTGATTCTCCCCTTTCTTTCCCGATGGAACGCTGTATTCTACCGTCTTTCCGCTCTCTGTCCGAAAATCCAGGCCCGGAGAGATAAGACGCCGGATAAATCCTCAATAAAAAACGGGGCTTCCTGCTTGGAAGCTCCGTTCTCCGAAACCAATCCTGATAAGCCCATCCCAGCAAAGGGGCGAAAAAGCTTAAGCCTTATCCGCCATCAGCTGCACCATGACCGCCTTCTGGGCGTGGAGACGATTTTCCGCCTCCTCAAAAATTTCAGCCGCATGGGCCTCGAATACCTCGGCGGTGATTTCCTCTCCCCTGTGGGCCGGTAAGCAATGCTGCACCATAGCATCCTTGTGGGCCGCCGCCATCAGCTCTTCATTAATTTGATAGCCGGCAAAAGCCTTTTTCCGTTTTTCTGCTTCCCCCTCCTGGCCCATGGAAGCCCAAACATCAGTGATAATCACATCCGCTTCCTTGGCCGCCTCCAGAGGAGCTCTGCAAAGCTCAAAGCAGTCGTACTCCTTGGCGAAATCCAGCACCCGGGGATCGGGATCATATCCCTCGGGGCAGGCCGCAGAGACGGACATGCCGGTTTTCAGCCCTCCAACGATCAGAGAATTCATCATATTGTTGCCGTCCCCGATAAAACACATTTTCAAGCCTTCCAGCTTGCCCTTAAACTCGCGGATGGTCATCAGATCAGCCAGCACCTGGCAAGGATGGCAGAAATCGGTCAGGCCGTTGATAATGGGAATACTGCCGTACTCCGCCAGAGCTTCCACTTCGCTCTGCTCAAAGGTGCGGATCATAATGCCGTTCAAATAGCGGGAAAGCACTCGGGCGGTATCCTGAACGGGCTCGCCTCTGCCAATCTGCATATCCTTGGCCGAGAGGAAAATGGGCATGCCGCCCAGCTGATACATTCCCACCTCAAAGGAAACCCTGGTGCGGGTAGAGGATTTCTGGAAAATCATACCCAAGGTTTTTCCCGCCAGGCGCTTGTGCTCGATTCCATGCTTCAGCTCATACTTCAGCTGATCCGCCAAATTTAAGGTATCCATGATTTCCTGGCTGCTCCAGTCTAAAAGCTTTAATAAATGTTTCATTGGCTTAGCCCTCCAAAATTGATTTTTCTAAAATTTCCAGGCCCTGGTCGATCTCCTCATAGGTGATATTCAGCGGCGGCAGCAGACGCAGTACGGTTTTCGCTGTCAGCACCAGAAGTCCGTTTTTCACACAGCGGCCGGCTACTTCCTTAGCGTTATCCTTTGCCAGTACGATGCCGATCATCATACCCAGCCCCCGAAGCTCCTGAACGCCCGTCATTTTACTCAGCTTCTCCCGGAGGTAACGGCCTTTTTCTTCTACAGAACGTAAAAAACTATCTTTTGCTACTCTTTGTAAAACTTCCAAACCGCCGGCACAGGAGACAGGATTTCCTCCAAAAGTAGTGCCGTGCATTCCGGCGCCCAGCACTTCTCCCAAACGAGAAGCGCACAGGCAGGCACCGATGGGAAGCCCTCCGCCCAATCCCTTGGCCGAGGTGATCACATCCGGTTCAATCCCATACTGTTCATAGCAGTAAAGGGACCCGGTCCTGCCGACGCCGGTCTGCACCTCGTCGATCATCAGCAGGATATCCTTTTCCTTGCAGAGGGCGGCGGTTTTCCGCACGAACTCCTTTTCCAGAGGCATGACTCCGCCCTCGCCTTGAATCAGTTCGATCAGCACGGCGCAGGTATTTTCAGTAACACAGGAAAGCAAGCTCTCAAAGTCGTTGGCCCTGGCGTAGGAAAAGCCTTCGGTGAAGGGCCAGAAATGCTCATGAAACACGTCCTGGCCGGTAGCCGCCAGGGTCGTCACGGTTCTTCCATGAAAGGAGTTCACCAGCGTGACGATCTCTGTCCTCTGTTTGCCGTATTTATCGGCACTGTATTTTCTGGCCAGCTTAATAGCACATTCATTGGCCTCGGCTCCGGAATTGCAGAAAAACACCCTGCCAAAGCCTGTCAGGCGGCACAGCTCGGCTGCCAGGCTGGTCTGCACCGGGGAATAGTACAGGTTGCTCATGTGCTGAATCGCGCCTGCTTGTTTAGCGACCGCGCTCACCCAGCCGTCGTCGCAGTAGCCCAGGCTGTTAACGCCGATACCGCTGGTAAAGTCAATATATTCCTTTCCCTCGGTGTCCACCGCGACAGCTCCCTTTCCGTAAACCAGCGCCACGGGAAACCGCCCGTAGGTAGGCATCAGGTTTTCCTGCTCCTGCCGCTTGACTTCCTCAAAATTCATGCTGCTTCCTCTTTTCTTACCGTAATCTAAACGACCAGAGAATGGACCGGAGCATACGCGGATCCGTCCCTCAAAGGGAATCGAATTCCTGATTTGCCCCCCATGCTTCATCCTCCGGAAACAGGCTGGCAGCGCCGGCAGTGCTTTCATCCCTGCCAGCAAGGTTCCTGCCAGTGTTTTACCTTCCGGCCTGCCTGCCGCAAAATTCTTCTGATCCTCCGCCATCTGATAGGCACCAGAACTCTATTTACAAGAAAGCCCAGACCGGCGGGCTGGCGAAACTCTGCCGGCTGAGTAGAAAATCATCTGAAAAGCCCTTATGCTTTCCTTAATAGAACATGGTGCCGATGCCCTCGTCGGAAAACAGTTCGATGAGAATGGAATGGCTGATCCTACCGTCGATGATATGGGCCCGGCCCACGCCCTGGCGCACCGCATCCACACAGCAGTCGATTTTAGGAATCATTCCCCCGCTGATGATGCCTTCCTTCTTCAGCATGGGCACCTCGCTGACGTTGACCACCGGAATTAAGGTGCCTTCGTCATCCTTATCCCGCAGCAACCCCTTGACGTCGGTCATCAAAATTAATTTCATTGCCCCCAGCTTAGCCGCAATGCTGGCGGCCGCCACATCGGCGTTGACGTTATAGGTTTCCCCGTGATAGCCTCCGGCGATAGTGGAAATCACCGGGATATAGCCCTTTTCCACCGCGTCGTTGATCACAGCCGTATTGACGCTGGTGATCTCTCCCACAAAGCCCAGATCCTCGGCGGCGGCTTTCTTTTCCGCCATCAGCATCCGGTTGTCCAGGCCGCACAAGCCCAGCGCCCGGCCTCCCAGCTGCTCCAGCAGCTTCACCAGGTCTTTGTTCACCTTTCCGGCCAGCACCATCTGGACGATATCCATGGTTTCCGCGTCCGTATAGCGCATACCGTTGATAAATTTGCTTTCCTTGCCGATTTTCTTCAGCATCGCGCTGATCTCCGGACCGCCGCCGTGAACTAAGACCACATTGATGCCGACCAGCTGCATCAGCACGATATCCCGCATCATAGCGTCCTTAAGCTCCTCGTTGATCATGGCATTGCCGCCGTATTTTACCACGATGGTTTTACCCGCCCATTTTTGAATATAGGGCAATGCCTTTACCAGCACGTCTGCCCGGTCCTGAATCGGAATTTCCATAACTCGTCACGCCCATTCTATCTAAAAATATCATACGAAAGATCTATGTCTTTTTAATTCTTTCACTCCAGCGCCCATAAAACAGTCAGCCGTCGTATATTTTATTTAGGTGCGGTAATCCCCGTTAATTTTCACATAATCATAGGTCAAGTCACAGCCGTAGGCCTCCGCGTCAAAGGAACCGTCCTTCAGGTCCACCAAAATATCGATTTCCTTTTCCAGCAGGATCTCCTTTGCCTTTTCCTCGCTGAACTCGATGCCCGCGCCATCCACGCATACCGTGACAGCGCCCTTTGCCGAGCGGAACGCCACATCCACCTTGCTGATATCCACATCACAGCCGGAATAGCCGATGGCGCACAACACCCGTCCCCAGTTGGCGTCGGCGCCGAACATGGCGGCCTTCAGCAGGCTGGAGCAGATCACCGATTTCGCCACGCCTTTAGCGTCCGCCAGCGTTTTCGCCCCGCTGACCTTACAGATCAGCAGCTTGGTCGCTCCTTCTCCGTCGCCGGCCAGCAGTTTGGAGATTTCCCTGCATACAAATACCAGGCCTTCCAGAAACGCTTGGTAATCCTCTGATTTTTCCGTAATCTCCTGATTTCCGGCTTTCCCCGAGGCCAAAACCGCCAAAGTATCGTTGGTCGAGGTGTCTCCGTCAACGCTGACCATATTAAAGCTGACATCCGCGGCCTCCTTGACCGCGCACTGAAGCATTTCCGGAGAAACGGCGGCGTCAGTGGTGAGGAAGCCCAGCATGGTGGCCATGTTGGGGTGAATCATACCGCTGCCCTTGGCGATGCCCCCGATGGTCACTGTTTTGCCGCCTACTTCAATTTGGACGGCGATTTCTTTTTTAACGGTATCTGTAGTCATGATGGCCTCCGCGGCGTCGGTGCCTCCCTCCTTGGAGAGAGCCGACGTTAGGGCCGCCACGGAATTTTCGATGGGCTCGATGGGCAGCACCTGGCCGATAACCCCGGTAGACGCCACTAAAACATCCTCCTGGGGAATGCCCAGCTCTTTAGCCGCCAGCAGGCACATCCTCTCCGCCTTTTCCACGCCGTCGGCGTTGCAGGTGTTGGCGTTGCCGGAGTTGGCGATAACCGCCTGAGCCTTGCCGTTTTTCAGGTGCTGCTGGGTCACCAGAATACAGGCGCCCTTTACCAGGTTCTGAGTATAGACCGCTGCCGCAGAGCAAAGAGTATCAGCATAAATCAGCGCCAGATCCCGCTTGGATTTATTTTTACGGATGCCGCAGTGAACCCCCGAGGCGGTAAAGCCCTGAGCCGCGGTCACGCCGCCTGGAATTTGTTTGATTGGCATAATTGTTCTCTCCTTTTCGCCCTGATTAAAATGCCGGGGGCACCAATGCCAGCCCCGAGGCTTCCTCCAAGCCAAAAATCAGGTTCATATTCTGAATCGCCTGGCCTGCGGCCCCCTTCACCATGTTGTCAATGGCGGAAATAGCGATCAAATTGCCGCACCGGGTATCGATATGCAGGGAAACATCGCAGAAGTTGGAATACTTGATATTATGGATGTCCGCGTTCATGCCGTCTGGCAGCAGGCGGACAAAATACTCGTCCTGATAAAAATCTTCATAAGCCTTCCGCACCTGCGCCTTGGTGACATCCGGCTTCAGCCTTCCGTAGCAGGTGGATAAGATTCCCCGGTTCACCGGCAGCAGATGAGGCACAAAAGTGACATGCACCTTTTGCCCAGAAAGCCGGGACAGCGTCTGCTCAATCTCTGGAGTGTGCCGGTGGCTGGCCACCTTGTAGGCGTGCAGGCCCTCGTTTAAATCCGGGTAATGGGTGCCCTGGGAAAGGCCGCGGCCCGCCCCGGTCACACCAGATTTGGAGTCGATGATGATTCCCGTCAGCTCAATCAAGCCATTTGCTACCGCCGGCGCCAGAGCCAGCGGAGCCCCAGTCGTATAGCAGCCCGGATTGGCAATGACCCTTTTTCCGAGAATATCCTTACGGAACAGCTCCGGCAGGCCGTAAACCGCCTTTTCATGGAGCTCCTTGTCCTGATAGGTTCCGCCGTACCATTTCTGATATTCTTCCTCGCTGTCCAGCCGGAAATCCGCGCCCAGGTCAATAAACGCCTTGCCTTTCTCGTCACAGGCTTTGGCCAGCTCCTGGGAAAGCCCATGAGGCAGAGCGGCGAATACCACGTCGCATTTGTCCACCACCTGGCCGGCGGTTTCACAAACCATATCGCACAGATTGAAGTAGGCGGGATATACCTCACTGATTGCCTTTCCCTCAAAGCTGACGGAGCTGATGGCCGTAACCTCCGCCTCCGGATGGCTCAGCAGCAGCCGCACCAGCTCAGAGCCGGCGTAGCCGGTGGCTCCGACAATTCCCGCATGTATCATAAATAAATCCCTCTTATCTATCGTTTGAATTTTGTGTAGTGGGAGCAGACAGAAGCAGCACGCAGCGCCTGTCCCGCGGCCGCCAGTCAGAAGGGCTGTCGGCATGGTTCAAGCGCCCGGCTTGGGTTCATGCCAGGCGGCGCATAGGGCGGCCGCCCTTTATGGTTTTCGTCCGCGCGCCTTTTATCAGCTTTCAGAGGCGGCATCCTCCCGAAGCAGGCCTCGCACCCGCTTTACCTGAGCCAGCACGCTTTCCCTCGCAGGTCCTCCCAGCACGCTTCTGCCGTTGACGCAGTTTTCTAAAGAAATGGCCTCATAGACGCCCTGGTCAAAGGCCTCGCATACCGTTTGATATTCCTCCATCGGCAGAGTTTCCAGGGTTTCCCCCAGTTCAATGCACCGGGCGACCAGAGTTCCGGTGGCTTTATACGCATCCCGGAAGGGTAAGCCCTTTTTTACCAGATAGTCGGCGCAGTCGGTGGCGTTGATGAACCCTCCGGCCGCTGCCTTCCGCATATTCTCAGGAAGCACCTTCATGGTGGCCAGCATCGGGGTAAAGGCGGTCAGGCACATCTTCACCGTTTCCACGCTGTCAAAAATAGCCTCCTTGTCTTCCTGCATATCCTTATTATAGGCCAAAGGCAAGCCCTTCATGACCGTCAGCAAAGCAGTCAGGTTGCCAAACACCCTGCCGGATTTCCCCCGGACCAGTTCGGCGATATCAGGGTTTTTCTTTTGGGGCATGATGCTGGAGCCGGTGGAAAAGGCGTCATCCAGCTCTACAAATTTAAATTCCCACGAGCACCAGAGGATGATTTCCTCAGAGAACCGGGACAGATGCACCATTACGATGGATAAGGCCGCAGCCAGCTCCATGCAGAAATCCCGGTCGGAAACCCCATCTAGACTGTTGCGCATAGTATCAGAAAATCCTAGAAGCCGGGTGGTGACAGTCCGGTCAATGGGATAGGTGGTAGAAGCCAAAGCGCCTGACCCCAGCGGATTGACATTCATACGCTTTACCGCGTCCTGAAACCTGCTCAAATCCCGAAGGAACATCTCGGCGTAAGCCATCAGATGGTGGCCAAAGGTGATGGGCTGGGCGCGCTGCAGGTGGGTATAGCCAGGCATTACCGTGCCGGCGCAGGCTTCGGCCTGGACGCAGATAGTCTCAGTCAGTTCTTTGATCTGTTCCAGCAGGCCCTGGGCCTCCTCTCTCAGATAGAGCCGGATATCCAGCGCCACCTGGTCGTTCCGGCTTCTGGCGGTATGCAGCCGTTTACCAGTATCTCCCAGCCGGCGGGTCAATTCACCTTCCATGAAAGTGTGAATATCTTCCTGGGTCATGTCGATTTCCAGCGTCCCGGACTGTAGATCCTTTAAAATCCCTTCCAGCCCTTGGCAGATTGCGTCAGCCTCGCTTTTGTCAATGACTCCGCACTGTCCCAGCATGGTGGCGTGGGCGATAGAGCCCTCGATATCCTGCCGCGCCATTTTACAGTCAAAAGAGATAGAGGAATTAAAATCATTGGTTTTTTGATCCAGTTCCTTTTGGAACCGTCCTGTCCATAACGGCAAATTGATTCACCCTTTCCCCAGGCTGAGCCTGGACTCATTTCGCGCTCGGAGGGGGCGGTATCCATTGGCCTTCTCCCACGCGCCGCTGTCTGTTCGCTTCCTTCAGCTGTTTCCACTAGGCTGAGCCTGGACCCGCTTCGCGCTCGGGAGTTGGCGGTATCCATTGGCCTTCTCCCATGCGCCGCTGTCTGTTCGCTTCCTTCAGCTGTTTCCCCAGGCTGAACCTGGACTCATTTCGCGCCTAGGGCTTGGAGATAGCTCCCTGTTTTCTACCGCGGACGCATCAAGAAGCAAGCTCGCTTTCCGCACCCAAAAGCCAGGGCTTACCTAATAATCACGAATAGGGCGGACAGCGTCCGCCCTGAATCCTAGATAAATTTATTGCTGCTGATTTTTGGCCTTCTTCATCGCCTGAACCTTGATTGGCAAGCCAAACAGATTGATGAAGCCGGCGGAATCCGCCTGATTATAAACCTCATCCTCGTCGAAGGTAGCAATCTCCTCATCGTACAAGGAATAAGGGGAAGTAACGCCCGCGTCGATGATATTTCCCTTGTAAAGCTTCAGCTTAACATCGCCGGTTACGGTCTCCTGAGTGGAATCTACAAAAGCCGAAAGGGCTTCCCTTAAAGGAGTAAACCACTGGCCGTAGTAAACCAGCTCCGCGAACCGGAGGGCTACGCCTTGCTTATAATGGTAGGTGTCCCTGTCGAGGCAGATTTCCTCCAGCTTGTTGTGGGCGTGATACAAAATGGTTCCGCCGGGAGTTTCATAAACGCCGCGGCTCTTCATGCCTACCAGCCGGTTTTCCACCATATCGGCGATGCCGATGCCATTGGCGCCGCCCAGCTCATTGAGCTTTTTCACGATGGAAACGCCATCCATTTTCTCGCCGTCGATGGCGGTTGGAACGCCCTTTTCAAAGTGCAGGGTCACGTAGGTAGCCTTGTCGGGAGCCTTCATGGGAGAAACGCCCAATTCCAGGATCTCGTCATATTTCGGCTCGTTGGCCGGATCCTCCAGATCCAGGCCCTCATGGGAAAGGTGCCAGATGTTCTTATCCTTAGAGTAGTTGGTTTCTCTGGTAATATTTAAGGGAATGTTGTGGGCTTCAGCGTATTCAATTTCTTCCTCACGGCTCTTCAGATTCCAGATTCTCCAGGGAGCGATGATCTTCATTTCCGGAGCGAAAGCCTTGATAGCCAGCTCAAACCGCACCTGGTCGTTTCCTTTTCCGGTACAGCCGTGACAGATTGCATCGGCGCCTTCCGCTTTGGCGATTTCTACAATTCTTTTGGCGATAATCGGACGGGCGAAGGAGGTGCCCAGCAAATATTTGTTTTCATAAACAGCGCCAGCCTTGACGGTGGGAAAAATGAAATCCTCCACAAACACCTGGTTCAAATCCTCGATGTACAGCTTGGAGGCTCCTGTCTTTTTCGCTTTTTCCTCCAGCCCGGAAAGCTCCTTACCCTGGCCGACATCGGCGGCAACGGCGATGACCTCGCAGTTGTTGTAATTCTCCTTCAGCCACGGAATAATAATCGAGGTGTCCAATCCGCCGGAATACGCCAGCACTACTTTTTTAATCTCTGCCATTTTAACCAACTCCCAAAATATTTTTATTATGGCTGATGTTTTCATTCAACGATTCCTATTATACACCCTTTATGCAAAAAATCAAGAGTTTTGTGCATAAATATTCATACAACTGGAATTTGGTGACATTTCCACAAAATCGAAAGAAAAATCGGCTCCGCTCTTATTTTTTATGATATTAAAATGATGCCTCTTTCATACCCGCCGCAAAAGCTACATGCATATAAATAAATTTAAATGTTATAAAACACTTTTTCCCGTCCAAAATCAGCAGAAAACGCGAAGCTTTTGTGGTACCATAATCTTCTAATTTATGGTATCATAAAATTGTAAGGAGAAAAAGCCCAGCAGGCTATTATTTTATAAAGGAGAGATTGCTATGTCTTTTCAAGAAATCAATGTCCGTGAGTTTTCCATGAAGCCCTTTAAGATGATCGGCGACCAGTGGATGCTGGTCACTGCCGGCGATCAAATTAAGTACAACACAATGACCGCCAGCTGGGGCGGCATAGGCGTCATGTGGGGCAAAAACGTGGCGGTAACGGTAATCCGTCCCCAGCGCTACACCAAGGAATTTGTAGAATCCCACGACTGCTTTACCCTGAGCTTTTACCCTGAAGAATACAAAAAGGCGCTTTCCCTCTGCGGCAGCAAATCCGGCCGGGAGATCGATAAGGCGGAGGAGACAGGCCTGATTCCTGTTTTCGACCAGGCTGCTCCGTACTTTGAACAGGCCAGCCTGGTGCTGGTATGCAAAAAGCTGTACGCCCAGCCGATGGACCCGGCCGGGTTTGTAGACAAAGCCCTGGACAGCCGGTGGTATCCGGATAAGGATTATCACAAAATGTTCGTAGGAGAAGTTATCAAGGTGCTGGTGAAGGAATGAGCCGCGCCGTCATCGTCACCGGGGCTTCTCATGGGATCGGCCGGGCCGCCGCTGTTCTGTTTGCCAGAAAAGGCTATTCCACGGTGATCAATTACCATCGTTCGGAATCAGAGGCCCTCTCTCTAGCCCGTTCCCTCACGCAGGAGGGCTGCTCTGTTCTCGCAGTGCAGGCGGACGTTTCCGACCCTGTCCAGGTAAAGGAGCTGTTTCAAAGGACAGAGGCGGCTTTCGGCGGGCTGGAAATTCTAGTAAACAACGCCGGGATTTCTCAGACGGGCCTGTTCACCGACTGCACACCCCGGCAGTGGGACCGGGTCTTCGGCGTTAACGTCAAAGGGGCTTTTCTGTGCAGCCAGCAGGCGGCGTCCCTGTTCCTCAGGGAGCACCGGGGAAAAATCGTCAATGTCAGTTCGATTTGGGGAATCACCGGCGCCTCCTGCGAGGCGGTGTATTCCGCCAGCAAGGCGGCTCTCATCGGCCTGACCAAATCTCTGGCTAAGGAGCTGGGGCCCTCCGGCATTCAGGTAAACTGTGTGGCTCCGGGCGTGGTGGATACTAAAATGAACGCCGGCCTCACTCCAGAGGAGCTTCAGGCACTCCGGGACGAAACCCCTCTGGGCGTCATCGGCACCTCGGAGGACATCGCCCAGGCCATCTGGTTTTTAGCTTCTCCGGAAAGCGATTTTATTACCGGTCAGGTGCTCAGTCCCAACGGCGGTTTCCTGATTTGACCGCCTGCGCCGTGTTTAGTCCGGCCGCTTGAAACAGCCTTTGAGATTCCTTGAAAATCCCGGCTGTAAAAAAGCCGCCGTCAGAACAGGTGCCGGGAGGCTGCGAATCCTATTATTTTTTGTTTCGCCGCAATGTTTTTTATGGAACCGCGCCGTATCTGTAATCGTTAGAATGACGGCACGGCGCGGTTCATTTTTTACTGTGCCTTACGAAAAATTTTTGATGGCAAAAATTCGTAACGGGCTGCTTAATTTTGGAGAAAACCGTTTCTTTTCCTAAACCACTTAAAAATCATCCTGTTGTAAAAACCTCCGGCTGGGCCGGAGGTTTTTCTAAATCGCTTAAAAAGCGGCTCCACGCCGCACGTTTAAAATATTGCTTTTTAATCCGCTGCCAGATCCCTTGATTTTGCCCGCCGCTCTCCGTCCCAGTCTTTTCCGGCAGTTTTTATGGCAGTGAAACCTTCAGATGCATATGCTCCCGGGCCTGATGCCATTTGACCGGATAGCCCGCGCCATGGGAGCAGAAAACCGAATCCGGGGTGTATTCCAAGTCCGCCTCCGGGTCATAGGAAAACCGGGCTGCCAGCTCCTCCTGGTTCTGGCACGGCTCATAACCGTCGAACCGGAAGCTGAACATCCCTTTTCCTTTGGTAAATGCCGCCAGCTCCCGGCTGTAATTTATAAAACCCGCCGCCGGCCCTCGTCCATTTACCGTCACTCGGTTTTCCTGCTGCCGCGGAGGCTCAAAGACTCCCTGCAGCCGCTGGATATCGGATAAAATTCTTCCCAGCTGCCTGCTGTCCGCCTGAATCCGGAAAGCGTACCAGGGCTCCAGCAAAATACTTTCCGCCTGCATCAGCCCCTGGCGCAGAGCCCGGTAGACGGCTTCCCGAAAGTCTCCGCCCTCGGTGTGTTTTTCATGCGCTTTCCCCGCCAAAAGAGTTACCCTTACATCGGTGAGAGGGGCGCCGATCAGCACGCCCCTCAATTCCCGCTCAAAGACATGGGTTCGGATCAGGTTCTGATAGCTGCGGTCAAGCTGGTCGAAAGGACATTTGCTTTCAAAGGTGATCCCGGAGCCTCTTTTTCCGGGAGAAAGAGCCAGATGCACCTCTGCGTAATGGCGGAGCGGCTCGAAATGGCCGCAGCCAAGCACTGTGTTTCCAATGGTTTCCCGGTAAGAAACCTGACATTCCCCGAACCGTATTTTCCGCCGGAATCTCTCCGCCATCAGCTCCTGAAGGATTTCCAGCTGTACCGTCCCCAAAATATGCACCCGGATTTCCTCCAGCCGTTCCTCCCAGGAAACATTCAGCAGCGGCTCCTCCGCCTCCAATAGTTTAAATTCTTCCAGCACGGTTTTCGCCGGCACTCCTTCGCCGTATTCCACCTTTGCCGTTAAAGCCGGAGTGGTTTCCAGCCTCGGACGGCAGGGAGCTTCCCCGATCTGCTCGCCCGGCTTGACCGTCAGGCCGGTTACTCCGCACAGAGACCCGGCCGCCGCCGTTTTTCCAGTCTGGAATTTCAGGCCTTGATAATGCCGCAGCTCGTCGATTTTCTGCGGCCCATCCAGAGTAGCGACCTCGTCCTTTACCGTTAACGCACCGGACAGCACCTTTAAAAAGCTGACCCGGTTTCCCTTTTCGTCGTGACGCACCTGGTACACTCTTCCGCAAAAGGGCTCGTCCCTTTTTGCCTCATATTCCGTTTTCGTCAGCCGGTCCATCTGCTCTAAGAACTCTATCACGCCCTGGTCATTCAGCGCGCTGCCGGAAAAACAGGGAAACACCCGGCGGCTCCGAATCAGCTCCGCCGTCCTGCCGTACCACAGCTTTTCGTCATAGCCGGTCTCCAAGTAGCGTTCCAGCAAATTCTCATCCAGGGCCGCCAGGTCCTCCGCCGCAGCCTCCAGCCCTTCCTCCGGAAACCAGTAAATATCCGGCGAAAGCTGTTCCCGGAGCTCCGCCAGAGATTTTTCTCCGTCCGCCCCCGGCTGATCCATTTTATTCAGGAAGAAAAATACCGGGATCTGATTTTTTCCAACAGCCGCCAGAGGGTCGCCGTATGCCCCTGAACCCCATCGGCGGCGCTCACCACCAAAACGGCATAGTCCAGCACCCCCAGAGTCCGTTCCATTTCCCCGGCGAAGTCTGCGTGTCCCGGCGTGTCTACCAGGTAATATTGGTTTTCTCCCAGAGAAAAGGCCGCCTGCCCGGAAAACACAGTGATGCCCCGCTGCTTCTCAACGGCGTCGGCGTCTAGAAAGGAATCCCGGTAGTCTACCCGTCCCTTTGCGCGGATTGCCTTTCCATGGTACAGAACCGCCTCGGACAAAGTGGTTTTCCCCGCGTCTACATGCGCTAAAATTCCAATTGTTTTTCTCATTCCTCTTCCTCCCGGCCGTCTCCTGGATTTCTCCAGCTTTCTCTTGCCCATATATTCATTATAAAAGAACCGGCCCGCCTTTGCAACGGCGCTTCGGAAGGGCAGCCGTTCCCAACGGGCACGCGGCCCGGACTTCCGGCGCGCGTTCCTTGAGTATATTTGGCGGCCTCCATCGAGGCCCGTCCCTCCAAATCCGCGGCACATTCTCCTCAAGGCGGCTTTCTCTGCCAGCCTTTGCCAAGCTGTTCTTCCGCTGACTGTGCGACCGGGGCGTTTCCATGGAAAACGGTAAGGGAGCCGTACCCTTTCCCGCTGTTTTGTGGTATGATAACAAGGTATAATAACAGCTGGAAATGGGGAATGTTATGAAACCGCAAGACGAATTTGGAAGCTCCTTTGAAACGGCAAAGGAATTGCCGGAGACCTCTTGGAAACGGAAGGCCATTCAGACCGCCTCCTCACAGGCGGAGCCTATCCGGAAGTCCGGCGGTTTCCAAGGCTCCGCCCTTCCAACGCCTGTGGAGCTGCGGGAGAAGCTGGAAGCTTTTCTATTATCATTGGGCGTCAGCGACGTGGGCTTTTCCAAGCCGGAAGCCGAGGGCCTGGAGAAAACGCCCTATGCCGTTACCCTGGTGGTTCGGCTGTCCAACGCCATTGTGGATGAAATCGAAGGAGAGCCCACTTCGACCTATTTTAGTCATTACCGGGCGGTAAACGCATTCTTGGATCAATGCCTGCTGAAGGCCGGATTGTTTTTGGACCGGGCCGGCTATCAGTATATCACTGTGGCCGCCAGTCAAAGCATGAATCAAAAGGGCTGGAACTATCAGGGCAGATTTTCCCATAAGCAGGCGGCCTGCGCCGCCGGCCTGGGCGTCATAGGAAAAAGCTCCTTATTTCTCCATCATCGGTTTGGCCCCCGCGTCCGGCTGGCCACATTATTCACCGACTGCCCCTTTCCTGCGGAAAACGCGCTTCCAGCCTCTCTCTGCGGCAGCTGCCGCAAATGTGTGGATTCCTGTCCCAGCGGCGCGATTCTCGGCCCGGAATGGGTCCCTGGTATGCCTCGGAAGCTGCTTTTCGATCCGGAAAAATGCAGCCAGCATATGAAGCGCCAGTACCAGCATATTGGCCGCGGGGCTGTATGCGGCATATGCATGAGGGTCTGTCCCCGTTATGAAAGATCCTTGATCCGCTGGGAATAGTCCCGCCGGACGAAGCTGCCGTCCGCAGCGCTTTAACAGCCGAGTAAAAGGCTTATCCCCATGGCTGATAGGAAAAAGAGAAGCCTCAGCGGCCAAAAGATGAAAAAGGGACGGAATGGATTCCGTCCCTTTTTCTATTTTGCCAGAGCTTCCTCCCACTGTCCCTGCCGGAAGCCTGCCAGAACAAAGCCTTCCCCAATCAGCAGCGGACGTTTGACCAGCATACCATCCTCGGCCAGCAGTCTGATTTTTTCCTGCTGGGTTAATCCTGGCAAAACCGCCTTCAGGTTCTTCTCCCGGTAGAGCATTCCAGAGGTATTAAAAAATTTTTCCGCCGGAAGCCCGCTTTGGCAAATCCACTGAGCCAGCTCCTCTTGCGTGGGATTTTCCTCCTTAATATTTCTTTCCTGAAACGGGATGCCCTTTTCCTGCAAAAATTTTCTAGCCTTAGCGCAGGTGGAGCATTTGGGATAGCAAATAAATAAAGCTTCCATGATCCGGCCTCCTAAACCCTTAAAGTCTTTCATTTATCATACCACAGCCGCATATGCCTTGGAAAGAGGAATAACGCGAGGTGTGCCTATGGGTATTTTAAGGAAGCTTTGCCATTCCACCCGATGGAAAGCGGTATTTTTTATACTATCAGTATTAATTTGTGTTGTTTCAACTTTTTTCTATGCTTTTTCCCACCCATTTTTTCAAAGCTCCGACAGCGTTTGGAACCGGTTGAACCAAATTCAGGAGGAATACCCGCCTGGCAGCAGCTTCACCGGCGCATACCGGGGCGCCACCCAATGCTTTGGCTTTGCAGGCTATGTCTTTCACGCCCTTTATGGCTGCGATATGCCAAACAGCTATTATCGGGATACCTGGTATCAGCTGGATGGAACGGAAAACCTATCCGTGGTAGGACAGCTCACCCAAAAAAATATAAGCAAAACGGCCTTGGAACGCCTGCTGTCCCAAGGCCGGCCTGGGGATATTATTCAATACGGCACACCCCATTATCCCCACACCATGGTGTTTCTTCAAACAATCACCGAAGGTTTCACGGTTTATGACTGCAATTACGACAGACAGTGTACGGTGATGGTACGGCAGGTTTCCTATGAAGCCCTGGCCGCTGAAATCGGTTCTTCCTCCGCACAATGCGGCCTTACCCTATATCGGGCGAATCTCAAAGAATGATTTTGCGTGATTGTTTTTGTTTCTGACTATTTTGTTCTGGAATAAAGATTTTATAGAAACCTTTCGGACAATTGTGGACGCCTGATCCTGTAAATGGTATCATCATTACAGAAATGATCTGAAGGAGGAAGCCGGCATGGAGAAAAGAATTTTAGCCTTTGATTTCGGCGCTTCCAGCGGGCGGGCAATGCTCAGCCGCTTTGAGGGGAACCAATTAAAGGCGGAGGAAATCCACCGTTTCAGCAATGATCCCGTCGTATTAAACGGGGTTCTTTACTGGGACATCGTGCGTATGATGTTTGAGATCAAAAGGAGCATCTCTCTGGCCTTGGCCAAGGGGGGCTTTGACGCCATCGGCATCGACACCTGGGGAGTGGATTTCGGCCTTCTTGACCGCAGGGGCAATTTGATGCAAAATCCGGTTCACTACCGGGATCCTCATACCGTCGGCGTGCCCGAGCAGGTATTTAAAATCATCCCCAAAGAGGAGATTTACGAAAAAACCGGGATTCAGCTCATGCGCTTCAACACCCTGTACCAATTATATTATCTGGCGCGGGAGGAGCCTGCTCTGCTGGCCCAAGCCGATCGATTTCTTCTGATGCCGGATTTAATGGCCTATTTTCTCACCGGAGAAAAAAAGTGTGAGGTAACCAACGCCTCTACCACAAACCTATACAATCCCACCCTGAAAGGCTGGGATTTCCAGCTTTGCCGGACTCTGGGGATTCCTACCGAGATTTTCCCGCCGATTATTTCCACTGGAGAAATTTACGGCAATCTTCTTCCGGAAATCTGTGAGGAGCTGAACTGTCCCAGCGTACCTGTGGTAGCGGTCGCAACTCACGACACCGCCTCGGCGGTGTTCAGCTGTCCCGCTAAGGAAAAGGATTTTGTCTACATCAGCTGCGGCACCTGGAGCCTGTTCGGCACTGAACTCGGCAAGCCGATTATGAGTGAAAAAGCGATAGCCGCCAACTTTACCAACGAGATCGGCTATCATCACAGCGTACGTTTTTTAAAGAACATTATGGGTCTTTGGCTGATCCAGGAATCCCGTCGGCAGTGGATGCGGGAGGGCAGCGAGGTTGGCTTCGACGTTCTGGAAAACGAGGCCCTGGAATCCCGGCCTTTCCAGTGCTATATTGATACCGACGCGCCCCAGTTTGAGACTCCCGGCAATCTTCCCCGCCGGATCCAGGAGTACTGCGAACGCACAGGGCAGACCGTGCCTCAAACCCGCGGCGAGATCATGAGATGCATTTATCAAAGCATCGCCATGCGTTATAAATATACCTTTGAGACTCTTTCTTCCATCACCGGAAAAAAATATAAGACCATCCATATGTTTGGCGGCGGCATCAAGGACACTCTGCTGTGCAAGATGACCGCCAGCGCCTGCGGCGTTCCGGTATATGCCGGGCCGGTGGAAGCTACCGTAATGGGAAATATCGGCGTCGCCTGTCTGGCCCTGGGAGAAATCAGGGATCATAGGGAAGCCCGGAAAATCATCCGGGAGTCCAACGATATTAAGGTTTACCAGCCTCTCCAGCGGGAGGAATGGCAGGAGGCCTACGGGGATTTTTTAAAGGCCGCCGGCTTGAAAGGATAGCCGAGCCGCCCTTTGGAAAAGCACGGCAAAAGGGTTTAGTCCTGCATAGCCGCAGAAAAAACGTCAGTCCGCGAGATAAATTTCACAGAAAAAACGCCGCTGAAAACCAGCGGCATTTTTATGTTTTATTTTTCAAAAGACTTTTCAAAGGGAAATACACCGCTCTCTTATGGGCAGTTAAGCATCCTTTAAAAAATATAGGAAGCGGAAACCCTTTTGGCATCCGCACAGCGGCGTGAAAAAGCTCCTTTCAGCGGTAAAAAGCCGTGCCGGAAAAACAGAGTGGAGACCGGTGAAAAATGGGGTTCTTTTTCTCAGCGCAAAAAGCCCAAAGGCTCTTCATTTCGATCCCCTATGACTCTTGTCCTAAGACGCTGTCTGGTCATTTCTCAGGCCCTTTGGCGGCCAGGGGGATATAGACGCTATTTTTTCTGTGAGGATTTCGGGTTCTGATCAGAGGAAGCGGTCCAAAGCTCGGGCAAAATTGTGATGCCCCCTGACAGCAGATAAGTTCCAAGGAGCGCGGAAATTGGGGGCATTGGGACAAAGACAGGAAATAGCACCAACAAAACGCCTACTAAAAAATTGACGATTGCCCCAGCGAACAGCCAGCCTCTGGCCTTATCGTCTTTTCTCTGAAAGGGAAAGGCCATCATGAAATGGTTAATCCCCATAGATACCGACAGCACTGCCAGCACAATACAGCAGATAAAAGACATCATTCCCTCCGCCGCTTCGGCGGACTGGAACATCCACACCAGTAGCACCGCCGCACTGAGCAAAAAACAAGCCACTCCTCCCAGAAGTAAAAATTTGCTTTTATGTTCAGAGCCGATATAACGCACCACCATTACGACGCTGTAAATGGCTAAACAACCAAACGCCAGATATTGAACCCCGACCAGAGTGCTTAAAGGTGTCAAAAAGCACAGAATACCCAACATCAGCATTACCAGCATCAGAGCCATAGAAAGGACCTTTTCCCAGGGGCGCCTTGATTTCTTCTGCATCGCGGATCCTTCTTTTCCTTATAATTATTCTTGTAATCACCTTTTAGTATACCTAAATATCCCTAAGAAATCAATATTTTTTTGTACTTTTCTTCTAAATACGTAAATTTTTTCACAAAATTTACCCCTAACAGCAAAATGATTTTTATATCATTTCATCTTTCCGCTCTTTTGTGAGTTATAGCTTCGGTTCATTAGTTAAATTTGTCTTTGCCTGCTTTGGGGAGGACATAAATTTTATAAAAGCAAGGCCGAAATGGGTATTCCTGTTCACCGGCGGTCTTTTCAGTATTGGCTGGATCATTGATTCATCAGTATTTTGTGTGTAAGCCCAATCCATATTACGTATATTAAGCAGCAACCGTTTTTATCAATACAGAAACAAGCCGGGGAGGTTCTTTTGGGCAAGAACCTCCCCGGCTTGTTTTTTATTTCATTTGGTTGAAAAACAAATTCTATGGCAGCGGCGTTGCCCGGGCAGGCGAGCTGGATTTCCGCCAGGCTTTCATCAAAGTGCGGCCAGCGCCTTGTAGCAATCCTTCAGCTGAGGATACAGGCCGCAGTAAACACGGTAAAACTCCTCATAGCGGCCTGTGTTCTCCGGAATCGGGGCCTGGGCGGGATTGGTTTTAACCACCTTGCGGCAAGCTTCCGCCACGCTGGGATAAATTCCCGCGCCTACGCCCGCCAGAATCGCCACGCCGAGAGCGGGGCCCTCCTTGGAAACCACCGTTTTTACCGGCAGATTGTAAACATCAGCCATCATCTGGCGCCACATGGGGCTGCTTCCGCCGCCTCCGCAGGCCAGCATCTCGCTGGAGACCACACCCATCCCTCGAAGAATATCCAGGCATTCCCGCTGGGAGTAGATAACGCCTTCCATCACAGCCCGGAGCATATCGTACTTAGTGTGCATAGCGGACAGCCCAAAGAATACGCCGCGGCAGTCGGAATCCAGCTTGGGAGAGCGCTCTCCCATCAGATAAGGCAGGTAAACCAAACGGTTGGCGCCGATGGGCGCGCGTTCAGCCTGGCGGTCCATCAGGTAATAGGGATCGACCCCCATGCCTTTCGCGGTCTGCATTTCCTCCAGGAAGAAATTATCCCGGAACCACTTCAGGGAAAGGCCCGCCGCCAGCGTGCAGCTCATGACCGTCCAGCAGCCAGGCACTGCGGAACAGAAGGTGTGAACCCTGCCCTGGGGATCGATCGTCACCTTATCGGAATGTGCGAACACCACGCCTGAGGTGCCGATGGTGGTAAAGGCCTTTCCTTCTTCCACCACGCCGGTTCCTACCGCCGCGGCGGCGTTGTCACCGGCGCCGCCAACCACCGGCGTGCCCGCCGCCAATCCGGTCAGCTTCGCGGCCTCCTCGGTGATATAGCCGGTAATCTCCGGAGACTCATACACCTTAGCCAGCATACTCTTGTCAATATCCAGCTTTTCCAGAACCTCGTCGGACCAGCAGCGGTTGGGGATATCCAAAAGCTGCATCCCTGATGCGTCGGAAACCTCTGTGGCAAATTCTCCGGTCAGCATGTAACGGACATAATCCTTCGGCAGAAGGATGTGCCGGCATTTCGCATAAATTTCCGGCTCGTGGTTTCTGACCCACAGAATCTTCGACGCGGTAAAGCCAGGCAGAGCAGGGTTAGCGGTGATCTCAATCAGCCGCTTGGCTCCAACCCGTTCTGTGATTTCCTCACATTCCCGGGCGGTGCGCTGGTCGCACCAAATAATGGATCTTCTCAAAACGCTTCCATTTTCGTCCAGCATGACAAGGCCGTGCATCTGGCCGGAAATTCCCATACCCTTGATATCCTTAGAATCTACGCCGGAATCCTCAATTACCTTTTTTGTGGTCCGCATGGTGGCGTCCCACCAGTCCTCCGGCGCCTGCTCTGCCCAGCCGTTTTTCGGCTGATACATAGGATATTCTACCGTAGCGCTGGAAATCACGGTTCCCTCTGTATCAAACAGCACGGTTTTGGTCCCAGAGGTTCCTAAATCCACACCAATTAAATAATTCATGAAATCGTCTCCTTTATAATAAATTGTTAAATACCTACTTTTCATCGTCCAGCAGTTGAATCCTTATCACTTCCTGAAGCTGCGCTGGATAAGATTCTAAAACATAACCATCAAAAGTAACCGCTATGATATCGCCGGCATCTAAATCAGACAATCCGATCGCCGTTCCCCGCCATAATAACGCCGTTTCCCCAGTGGCTGAAAAAGTGAATTCCCCTCTGTAATTAAGATCATTCACAGCCAGCCCTTTCACCAAAAAACGGTCGGCTTCCCTTTCACGAATCTCCGCGTAAAAGGTTTGCTGATCAGCCGCCTGCGCCGCTCCCATATTTTCAACGCTGTCATAAGCCGTTTTGTATCCGATAAAATACCCGGCTGCCAGCAGAAAAACCGCCGCGATTCCCATCAGGACAGCCCTGAATCCCTTTTTCATGGCATATCCTCCTCTCTGGTCAGTGATCCGTGGTAAAATCTGCCGCCCTGGATTTTAGGAGCAGCCGGGCGGTGAAAAACGCCGGATGGGAAAGCTACAGATTTTCCCCGATTTTTATCACCGTATGGGTAAAATACTCTGCCTTCGGCACAGTTCCATCCACCAGATAATAAAACAGATGGTTGATGGCGTCATAGCCTTGCCGAAAGGACTCCTGGCACAGCAGCACATCGATGCTGCCCTCTTTCATCAACCGCTTGTTTTCCTTATTGTCGTCGAAGGCGATAACAGTCACCCGTTTTTTCCTTTCCAACTCCTCCAGCGCTCTGCATACACCGGGAGCGCTGCCTGAGGTGGTGATATAAATATAATTGATCTCCGGATGCTCCTGAAGCACCCTTTTAGTGGCCTCATAGGCCACCTCGCTGTCATCCTGGGTCACCTGGACATCCACCAGAGTGTAAGCCGTTTCCTTCTCCTTCATCACCTGAGCGAATCCCTCGATCCGGAGATGGTGGCTGTGAATATTGCTGGAGCCCGCCACCACAAAAAGGCTCACCGGCCCCTTGGCCATCAGGGAAAGCAAGCCCCCAGCGGTTCTGCCGCCGGCCAGATAATTGCTGCCGATATAAAACAGCCGGTTCACATGAGGCAGGTCAATGTTGATTGCCGCCACCGGAACGCCCTCGGCCGCCGTTTGGTTTAGAAGAGCTGTGATTTCAGGAGTTTCTATCGTTGCTACGCACAGGGCCGACACATTCTCCGCCAAGAGCTCCCTCAGCGCGGCAAGATGGATCTCCGGATCATAGCCGCGCACTTCTTTCAGCCGCAAGGAAACTCCAAAATCAGAGAGCTCCCGCTCCGCCCTGAAAAATCCCCGAATCACGTCGTGGAAAAAGGTGATTTTATCACTGGGCAGCAGGCAGCCTATGGTCACGGGCTTTTTTCTGGCGGCCAAAATCCTGCCCGCCCGGTTGGGAAAATAGCCCATCTCCTCCACAGCCTGCTCGACCCTGGCGGCTACCTCTTCGCTGACGCCGCCCCGGTGGTTGATCACCCGGTCAACCGTGCCCCTGGATACTCCAACCGCCGCCGCGATATCTTTAATGGTCACCGCCATAGTATCGCCTCGTTTTCTTCAAGATCGGTTTTTATATAAACTCATGATACCCTGATTTCATATCGCTGTCAAGATAAATCGTGTTCGAGCACAACCTAGAAAAATCCTACAGCCTGTCAAGGGGGCGTCCCAGATACTCCTCAGCTTTGGATTCCCTCGTGCCCGCAGCCTTACCGCCTCTGAAGCTAATGCTTTTTCAAAGGCTCCCAGCCCTCGGATTACCTAAATCGGTGGGACGAGCTTTTCCTTGCAAGGCGCTTAAAAGCTTTACCTGCGCTGCCGGCGGCGTTTCCTGCCAGGCAAGCCGCCGTCTCAGCGGCAGCTTCTTTGCCGTCAAAAAATCCTGCCTGCGGCCGGCTCACTTAGTGTCCAATCCCACCAGCCGAAAAAGCGGAAAGCTTTTATGACGTGCCCCCCAGAAATGGCCGGACCGCCTCCAGCTGTCTATATCATAAAAAGAGCCGCGTGGCTAGCTAACGCACGCGGCTCTTATGAATATGGCCTCACGCCTTCCCTCCGGCCTGACAAGCATAAAACAGCTGGGAATTTCATGGGATCAAGCCGTTTATCTGGTTACGTTGCGCAGCCAAACCCTGGTTTTATACCGCCAGGTCGTCAGCGGAATCTTGATGATTTCATCGCTCAGCAGCAGCACGTAAACCCACTCCACGCTCCAGTGGAACACAAACGCCGCGATGGCGCCAAATAAAATGGAGCAGCCCCACATAGTCACCACATCCAGAACCAAGCCGAAACGAGTGTCTCCGCCCGCCCGGAAGATTCCCACAACCATAGTGGTATTATAAGCCTGCGCGACTACAAAATAGGCCATAATGAACATCATGGTGGAAAGATAACCTTGGGCTGTGGGGGTTAACGTCATGACCTGCAAAACAATAGGCCGGGCTACCAGCACTACCAGTGCCCCCGCTAATCCGGCCACGATGGAAAGCTTTACAAACCGGGTGCCGTATTTCTGGGCCTCCTCGTAGTTATCCTCGCCGATAGCCTTGCCGATGAGCACCGCCGCGGCGGCCGCGATGCCAAAGGATACCACCGTAGCCAGCTGACGGGTCACCTGGGCTACCGAATTAGCGGCCACCGCCGCCTGGCCCATGTGGCCGATTACCACAGCGATCACCGAACAGCCCGTGCCCCACATCAGCTCGTTTAGGGTGACCGGAATGGCATACCGGATAAAGTCCTGGAATAAGAGCTTATCTCTTACAAACAAATCCCTCAGCTTAAAGTTCAAAATAGATTTGGTCTTGGCGTAAACCACCACGATTAACACTTCCACAATTCTAGCAATCAGCGTGCCGATTGCCGCGCCGACAATCCCCAGCCGCGGAAAGCCTAGAAGTCCGAAAATCAGGATTCCATTGATGACGATATTCACAATCAGAGACACCGAGTAGGTAACGGTAGCGATCACCACCCGCTCCACGCTCCGCATGACGTTTAGGTAAACCTGCGTGACGGCACATAAAAGATAGGTGAAGGAGACAATCCTCAGATATTTGACGCCCTCGTCGATCACCGGCTGCTCCGGTGTGAAAATAGACATAACCTGGGCAGGAAAGATCTGCACCGCCAGCAGAAAAATCACCGAAACGATAATGGAAAAGCGAAAGGCGATTCCCATAACCTTTTCGATGGTTCTCATATCCTTTTTTCCCCAGTATTGGGCAGTAAGCACCGCCGCGCCGGAGGTAAGGCCGAAAAGGAACAATGTCAGGACAAACTGCACCTGTCCCGCCAGGGAGGATCCGGAAAGGACGGTTTCCCCGACCCTGCCCAGCATGACCACGTCGGCGGAGGTCACGGCTACGTTAATCAGATTCTGCAAGGCGATTGGGAGCACCAAAGCGCCTACTGTTTTGTAAAAGTTTTTGGTTTCCAGCTTCATAAAAATTACCGGCGCAAAAGCGCTCCTTTCTGAATAGTACGTGATAATTACTATAGCAAAAAGCGGCCCGATAATCAAGGAGATTATCAAACATTTTCTTTACGCTTTCTTAACGAAAATAAAGAGCATTTTTTATGAAAAAGATCCGGCGTCAGGCCGAGGCTTTTCCGAATCGCTTACCCTTCCAGCAGAGCAACGCTCTCTCAAGCCCGCGGGAAGTAAAGATTGCGAACGACTGCAGCCGGCGGCGCTTCCCCACCAATCGTTTCAGTGGAAATATCATTTCCCCCCGAAATAATTGATGGAACCCGCCTCCTAAAGAGGCGGGTTCCATCTTTGCTTAGGTTTTAGAACGCCTCACTGGGCGTCCCTTTTTGCCTTCTTTTTCTTCATCACGATCAGAAGCACTGCCGCGCCGGCTGCGAGAAGAAGGACTCCGCCGCCCGCGATCCACCAGCCGATGCTGCTGGAGGAGCCTCCCTGGTTATCGGGGCCGGGTGCGAGAGGAACTTCCTCGTCGTCAATGGTCACTTCCGAGGCCTCAGAGGAATTAGAGGAGCTGGAAGACTGGCTGCTTGCATCATCATCCGTGCCAGGTGCCAGCGGTACCGGCTCATCGTCGATGGTCACTTCACCTCCGGGAGTCGCTACGATGGTCTCCCCGTCAGGAGTGACAACAACTGTATTATCCTCAGGGGTTACCTCTACAATGGTATCCTCGTTAGCAGTGTCATTCACATTGCGGTAAAAGAAAACATAAGCGTGGCGCGTAGAATAGAATTCATGAGCAATCGAAGCGGACTGCCCGCCCAGCATCACATAATTCTCGCCGCCTGCCGTGTAGTTTTCAGGGGCGGTAACCGTCAGCTGACTGTCATAACTGGCGGTAACGGTAGTGGTATAGAGCACTCTGCCCTCTGTCACGTCAAAATAACGGATGGTCACCGGATAGCTTTGAGCTTCCGCGCCTTTTTCGCTGTAATAGATCTCATAAATCCGCTTGGAATCTTCAAAAGCATGGACTATCTGCCTGCTTTGGCCGGCTGCCGCCACATATTCAACGCCGTTGACAGTGATCTCCGAATCGGCTGTAAATCTGGCGGTTTCATTTAGCCCAACATGCACGCTGTCGGTCTTTAAGGTCAGGCCGGTGAGTGCGTCCACATAGCGCACGCTGATGTCATAAGGCTTGGTCGCTTTGCTCTCCTCATACTTCACGGTGTAGAGCCTGGTGCTGTCATTATAATTATGGCTGATCACGGAAGGCTCGCCCGCCGCCTTAGTATACAAAGTGCCATCGGCGGTCATATATTCATTGGCCACCTGGAAAGTCGCGGTAGAACCGGACTGCACCGTCACACTGCTGGACTTGAGCAAAGCTCCGGATATCGTCTGGTACTGCACACGGAACAGGTATGGGCGGGTGCTTTCCTCGGTTACCAGCTGGTACCGGAAGACATACTCCTGGACGCCTTTATTATAATCATGGGAAACTGACGCGGACTGTCCCGCCATCAGAGTGTAGCTGCGGCCGTTGGAGGTATAGCTCTGGGGCGCGGTGAAGCTGCCCGCAGAATTGGGCTGTACCTGAAAGCTTGCGCTTCCGATCTGATTGCCGTACTGATCCACATAAAGAACCGGACAGGTGATCGGCTGCTTCTGCTGGTGCTGATAAGTATAGACAATCTCAGTGGTATTGGATTGATAGGAAAATTCCTTGTACTCCGGGCCGCTGATCAGATAGGTTTCTCCGGAAAGCTGTAAGGACGAAGGCGCCGTATGGGAAACACCGCCGGAAATCGTGTTATACTCGGTAGCGCCGCCCAGTCGGTTTCCGCTTTGATCCTGATACACCACATTAACGCTGTAGGTATTCAGGCTGGCTAGGGATTTAATTTCCCCGTCGCAGTAGACCATCAGCTTCACGCCGGTCATGTCGGGATCAGCGCAATTCACAACCGCGGAACCATTGGCGGCGATCGTCACTGGCGTCCACCCGGTATTATATTCCTCAGTCTGCCACTGCACCTCAATCTGCCGGTTCGTCTGATTATCGATTCTGAATTTTTGGGCGGTAGCGCTGTCGGACACTAAACCAGTAATCGAAATGTCATCCGCTCCTGCCGCGAACGTTTGCAGGCCTCCCGCAAACATCGCAATAATCAGTGAGAAAACGACGGTAAGGGCTGTAATTTTCTTTCTCACCTTGCTCACTCCTTCATCTTGGGTACGAATAGATTTCATCGTCAGTTATTGATCTTACAACTACATCATACAGATGACATATCACAAGCGCGTCATATTTTTTGATAAAATCGGATTTTATTAAAAAATCTTTTCACCTGGGGCCTACGCCCGCTTTTCCCAGGAAAAATTCGAGAGGAAGCCGCCTCAAAAGCTCAAGATCAAAACGCCCGGCAGAAAAACTGCCGGGCGTTTCTAACCTTCCTCTCCTTTTCTAGCGTGAAAAGAAGCCGCGATCATTCGTGTTTTCCGGTTCTCCTTTTCCGGGATAAAGTGGCGCCAAAGGCCACCGCTCCAAAAGCGGATACACCAGCCAGGAGCATCCAGGCCGCCTCAGCGAAGCGGTCGCCTGTAGAAACCCCGCCGCCAGGAGCGGCCGCAGTGGTTCCGCCGGAGCCTAACACCACGCCGCAGTCCCAGGTCATATCGAAGCCGCCCTCGTTTAAGTAGAACGGCCTTCCGGCATACCACCCGTCCTCCAGCTGGTATCTGCCGTCAGAATCTAGAGCAGCGTCGCCCTGGTTCACCAGGGTAATGGTATAAGGCTCAAGAATCTGGAACTTCACCCGGTAATAGCCCTCGGACAGCTCGTCAAACCGGTAGTAGCCTTTTTCATTGGTCGTGGTCTCGCCTGCCTGGATCCACTGGGTATCGTCGGAAACGTCACCGGAGGGGCTATACTCCAGAACCACACGGATGCCTTCCAGTCCGGTATCCTCTTCGTCCTGGATGCCATTTCGGTTGGTATCCAGCCACACATAGTCTCCCACACTTCCGCTGGTAACCACGATGCCCGCGTCAATGGTCATATCACGCTGGCCGTAACCAATGCTGATCACGTCTGAGGGATAACCCCAGCCATCCAGATAGAAGCCCTGGACATTGGAGTCTGCAGCTCTGTCGGTTCCCGCAAAGGGAACGGTAATCACACTGCCTCCGGGCAGATCAAAGCACACACGGTACTGGCAATCCACATCCGGGCCGCCCTTCAGGCTCTCAAACACATAGTAGCCTTTTTCGTTGGTCGTTGTGGTGTCCACCTTTTTCCAAATACTGGAACCGCCTTCCCGCATTTGCAGATAAACGGTCACATTCTGCACCGGCTCCTCGCCCGCGTCTTGAATTCCATTCTTGTTAGCGTCCAGCCACACATAATCGCCGATCGCACCGTACAATCTGGCGCCGCCGTCATTATGGAGGCTGATAGAGTTGGCCGGCAGGCGGATGGTCTGGGTATAGCCGCTGTTTAAATCGGGAGCGGTCTCAAACACATCGGAATCCAGAGCATCGTCGCCGCCGATATTAGGCAGAACAGCCTGATAGCCCTCAGGATACTCAAACAGCACCTGATATTCGCCCTCCAGCAGGTACTCGAACAGGTACTCGCCGTTTTCGTCCACCACAGCGGTAGCGATGGGCTGTTCTTCCCGCACATTGTCAATCACACGGTACAAGGACACCTTAGTGCCGGTCAGCGGGATGCCCAAATCCTGAACATCGTTATAGTTCCGGTCGTCGTAGGCATAGCCGCCCAGAGCGCTGTAATACACTAGGCCGGCGTCCCAGGTCAGATCCGTCTGCTGATAATCCAGGGTAATCACGTCGGTACGCATGATCCGGTCGTTGCCGTCCACTGCATTCTTCGCGTCGGAGTCGGCGGTTTCAGGGTGGTCGCCGGCGCCCTGGTTCGCTGTGGTAAAGCCGTACTGGTAGAGTCCCAGGTCATTCCGCAGGGAGGTGATGTCAAATTCCACCACATACCGTCCCTTAGTCAGGTTGTCAAAGAAATAATAGCCGTCCTTGCCCTCCTGAGCGGCGGTAACGGTTTCCGCCAGCGGTGCATCGGATACCTTACCGCTGTCATCCACCGTGTAAAGCCTTACCCTGACGCCGTTGACGCCTGGCTCATCCGGATCCTGTATGCCGTCACGGTTCAAATCGATCCACACATAGTCGCCTAACGCCGCGGGGATTACAAAGCCCGCATCGATGGTCATATCCCTCTGGCCCTCCAGGCGGCTGGTATCGGGATTGCTCACAACGCCCAGCCGCAGGATTTCAGACCGGCCGTTCCGGTCGATGTTGGAATCCACGGCGGTATCCCCGCCCTCATACTGCCTGGTAGGCACATAAACGCCGTCATCCCCGGCGGGAGGCATGTCAAATTCCACTTGGTACTCGTAAATCACGCCGCCTACATAATTACTGGGATCATCCGGGTCCCCATCCTCTTTACCGGACAGCATAATATTGCACTCCAGATCGTCGAACAGGTAATAGCCGCTGGAATCCGTAGTGGTTTCCGTGGTTGTGGTCTGGGTGCCGTCCGCGGTGATTCTAGTGGTGATCAGTCTTACTCCCAGGCCCGCTACCGGAAGGTCTTCCGCATCCTGGATGCCGTTCTGGTTTTGATCATAAAACGCATAGTCGCCGATGGCGCCCTTCGGCAGATCCAGCACGCATTTGACCTCCTGGTTTTCCGGGCGGTCGGATAGGGCGATGGTGTCGCCGGTATTGCTGTTTCTCACCACGGAGCACATAGCGGAATTGGAAATATACTTGCCGTAGTAATCCTCAATTTCATCGGTGGCGTACTGGGGTGCGGTCATATTGACCTGCACTTCGATGTAGTCGCCGTTTGCCAAAGGCTGCGTCACCTCAACACCGATGGCCGTTACCGTGCTCAGGTCAGCCGGCGGCGTGGCGCTCCAGGTGTGAGCGGCGGATGACGTCCACGGATCGCCGTTTCTTCCGGTAGTATAAATCATGGGCAACTCTTCCTCAGCCGTATACTGCGACCGGCTTTCGGCGGTCCAGGCGGAGGTATCATCGGTGCAGTAATAAATCCGCACAAAAGCGCTGTCAATGGGCTGGCCGTCAGAGCTCAGCACCGTGACGCTGTTCAGAGCGGGCCTTCTCTCCAGGTCGGTGGCCCGGTTGGTCACAGTGGTGTCGGTCCGGTCGGTCAGGGTATCTCCCGCGAAGGGCAGGATATCGACCACTCTGGTAGAAACCGCCTTGTCATCGGAGCCGTTGCTGACCCGGATCTTATAATCAATGGAACCGCCCGGCGCCGTATGGCCCAGCTCGGAGTAGTTCTTATAACGGTCGTCGTATTCGCCCTTCACCTGCTTGTAAATGCTCAGGCTGCTGTTTTGGCCTACGACAATGTTCGCGTAGTTATTCACATACTCGCTGCCGCCGTTGCCGAGAATCTCATCCAGGTCCTCGTCTTCCTTAAAGGAGCCGCCGTCTCCGGTAATGACCGGAGCGTAGCTGACGCCGTACTGGTTTTCTACGGACTGGGGAATCTCATAGGAGCTTCCCAGGAACGCGGGACACCACAGGGTATCCGCCTGGCTGTTGGGGTCGATATGGACCGAGAACCGGATCACAATCCGCTCTCCGGGCTTCAGCTCCACATCCGGGAAGGTCATCGTCACCTTCTGGGTATCCTGCTCCAGCTCAATCAGCTCGCCGCCGCTGCCAACTCTGGTGGCCTTCACCGTATCGATGGAGAACAGATCCGGGGTCAGCGGCGTTCCCACCGTGTTGCCGTCCTCGTCCTCCCACATTCTCATGATGACAAATTGGGAATCCCCTTCCACAAAGTCATTCAGCGTGGTGCCGACCGGCAGGTCAAAGCTGAGAATCGGCTCCCTGAAGTTATCAGTTTGAGACTCGTTCTTCGCGGTGACAACAAAGGTGACGTCGCTGTTCGGCGCGTAGGTGGTCTGGGTTCCTTCCGGCTTCACCGTCAGGCTGACAGGAATCCGGATGCTTTCGATCAGGGGCAGCGTGGCTTCCACAGTGTTGGAAGCCCGGCCGTCGGTGACAGGCACGTCTCTGCCTTCCTCATCCTTTTGAACAAAGGTATACTCGTAAGCCGCGGTGTTGGTGATTTTGGTGATCTCATGGAGGCTGGCGTCAGAGGGACGCTGGGCGAAGGTCACCTCGAAATCGATGCCGTTGGCTACAAAATGCTCATCCACGCCGGTATAAACCACCCGGAACGCCATCGCTTCCAGTCCGGCGGGAATCGAAACGGTCGCGCCATCCGCTCCCAGGCTTTGGACGTTTTCAATGGCGCCGTTGGGCACATCCCGCCAGGTGGATTCGTCATCGCTTCCAAGGTCAGCCGCTGGCTGGTATTGAACCTTAGCGCTCACCGGCTTGGAAGCATCCGGGACTGTCACATCCAAATCAGGATCGGTCTGGGCGTTATAGGCGCTGTAGACCCTCACCCAGTTCACCCGGTAAGCGTCATCCCTGGTGGGTTCCGTCTTATATTCGCCCTGCTCCTGATACTGCATTTGGATATCCTGGTCGGTAACCACCAGCCGGGAGGCCGCCAGCTCGTTCTCACCCTTGGCGTAATCTCTCAGGGTGAAGGAGGTGGTAAACTCCTCCTCCAGAAGGCTCTTGTCAGCGGTATCATCCGTAATCCCTTTCAGGATCTCAGTATTGAACATGACGATATCCGTCTTGAACTTATTGGTAAAGGATGCGTTGTTGTGAACACCCAGTTTTTCGATTTCAGATAACTCCTGTACCGGTTTCACTGTCACGATCTTCTGGGTCTCATAATACCGTTCATCCAAGCTGTAGCCGTCGGGAGCCTTCAGCTCCTTCACCAGATATCGGGTTCCGGCGTCCTCCGCCGGCAGCAGATCGGACACACCCGCGCCGTTTTCGTCGGTGGTGATGATACCGCCCACCTGCTGGCCCTGAACATCGCCCGGCTCAAGCTGGTACACGGCGAACTGGGCGCCTTGCAGCCCCGTTCCGTTTTCGTCAGCCTTTTTAATGAGGATGCGGCCGCTGTCGGACTCATTGGTCAGCACGCCGCCGTTCATGTTCCCGGCGGTTTCAGGCCGGTAGGTAACCGTAGGATCGTTCTGGTTAGCGGGAATCACCGCCTCATACCAGGTATCGTCCAGGGAGTAGCCGTCGGGGGCCTGAGTTTCCCGGATATAATAGGTTCCGGCATCTAAGCCTTCCCAGCGGTAAACGCCGTTTTTCACGTTGGTCACCGGGTCTCCGACAGGCTGCTTATTCTCATCGTACAACTGGAATACCGCCGTATTCAGAACCGGGCTGCCGTTTTGGCTGTCACCCTTCTTAGTAAACTCCAGATTTCCCTTGGCCTGGTTAATGACCTTGGTGGCCTCTGTTTCATCCAGATTGGTGATCTGCTTGGCGGTTACGGTAAAGGTAATGGGTGTGGAATCCAGAGTATATCCGTCGGGAGCCTTGGTTTCCACAATGGTGTAGGTTCCCGCATCCAGGTCGGCGGACTCAAAGGTACCGTCCAGGCGCACCCGGAAGGTGTCCACCAGCTTGCCGGGGTCGGCCTGATCCCCTTCGTACAGGGCGAATTCCGCCCGCTGGCTGTCGCTGGTGACCGTCAGCGGAGTTTTGCCGTCGCCCATGAATTTGGTAAAGGTGAACCGGCCCTTATTCGGGTAGTTGACGATGTAATTATCGCCGGTGTAGGTTTCGTCGGTTTCTCCCTTAACCACCGTAATCTTTTGCAGCTGGGTGCCCTGGACGAAATCAGCGGGCACCTGCTCCTTCAGCATATAGTCGCCGGGCTCCAGGCCGGTGAAGAGGATTTCACCGTCTTCGTCGGTTTCCTTGGTCGCGACCAGCTCGCCCAGTCCGTCAGGCTGAGACACGTCGTAGCGGTGAAGCTCAAATGTAACGTCCTCTAAGGGCAGCGCCAGAATGTGCTGGGCGTCCGGGTTTTCCCAGTTGGCCTTCTTCTCCAGGCGGATGGCGCCAAGGGGGTCGTTGCTGATGCGCACCTCGGCGGCGCCGGTGTTGCCGGTGGTCACCGGGTAGAAGTAATCCTCCTTGCCGGCCTCAAAGGTGTAGCCGGTAGGCGGAGTGACCTCTTTCACATAATAGGTGGTGTTGGGCTGCAGATTGACAAACTCAATGGTTTCCTTGCCGGTAACCGTTTGCAGCACCTGGCCGCCCTGATTCTCCGGCTTATCCCAAAGCTCAAACTTCGCGGCCTTCATGGCTTCGCCGGAAATGGAACCGTTTGTCTTGGAATCGACCTTGACCACCTTCACCGTCTGGATCTTGGTGTTCTCAATGACGATACCCTTGCCTTCCTTCTGAGAAGTAATCTGGTTCGCCGCTACGGTATAGGGTCCGTAAACGGTATCGGTATTGTCGAAATAGCCGCTGGGGGTATTCAGCTCCTTCAGGTAATAGTCTCCCGCAGGCAGCAGATCGGACAGCGCTGTGCCGGTATCCGCCGCTGTGGTCATTTCGCCCACTTTCGTGGAAGCGGTGCTGTCGGAGTAGATACCGAACTTCACCCCGCTCAGCTTGGTCTGGTCGGCGGCGTCCTGCTTCACAATTTGCAGCTTTCCGTAGGCAGTGGTGTTCAAAAGCTCGGTTTTCGCCGTGTTCAGGTCGGCGGGATCGTAGAACTGGGTGGTTTTTTGACCGGCTTCAATGGTCACCGCCACCACCATGCCGGCTTTAAAGCCGTTGGCCTCATTGGCGGTTCCCACGCTGGTTTCCTTGAGCCAGTAATCGCCGGCGTCCAGATTGGTCATGGAAATCAAGCCGTTTGCCCCGGTAGTCACCGTTTTCAGGGCCGTGCCGGCGCAGTCGGCTTCCGGGTCGCCGGTCTCGTTCCGGTAAAGCTTAAAGGTCACGCCGGACAGCGGGTCCTTCTCGCCCAGGATATCCCCCGTCTTGGTCAGCTCCAGGGAGCCCTGCTTCTGGTTCTCAATCACAATGGGGGCGGGCGTGGCATCCTTGTCATCCAAGGGGTAATATACGCCGTTAATCTTATTGTCCCCGCCGGTAATCCGGTTGGGCTCGATGACAAACTTGATGGGCGTCGGATTCTTGGTATACCCGGCCTGGACGCTGGTCTCCACCAGCTGGTACTCGCCTTCCGGCAGGAACCCGGAAATCACGTAATCCTTGGCGGGGTCCGTGGTGATGGTCATGGCGTTCCCCTCGGGATAATCCCCATAGGTTCCGTCGTCTTGAAGCTTCTGCACCTTAAAGGTGGCGGTCAGCTTTTTGCCGTTGTCGCCCTGGTCGGCGCTGATCTTCTGAATCTTCACCTGGCCCCAGGCGGACTCGTTGGCGATAGGCGTATTTTCATAGGTGCAGTTGATGATCCAGGTTCCGTTTCCATCCGTCCGGGTCGTAAACTCTTGGTTCTTACCCTCCAGCTTATCCTGGCCGTCGGAGGAAACGTATACGGAATAGTAGGGAGCCGTAGCCGGGTCAAAGTCCACGTATTCCGGCGCTTTGGCCTCCTGGAGCACATACCAGCCGGGCTTCAGCAGGCTGCTGACGCCAACGCCTGCGGCGGTATTGCCGGTGCCCGTGGTGATGGTGGTCACCGGATCCAAAACCTTTCCGTCGGCGCCCGTCGCCGGCTTGTTGTAATCGTCGGGGTCGGCCGCATAAACGTTGAATGTTACCTCGTTGAGAGGATAGGTCTCTCCGGAGATTTCCAGGGTCTTTTTCACAGAGATCATGCCGTACGCCAGGTTTTCCAGCCGGAAGACCAGGTCGGTCCCCGCCTGAGTATCGCCTGTCATCTCGTACAGGTTCCACTGATCCCCGTTCTGCTTGGGATAGACCTTATGGATATCCAGATTATGGACATAGTAATCGATGCCGATGATCTCCAGGGCATAATAGGTTGCGCCGGGCTGGAGGTTCGTGAAATGCAGAACGCCTCCGTCCTTGCTTTCCGCCGCCTGGAGCATATTGTATTCTTTCAGCACGGTTTCCGGCAGCTCGCCGTTCACCAGCTGTTTGGAGAAGAAGTCCTCGTCTTTGTTCAGCTCGGCCTGGGCCTTCTGGGCGTCGGCCTCTGTTTTGAACAAAGCGACCCACGCGCCCTCCAGAGCGTTGCCGCCCTGGTCGATTTTCCAGCCCTCTACCGGCACGGGCCAGTAGTTCTCGATGATCTTGGGGCCGACGATCTTGCCGTCGTCCGCCTCGGTCACCTCAATGGGGCCGGTCCACTCCTGGCTGATCTCATAGAAATAATCCTTGTCGTGGGGAGGCGGCTGGGTCTCCCGCAGATAATAGGTGCCGGTATCCAGCAGCCCGGTCAGTGCGCCGCCGGGCACGGCGCCGGTTAATGCATCCGTCAGGGTGCCGGAGGTAATCTTCTCCGCGACGACCTTCAGCCACAGCTTCTGGCCGTTGACTTCGATCTCCTCGGCAGCCGGATCTTGGTCATCCACAACCTGGTACAGGGTAAATTCCGCGCCGGTCAGATACTTGTCGTGATCCTCCTGGTCTACCTTGATCAGCTCGATCCGGGCCTTGTCGGAAACGTTGTTCCAGGTGACTACCAGATCCTTATCCGGGGCCAGGGTCACCTTATATACATTGCTGGTCACTTGAACCGGAGCGGCCCCGTCAGTGGTAACGGAGTCCACGGAATAATCCTCAGGCACGGTCTCCTGAATCCAATAATCGCCCGGCGCAAGATAGCCGGTGTATTTGGTCTCGGAGGCGCTGGTCACGGTGGTCACCGGCTGAGCGTCGGGATTTTTCGTGGGATCCTCCGCGTAAATCGTAAAGGTCACGTTCGACTGGCGCAGGGTCAGGCTGCTGCCGTCGCTTATCTTCCACAGCTCGAACTTATCGATTCCGATTCTCCGCATGGGAACGTTCTCGATAGGCTTATCGAAATAAGCCTTGTTGGTCTGGCCCGCCGTAATGGTAAACAGATGGGGCGTGCCGTCCAGCACGTACTGGCCGGTTACGCTCTGCTCGATAAGCTGGTAGTCTCCCGCAGGCAGCCAGCCGGAGGTCACGGTGCCGTTCGCTCCGGTGGTCAGAATCAGCGGGTTCTGGCTATTGGGATAATCGGCATAGGTGCCGTCGGCCTGCTTTTGCTGTACCTTAAAGGAGGCCTGCAAAGTCGTATTGGAATCCAGAGAGCTTACCTTTTTAATCTGGATTTTACCGGAATCAAAGTCGTCGGTAAAGGTGACCCTTACCGCGGCGGAATAGCCGTCGATCCCCGCGCCGGGGGTTACGGTCACCTCTTTGGCGGCGGTATCCAGATCATAGCCGTCCGGGGCCTTGGTCTCCTGCACCCAATAAGTACCGGGTTCCAGTTCCCCGGTGGTCAAAACACCGTCAACACCAGTGGTTCCTAATGTTTTGAGGGTACCGTTCTGCTGGGCCGCCAGCAGGTCGGCGCCCGGATTCTGCGTCAGCCTGGGATAATACTGAAATTCCGCGCCGGCCAGGGGCTGCATCACGCCGGTGTTGTCCAGGGTGCCGCCCTCTTTATAAACCTGGAACTTGCCGTAGCGGTCGTTTGTCACATCTTGCGTCACATCGGCGTAGTTGGAAGGCTGGTCCGGAGCCGTGATCTCCACCGGCTCGGAGGAAGCCTCATAGCCAGCGGGAGCGGTAAGCTCCCGGTACCAATAGGTGGTTCCCGGAATCAATCCGGTGAACACCGCCATGCCGTCGGTCCCGGTGGTGACGGTGTCGGCACCGCCGGTCTGGTCGTTCACAGGCAGACGGTTTCTGTCATTTTCCGCATCCTCTTCTGTGGCGTACAGGGCGAACTCCGCTCCGCTCAGCGACATCCCTGTCTTCTGGGAATCCACCTTATGAAGCCGAATGGTGACGTAAGGCTCGTTTTTCACGATCACCGTGGTAAGCTGGTTGTTTGCTACCTTGATGCCGTCCCCGTCGGTAACCGCCACATTGGAGCCATCCACACCCTTAAAGGGCTCGGAGGGGGTGATATGTCCGGCGATGGACTGAACCTCTCTTAAAATATAACTTCCGGAGGGCAGGAATTTGGAATAGCCCTCGCCGTTTTCATCGGTGGTGATCCGGTCTAAAGGCTCGGTGAAATCGGTATCGTCAGCGGCATACACCTCGAACACGGCGCCGGAAAGATCGATATCGCCCGTTTTGTTACTCTGCTTTTCGATTTTCAGCTGGCCCTGGCGGTCCACCAGATTATCCGCAGTCAGTTCAAAGGTCTTTTTCTGTTCAATGACAACCGTATGAATGGTGTCGTCTCTCTGGTAACCGCTGGGGGCGGAGATCTCCTGCACATAATAGGTGCCGGGATCCAGAGTGATTGCGGGGGTATCCGGCTCATTGCCGCTGACTCTGGTAGTCACCCGGGCGTCGTTGCCGTTGGAGTCCTTCGCCAGTGTTTTGCAGTCCGGATCGGTATATACGCCGAACACCGCGCCCGCCAGGGGAACCCGGGATTCGGTCGCCACGCTGCCTAATGTCAGCTGGCCGTATTTGATGATCTGCAAGGCGCCTCTCTGGGCGTTTTCGATCTGAAGGGCCTCGGTGTGATTGGAAGTGATCTGCACCCTGGTATCCCGCTGCATAATGGCATAGGTATCCGGGGCCTTGGTCTCCCGCAGCAGATACCAGCCCGTCTCTAAAGGCTCAGAGGCCGCGGTGCCGTCGGCGCCGGTGACCAGCTCCGCTGCCAGATCGCCCTCATCCGGGTTTTCCGGTACCGCGCTTTCGCTGGTATAGGGGCCGTAAAGAGCGAACTCCGCGTCAGGCAGCGTTACGCCGCGGTCGGTGGAATCCACCTTAGTGATTTTCAGTATTCCCTTTTCAGACTGGTTCAGTATGTAAGGCTTATTTCCGTCCTTCTGCAGGCCGTCGGGGTAATTCACCTGGTTGCCCTTTACGGTAACCGTATAGGTTTTGTCAGAAACCTCATACTCGCCGCCTTCCGGCACGCCGGTTTCCTGCAGGGTGTATTCGCCGGCGGGAATCCCCTCAAACAGCACCAGGCCGTCCGAGCCGGAAACCGCGGTGTAAACCTTGCTTGCATCGGCATTGTTTGTCAGCCGGAAGGAAACGCCGGGCAGGAATTTCTCCGTATTTTCACCGGATCCCATGCCCTTTTTCCAGAAGGCCGCATAGCCCGGGCCGTTTTCATCGGTGGTATTGTCCACTGTCAGGGCTTCCCCTTTTTGCAGGGTTTTGCCGCCTGCGGTGACGGTACCGTCCTGGTTCAGGGTCACCTGAATGGCTTCCCCGACGCCGGTAAAGCCGTCAGGCGTCTGAGTTTCTTTCAGATAATAGGTTCCATAGCGCAGATTGGAGAACTTCACTCTGCCGGTGCCGTCCAGCAGCCTGCCCGCCCCGGCTTCCTCGCTGCCGTCGATGTCCTTGGCCACCTGGGTGCACTCCGGGTCGGAATACAGGGTAAACTGAGCGCTGCCGTAAACCGCCTGCTTCTCGCCGTTGAGCACAAATGTATTATCACTCACCGCCAGGCCATCCCCCTGGATGGTCAGGGTCTTTTCCACAATCAATTCTACCGGCGTGGTTTTGTCCTCCACGTCGCCGACCTGAACCTTGGCGCTGGAATCCTTCACCACCGCGTCCTTCGCCAGAGGCTTATAGCTTACCTGGGCCTGGTTATCCAGAACCGCCCGGACGAAGGGAACGTTGGTGGGAATCTGATAAGCGGCCGCGTTAAACTTGACCGTCACCTGATAGGTGGTGGGCAGCAGAGAGCCATTCGGCACCCGGACCTGTCCCTCGGTCACCATGGATTGGTCGAAGGTGTTCACATATTGGAAGGTCAGGCTCTTCAACGAGCCGTCCGCGTTGGTTTCCTTGGTATAGCCGTTGTTTTCCGTCAGCGGCTGGAATTGGTTGGAACGGTCCAGGTAGCCCACGCTCACCAGCTGGGCACCGCCGTTTTCCCGGTCCGCCGCCGGAAGGGTGTCCGTTACGGAAAATTCCTCGCAGTTCAGCCGGCCGTAGCGGTTCATATTTTCCACCGGATCCGTCACGGCGATCTGGTAGGTGACATAGTAGTACCCGTCCTGCTTGGTTACTACCGGGATCTCCTCTCCGGCTGGCGCTGGATCAGTGACGGTTTTCTGGATGTTCCACTGCTGGTCCGCCATGCTGGTAATGCTGACAGGATCAATTCTTTGATCCAGCTTTTCGGTATTCCCGCTGCCGTCTGTCAGCGTACCGGTAAACAAAATACTGTTAAAGCTTCCCACCGTCTGGTCAGGGGTCACCATATTCTCAAAATAGCATTTCAGATAAATAATGCCGGCCCGTCCCTGGTCGATGCGGTCCTGGCAGGGAATGGTCACCCGCTGGATGACCTGGCCGCCGGGCAGAGTGACCTCTGCCACCTCCGGCTGTTTGAAATCAGAGGTCACCACAGAGCCAGCCAAATCCACCTTGACGTATTCCGGCAGCTGAATCGCGATGGCCGCGCCGCCGTAGGATACGCCGTCGGGCGAGGAGCTGAATTTATAATCCAGCGCCAGGAAGAAGCTGTCGCCGCTGTCCACAGACTGGATGGCTTCAGCGGTGTCGCCGGTATCCTTTACGATTTTGGCGCTGAATTCCACATTCGCGCCCAGTCCGGCGCCTGCCGCGCTGGGTATCATGACTCCCGCCAGCATGGCGGCAGAAAGCAGAACCGCGAGACACCGGTGCCAAACCGACCGGCCCGCGCGGTTTTCCTTTTTCCGTAAATGCTTTCCGTGTTTCATAGCAAAATCCTCCTAATAAAGCCCAACGGATTGTAGTATTCTTCCAAATACGAAAAAGCAGTCAGTTCCAGCGGATTCCGCCGGATTGTCTTATTTATTATACCGGGCCGCCGTCACAAAAAAATCACAAATCCACTATTTGATCTGTTTTATCTCATATTCCAGGGTGACTGTATCAAATTTCCTTCTTTGGCAGTATTTGTCCATAATACGGCGCATGGCCTTTTCACAGCCCTCTATGTTCTGAGCCGCCAGAATGACCGAATACTGGGCCACATTGTACTGAGAGAATACGTCGTTTTTACGAAGCTGCTCTGAAATGACTTGCCGCAGAGTTTCCGTTTCGTCGTCAATATGCTCCTGAGTCCCGCCCTCTCTTAGGGTAAGCAGCACCAGGAATCTGGAACGCAGCGCCCGGCGCGCCGCGCGCACATTGATCTGATAGATATTTTTAAAGATATCATAATTGCAGTAGAAAGTTCCAGAGGATAGTTTTTCCTCTCTTAATCCCTTTTCCAGCTCCTCCACATCTACCGGCTTCTGGGTTGGCAGGCTTTGCAAGATCAATTCGTATAGTTCCTTTAGGTGATCCGGCACCTCCATCCCCAGGTTGCTGTAACAAAGATTTGCCACCTGGTTATAATAATCCAGAGCGTTCTGGGGCTGGTTCAGCTTTAAATACGCCGCCATTTTCATTTCATGCACCCTTAGGTCCATCTGCTCCATCAGCTTCGCCTGGTCGCACAGTTCTACCACCTGCTGGTAACGCTCCGCGTTCAGCAAGGCTTCACAGGCTTCCTGAACGCAGGTGGTGTAAAGGCGCTTATAGTAAACGCTGCGGAAAATCACCCATTGGGAATCCTCATACTCCTCCAGAAAATCCCCCTGGTACAGCTCTACCGCCCGCAGGCAGTCCTGATATTTTTGCTCGGCGTCGTGGCCCACGCTTACCTGCTTGCAGAAAGCCTCAAACTGATCCGTATCCACTTGACAGCTTATGTCGGTATTCCAAAAATAGGAATTATTGTTCAGAATAATCGCTTCCTGACCATTCCGGACAAAAAATTTTTTCATTTCCATCCGACCCCGGTACACCAGGTTCCTCAGGGCGCCCTCTGGGTTTCCGCTGTCCTCTTCCGGCCACAGCACCTCAATCAGCTTGCTTTTCGAGGTCTCCACATTTCGGTTCGCCAGAAGATACGCGAATAATAGTCCTACCTGCTTGCTTTTCTTTTTCTCCTGGGGAAAGGCATAATTCCCGTTTTTCATGGAAAATTTCCCAAACATCTTAATTTGAAGCGTTTGATTGGATCCTGCCATTTTTAATTTCGCCGCCTTTTATCACAAATTTAATTATATTACTTTATTCACCGTTATATAAATCACATATTATTATATTTTATGATTATTAATTGCAAATTTTATATGATATGTTATTTTTGTTATCATTATACACTCGCGTATAGGAAAAAGTAAAGATACTCTCCCGATTTTTTATATTCCTGCTTGAAAATTTTTCTGTTTCCAATCATTTTCCCATTGATTTCCACCGAGTCTAAGGGCTTATTTTCTCCAAATTCTCCAAAGAAGAAAAGCGGCGCGCCGTTCTCCCACACCAGCAGGGGAGAACGGCGCGCCGCCATCATACCTTGCGTAAAAACACGCTTCATTATTTTTTTAGAACCTTTTTGGCCACATCAGCAATGTGCTCCGCGCTGAGGCCGAACTGCTTAAGCAGTTCAACCGCCGGACCGGAGTGGCCGAACTCGTCGTTGACGCCGATACGGGTCACCGGCACCGGACATTCGTCACATACAGCGCTGCACACAGCCTCGCCCAGGCCGCCAATGATATTATGCTCCTCAGCAGTGATGATCCGGCCTGTTTCCTTCGCGGCCTTAATCACCAGCTCCTTGTCCAGAGGCTTAATTGTGTGGATGTTGATCACTCTGGCATGAATGCCGGCGTCCTTCAGGGCGTCGGCCGCCATAACAGCCTCTGCAACCAGCAGGCCCGTCGCGATGATGGTGATATCATCGCCGTCCCGCAAGGTAACGCCCTTGCCCAGCTCGAATTTATAATCCGGCGTATCATTGATAACCGGCACCGCCAAACGGCCGAACCGCATATAAACAGGTCCCTGATAGTGGTAGGCGGCCTCCACGGCGGCCTTGGCCTCTACATCGTCAGAGGGATTAATAACCACCATACCGGGGATGCTTCTCATCAGGGCAAAATCTTCGCAGCACTGATGGCTGGCGCCGTCCTCGCCCACGCTGATACCGCCGTGGGTAGCGCCGATCTTGACATTATTGTGAGGATAGCCCAGGGTGTTGCGGATCTGCTCAAAGGCGCGGCCGGCGGCGAACATGGCGAAAGAGCTGGCAAAGGGCACCAGGCCCATGGTGGAAAGGCCGGCGGCCACGTCTACCATGTTGCACTCCGCGATGCCGCAGTCAAAATGCCGCTCCGGGAACGCCTTCTTAAACACGCCGGTTTTGGTTGCGGCGGCCAGGTCGGCGTCCAGCACCACGACGTTGTCATACTTCTTACCTAACTCAACCAGCGCGTTGCCATAGCTTTCGCGGGTTGCTATCTTCTTTACATCTGCCATTGTTAACCCTCCAAACTTGCAAGCTGAGCTTTCAATTCGCTCATGGCGGTTTCGTACTGTTCCCCGTTGGGGGCGGTGCCGTGCCAGGAAGCCTGGTTTTCCATAAAGCTGACGCCCTTGCCCTTCACGGTCTTAGCGATGATGGCGGTCGGCCTGCCCTTGACCGTCTTTGCCTTCTCAAAGGCCGCCTCGATCTCATCGAAGGAATGGCCGTCGATACAAATCACCTCAAAGCCAAAGGCCTTCAGCTTCTCATCGATGGGATAGGGGCTCATAACCTTGGAAACCTCGCCGTCAATTTGCAGATTGTTGTTATCCACGATCACGCACAGATTGTCCAGCTTATAATGGGCGGCGAACATCAGAGCCTCCCAGATCTGTCCTTCCTGGATCTCGCCGTCGCCGGTAGCGGTGTAAACCCGCAGGTTCTTGTTCTCATACTTAGCGCCCAGCGCCATACCGGCTGCGACGGAAACACCCTGTCCCAGAGAACCGGTGCTCATATCTACGCCGGGGGTCGTGTTCATGTTGGGATGGCCCTGCAGATAGGAACCGATATGCCGCAAGGTCTTCAGATCCTCCACAGGAAAATAGCCCCGGTTCGCCAGAGCGGCGTACAAGCCGGGCGCGGTGTGGCCCTTCGACAGCACAAAGCGGTCCCGGTCGGGATTTTTGGGGTCCTTCGGGTCAATGTTCATCTCTTTAAAATACAGATATGTAAAAATATCCGCAAAGGAAAGGGATCCGCCGGGATGTCCCGATTTGGCATGGTAAGTGCCCTCGATCACACCCATACGGACTTTACAGGCAGTGATACTCAATGCTTTTTTCTCTTGCTGGTTCACGTATGATACCTCCCATAGTTATAATTCCTAACGGAAGCGTCCCAAACAGTCCTGCCGTTCGGACGCTTTTTCATTATTGTACCATTGAAACTCAATTTGCGCAATGTCTAATAAAGTGATTCTATCAGAAATCTTACTTTTCTTTTAAGCTGAAATTGCCAATTTTAAAAAGAAATTCGTACAGCGTCTTTTCCTTTTACAGCTTTCCGGGTATTATGATAGAAAGCTGCCGATACCGATTATCGGTATCAGCGATGCTTGCGGACTGCCTTTTTCGAAAGCGCGCTAAAGGGACAGCCCTGAGGCAGCCGTCAAATTTTAACAGCGGAGGGATCCTTATGAAGCTGAACACCATTCACCATGTGGCCATTATCGTATCGGATTATGAAAGGGCCAAGGAATTTTATGTCGGCAAGCTGGGCTTTCAGGTGCTGCGGGAAAACTATCAGGCGCGCCGCGGCTCCTATAAGCTGGATTTAAAGGCCGGAGACCAGGAGCTGGAGGTCTTTTATATGCCCGGCGCCCCCAAGCGCGTCACAAATCCGGAGGCCTGCGGCCTGCGCCACCTGTGCTTTCGGGTGGAGAGCGTAGAGGAAGCCGTCCGGGAGCTGGCGGCGCTGGGAATCGAAGCCACGCCTATCCGCTTGGACGATTACACCGGGGAAAAGCTGTGTTTCTTTTTTGACCCCGACGGTCTTCCGCTGGAGCTGCACGAATAGACTTCCGCCGCTCTTTGGCCATTGTATTTCTATCAGCCCGGAAATTCCCGGAGACTCGCTCCCCAGCGGTTCCGCCTCCGCCCGCGCCGGGCTGAAACCAGAAATAAGCGCCCTGAGCTCTTACGAGTCCAGAGGCGCTTTCTGTCTTTTGAAGCAAAGGACTCCCACTACCAGCAGGATAGGGAACAGCAGCGCCGCGGCCAAGCCGGCCTTTAAGCCAAACTGCTCCAGCGTAATACCAAAGCTTTGGCACAGCTCCGCCGCCACCGGCAGGGACTGGCTGAAGCCGGACACCTGACCGGTGAGGAAGGGCCCCAGGGCACAGCCCATATCTCCGGCCACCGCCAGCAGGCCAAACATGGCGGTTCCTCCCGTGGGGATTCCCCGGGCGGTGACGCTGAGAGTGCCGGGCCACAGCAGGCTGACGCCGAAGCCGCAGACAGCGCAGCCCGCCAGAGACAGGAGCGGATTCAGGGACAAGGCTGTGACCCCATAGCACAGGATACACAGGAGGCCGCACAGCAGCAAGGCGTTCTTTAAATTAATTTTGTGGCCGTAAAAGCCGTACAGCGTCCGTCCGACCGCCATAAAAATAGCGAACAGGAACGGCCCCAGCAGATCCCCCATCAGCTTGGATACCTGAAGGCCCTTTTCCGCGAACAGGGACGACCATTGGGACATTCCCATTTCCGAGGCGCCGGCGGCGAGCATCATCAGCACGGCGATCAGGAACAGCTTATTTTTCAGCAGCATTTTAAACGGAATAGGCTGGTGGGACTGCTCCTTGGGTTCGATAACGGGCACCTTGGCGCATAGGAAGGTATTGCACAAGGGAAGCAGCGCCCACAAAACGGGAAGCAAAAACCAAAAGCTTTCTCCCAGGCCCCAGATCAGCAAAGTAGAGATCAGCACCACCGCCGCCTGGCCCCAGCAGTAAAAGGAATGCAGCAGGCTCATGGCCTTTTCCTTTTCCTCCCCGGGAAGGCTATCCACCAGAGGGCTGATCAGCACCTCGATATAACCGCCGCCAACCGCGTAAATGATCACGGCGATCAGCAGGCCGGCAAAGGCCGAGGGCAGGATCTGGGGAAGAACCACTAAAAAGGCCAGCCCGGCGATGCAAAACAGATGAGCGATGACCATTCCGTTTCGGTATCCGATTTTATCGGCAAACCGGGCGGCGGCCAAATCAACAAAAATCTGAGCTGTAAAATTAATCAGGATCAGGCTGCCGACCTCCTCCAGAGTGACTCCGAACCTTCTTTGAAAGATCGTAAACAACAGGGGCGCCAGATTATTGATAATGGCCTGGGTCACATAAGCGCCGTAACAGGCGATCCGGGTATGACGATAGGTTAACGGTTTCATAGATTTTCAGGTTCCGGACAAACCCCGGACCTTTCCTCCATTTCCACTTTAAATTTTTGCCAAGCTATAGAATTCTCAGCCCTCCTGAAGCTGGACGATAGATTCAGCAGCCTTTGCGCAAGCCTCCGCTTGCCCGCTCCGCACTGCATAAGCCGGCTCTCATTATTTTAACGCCTGATCTTCCGCGCATAGAGAGCGGATGGGAAGGCTTGTTCTCCCTCCGCGTAAAACGGAAGCCTTCGGGAAGGCTTCCGCCGGCGCGTCCGGCAGTCCCTTCCGGCGTAAGGGAAGCGCCCTATAATACCAATATGCCGGACCAGCGGGAAACAGCACGCTATTTAGATTGCAGATCAGCAGAGCGCTAAAATTAAGCGTCGGAAGCAGTAGCGAAAGCGCGGGATATCAGTTATAATATGGAAGAAACCGGACTCAGCGAAAGCAAAGGAGAGAGCCAAATGATTCGCAAGCCAAAGCAAATGTCGGAATCCATGATCCTGGGCGTGGTGCTCACCCTGGCGGGAGGCTTTCAGGACGCTTATTCCTACAACTGCCGGGGGCAGGTTTTCGCCAACGCGCAGACTGGAAACATTGTCCTGCTGGGCCAAAATATCGCCAGCGGCAACTTTCAAAACGCCCTCCACTACCTGTTCCCCCTGCTGGCTTTTTTAGCCGGGGTATACCTAAGCGAATGGGTCCGGGAGCTGTGTAAAAGCTTTCAAAAGCTCCACTGGCGGCAGATCGTGCTGGCTTTTGAGATCGTTATGCTTGCCATCGCCGGACTGCTTCCCCAAAGCCTTAATGTGGTGTCCAATGTACTCATGTCCTTCGCCTGCGCCATGCAGGTGGACAGCTTTCGGAAGTTCCGGGGCATCCCATGCGCCACCACCATGTGCATTGGCAATATGCGCAGCGGCACTGAGCTTTTATGCAGATACCATATCACCAAGGACCCGGAGTTAAAACGAAAAAGCCTCCACTATTACTTTATCATCCTCGTGTTCGCCATAGGCGCCGCGATCGGCGCGGTAGCCTCGCAAAAATTCGGAAATCCAGCCATCTGGATCGCCGCCGGCCTAATGCTTCTTGGATTTATTTTGATGTTCGTAAAAGAGGAAATTCAAGGTGAAACGGAATAAACTCCTACATTTGTTTTGACTGCTCCGGTCCTATAAGCGCCCTGGCTATTTCGTCGGGGCGCTTTTTGCGCCGGCTCCTTTTCCCCGCCTGCCGCCCTTTCCATTTTCATTGGAATCCGGCCGGCACTGAAATCGAAGGCCGAGGCTTTTCCTCCGCTTTCCATACTGCTGTCAACAGCTTTACATTTCCTTACGCAGCGCCGGAGCCTGACCATTGGGCCCGACTGGCCGCTGCCTGCCGGATGAACAGATCCAAACGGGCAGCACTATTTTCACCTTACCCGGAACATCCTCCCAAATCCGCAATAAGGCTAAGACCGGAGCAAAAGCGGCGTTTTCCCTAAATCGGCCTGCTGAGCCGCTCCACCATGGGACGGTCTGCGGGGCAGAATGAAAAATCTGTCAGCTCCTCCGGAGAAACCCAGCGGATCTCCAGATGAACCCTTTTTTCCGGCTCTCCGCTGATAATTACCCCGTCGTAAAACGCAAAGCCGTACAGCCCGTCGGGATATTCATACACAGTCTCCTCCCGCAGCCCCTGGAGCTGGATTTCCACTCCCAGCTCTTCCCGGCACTCCCGGACAGCGCAGTCCTCTCCGGTTTCTCCCGGTTCAATTTTCCCGCCGGGAAATTCCCAAAGATAGCCGCAGCTTCCGCCTGGGCCTCTCCGGCAAATCAATATTTTATCGTTCCTTCTCAAAATAGCCGCTGCGATCCGTTTCATTTTTTCTCCCTATCATTCAATAAAGCTTAGGATTCTTCCCATTACCAGGGATCCACCGCGCCCGTTCCGCGTTTGCCAGGATCGCCAACGCTGTTAACGATTTCCACGGCTTTTCCCCATTGAAGGAAAGCCTTCCCAGCGCCGCCTCACGGCAAAAAATCCGCCTAAAAGCCCTGCGCTGCCACCCGCTCTCCCGGACTCAGCAGAACCGCGCTTCCCCCTGAGGAACGCTGCCCAGCACCTTGACGTAAAACCGGCGGTTTCTCGGGCCGTCGAACTCACAGAAGTAAATTCCCTGCCAAGTGCCCAGCACCAGGCCGCCGTTTTCGATCAGCACTGTGGCGCTGCTGCCCATGAAGCTGGCCTTCAGGTGGGCTGTCGTGTTCCCCTCCATGTGCCGGTACTCCGGACGGTCCGGGAAGGTCTTTTTCAGGCCGAACAGCATATCCTTCACTACATTGGGATCCGCGTTTTCATTGATCGTGATCCCCGCGGTAGTGTGGGGGCTGTAAATCACACAGACGCCATCCTGAACCCCGCTTTTCCCCACTGCGTCCCTCACCTGCCGGGTCACGTTGTAAAAGCCCTCTTCATCGGTCCGAACCGGATATTCAAATTTTTCCATCTGATATTTTCCTTTCATAATATTTATTTGCGGACAGTCAAAGGCCCGTCCGCCCGGCTGTTTCTTGGTGCACAGAAAATTCCCGCCCATTGCGGCGGCTCAGGAAAATTTACAATAACGCTCGCCGTTCCCAAATTCCAGAGTATGGATATCTTTTTGCGCCGGGAAATCAATTCAGGAGCCGGCGCCGGCTCTGTCCAGGCAGCCGGCTTTTCCTCTGGAAAACGCCTCTTTTCCGGGAAGCAGCCCTCCAGCATATTGAAAAGCGCCGCTGCTCCTATTCTCTAAGTGTAAAAACGCCGCGTTCTCTCCGCCTACGGCCGCGCCCTTTTTTCCGCTATTCTTCCGGCCGATATTTCCATCCGCAGTCGTTATGGTACACCATCAGCTTCGTCATGCCGCCATCCACTGTGATGGTTTCCCCATTGATAAAGCTGTTTTCCTCGTCGCATAAAAACAGCGCCGTCCGGGCGATATCCTCCGGCACGCCGATTCTTCCGGATGGATGCTGCCTCCGGTCCGCCGGAGAATCCCCGGGAACATAGCCCTCCCGATAATAGGCGCCGGTGTCGATCCAGCCGGGGGCGATGGCGTTCACCCGAACCCGGCCCGCCAGGCTGACCGCCATAGCGTGGGTCAGGGCGGCGACGCCGCCCTTGGCCGCCGTGTAGCTTTCCGTGTTTTCCTGGGACTGGACCGCTCGGGTGGAAGAAAGGTTCACCACACAGCCTCCCGAATTAAAATAGGGAAGAAACCGCTGAGTCAAATAGTAAGGAGCCGCAACCCCCACCTTTAAAACCGCCAGGAAGTCCTCATAGCCGCAAGGAGTCAAAAGCCCTCCCCGATTGATGCACATATTGTTTATTAAATAATCAATATTACCATATGTATTAATTGTTTTCTGAACAAACGCTTCCAACGCTTCTGGGGCTTCCCCATTCCCGCAGAAAAATAGAGCGTCTTTTCCCATTCGTTGAAGAAAATTCAGGTTTTCCTCTCCAGCCCTTTGGCCGCAGTCAAAAAAAGCGATCCTGCATCCAGCATCCGCGAACGCCCGGGTCAAGCATCTGCCGATCCCTAAAGCGCCGCCGGTAATGACAGCCGTTTTATTCTGAAAGCCCATGATGATACAGCTTCCTCCTTTCATCTATCAGCGTCTTTCCAGACCTATCGAAAGACTTTTCCCCATTGTTGCGATGATTATCAAGCTTTTTCCAAAAAACTAAAAGTATATCTATCGATTTATAATACAAATAGTAATTATATTCCCTTGACCTTCCAAAAAATTTTATTATCCCAGCCTGCTGCGGCGCCGCGGGAGGCTTCCGCGCTAATCAAGCCGCAAAACAGGACATAAAAGCCATAGCGTTACCAATTTTATGCCTGGAAGCTGAAGCTATTATAACACGGCTTTTCTAAAAAGCACAGCAGGATCTCTGAAAAAATTTACAAATTGTTTTATTCTTTTTTCCTCTGTGTGCTATAATACTGGCGTGTATTGACCGACCGGTCGGTCGGCAGAAAACAGATCGCCAGGAGGACTATTCCATGCTCTCAAAATTCAGCGTTAAAAAACCGTTTACCGTCGTGGTTGCCGTTATCATGGTTTTCATTCTAGGAGCGGTCTCCTTCATGAATATGACCACCGATCTTCTTCCCAACATTGAGCTTCCCTATGTGGTAGTATCCACCACTTACGCAGGGGCAAGCCCGGAAAAGGTGGAATCCAGCGTGACAAAGCCGATGGAATCGGCCTTGAGCACTTTATCCGGCGTAAAAAGCGTCAGCTCCATATCCAGTGAAAACGCCAGTATCGTCATGCTGGAATTTGAGCAGGGCACCAATATGGACTCCGCCTCCATTGAGATCTCCAACCGGCTGGACCAGGTAAAAGCCAAGTTCGACGACGGGGTCGGCTCTCCCACCATGATGCGGATCTCACCGGACATGATGCCGGTGATGGTGGCCAGCGTAGACGCCGGGGGCAAAAGCGTGGAGGAAGTCACCAAGCTGGTGAACGACACGGTGCTTCCCGCCCTCCAGCGGGTGGACGGCGTCGGTTCTGTCACAGCCTCGGGCCTGGTGGAGCAGCAGCTGAAAATCACCCTAGACCAGGGCAAAATCGACGAGCTGAACGACAGGGTGCTCCAGGCGGTGGACGCCCAGCTTTACGATGCGAAAAAGGAGCTGGACGACGCCCAGGCCAAGCTGGACGAGGGCAGGCAGCAGCTGGAGTCCGGCCAGGAGGGCGCGGTTTCCCAGCTGACCGCCGGCAGCGTTCAGGTGGATTCCGCTGTGGCCCAATTGAACGCCCTGCTGGCGGAGGACACCATTTTGTCCTCTCAAAAGGCGGGCTTCGAGACGGAGCGGGCCGCCTATGCCGGCGGGCTGAAGCAGGCCCAGGACGGCCTGGCGGAGGCTCAGGCCGCCTTAACCCAGCTTCAGCAAAGCTATGAGGCTGTGAACACCGGCCTTCAGGGGCTTGAGGCCTTCGTGTCCACCCCCACCGGCGCGGCCCTGTTCCCCAACGGTCTGCCCGCCTCCACGGCGGAGGAGCTGTTAGCCCTGTCCCCGGAGGAGTTTGAGAGCTTTCGGGCCGCCGTGTCCTCCATCCCCACCTTGGGAGAGGCCTTCGCCTCTCTGACCCAGGACAGTCTCCGCCAGATGACGGATGGGATCGCCCAGCTACAGGAAACCGTGGATTCCCTGCCCGGCACCATTGCCGACGCTCAGGCCAGAATCACGGAAATCGATACCGAGCTGCAAAATATCAAGACCCGCCAGGCCACCCTGGCGGCCATGAGGCCTCAGCTGGAGGAGCAGCTGAAAGCCGCCCAGGACGGCTACGAGCAGCTGGAAAGCGGCAAACTGACAGCAGGCAGCGAATTTGCCCAGGCCAGCGCCCAGATCGTATCCGGCCAAAGCCAGCTGGACGCCGCCAAGGCGGAATTTGAAAAAGCGAGAGAGCAGGCCCTGGAAAAAGCCGATATCTCCGGCGTGATCACCCAGGAAATGATCAGCCAGATCCTGACGGCCCAGAACTTCAATATGCCCGCCGGCTATCTGGATTCTGAAAGCGGGCAGCAGTATCTGGTAAAGGTCGGAGAGCAGTACGGCAGCATCGAGGAGCTTCAGGACAGCGTGCTGTTTTCCATCGGCACGGAGGGCATAGGCGACATCCGCCTTTCCGACGTAGCCTCTGTGGAGCAGGCCAGCAACGCCGGGGAAGCCTATGCCAAGGTCAACGGCAATGAGGGCGTGGTCCTGTCCTTTCAAAAGCAGTCCACCGCGTCCACGGCTACCGTATCCCAGCGGATCAACGAGGCCATCGGGAAGCTTCAGTCGGAAAACCCCGATTTACATATTATCCCTCTGATGGATCAAGGGGACTACATTAATATGATCATCCAGTCGGTGCTGCAAAACCTGATCCTAGGCGGTATTCTGGCGATCCTGGTGCTGGCCCTGTTCCTGCGGGATGTCAAGCCCACGGTGATTATCGCCTTCTCCATTCCCATCAGCGTACTGTTCGCCATGGTACTGATGTACTTCACCGACATTACCTTAAACATCATCTCCCTGTCCGGCCTCGCCTTGGGGGTCGGTATGCTGGTGGATAACAGCATCGTGGTCATCGAGAATATCTACCGGCTGCGAAACCAGGGGGTACCGGCGGCAAAGGCCGCTGTCAAGGGAGCCACCCAGGTGGCGGGAGCCATTTTCGCCTCCACCCTGACCACCATCTGCGTATTTCTGCCCATTGTGTTCACTCAGGGCATCTCCAGAGAGCTTTTCACCGACATGGGACTGACCATCGCTTATTCCCTGCTGGCCAGCCTGGTGGTCGCCCTCACCCTGGTGCCCGCCATGGGCTCCACCATGCTGCGGAAAACCAAGGAGAAGAAGCACCGCTGGTTCGAAGGCTTTACCAACGGCTACGAAAAGGTGCTGCGGTTCTCCTTAAAGCATAAAATCGTGGTCATCGCCGGCGTGCTGGCGCTGCTGGTATTCGCTGTCTTTGAAGCGGTAAACATGGGCACCGCCTTCATGCCGGAGATGGATTCCCCCCAGATGATGGCCACCATGGAAATGCCCAAGGAGGCTACCCAGCAGGAAGGCTATGAAATGGCCGACGAGGTCATGAGCCGGATCGGCGGCCTGGACGATGTGGAAACCGTAGGCGCGATCTCCGGCGGAATGTCCATGAGCTCGTCCTCCTCCGGCAACACCTACAGCTTCTATATTTTATTGAAGGAAAACGGCCGCACCCGCTCCAACGCCCAAATGGCGGAATTAATCACCGGAGCTACCCAGGATCTGGACTGTGAGCTCAGCGTTTCCGCCTCCACCATGGATATGTCCGCGCTGGGCGGCAGCGGAATCTCCCTGGAGGTCAAAGGGGACGACGTGGATACCCTGAACGATATCTCCCAGGATCTGGTGGAGATGCTCAGCGGAATCGAGGGCACCACCGAGGTGACCGGAGGCATCACCGAGGGGGATATGGAAACCCGGATCGTAGTGGATAAAAACAAGGCTATGGAGCACGGCCTGACCGTGGCCCAGGTCTATCAGGAAATCGCCGCCGCTCTGCAGACGGAAGCCACCGCTACCACTCTGACCATCGGCTCGGATGACCTGCCGGTGATCGTGGTAAAAAGCCCGGAGGATGCTCTGACCCGGGAAGGCCTGATGTCCCATGAGATTTCCGTTACCAACCAGCAGACCGGGGAAACAGAAGCCGTTCCCCTCCATGAGATCGCCGAGGCCCAGGACGCGGAAAGCGTCAGCTCCATTAACCGGGAAAACCAGGTGCGGTATATGACCGTGACCGCCGGCGTGGATAACGACCATAATATCGGCCTGGTGAGCCGCGAGCTGGAGGAAAAGCTGGCGGCCTACGAGGTGCCCGAGGGCTACACCGTAGAGATCCAGGGCGAAACCGAAACCATCAACTCCGCCATGAACGACCTGATTCTGATGATCGTTCTGGCCGTGGTGTTTATCTATCTGATTATGGTGGCCCAGTTCCAGAGCCTTTTGTCTCCCTTTATCGTCATGTTTACCATTCCTCTGGCCTTCACCGGCGGCCTTCTGGCTTTGTGGCTCACCGGCAGCCCCATTTCCATTATCGCCATGCTGGGCTTTTTAATGCTGGCCGGCGTGGTGGTCAACAACGGCATTGTATTTGTGGACTATGTGAACCAGCTGCGGCTGGAGGGGGTGGACAAAAAGGATGCCTTGATCCAGACCGGCCGCACCCGCCTGCGTCCCATTCTGATGACCGCCCTGACCACCATTTTAGCTATGGTCACCATGGCTCTGGGCCTGGGAGACGGTGCGGAAATGACCCAGCCCATGGCTATCGTCACCATTGGCGGCCTCACCTACGCCACCCTGCTGACCTTGCTTGTGGTGCCGGTGCTTTACGACGTATTCCATAAAAGGCCCATGAAGAAAGTAGATTTGGAGGATGATTTATCGTGAGCGGTCCCGAGGAGAAAAAAGCAGTGAACAGCCCTCAGGATAAGAAAACGGCGGTTTTAGAGGCTGTCATCAGCCTGGTAATGGAGGGAAAAAGCCTGGAAGCCCTGACCGTATCGGAAACCGCGGCCCGGGCGGGCATTGGAAAGGGAACTGTATACGAGTATTTCCCCTCTAAGGAAGCTATGACCGCCGCCGCAGTGTGCTATTACATGCGCCGGGAGCTCACCGCCCTCCAGGGCCTGATCCCTCTGGATCGGGGCTTTCGGATCGCGGTGGAGTCCTCTATGACCACCGTGGCGGAAGCGGTTCAGAGCAGGCTTTCCTTTTTTCATATGGTTTCCGGTTTTTCCTGCTTCGAAATGAAGCGCTGCCTGGAGGGTCAGGAGCCCGCAGAGGAAATCCGCAATGTCGTCCAGGAGCAGATCCGCCGGATTTTGGCGCTTGGGGCAGAGGAAGGGCTGATCTCCGGAGGCTTCTCCGAGGAATACCAGACCATGTGCTTTTTAGGCGCCGTAGGCTCCTATCTGGCATCCCTGCAGGCTCAGCTTCTGCCTGAGCCCCAGGCCAGAGCCTATGCCTATCAAATGCTGATCCGTTCGCTGTCGGCTGCCAGCCCCGCGGAAGCCCCCGCGCTTTAAATTAAAATCATGTATGATACTCCAGGCACTGCCGGAAACATTGCCTTGCGTACCCTGTAAGGGCGTCGAACCGGACCCCAGGGCCGCTGAAACTCCGCTGTTCCAATTCTTTGGACTGCCGGTGCGCAAAGGGTAAGGCTCCCTCTGGCTTCATCCGTCTGTTTTATCAGTCTCTCCATCGTTATCCTACCCGCTTTGTCCTTGAAAGAAGGCTGCTTCCGCAAGGCGCTTTGGCAGCCGCTGCGGCCAATTCCCCTGAATAAATTCTGACGCTTTTTCCGGCGGGTCGCGGAGCGTCTCTGTCAAAAGTGGAATTTCTAAATGAAATTTTGGAATTCCACTTTCTTTTTCCTCCGAACCTAAGTATAATAAAAAAGATAAAACGTTTTTTAAGGCGTTTTATCTTTTGAAATCAGTCTGTTTAAAAATTTGAAAAAGAAGCTATTGGGAGGTAAAAAAATGTTAGCCACTTTAAACCAGGTATTGAAAATCGCTGAAGAAAAGCAGTACGCTATCGCCGCGTTCAACACGCCCACCCTGGAAAGCCTGCAGGCCGCCATCGATAAGGCGGAGGAGCATCAGGTACCCGTCATTGTGGCCCACGCTCAGCTTCACGAGCCGGTCACTCCCCTTTCTGTTATCGGCCCTGTCATGGTCGCCTTGGCGAAAAGGGCGTCGGTTCCCGTATGCGTCCACCTGGATCACGGCGAGACTCTGGACTATTTAAAGCAGGCTCTGGAGCTGGGCTTCACCTCCGTAATGTACGACGGCTCCGCCCTGCCCTATGAGGAAAACGTGGCTAACACCAAAAAGGCCGTAGCGATGGCCAGAGAATACGGCGCCAATGTGGAAGCGGAAATCGGAAGCCTGGGAAAAGCGGAGGGCGCCGGCATGGCTCACGAAAACGATCCCGCCACTTATACCGACCCGTCCCTGGCGGAGCAGTTCGTCAAGGATACGGGCGTAGACGCCCTGGCCTGTTCCTTCGGCACCGCCCACGGTATTTACACCGCCAAGCCTAAGCTGGATTTCCCCAGAATCGAGAAGATCCACCAGCTCACCGGCGTGCCGCTGGTAATGCACGGAGGCTCCGGCGTCAGCCCTGAGGACTACGTGGAAGCCATCAAGCGCGGCGTGCGGAAAATCAATTATTACACCTATATGGCCCGGGAGGGTACAAACGCCGCCAAGGCTTACCTGAAGGATCATCCCGACGTGATTTATTATCATGACATCGCCTGCGCTGCCAGAGACGCTATGAAAAACGATGTGGAAAAGGCCATGAGCGTATTTTACGGCCTAAAGAAATAAGAGAAACCTTAAAAGCTTTCTGCTGTCTTTGCTAAGGCTGGAAAACGGGGAAAGCCCCTTAAAGGGGCTTTCCCCGTTCAGCTTCTTAAGGAGCTTTCTAAAAGGCCTGGATTCCGCGGGCGGCTCCTTTCCCGCGATTGATTGGATTCTTCGGCGGGCAGCCGTCTCTTTCACAGCAGTCTTTTCGCTTCGAGAGCCTTACGATGTATGCCGGCCCCGTTTGCTTGGGCTGTGAAGGCTTTATTCTTCCTGCCGTTCAGCCGGCAGCTCCGCCAAGCTGTAGAGCCGTTGTCCTCCGCCGCGGAGAAAGAGGAGCCCTGACAAGAACGAAAGGTCTTTTCTCCTCCCTCAATCTCCTATAGCCTTCTGTCTTCACCCGCACGGCGGGCGGGTTTCAGCCTCAAACAACTGCGTGCTGATTGGAGACAGCCTAAAGCCTAATACCGAAAAAACGCCTAAAGCCTACTAAGGCTTTAGGCGTTTTTTGTATCCATCAGCCCCGGAAGCACCAGGGTCAACCGGCTATATCAGTCTTTATTTTCTCAGCGGCTTCCTCCGGCGTGCGCCTCCCCACATCTAATTTCCAGGTATCCAGGCTTTGATAGAGAGGCAGCCTCTTTCTGCTCCGCTCCAGCACATCTGGGTGACGGTGCCCCCGGCGGATATCCTTTTCCAGCCGCTGTATTAAAATCTCCTCCGAGCATACCAGGGAGTAGGAATACAGGGTAAACGCCGTTCCCGTCAGCCGGGACAAAAGCTCGTCGATGATCTCCTGCTGGTGCATGACCCAGGAAAAAATCACGTATTCCGTTTGGGAACATCTTAGAAAGTTTCCCAGCAGATGGGCGATGTTATCCATTGCCATGGCCTTTGTCTCCTCAGTGACCTCAAAGGGATTTAAATTCCAGCACCAATCCCCATCCAGCCATACCGACGGCGTCAGTCTTTGATAAAGCGCCCTGCATACCGAGCTTTTTCCCACGCCCATGGTACCGCCCACTAAAATCAATTTCTTCATGGCTTATTCTCCGATAATTTTCACCAGGACGTGCTTCTCCCGCCTGCCGTCGAACTCATAGTAAAAAATCTGCTCCCAGGTGCCAAAATCCAGGCGCCCTCCGGTTACGGCCACCACGGCTTCCCTTCCCATCACCGACCGCTTCAGATGGGCGTCGGCGTTGTCCTCATAGCCATTATGGCGGTACTGGCCGTAGGGCTTTTCCGGCGCCAGCTTTTCCAGCCAAGCCTCCAGGTCCCGGTGAAGTCCAGGCTCATCATCGTTGATAAATACACTGGCCGTAATATTCATGGCGTTGACCAAAACCAGTCCCTCCTGGACGCCGCTTTCTTCCAGCGCTTTCTCAACCTCGCCTGTGATGTTTACCAGGCCTCTGCGGCTCGGCACACGGAACCACAGCTCCTTACGGTAGGATTTCACAGCATCGCTTCCTTTCCTTTATTTTCTCGCAGCTCCTTGCGGTACAGCTCTGTGTAAACCAGCCTTCCCTCGATCCGCTCCGACTTCATCAGACTGACGGCGGCGGCTTTGGTTTTTACCGGCTCCAACCGGTTTTTCAGCGTGTAAAAAGGGATTTCCGGCTTTTCTACCGCCTGCCGGGCTAAAGTCAGGTGCGGACGGTACGGCCGATCCTCAACCGCGATTCCCTTGCCTGCCAAAGCGTTTTTCAGTTCCAAATACAGGTTTTGCAGCGGTAAGGAGGGCTCTATTCCGGCCCAGTAAAGATCTCCGCCGTCTCGTTGAAATCTGCCCAGGCCCCGGATTTCCAGAGGAAAGGGGCTGGTACGGATTTCCTCCATAGCCTCCCGCACTTTTCCCGCCTCTCGGAGTTCTCCCAGAAACACCAGCGTCAAATGAAGATTCTCCCGCCGGGTGAGCCGGCTTGTCCGGGTGCTCCGCCGAATCAGCTCCATTGCCTCGCAGAGCCTGTCCTTTACAGGCTCCTCGAATAAAATTGCCAGAAAAAGCCGCATAACGCTCGCCCCTTCCATTGTTGCAGCTTACGTTTTTATATTTATTTTTATTGACAGCAGCTTTGCCGTGGAAACCTAAGCGAGGCTATTATACCACAATCCCTGCCCCAGAGGTAGGGATTTCTGCCGTATTTTGCCGCAAAAATTTTCTTTATCCCCGCCGCGGCTCGTTGCTTTTCCAGCGGGCGTCTTGTATAATGAGCGTAACAGCGGGAAGTTTCGATTCCCGGTTAAAATATGTATGGCAATAGGAGGGTCAGCTTATGAAAACAACCAAATGGGCCGTGGTCGGCCCTGGATTTATCGCCGGGCGGTTTGCTCAGGGAATGCTTGAGGTTCCCGGCGCCGAACGAACTGCAGTGGTTTCCCGCAGCGAGGAAAACGGCAGAGCCTATGCGGAAAAATACGGGTTTGCTTCTTCTTATACCGATTTTGAAAAAATGCTCCGGGAGTCCAAGCCTGACGTGGTGTATATCGCCACGCCGAACGACACCCATATGGATTATGTGTCCGCGGCCCTGAACGCCGGGGTTGCAGTGCTGTGTGAAAAGCCTATGGCGGATAACGTCGCCCAAACGGAAGAAATGATCCGGCTGGCTGAGAAAAACCACACCTTTTTGATGGAAGCCATGTGGACCCGGTGCTTTCCTGCGGTACGGCAGGCTCGCCAGTGGCTTCAGGAGGGAAAAATCGGTCAGGTGCTCACCGTCCACTCCTTCCACTCCTTTTTGGCCGACCCAAAGGACTGGCAGCTTTGGAAGGCCTCTCTGGCCCACACCGGAGGCGCGGTGCGGGACGTAGGCGTTTATGCGCTGGGCATGGCCTTTCTGGCGTTTCCCCAGGGGCCGGAAAAAATCATGTCCTGCTGCCGCACCAACGGAGAGGTGGACATCCACGCGGATATGCTGCTGCAATACGGCGAGGGCAAGGCCGCCTTTTTGAGTGCCGGCTTTGATATGGAGGGCAACGCCACCACTACGATCTTTGGGGAAAAAGGGCGTATCACCCTGGGGCCGAATCTGTGCTGTCCCAGCCAGCTTCAGTTTATCCCCAACCAGGGCGAACCGGAAGTCATCGAGCTTCCTTATCCGGCCACTGGGATGCAGTTTGAGGTGCTCCGGGTGCAGGAATGCCTGGCTCAGGGACTGCTGGAATGTCCCGATTTCACCTGGGAGGAAAGCCTGAAAATCTGCGGCGTGATCGACCAGCTTCGCAGGGAGTGGGGAATCCGCTACGCCTCCGACCGGTAACCGGCGGTCATCCTGTCAAAGTGGAAGCTGAAAGGGCACCGGCGCTCAAGCGCCGGCGCCCTTTTGCGGTCTTTTTCCAGGATAGCCCTAAAGGCCAAGGAAACACAAATTTTTCTGCCTTGCACAATCCCGCGCCGTCGCCGCCGGCGATGTTCCCTCTTCTGCGGGAAAGCCTCGTTACGCCATCTCCGTTTTAACGGAGGCAAAGCCCTCGGTCCGCTGCCGGCGGAACTTGCTGATCACCAGAGCCACGGAAAAAACAGCGGCGGCGAAGCCGGTTTGAATGGCCATGGAAATGAAAACCGGGCCCAGGGCCTGGCTGTCGAAGCGGACCAGGCCGGAGATGGCTTCCACCGCGTGGTTATACCAGTAGGAAGGCGTGTAGCGGGCTACCTGAAGCACACTGTCTCCCAAAAGCTCCAGAGGGACAAAGGAGCCGCCGAGGAAGCTGAGCCCCAAGGAGATAAAGTTGGCGGCGATATTCTGCCCGCCCCCGTCCTTGACAAAGTTTCCCAGCAGGAAGGCCACGCTAAGGCAGACAAACAGATAGCATATGCTGTTGAGCAGGATCAGCAGGACCAGCCTGACATCCGTTCCCTGGATACGGCCGCCGTAAAACAGGAACGCCATGGCGCACAGCACCAGCCATGCCACCCCGCCCAGGCATACGTTGTATAAGGCCAGCTGAAGATTTACATGACGCAGCTTGACCGGGGCGCACAGGTTTCTCATCCGCAGGTCCGGCTTGTTGAACACCATCATCACCGTGGTGACCGCTAGAATCAAAACCGCCATCATGATATAGGGTAAGGTTCTGAAATACACCTGAAAGCTCTCATCGATGGGCTGGCTTTCCAGGAAGCTTTTCTTTTCTACCTCCGCCTGCACCGAAGCATCCGCCTTCACCGCCTCTAAAAGCTCCTCCTCAGACAGCTCCGGCGCCGCCTGCCGGTACGCTCTGGCGGCGCTTAAATACCGGTTCACCAGCAGATCGGCGTAACGCCCCTCGGCCGAGGTAAACCGGGTATTTTTCTCCAGAGTGCCTCCGCCCTGGGAAAAGTCCTGTGCGAAGCCCTGGGGGATGATCAGAATATAATCCACCGCGTCAAAAAAGCGGGCGTCCTGAAGGGCTTCCCGGTCATCCTCCAGCTTCACCATATCCGCATATCCCGCCAGGAAATCCTCCAGCCCTCTGACCAGCGCCGATTCCCCATCCCGGTTGACAATGGCCGCCGAGGGCCTGACCGCCTCAAAGCTGAGGCTTTGGCTGGTATTGTTGAAAGCGGTAAGCATTACGGCCAGCACGGCGAAAATCCCCAAATACACGCCCAAGGAAACCAGATGCCGTTTTGTCACCTTGGCGCACAGATTAAATACTTTCATATTTCCGCCTCCTCAAGCAGGCCATGGCGCCTAAGCCGAATATCGCCGCCATAGCGCACAGCACTCCAAGATCCATAAAATACCGGGTGTGGTTATCATAATAATACAGGCAGTAAAACGCGTCGGAAATCCTGGCCGCCGGATTAAGCCAGGCCGCCGCCGGCGCGTTCTGCTGAATGGCGTAGCTGATCCCCTCCACCATCAGTCCCGCCAGGAAGCAGCAGGCCAGGCTCAAGGTAATCAAAATCGCGGTTTTCGCCTCCACCTTGATCCTTAAGGCGGCTCCCACCAACGCTCCTAACGAGACGCCTACGATGCTTCCCACCAGCACCGTCAGCAGAAGATAGCCGATCTGGTTTCCGAAATCCAGTCGCAGAACCAAAAGCAGATAACAGAGCAGAACCAGCATGGTGAGCAGATGCACCGCCAGGCTGCCCAGCATATCGGCTGTAATCATCGCCAGCTTTTTTCTGGGCGCCATGGACCTCCTGGCTCCCAGAGCCGATAAATTGGCTTGCAGGTAAAAGGCGCTTGTTAGGCCTTGAAAGCTTCCGTACAGGCATACCATAGCGATCAGCGCGTAAAAATAAGGCAGCTGATGGGACGGCTTCGCATTAGACAGGGAAATTTCCCGGGTAAACTCCTGCTGTCCCATCAAATCGGTGAGCAGCCCCTGCTGGGCTGCCTGAGGATTTCTCTCCAGAATATGGGCGGCGGTCGCGGAAATCTGCAAATACTGGTCCAAAAAGCTTTTTAAAATAGTCTGGTTAAGCCCGTCGTCCCTTACCGTCAGCTTGGGAGCCCCATCCTCTATGGTCAGATATCCCTCCACCCGGCCATCCTCCAGCAGCCGGTCCGCCTCCTCACGGGTTTCCACCTGGGTAAGCTGCAACAGCCTATCCTCCCCTTCTTTGGAAACCTCCTCTAAGGCGGCCTGAAAGCCGGCAGCCTGCCGGTAGGCCTGGTCGGCCACTACCGCGGTTTTCACCGGGGAAAAGGCGTCCGCCGAATCCAGGTTGGAAAAGCAGAAATAAAACAGGGTCGCCAGCATCACGGGAAATAAAAGGGTCCAGAAAATCATTTCCTTATCCCGGAACGCGCATTTGATCCTGGTTACAAATCCAGTGATAAACATGGTGTACCTCCTTAATCCCTCAGCTGCTTGCCCGTAATCTCCAAAAACACGTCGTTTAGAGTGGGCGGCTCGGAGTAAATCCTGCCGAATGGGATTTCCCTCTGCTTCAGGTAATCCAGCAGGGTGATTAGATTATGTCCGCCGCTTTTAAACCGAACCGTCAGAAGGCCCTCCTCATAGCTTACCCCCCGCACGCCGGCAAGCCTCCTGATCTCCGCCAGATTTTCCTGATCCAGCCGGTAAATTTCCGCCGTGACCTTCTCTCCCGCGCCGATCATAGCCTTCAGTTCCTCCTTGGTGCCCACCGCCACCGCCTTGCCCTTATCCATAATCATGATCCGGGTGCAGATCTGCTCCACCTCCTCCATATAATGAGAGGTGTATACCACGGTGGCGCCCTCCCTGTTGAGCTTTTGGATTCCTTCTAAAATGCTGTTCCTGCTCTGGGGATCCACCGCCACGGTAGGCTCGTCTAAAAAGATCAGCTTGGGCTTATGGGCGATGCCGCAGGCGATATTCAGGCGGCGGAGCAGGCCCCCGCTGAGCCGCTTGGGCAGAAACCTCCGGTAATCCTCCAGGCCCACGAACTCAATGGCCTCCTCTACCAGCCGCTGCCTTTGGCGCTTGTCGTCTAGATACAGGCTGCAAAAATAATTAATGTTCTCATAGACCGTCAGCTCATAAAACACCGCTACGTTCTGCATTACCACACCGATTTCCCGCTTCAGGTCATAAGCGTCCGGCCCCATCGGCCTGCCGAACAGCTTAATGGCGCCCCGGTCATATTTCAGCAAGGAAAGCATACAGTTGATCGCGGTGGTTTTCCCCGATCCATTGGGCCCCAGCAGGCCAAAAATTTCGCCCTCGGCGATCTGTAAATTGAAATGGTCCAGGGCCACCACGTCGCCGTAGCGCTTCACCAGGTTTTCCACTTGTATCATCATGGGTTTCGTCCTCCTGTTTCTTTCATGGTACTATCATACGGAAAAAATCCGTCCCGGGCCAGTGCCTGGCATCCTGTTTCACCGTGACAAATGTCACCATTTCCCCCTTCCTCTTGCCACCGGGGTTTTTCCCGTGCTAAGATAGAAATAGAGCTCCGGTTCAAAACCGCCCAAGCGCCTTTCGAAAAACCTAAGGGCCAAGCCGGAGCCTGCGGCGCACGGCCCGGAGCCTCCTGCGGAAGGCTTCGTCCGCGCTCCCTTTGACGCCTTAAGGGTAAATTTCACAGGGGAAAGGAGATCATTTTATGGGCGAGCTTCTGGATAAGCTGATCCTTTTTTTATGCTGTGTTTTGCTGCTGCCCCTGCAAGCCTTTTCCCCCTGGTGCCTGGCGGCTCTATTGGCGGCTTTATGCCTTTCCTCTTTGAACAGCTATTTCCCGGAAAAATTCTCCTTTTGCAGTTCCATCGGCTTTCTAGCCGCCGGCTGCCTGCGGCCGGAATTTTTTCTTTTTATTCCTTTTCTCTCCTATGACCTATGGAGGCCCTGCTTCCGCGCCGTTTACCTGCTTCTTCCGTCAGCCGTATTTTTTCAGCTTGGGCGGGTGTCACCCTTAGCGATGGCCGTATTTTTCCTATATACCGGCCTTTCCGCTCTGCTGAAGCTGCGGACTCTGGCCTTAAGCCGCTCCCGCCGGGACTATAAGGACCTGACCGATAACGCAAAAGAGATTTTTCTCCATTTGGAGCAAAAGAACAAGGAACTGCTGGAAAAGCAGGATTACGAAATCCAGGTCGCCACCTTAAACGAGCGCAACCGGATCGCCCGGGAAATCCACGACAGCGTGGGACATCTTCTTTCCCGCTCCATTTTGCAGCTTGGAGCGCTCAAGGCGGTCCACCGTCAGGAGCCGGAGCTGAACGCCCAGCTGGACACCTTGAAATCCACCTTATCCCAGGCCATGGACAGTATACGGGAAAGCGTCCACGACCTGCATGAGGAATCTATTGATCTTCGCTCTCAGCTGGAAACCCTGTGCCGCGGCTTTACCTTCTGTCCGATCAGCCTGCAATACGACTGCGGCGCCATGCCGCTGGAGTTGAAATACTGTTTGATCGCCATCGTCCGTGAAGCCCTTTCCAATATTATGCGCCATTCCAACGCCACCGCGGCCCAGGTTTCCGCAGTGGAATTTCCGGGCTTTTACCAAATGATCGTGCAGGACAACGGTACCCGGCAGGCTGCCGGAGACAGGGCGGGCATCGGCCTGAGAAACATGGAGGAAAGGCTGGCCGCTTTCCACGGCAACTTGACCGTCAGCCGGAAAAACGGGTTCCGGCTTTTCATCACCATTCCAAAGGAGGATGTTCATGAAGCTGCTGATTATTGACGACGACGCCCTGGTCTGCGCCTCGCTGAAAACCATATTGGAAACCGATCCCCAGGTGAAGGTAGTCGGTACCGGCGGCAGCGGGCGGGAAGCTGTTTCTCTTTACCGCCGTCTGCGGCCCGATGTGCTGCTGATGGACATCCGTATGGACGGCCTCACCGGCCTGGAGGCGGGAGAGCTGATTCTCCGGGAGGCTCCGGAGGCAAAAATTTTGTTTTTGACCACGTTTTCCGACGATGAATATATTATCAAGGCCCTAAAGCTTGGGGCGAAGGGCTATTTAATCAAGCAGAATTTCGAAAGCATCCTGCCCGCCCTTCACGCGGTGGAATCGGGGCAAAGCGTGTTCGGCAGCGAGATCGTCACCAAACTGCCGGAGCTGATGCAGTCGGGTGACAAATTTGATTTTGCCGCCCGCGGCGTCAGCCCCCGGGAGCTGGATGTTATCTCGCTGGTTGCCAAGGGCCTCAGCAATAAAGAGATCGCGGAGGCCTTGTTTCTCAGCGAGGGGACGGTTCGCAATTATTTAAGCGCCGTTCTGGATAAGCTGGAGCTTCGGGACCGCACCCAGCTTGCCGTGTTTTATTTTAACCATCAGCCCCAGGATCGGTAGGCCGCGCCTTCCCTCTTGGCAGAAAAAACGGCAGTCTCCGCCGGCTTGGATGCCGGCCCGCCCAGTCCAATTTCAGCTATGGAGGTATTTTGACACGCTGTATTTCCATAAGGAAGCTTCCGTTCCCTCAAAAATCCGGTATAAAAAACAGGCGGAGAAATTCTCCGCCTGTTTTTTATACCTCTCACACGATTTTTCTTTTCACCGGAAGCCTGAGCACCGTTTTCAGCCGTTCCGGAGCGCACCTCCTGGGATCGGACAAATAAATCTCATGATGGCGGCGCCCATGGTCATAGACCAGCCCCTCCCTTTCCAAAAAGGCTGCCAGCGTATCAACGGTTTCCTGTTCCCGGCTGTAAGGGCCCATGTGCAGCATCTGAACGCAAAGCCCCTCGCCGTAGGGTTCCAGACGCACTCTGGCGTAATCCAGCTCCGGCTTCTTGCGGGCGGCCTGTGCCACGGCTCAACGGAACACCTCGCCGGTGACAAATTCCGGCTGCCGCAATAGGGATGTCCATACCCACCGGCTCCGATCCGGATGAACCCCCTCTTCCGAGCAGTTCCAAAGCCCCTCCAGGGGAGGCACCACATAATCAAAGTAGCCCTCCGGCTGGCTGCCGTTCCTTTTGCTCATCTTAATCGTAAATGCCACGGAATACAGCAGCGAGACCGCCTCCTGGTAGCTTGGTTCTTCCGGCGCTCCCCATCCGTCAACCATCAAAAAAACCATCTCGGGAACATCGACCACCACCGGTTTTTTCGGCGGCAGGTAGAGATCCTTATATTGCTTTTTGTAATCCAGCTTTTCCATCCCAGTTCTCCTCCCAGCCTGCGGCCCGCGTACCCAGCCGCAGCGCTCTCCTGTTTTTCTAAATTTTCTTTATTGGCCCTGTTTATGCCTTCTGAGTTTTTTCATAAAGCGCCTACTTTCCCAGCCCTTTTCTAAGAATAGCCGCCCAAACCGCTCTCGCGGTCTTAAAGCGCTTCCGTGGCGCTCCCATGATGTTCACGCCGCTTCCGCAATTTTTATAGCCTCGTCCGTGGTTTCTATTTTGAGCCATTTTTTAAGCCGTTCCTTTCCGTTCTCCGTTTTCCGCCAGAAAAGCTTCCAGCCTGGATTTTCCCCATAAGTCTGATAACAGGCTTTCTTTCATTTTTTCCGCCGGGACTGGTCCGGGCTAAAACAGGCTGGTCTGCACCGGATCGTAAGGCGCCCGGTAAGCCTTGATAATTTCCGTCATGGAATATAAAATTCCCTCCTTCCGGCAGGCACGGCGGAAAGCCTCCCCCAGGATCTTGGCGTTTCTTGCCCTGCAAACATAGCTAGAGCCATATTTCTCCTGATACCTCCGAGCCAGGTTTTCTCCCGGGAACCGTTTTTCCAATTGATCGTAAAAGTATTCCCTCTGATTTTGCCGCAGGGTCACTCCAAAGGCTGGGTAAATAAACCTAGCGCCGTTTTCCGCCCCAAGCCGGACGATCCCCAGAAGATTATCCAGACTGTCCTCTAAAAAAGGCAGAACCGGCATCAGCAAAAGCCCTGTGAAAATCCCGGCGCCGCTGAGGATCCTAACCGCTTCCATCCGCTCCGAGGTTACGGAGGGATAAGGCTCCAGCTTCCGGCACAGCTCGTCGTCGCAGGTGGTGACGGTAATCTTACACAGCACCGGAGAATGTGACTGTATCCTTTTCAGCACGTCCAGGTCCCGGGTAATCCTGGCGCTTTTGGTGGCGACCGCCGCCCCGAACCCGTACTGGTCCAGCAGCTTCAGTCCGCCTCGGGTCAATTCAGCCTCACTCTCATAAGGGTTATAGGGGTCGCTCATGGCCCCGGTAGCCGCTACCCCGGTTTTTCGTTTGTGGCGCAGCTCCTCCTCCAACAGGGCCAGGGCATTTTTCTTGCCCCTCACCCGGTCAAATTCCTCGATGCCATAGCATTCGCTGCGGCTGTCGCAGTAAATGCAGCCGTGGCAGCAGCCCCGGTACAGATTCATCTGGTAGTCGATGCCGAACCACCGGGGATCTTTATTTCTCACCAAAATCGATTTGGCCGGCACCAGCTCCAGCATCTCCTACTCTCCTTTGCACCAGCGTTTTCATGTGGAGAACCACCGCAGCATGGCCTCCCTGGTCAGATAGGGCTGCTCTGTCCCGCCTTCTTTCCTGCTATAGCTCAGGCAGGCATCCGCCATTTCCTCCATCATGCAGTCCTGGGGGAAAGCGCCCTTTTACTAGCAATAAACACAATATTCCCGGCATTTTTCCCGCTGCTCTCCGTTTCCAGCAGTGTCTCATCCCCCAGCGGCATACCGCAGCTTTGACAAAACCGTCGCTCCATCCCTCGTTCCTCCCGTCTTTTGATAGGCTCATCCTAGCACAGATAATTTGACACAAGCCGTCATATTATAAAGCGGAGGAATACTTTTCCTTCAGCCGTTCCCCCTGGCCTTTCAGCGCCCGCCGAAGCTCCGGCGGGGAAAGAACCGTGACCCCATCTCCAAAGGAAAGCAGATAGCCCAGCACCCAGCTTCCCCGGGGAAAATCAACGGCCACCCGCAGCCTGCCGTCCTCTCCGGGGGTAATCAGTTTTCTGTCAAACTCATCGTATACCCGGTAAGCGCACCATGGCTCAAACTCCAGCGTAAGTGAGACCATCCTTTCAGCAGGCAGGCTTTCCTCCTCCAAGGGCGGCAGCTCCAGCGCCCGGCGGTCAAAGGCTTCTTCCGTCACCGATATTCCTTCCATCCGGCTCACCTTAAAGACCCGGAGCTCCTGCTTTTCCAGGCAAAAGCCGTGGACATACCAGGCGGAGCCGCGGAACCGGAGCTTCATCGGCTCAATCCGGCGGTTTGTGGTTTGGCCGCAGGTACTGTAATAGGTAAAGGAAAGCACCCGGCTTTCCAAAACCGCCTGTTTGATCCTCAGGAATTTTTCCCTCTCCTGCGGGCCGTGTCCCCAGCCTGAAAAATCCACGTCAATCCAATCGGCGGGGGTTCTTTGAAAAAGCGCCCTCATTCGGGAAAGCACCGTTTTGTCCTGCAGGCCGCCGGTAACCGCCAGGCTTTGCAGGGCATATAGGATTTCATCCTGTTCCTGATGGGAAAACAGGGATTTCTCCAGCACAAAATCCGGTAAAAGCCGGATTCCCCCTCCCCTTCCCTTGGTCATGTAGATTGGGATGCCCGCTCCGCTCAGCGCTTCTACATCCCGGTAAATGGTTCTGGGGGAAACCTCCAGCCGCCGGGCAAGTGCCGAAGCGGTGACGGTTTCCCCCTCCATCAGCAAATAAAGAATTTCAAACAGCCGGCCGTTGTTCATAAACAGCGCTCTCCTTAGCCTTCCAAATAGTCCAGAATTTCTCGGGCGTTTTCGGCGGCCTTTACCTTCTGGAACACCTTCTCCACCACGCCTTTCTCATCAATAAGGAAGGTGGTTCTCGCCACGCCCATGCTGGTTTTGCCATAGAGCCTTTTCTCCTGCCACACCCCATAGGCCTCGATGGCCTGGCGCTGGGGATCTGACAGCAGAACAAAGGGCAGCTGGTATTTTTGAGCGAATTTCTGATGGGAGGCGGCGCTGTCCTTAGAAACCCCGATGACCACCGCCTTGCCCTGAAGCTCGTCATAGGCGTCCCGGAAGCCGCAGGCCTGAGCGGTGCAGCCCGGGGTATTGTCCCGGGGATAAAAATATAAAATGACCTTCTGCTCCAAAAACTGAGACAGGCTTACCTGATTTCCGTCTTTATCCTCCAGGGTAAAGTCCGGCGCTTTCATGCCTTGTTCGATCATAAAATACCTCCTAAAATATAATGGCGGGTCATCGGGATGCACAGCGGCCTGGAATATGAGGCGCCGGGAGCCAATTCCGGAATTTTCTGGAATTGGCATGGCGGCTTCCGACTTAAAAACGCTGAACAAATCGGAAATTTTCGCCGTCGCTGTGCTCCGGAGAAAACTCGTAGCCCTCCCAGGAAAATTCCCGCAAGCCCTCCGGCTCTCGGATGCGGTTGTCGATCAAAAATCTGGCCATCCGGCCCCGGGCCATTTTTGCCAAGGCCGCCAGCGTGATTAGCTTTCCCCTGCGGAAGGTCAAAAAATCACAGGTAATCATCCGATCCCCTGTCTTTAAAAAGGGAGAAACGGTTTTGGAATACTCCCTGGACGCCAAATTGATCACCGTATCCCCATTTCGGAACAGCTCCCGGTAAATAGAATCGCCCCAAAAATGGTAAAGGCTTTTTCCGCCAGGCTGGAATCCGCATTGAAATTCCAGCCGGTAGGGCTTGATCGCGTCGCCAGGCCGCAGCACGCCGTAAAAAGCGCTTAAGATTCTAAGGCTGCCGCCCGCAAAGGCGAAATCCTCTAGGCCAAGGCTTTCCGCTTCTAAATTTTGATACGCGAGGCCGTGGTAAGACAGCAGCGCCGGGCTTTCCCCGCCGGGAGATTCAAACTCCTGGAAGTCCGAAAAGGCTTTCATCGCCAGCTGGGGGTTGATTTTCAGCCGGCTTTCCAGCTCCCAGGGCTCCAAAGCCCGGAGCATCGGCAAGAGCCGGCGTGTTTTCTCCAAAAGAGCCGGACGGGTCAGCTCCAGGCCCTTGAGGCCGGCCGTCCGCATATTTTTCGCTGGGGATACTATCGCGATCACAGTATTTCTCCTTATTGCCCGTTATTTTATAAACCATTAGGCTGCTTGCCAGCCGCCTTATGCCGCGCACACTCTGCCGGCGGCACGGCGGGATCTCCCCGGCGCCGGCAGAGTGCCAAAGCCGCAGGAATATAAGCGGAATAATCTCACAAAACACTCATAACAGAACGAAAAAGCCTCTCACCGGCAGGCCGCCCAGCCTGCTTAAGCCGCCGCTGAGACATCGGCCGCCTTTGTTTTCTCAAAGAGGTCCCTCTAAGTCTGTTTCAGGAAGCTTATCCGCCCTTTTTCTGATCCTTCCAATACCACCATCTCAGCTTTTCCGGATCAGGATGCTCTGTTTTCGCGAAATACACGGCGCATCGGTAAACATACAGCTGACAGCGGTCGATGAGCGTTCCCGTTATTTCACAGTCCCGGCGGTAAAGCTCCTCCGGGTCCGCGCTCTTCAAGGATTCAATGGTTGGATACCCTAAACGAATCAGATCCTCCTCGGTGGCTTTTCCCACACCTGGAATCTTTCGAAGCTCTGTTTTCATTTACAGCCCTTTCTGATTGCCGTCATTCTTAGAGTCGTCCTCATCAGGGGCAGGACTCTTTCCACCGGATTGCTTCCGTTTTTTCGCGGTAATGGAAACCAACAGAGCAGCGGCGATGACCAAACAGGCCGCCGCCACACCGATGATTAGAGGCAAATACTGGCGGAAAGGGTCGCCGGCAGCCGGCGCCGCCAGGTCTTCCGCGGCCAGGGCCGCCGGAGCGAGGACCGCTCCCAGGGCAGCGCAGCCTAGCAAGGCCAAAAATCTCTTTTTTATCTTTCGGCTGTTTTTCATTACAATCTCTCCTTACGATATTATTTTGATCATTTCAGTTTTTTATCATTGAATTCACAGGCCTGGAATGAATGGAGCCTAAAACGTCCTTCACACCATATTGCCGGGAAGCGCCGCGGACGATGGGCCTATAACACATAGGCGTAATCAGGGTTCCCCGATTCACTTCTTCAGCGGCTTTCAGCTTTCATTTTCCGCCGGGGTTTGTAAACGATAAAAACACCTTGCGCAAGGTTGGTTCCCTGAAGCCGCAAGCAGATTAGTCCGCGACAAAAGCTTATCCAAGGGCAGAAGCGGACCGGTGCGGCAGCGCACACCCGACGGCAAAGAAGGCTCTGCCTCGTCCACCCCTTTTCCACGCTGTATCAGGCCGCGCTTTCCCACGCCGCCTCTCAGCCAGAGGTAGTACTACAGCCCTTCGATAAACCTCTCCACATGCTGCAAAGCCGCCCCCAGAGCAGAAGCCTCAACCCGGTAGCGGCACACCTTCAGGTAGGTTCCGCCGTCGTCGAAGGGATTGCGTTCCTCCGCCAACTCTCGCAGCGCCCCAATCCAATCCTCCAGATATCCGCCCACGTAACCGCCTAAAATCACATCGCAGTCAAAAGCCATATGCAGGCTGTTAGCCGCGGTCACCAGATCCGCCTGATATCCCGCCCAAGCCTGGGCGCACTCCTTGTCCCCTTGCCGCAGCTTCTCAAAAAAGCGGTCCAGCTTTCCTTCGGTCAGAGAAGAAAGCCTCTGGGCGGAGCAGTAAGCGTCTAAACAGCCCCTTTTCCCGCAATAGCATTCCCGGCCGCCAGGATACAGGGTCATATGACCAAATTCGCCGCTTCTTTGATGTTCGCCCAAATAGAGGCGGCTTCCCTGCAAAAACGCCCCTCCCACGCTGTTGCTTAAGGACAGATATACCGCGTTTTCCATGTCGGAGCTTTCCCTCAGCTCCGCGAACCCAGCCGCGTTGGCGTCGTTCATAAATACGCAGGGATGCTCAATGCCTTTGGAAAGCTCGTCGCAAGGCATCTTCCGCACTCCTAAGGCGTGGGAATCCTGGATCATCCGTCCCTGGACGTCTATGATGCCGGGAACGGAAATCCCTACTCCGAGAAACCGGTCCACGGGAATCCTCCACTCTGTCCGATATCGGCTTATCAGTCCTGCTAAAAACTCCCCGTAGGCCGGGCTCCGGGCGAATGTCTTAGGAATCCGGATATGCCTCTGAATCCGCCCGGAAAGATCTGCCGCCACCAGGCTGATGTGGTTCCGGGTAATGTCCAGGCCCATGGCAAACCGCGACCCTCTCACAGCCGCCAGCGCCTTGGCCTTTCGGCCCCCGGTGGACTCAAACTCTCCCATTTCCCAGATCAGGCCGTCCTCTGTCAGTTCCTTCAGGGTTTGCAGCACGGTGGGCAGACTGATTCCCAGCCGGGACACAATCTCCAGCTTGGAGGTCCGCCCCTGTTGGCTGATGAACCGGAAAACCCTCGTTTTATTCTTTCGCTTTCCCCCCGTGGCATTATTTCCCAAAAGCGTATTCCTCCTCAGCATTTTCACACGGCTTTTCCCGGCTTCCGCCTGCTGCGCCGCAGCTTTTTCTTTTTTCGTTCCTCAGGCGTCCAAAAATTCTTGCGCCCCTGTACACTTTCCTTTGGCAAAGCCGCCGAGCCTCCAGCAGTCAAGCAGGCTTGGATTATTTTCAGTTTACTGCCTTTCCTGCGGAAAAGCAAGGTTTCCCATGGGATTTCTCCTGATCCGGCGTCAAAATAAACAATTTACATTAAATCAGGCTTATATTTTTGAGTTTTTAAATGAATTTCCATTTTAGCTTACCCAGTTCTTGACAAATTCAGTTAGTGGATGTAAACTTAGAAATGCAAAGGGGTTAGTAGTTGCTAACCCCTTTAGAAGGCCTCAAGTGTTAGTGACCGCTAACAGAAAGGGAGTATCTGTTATGACCAGTGAACAAGCAGTCTCTTCTAAATTTCAGCGGGAGAGGAATCCGATGGTATCCGCGCCTCAAATTCCCTTAGCTATGGTTTCCGGCGGTGAAACAGTCAAAGTCCTGTCCATCCGCGGAAAGGACGAGGTGCAGAGATTTTTGCGCAATCTAGGCTTTATCGAGGGCGCGGAGGTCACCGTCATTTCTGAGCTGGGCGGAAACGTCATCGTCAGTGTGAAAGGCACCCGGGTCGCGGTGAGCAAATCCATGGCAGCCCGTGTCGTCACAGGATAAATTCAATTTTCTGCGAAGCAGGTAATCAAGGGAGGATTCACATGAGAACGTTGAAGCAGGTAAAATGCGGAGAAACGGTATCTGTGGTAAAGCTCACCGGAGAAGGCGCCCTCAAGCGCCGGATCATGGATATGGGCATTACCAAGGGAACAGAGATCTACGTGCGCAAGGTGGCGCCGTTAGGAGATCCGGTTGAGGTAAACGTCCGGGGCTACGAGCTTTCCATCCGGAAAAGCGAAGCGGAAAACATTCAGGTGGCGGGCTGATTTTTCGGTCTGTCCCCGGTATGGAAAGGATGCGGGAAAAGCCCCGTTAGTTAGTTTGAGCTAACATTTTTAAAGGAGGAAGCAAAGCCATGAGCATAAGAATCGCTCTTGCCGGGAATCCCAACTGCGGCAAGACTACCATGTTTAACGACCTGACTGGCAGCAGCCAATACGTTGGCAACTGGCCCGGCGTTACCGTAGAAAAAAAGGAGGGCCGTTTAAAGGGCAAAAAAGACGTCGTCATTACGGATCTTCCCGGTATTTATTCCTTATCCCCCTACACGCTGGAGGAGGTGGTCAGCCGGAACTACCTGATGAACGAGCATCCTGACGCTATCATCAACCTGGTAGACGGCACCAACCTGGAGCGGAACCTTTACCTGACCACACAAATTTTGGAACTGGGAATCCCTGTAGTGCTGGCGCTGAATATGATCGACCTGGTCAAAAAAAACGGCGACCAAATCGATATTAAAAGGCTTGGCGAAACCCTGGGCTGCAAGGTTGTAGAAACCAGCGCCTTGAAGGGCACAGGCTCCAGGGAGGCGGCAGCCGAGGCTATTTCCCTGGCAAGCTCCCGAAAAGCCGCTGTTCCCCAGCACGAATTCAGCAAAACCGTGGAGGAGGCCCTGGCCGCTATCGGCGCCCATCTTGACGGCGTGATAGACGATTCCCACGCCCGCTGGTATGCTGTCAAGCTGTTCGAGCGGGATGAAAGGGTGCTGGAAGCCGTCAAGCTGCCCGAAGGCTCCAAGCAGTCCATCGAGGCTATTGTAGCCGCTGTAGAAAAGGAACTGGACGACGACAGCGAAAGCATCATTACCAACGAGCGGTATGAATACATAGCGAAGGTTATGAAAGCCTGTGTCCGCAAAAAGAAAAAGGCCCTGACCACCTCCGATAAAATCGACCGGATTGTCACCAACCGGTGGCTGGCCCTGCCGATCTTCGTGGCGGTCATGTTTGTGGTTTACTATGTCTCTGTCAGCAGTCTGGGCACCATCGTCACCGATTTTACCAATGATACCCTGTTCGCGGAATGGATCCAGCCGCCGGTAGGAGAATGGCTTTCCAGCATCGGCGCGGCGGACTGGCTCAACGGCCTGATTGTCGACGGTATTATCGGCGGCGTAGGAGCTGTACTCGGCTTTGTGCCCCAAATGTTTATTCTATTCTTCTTCCTCTCCATTTTGGAGGACTGCGGCTATATGGCCCGCGTCGCCTTCATTATGGACCGTATCTTCCGTAAATTTGGCCTTTCCGGCAAAAGCTTTATCCCAATGCTGATTTCCTCCGGCTGCGGTGTTCCCGGCGTAATGGCTACCAAAACCATCGAAAACGAAAATGACCGCCGCATGACTATTATGACTACTACCTTTATCCCTTGCAGCGCCAAGCTCCCCATCATCGCTTTGATGGTCGGCTCCTTAATGGGCGGTGAATTCTGGTGGATCTCCCCCCTGTTCTACTTCCTGGGCATTGCAGCGGTCATTATTTCCGGTATTATCCTGAAGAAAACTAAGATGTTCGCCGGAGACCCCGCTCCCTTTGTCATGGAGCTGCCCCAGTATCATCTTCCGGCCCCCAAGGGCGTGCTGATCCATATGTGGGAGCGCTGCAAGGCGTTCATCATCAAGGCCGGTACCGTGATCTTTGTGGCCTGCGGCCTGATCTGGTTCCTTTCCAACTTCGGCTGGGCTGACGGCGGCGCCGTATTCGGCCTGCTGGATATGGAGGATCCCAACGTTAACCAGATGGATTATAGTATTCTCGCTTACATCGGCAATTTTATCGCTCCTATTTTCGCGCCTCTGGGCTTCGGCAACTGGCAGTCCACTGTGGCTTCCATTTCCGGCCTGGTCGCCAAGGAAAACGTCGTGGGTACCTTCGGTGTGCTGTTCGGCCTGGGTGACGCCGGCGAAGCGGATCCCGGCATGTGGACCGCTGTCGGCAATATGCTGCCCTTCGCCGGAGCCAGAGCAGCTTTTCTCGCCTTTAACCTGCTGTGCGCCCCTTGCTTTGCGGCCATCGGCGCTATCAAGCGTGAAATGGCCAGTGCGAAATGGACCGCGTTCGCCATTGGTTATCAATGTGTTCTGGCCTATTGCGTGGCGCTGATGATCAATCAGTTCGGCCTGCTGTTTACCGGAGCCGGCTTTACGGTTGGCACTGCCTTCGCATTTCTGGTTCTAATTGTGATGCTGTTCCTGCTGTTTCGTCCCAATCCCGATCGGAAAAACGCCTTGAAGGCCGCCCGTGCCGCCGCTTAAGAAATTCGTATGAGCTCTGTTATCCGTATCGATTAGTAAAATTCCAGAAGGGGAGGGCTTTTTATGGAATATATTGTTAACGGTCTGCTGATCCTGTTGTTAGGTACGCTGTATTTTTTCGCGATCCGGTATCTTTTCCGGAAAGGTACCTGCGCAGGCTGCAGCAGCTGCAAATCCCATGGGGAGGTCTCCTCCTGTTTTACCGTATCCGAAGGCTGCGGTGGCTGCTGCGCCCATTGTACTCATTGTACCCGCTGCGGCTCTTCTCCGCAGGACGGGCCGCCAATCGAAGAGCCCCACCGCAGTTAATCCTTCGTATTCCTTTGAGGAGGAGTCTATCATGCTTTCCGCGGCAAAAAAACGGTATCTGTTCGCAATTTATGAATTAGGGCAAACCGGAAAGCCGATCCGCTCTAAGGACATCGCTTCTTCCTTGAAGCTAAAGCCGCCCAGTGTTTCCAAAATGCTGAACGCTTTGTCGGAGGACGATTTGATCGAAAAGGAGTTTTACGGAACGGTCACGTTCACCCAATCCGGTGCAGCCATGGCAAATCAGCTTTATATGGATTATTTGACACTGTTTGCCTTTTTTCATCAAGCTCTGGAGATTCCGGAGTTTCACGCCCGAAAGGACGCTATTTTGTGCCTGTGCGATCTTTCCGAGCCCAGCCGGAAGAAAATTGCTTCCGTGATTCTAGATTCTCGGGGAGTTTCTTAAATTTGCTTACGACAAAATGTGTCTATTTTAGATGCATTCTCCTTCCAAATCTTATTCACAGGGAAAGCCGCCGGAATCAGTTATTCCGGCGGCTTTCTTTTTGTGCTCAGGCGACATGGCCTCCCGGTTTCGCCAGTGAAAGGTTTTGGCGCAGATATCGGGTGAAGCGGGGAATAAAGAGTACGCTTCCTGCAGCAAAAACTCAAGCAATACAGAAAATCGGACGCCGATAGGCCGCAGGGCGAGCGGTAAAAATGAGAAAGGTCTCGTTTTTGGGAAAAGCCTGCCGTCAGCAAGTCCCCCGGGTCTGCTTATTCCTCCGGCTTTGACGGCGGGCCTGATTTTGGTTTAGCCATAAAACTGTACAAATTCTTTTCCCAGGAAATTTTTTGCTTCGGTATCTCCCAATCAGGCACTGTCAGCCACTGTGCCTCTGCTCTGGCAAGCTCTTCCCTTTGGTTCCCGCTATTTCTCATTCCGTTTTTTCAGTTCCCGATATTCCTGGAACCAGTAATCTGAGGTTTCTTCCGTCTCCCGAAGCTTTTCCCGCAGCTTGATGTTCTCTTTCATTAAATAAACCATTAAATCCCGGTCTTTCATTTGTCTTGCGCTCCTTTTCATTCTTTTTGCAGGATAGGTTCCATAATAGCTTTGATCTGTGCCTCCGACCGCAGATACAGAACTTTTGTTCCTATATTTTATCCCAAATTTTAGGTTTTGGCAAGAAAAACCCCAAAAAATAATTTTTATAATCAATATTTATGTTTCCTTGTAATTCCTTCCCCAAACCTCTTATTCTCAAAAGCAAAACAAATGTACGATTTTTTTCATTTACCTCTTGCAATTTACCGAACATATATGCTATAATATTTCCAGAACAAACGATCCACAAATAAATGTTCTGCAAGGAGATAACGCTATGAACTATATATTGGGAGCTTTTTTACTAGGCACATCAGCTTATTGCTGGAAAAAATTTCACGGAAAGGATCAGGAAAGCCTTTGGATTCAAATTCTTTGCGCGCTGATGGGGATATTCTCTTTCCTTACCGCCGCTCCGGTTAACTTTTTTATGGGCGCCGTCATGATTGTACTAGCCTTGCTGGGTGCCGGGTGTTGTTATTTTCAATGTAGGCGAAGCGCTCAAAAGAGGAAAAAGCGCAGCCTTGCTTTTTCCCCTGCTAAAATAAAAAAAGCGGCAGCGTATCCAAAGCATGAGGTTCGCCCATTGGGAAAGGCTGTTTAAAAACAGTTTAAATTTAAAAAAAGCCTTGATTTTTTTCTGACAATAGAGTATACTATTATAGCACCCAAAAATGGGGCTATAAATCGCGGAGTGGAGCAGTTCGGTAGCTCGTCGGGCTCATAACCCGAAGGTCGTTGGTTCAAATCCAGCCTCCGCAACCATGTTGCGGAGAGTCCTGTTTGCAGGATTCTCCGTTTTTGTTTTCATATTCTTCCCATATCGCGGGGTGGAGCAGTTGGTAGCTCGTTGGGCTCATAACCCAAAGGCCGTAGGTTCAAATCCTACCCCCGCAACCACTCGGCCCGCATAGCTGTTTGCTTTGCGGGTTTCCTTATTTTATTTGCGTCCTACAATTCTCCGTGAATCCTCCTCCTTTCATAATTTATGCATTTTGCAAGCCGTGTTGGATGATAATTCATTCTGACACGGCTTGCTTTTTTATTCCCAATCGTCATTTTCAAGAATTTGACCGCTATTCTGACCGCTATTGTCAAGATTCACTCATATTCTATCTCCTCCTTACTATGCCGAATATTCCTTACCCGGCGCTGCGATTGAAGCGAGCCATAGCACTTTTCTTTGTGTCATCCAACGAATGGCCGTACATATTTTCCGTAGTCGTCTTTTGAGCATGTCCCAAAATTTCTGCCAAAGTAGGAATATCAAAAGCCAACTCAAAAGCCCGCGTGGCGAAAGTATGCCGGAGCGTGTGAAACTTTCTATAATCCACACCAGCTCTCTGGAGTACGTCACGATACAGCTTGTTATAGGCTCTGGGCTCGTAGGGATTTCCATTCTGGTTGACAAACACAAATCCATCCGGCCGGTAAAAACCCATCTTTTTCTGATAAGTCTCTATCCGATTAAAGCCTAATACCGCCTGATCGTTCGTATACACCACTCGTTTTCCGCTTTCCGTTTTTGGAGGGCCAAGATATAGAGCAGTGGCCCCCTCCTCTTTACCTCCAACCATAAAGATTCTTTGATACTCACTTCTATTCTCCGCCCATTTTTTCGACAATCTCTCTAAGATACGCCGAATCTTAAAATATTCCTTTCCCGGGCCAAAATCAAGCCAGCTAAGACCGCACAGCTCCCCGATGCGTAAGCCTGTATACAGGTCAATCAGTACCATAAGCGCATTTTTGTCTTCATGGTACAAGGCAGCCTGTTCGATACAGGTTTGATGGGATTTGCTGTACACTTGAATTTGAGGTGGAGAGACTTTAGGTGTTTTCAGGCCCTCTATGGGATTGCGATCCAGCCACTGAAGACGGTTTACAGCATGGGCCAAGGCTTCCGACATCATATTGCGCATATTGCGCAGCGTCTTTGGCGCAAGGCCGCCCGGCTTCTTGTCCAGCCTTCCGGAAAGCTCCTTTTCACGGAAAAAATCAATAAAATCTTCCAGGCACAATTTTTTAAGAGGGATGCTGCCAAGCTTAGAATGATAGATGTGCTTTTCAATATATGTCTCATAATTCGTATGCGTCGCCGGCCTCACAAGAATATATTTCTCATGCCAGAAATGCATATATGTGTAAAAAGGCATCATACTGCCGTCCACATAAGTTCCGCGATAAATCTTGCCTAACACAACATTCAGTTTCCCCTGACATTCTTCTTCCGTTTGGCCGTAACAGCTTTTGCGCTCTCCCTCAAAATAACACTGCCCTTCCCAGCGCCCGTCAGCGCGCAATCGAACGTGGCCGGTGCCGTTTCTGGATCTTTTGGTTTTGTTAGCTGAAGGCTTTGCTTTTGTTTTTGTCGTTTTCATTTCTTCAACAAACCTTTCATTATCTTGTTTATTGAAGCAATGCGGAATATCTATTAAGCAGGTATTTAGTTTTCAAGGTGCAAATTTCCTATCTGCTTAATAGAATAACCCCAAATTTGAATTTGTCAAATTTCGTTTTGCTTCACTTTCGGTAAAAACAATGGGTATAATACCACTCCAAAAACAGCGGGCGCGGAATAAGAATCTTTGAAATTCCAGTCTTCATATACGGAAAGCCTGGCTGGTGTGTTAATTTTCGAGTAGTTGACTCGCAAAAATTAAAGAAGCCCATCAGATCTTCCAACTGTAAATTGTAGGGCATGGAGTTTATTTTTTTAGCCATCTCAGAGTCTGAACCAATAATTTCTCTGATTTCGTCTACCGTATGTTCCATTGATTATCAAACTCCTTTTTTCACTTTTGCACAAGCGGATTTTTTCGGTCCCATCCGCGAAGGGATACATCACGCCGGCTGACCCATGCTACTTTATGCAATGATTGCACAAAGTTAAACCGCATCGCATCGGTTATGCAAGGCCGATGCGGCCACAAAAAAGCGGCGCCGTCAAGCACAATACGGCAAGTCTCATAATCCCGGATCATCGCAGCCGTTGTTGGGCAATCAACGGATTATCGCTTTTAAAGCGCCGCTCCCCGGATTGTTGCGTGATGCATTACCATAATGCTAAAAGCATATTTGTCAAGGTACGGAGTTTTATATAGCACCTAATGTATTTACATTAGATGTTAATCAAACCAGCTTTTTGACGGCACAATAATAAGGACGGTACTGCCTTTTTTGCATATGTTATGCCGCAGTGACACCAAACCTTTTAGAAAGGCAATTTCGATTTCCTGTCTCAAATCTTCATTGATATGTTTCCCTTTATCAAACCCTTCTTCTGAATAACTTGGTTCAATAGATGCCCTTCGTATGTATCCTTTATAGAAATCCAGTAAATCAAGATCAGCGCCAGGCTTTTCATTGAGCATATTCAGAATGATATCAGCAGGTGGAACTATATTCTTCTTTTTTTCATTGTGTCTACTCATGGTGAATCAACCTCCTTTTTAAAAACATTATGGCATTGTGCTTATGTTTTTCAGTCATACGAGTGCTGATTCCAAGTTCATCTGCAATTTGATTCAATGGGATTTTAAGTATGACATTTTGTAAAAGAATAGTCCTCTGGGTTTCTGTCAGTTCGTTCAAGGCTTCTGACAGTTTTGTGTTAAATACTGGAATTTTTACACCCTTAACTTCTATATAGTCGCATAGCAATCGCTCTATCCCTGGGTCAATAGACCATAAGCTATCTGTACATTCTTCCAGCTCTATAAATACGATGCCTCGTGATTGGGGCTTTGAACTATTACGGTAAAATTTCCTTTTAGTATTAATAATCACTCTTCTTTGATACCTGTCTATGTACCGAATTAAGTCGTCGGTGATATCATCAATGGCAAAATACTTTTTACTCATTTATTTCTCACCTTTGTCCTTTCCTAAGAACAACGAGTGTAAAATCTAATAGAAATTTAACTTATCGGCTATCGGCGTTTTTAAGAACTCACGTTCAAAAAGAATTTCATCGCTTTGTTTTTGTCCCCTCATATAAGTAACAAGTCAAAAAATTTTCAAAACCCGAACCTGTTCACAAAAAATTCACAAAAAAATTACAAAAAAGGAGATAGAGCCCAAAGTATGGGCACTATCTCCTTCTAAATTACAGAAAGAGCTATATAATTGATCCCATACTTTCCCACCTCAGATTTCGATTTAAAGTTATAGATTTCATGCTTTCCATCTGAATCACCCTCTTTTCTTTTACTCACCTTTATTATACATTTTCTAATATCTCAATATAAGTATTCTTCCCGTCTCATACCACAATAAATAGAATATCTGTTGACAAACATAACCATATATTGTATATATAATATATATCTAGGTCTGAGGTAACTGCTTGGTATGAGCTTTGGTATGAGTAATTAGGTTAGAATTTCTTTTCATAAGGAATTCCAGCTTTAAAAAATTAAAATATAAAAGTTAAAAATCCAACGGACATAAAAAGCCGCGTCAGCTCCTAAGGGAGTGACACGGCTTTTTTGTTTTCTATAGATATCCTAAATCACGAAAGGACTGATGTAAACAGTGGCAACAACCCCACCCCTGATTCGAGTATCATTCAAAAGCGATAAGGAAAAGATTGGTCTTACAAACTATTCCGACCTAGTGATATTCGATAAGAACCATTCCATCATCGCCATCCGGCTTGGCGGTTATCCGGAAACAGTGCAGGCCATGAGCGACGCTATTCTCGGCGGCTGTGAGCTGGAACTTACCGGAGCAAGAGAAACCATCAGCGTCCACTCCAAAGGCAGGCGCGGCTTCGATCGCAAAATTACACACGACGGCGTATATGCGGAGGCGATGCACTGCCTGCGGGATGATTCCCTGCAATCCCTGAGCGTTGGAAACGGCGATGAAAATGAAAAGAGCGAAAAGGAAACCGTAAAACTGAAACGCAGCCTGTATTTTTTCTGCCGGAACGATGAGGAGCTCTTTGCCGAGCTCGACCGGAAGCTGGCGATCCCGCTGATCCCGGAATTCAAGGACTACTTTATTTCAGAACTCAAAAACCGGGGGCTGCTGTCCCCGCTTCGGGTCTGCTGCATCGGACGGAAATTCGAGGGCTGGCATATGAACGTGTCCAGCGAGGAGAATGAAATTGCCGCCGTATTGGAGGACGGGCTGAAAAGCGGAAGGATTGCCATTCCGGGAGCCGATCCCAATGCGGAGGACGTCTTTTCGGATATCCGTTCCTTCACGCAGTACCTGAAGCAATTCAGCGGCAAAATCGCCGACCGGATCAAGAAATGCTTCCCGCCGGTGTATCACCCCGGGGAACAGCCTGTTTCGGATAAGCTGCGTGAAGTCAATCAGTACGTTGCGAATCACACCGGCTATTCGCTGTTCGACGCCCAGCTTGGCGCCGCGGAGGCGCTGCGCCAGCAGCTGGAACGAAGCAAACTGGTTCTCCTTGTGGCGGAATGCGGTACTGGAAAAACCAAGATCGGCAGCGCGGCTCTGTATGCGTACCAGCACAGCAGCCCGAAGCGCCGGACAAACCGAAAAGCGTTTAACGTAGTGATCTGCCCTTCCCATATCGCGGGGAAATGGGTACGGGAACTGCATGAAACGATCCCTGGCTGCTTTGCACAGCACGTTCAAAGCATGTCCGACGTTGACCGCCTGTATGAAGTGTACCGGCAGGAAAACAAAACGGTGTACTGTATCCTATCCAAAGAAACCGCCCGCAACGGATATATGCTGAAGCCCGCCGTCAGCTGGAACCGGCTGAAAAAAGGCTTTACCTGCCCGGTGTGCGGCGGCGTGCAGGAGATGAGCGTTTTCGACGGCTCTTCTTCCTACCGAGTAAATGCCGACGCAGGCTTTTTTCGGAACGAGAACAGTAAAAACCACAAATGCCAGTTTTGCGGCGAACCGCTGTGGGAGATGCTCAATCCGAACGATCTCGCTCCAGAACGGAACGAATGGGTGCGGATCGGTGGGTATGGCTATGTCCACCGCCGTTTTCCCAACCAGGCGCTGGTGTCGTGCAAAAGCAAGGAGCATACCGCCAAAATTGAAGAGGTGTTAAACAACCCCCAGGGCGTATTCCCCGCCCGCGGCGCGTATGACCGCTATCCTTTATCTTCTTACATCAAAAAAAGGATACGGCGGATCGACGCGCTGATCGTAGACGAACTCCACCAGTATTCCGGGGAAAGCGCACAGGGGCAGTCCATGGCGGAGCTTGCCGGGATTGCCGGTAAGGTTATCGGCATGACGGCCACACTGGTAAATGGTTATGCCAAGGGCATTTTCTACCTGTTGTTCCGGCTAAAATCCCATCTCATGCTGCTGGATGGCCAGGAATACCGGAACTCCCGCAGTTTCTGCGAACAGTACGGCGTCATGGAAAACGTATACGAGGTGGATGTGGCGGAGTACAACGCCGCCTCCAAGGCCTCCAAACGCAAAGTTCGGGAAAGATGCCTGCCCGGTATCTCCCCCATCGTGTATTCCCGGTTCCTGATGGAAAACGCCGTGTTTTTATCCCTGGCGGATATGGGAAAGGAACTGCCGGATTATGAAGAAATCCCCTTGCCGGTCCAGATGCCGGACCAGGTGTGGGAGGAATATGAACGGCTGGAAAAGGAATTCAAGCGCATCATCCGGGAGTTTCCGCAAATTGGAAACCGTATCATGTCGGCTTATCTGAACCTGCTGTCCGCCTACCCGGATCAGCCGTATGGCCATGAGCCGGTGTATAACCCACTGGTAAAAGATAAGAAGGACGCCCTCATTATTCCCCAGGATACCGGCTCCCCGGACAAAACACAGCCGAAGGACGACGATGTTTTGGAACTGGTGGATCGGAAAATCGCTTCCGGCGAACGGGTCATCATTTACACCGCCTGGACGCGGCTCGATACCCAAAGCAAGCTCCATAAGCTGCTGACGGAAAGAGGAATCCGCACGGCTGTTCTGGATCAGAAGGTTCCCACAACAAAACGGGAAGCATGGGTAGACAAGCGTATCCAGGAAGATACCAAGGTGCTGATCGTCAATCCAATGTTAGTGGAAACCGGCTTGGATTTGAATGCTTTTACCACTTTGATTTTCTATAACGTCGCCTATAACCTGTATATCTTCCGTCAGGCGTCACGGCGCAGCTGGCGGATCAATCAGACGGCGCCGAAGGTCGAGGTGTATATGTTTTACTATCAGGATACCATGCAGCAGCGCGCTCTGCGGCTGATGGCGTCGAAACTCAGCGCCGCGACGGTGATCGAGGGCAACGTTTCAGAAGAGGGCCTCGCCGCCATGTCGTCCTGCGAGGATATGACCACGCAGCTTGCAAGAGAATTGGTGTCGGGGTTGAAAGAGAATGCCGATGAACTGGCGGAATCCTTCCGTAAAATGGCAATCCACGGAAACCGGCAGGAGAAAGCGGGACAGCCGCAAAAGGCGGCTCCCAAACCTTCAGCGCCGCCGGCGGAAAAACCGGAGGCCAAGCCAAACCCGGAGCTGCTTACCTTTATCAAACAATTTCAAACATCAGAAAGAAAACCCATCGGAAAATCCGACGATACAGGCCAGCTCAGCATTTTTGACCTGCTGGCATCGTAATCCGGGGGCTTTTTCTTTTGGAAGGAGGAATTTTCCATGCAAAACCCATTTCAAGCACAGGCCATGATCCATTCTCTGAACAGCAAACGGGACGTGCTGATTCTCTCTTTTGAGGATATCAACCATTGCCGGGCGGTGTTCGGCAATAAGCTGTGTACTGCCGTCTACAACCCTTATGCGGGACTGTTTTATGTGGATGACGTGTATGGCGTGATAGAAGAATGGGACAGTGAAAACTAAAAGCAGGAGGATGAAAAAACATGAAGCTGAAAGAACTCAATACCCCGTTTGAAAAGAAACGGATGCTGGCCTACGGGCGTGACGGAAATACAGCCGTCCGCCGATATATCGAGGTCCAGCGAATCACCGGGAACCTGTATAAAAGCCGGACGGAAATCGTAGGCTGGGGCTATGAACAGTGCCGACTGTACCTCTTCTTTCCCGGTTGTCCTGCCGGACTTGATCTCGGGCATCTCTCCTTTTTCGGGGAAAGAACCGTGGAAGACATGGAGCAGGACTATACCGCAAACGGGCTGGATTCTCCGGAGCATTTCATCGAAACAACGGACCGGCAGGCGGCGGACGGCGGCTTTATCGGCAATACGCTGATCGAGTTTGTAAAAGGCTGGTCGCCTGAAAAAGCGGAGGAATACGCCGCGATCCGCCAATCCCGTCTGGATGAGTTGGAGAACAGGCGCGCGCAGGAAGCTGCAAAACGGCTGGAAGAACGAAAAAAGCAGGAGGAACGGGCAAAACAGGAAAAAGAAGCAAGAAAAGCCTCTCTGCTTGGCTGGGGAGATTCCCTGCCGGAGCTTCAGCTGAACCGGGCGCTTGCCGTGCTGTCAAAGCAATACCGCTATGACGGTACTGTGAAAACAAGGCGCCAGCATGTAATCGACTGTGTGGGCGAAGGATATCGGCCTGAATACTGGGAGAGCCGGAAGGAATACCGGCTTGTCCGCCATGAAGGTAGCGCCCTTATATCTTACCTCATCACAAAAACTAAATATGCGTTCGCGCTCTATTTATGTAACGAAAGGATCGGTCAAAATGCTTGAATCCAAACGCTTTGCTTCTACTGAAGATTGGTTGGAATACCGGGTAGAACGTGTGCATTATCAAGAAAAAATCGAGCTGCTGGAATTGCAGTTAAAAAAAGAGCAGGAAGAATCTAACCGCCTCATGCGATGGCTTAACATTTCAACAAGGCTGTGGCAGGCCGGTGTTGTCTTTCTGTTCCTGCTTTTTCTCTGTTTATATGAGTGAAAGCTATAGGGTGGCAGCCGCTAAGCCTTATCGAAAAACAAAGCAGCAAGCAGGAGGTCAATTTATTATGATTAAAAAACAACCCGGCGAAATTTTTGAGTATGAAAATTTCCGGTACAGCATTGGTGATTGGATGCGGTGCAGCGAGGAGTCGGACTATGCCGGTCTGTCCGGTATTATTTTGGAAATCCGGGATGGAGAGGACCGGGAAACCGATAACCCGACACCGGATATCTATTGCCGTCTTCAAATTCCCCAAGATACCAGGATTATTCAAAAGCTGGAAGAAAAATTTTCAAAGCTGTACGGAAAGTCAGTTAAAATCACAGATATCCCGTTAGAACGGATTATTCTATCTCCCTATGAACTAGGCAGTATTATTGGGGTACCTAACTGCTATACTCCGGAAACAAATACCCCTTATCCACTGTGCATTGGGAACGGCAGCGCCATGTGTGAAAGATGCTCCCTTTATGCCTGTCTGGATTACAACAAATATAAGTAGGAGGAACCTCATGAAGTTTACAGTAAACCGGCTGCTGATGTATCAGGCAGTCAAAACCGTTTTAAAAGTTGTTCGACCGCGCCGGGAAATCCCGGAAATCGGCGGACTGCTTGTGGAGGCGGATGGTAGCAAGGGTATTCTCACTATAACCGGGACGGATGTCCGCACCCATATCCAGCGTCGGCTTCGGCTGGAGCACATCGAGGAAAGCGGCAGTATAATTTTGCCGCCGATCCTTGCGGAAATGCTCTATCTGCTGACAGATGAATTTGTGGAGCTTGAATCTGAAAAGAATCTGGTGACGCTGCGTTCAGGTTCATGCCAGTATACCATTTCCAGCTTAGCGGCAAAAAGCTTTCCAAAACTGCAAATTCCTTTCCCGGAGGATACCATTCAGGTCAAGGGGATTAATTCCCTGATCCGGCGTACTGTGTTTGCGGCGAACGGCGACAACATCGATTACAACAGGGCGGGTTTTTCTTACGTCAAAATCAGTTTTCGCGGCGGCATGGCCACAGCGGAAGCGACAGATGGAAGCTGCATAGCCGTTACCGCCTCTCCTCATTGTGCTGACGGCGATCTGGACATGATCCTGCATGAGAAGGCTCTGACGGTACTAGACAGCGTTGTAAATCCGAACGAAGAACTGTATGTGGGGATTGTCGGGCAAGTCGCGTTTTTCATGAAAGAGGACCTGTTCTTTTCCACCATGCTGTTTACCGGAAATTATCTGGAAGCCAGCAAGCTGCTGAGCAATTTTCATGGGAGCTATCAGGCGACCATAGACGCAAAACAGCTGTATGAACTGGTGTCCGGCCTTTCCGTCATTTTTGATACTAAGGATGATAAATGTATTAACCTGCGGATAGAACCGGACAAGGTCTGCGCCCAGGTTATTACCGGCAGATGTTCCTCGGCTTCCCAAGTAAAAGCAGCAGGAACGATTCCGACGCCGGCAGATGGTTTTCATTACCGGCCCAAGCTGCTGACCGACTGCCTGCGCCGACTGGCCGGTCCGGTCCAAATGGAGATTGACCAGCAGGGATTTGCCGTTATGAACGCAAATGGGAGCCGGTATTTTATCTCGCCCAGAGGACCGGCGCGGATTTACCAGGAAGAAAATCCGGAAAAGAAACCAAAGGGAGCATCCAAAAAAGCCAAAACAAAAACCACCGCTGCAAAAGCGGCGTAAGGAGGACATCAAATGGTATTAAATCTTGGAACTTTGACAGCAACGTGCGGTATATCAGAAGGGGCGAGCTCTCCAATGCGGACAAGCGAGCCAAAGCTGCGGCAATAGCAAATGGATATGAAATCCTTGGAGCATATGCCAGCAAGGAGCTTCGCGCAAAAATCTGGATTATTACAGAAGCGGACAGAAGCTATACGACCATCTTGTTCCCATCTGAGTATTAAAACCAAACCATATTCAAGGAGTGAAATTATGCTGAACCAAAAAATGAACGCCGTAATCAGTGAAGTCTGCGAGGGGCTTGCCGAACGTAATGAATTGGTACATACCATCGCCCTGGCTTTGCTGACAGGGAAAAACCTGTTTGTCCTTGGAAAACCGGGACAGGCAAAATCCCAGGCTATCGACCTGTTCCGAGCCCATATCAGCGGCGCAAAACAATTCGATATCCTCATGAGCAAGGGGATCGACCAGGAACAGCTCTTCGGACGGCTGGACCTTGCCAGCATTGTCCCGGGCCATGTGTCCCATTCTGTTCTGGAAAAGGACGAAGGATATCAGAAAATGATTCGATACATGGAACGGCTGCTGAAAGACGCCGCAGGGGATACTGAAAACGGAAAATTCCAAGCGGCAGCCGGCGAGCTGCAAAAGAAAATGGAGGACTACCGAAAATGCCTTGCCGAGCTGCACAGCGGCGTACCGGAGATGCTGACGGCAAATAAGATACCGGAAAGCCATATCTGCTTTTTGGATGAAATCTTCAAAGCGAACGACGGATTGCTCAACAGCCTGCTGAAAGCCCTGAACGAGCATGTCTACACCAACGAGGGTGTTTCGGTTAAAATTCCTGTTATCAGCTTTTTTTCCGCCTCCAATGAGATTCCAAACTTCAATAATCCGGAGGAAAAATCGCTGCGGGCACTGTATGATCGCTTCGACTTCAAGGTTTGCACCAAGTATGTCGAAGACAAGGCAAACCGTATGAGGGTCCTGCACCAAAAACAGCAGAATATGCTGCCGCCTGCGCAGGCCGTTATTTCTCTGGAAGAGCTGTATGCCATGCAGGCGGAGATCCGGCTGGTGAAAGTACCGGACGGTATCAACGAACTGGCGGACAACATCCTGTGCGAACTGCGCCGGAAGGATATCCCGGTAAGTGACCGTACCTACTTCAACTATTCGGCGGTCGTGCAGGCCGAAGCCTGGCTTTGCGGAAGAGATACCGTAATCCCTGCGGATATGGCGGCGCTGGTCAACTACCTGTGGGACAAACCGGAACAGTCGGAAATCATCCGCGAAACGATCCGGCGGTTGACGGAAAACCCTCTCGGGGATCAGATCGACGCCATTTTAGCCGAAGCATATCAGGTACAGCAGGCTTTTGAAAATGCAGCGGACAAAAACCATGCTCTGCTCTCTCTCCGCAGCCAACTGCTGCCTCTGTACGAACAAAGCGTTTCGCTGAAAGACGGACTGGCGGAAAACGACGCGGCTGCCGCTTCTGTGGATGGGCTGATTTCCACGCTGGAAACCATCAGTAAGGACGCTCATGCGAAAACTGCTTTTACCTATGTTCCGCTGGAGGAACTGAAGGTCTACAAACAGATGAGTGCCTAAGTGCTTCGGGAAGGAGACATATCATGTCAATGGAATATATCGATTCATCCTACTGTCCGTTTTGTGAATGGTACAACGCGTTGAAAAGCAGAGATAAGTACTACGAAGACGGTCGGGACGGCAGAAGCTGCGTAACGGAATTCAAATACGGTGCGGCCTTGGTACACGAAACATACTACGATGGCATGTTTTCTGGCTGCACGACTTATGATCCACAACCCCTCAGCTATTGCCCAACCTGTGGGAAAAAGTTGAACAAATGAGTTTTGAAAATGCAAAATAAAAAGGAAAGAGGTTAATAACAATGTTGAACAGAATTACCATCACTGGAAGGCTGACACATGATCCGGAGCTGCGGACTACCCAAAGCAATATATCCGTCACCAGCTTTTCTATCGCCTGCCAGAGGAATTTCAAAAATGGAAATGGAGAACGGGAAACTGATTTTTTTGATGTAACAGCCTGGCGCTCTACTGCGGAATTTGTCACGCGGTATTTTTCCAAAGGCTCCCTGATTACCGTTGACGGCCGGCTGGAAAGCCGCAAATATACCGACAAAGACGGTAACAACCGTGTGGCAATCGAGATCAAAGCCGACAACGTGTATTTCGGGGAGAGCAAGGAGAACAAGGAGACTAGCCAGACTTCCGCCTCACCAGTTAGTAACAGTGAGGATTTCGTTCCCGATTTTTCTACCGCGGAGGTCACGGGAGACGATGATCTCCCTTTTGACGAGTTTCCTCCGTTTCCCGGATAACCCGAGGCGGAACGGTATGCGGGCATCCCGCCCGCATACTATCCCGTCGTTTTGTGAACGACCAAGCCATATAACTGAAGGGGGGAATATCCTTTATGAGAGATCGATACCAAAAGGAACAAGATCTGCCGCTGGCGGAAAGATGGCTGGAAAACTACCTTTTAACACGGAAACAAGCGGATTCCCGCCAACTGCTGCATACCACACGGCTGACGGATCTGATCTACCAAGGCTTTGCTGCGCAACAGCCAATTAACCGCTTTTCCTCGGATAGAAATACACCGGATATGGAAAGCTTGGCAAAAGACCTGTTTGCCGCGCTCTATTCGCCAATCCTCCGTCGTAAGGATGAAGACTCTGTGAAACTGAAGGAGCGCATGTTAAGCAAGCCGCTGTTTGAAAAAATTGTCGGAAGCGGCTATTTTAACGAACTAAAAGGTTTATGCGAAGATAAGGAATTGCCGTCTTATGACGCGGTTTCTGCTTTTTGCAATGTCCTGGTTCGTGACTTTCCTGCAATCGACACTCCGGAGCTGCGTTATCTGGATGTGATTGAACAGCTGACGATGCAGGCGAAAAAAGCTATACAAGCGATCTATGACAGTCGGAACAGTCAAAAGCCGGCGTCCGCGAAAAAGCTGCTGTTCCTGTATAACCGGATAAACCATAAGCTGTCACAGATCGAATGCCTTACGGCGAAAATTCAAAAAGCTGCCGTCCGGTGGGCTGAAGCATTGGAGCCGGTTATTGATACCGCTTTGCGTGCTGCTCTTCATGAAGCTTTTAAGACGCATACCATTATGGAAGCGTGGGGCAACAGCAACGAAGAAATGCGGAATATACCGATGAATCAGACGCTGCTCAACTATGTGAAAAACAGCAAGCAGCTTCAGGAGATCGCCCGTCTGCTCGGCAGATATCGGGAATTAATCGCGGACAAGCGGAAAAACAGCTATTCTTACGGCCGGGGCGAAAAATATGATCTGACCACTGGAAATGATATCACGAACTGCCTGTCGTCCGAGCTGGCCCTTTTAGGGATGGCGGAAACCGAAATTTTGTTTATGCGACGATATGAGCAAAAACGACTGATGCAGTACCGCAAGCGTGATGCCATCATCAAGGGCCGGGGCGATATGATCGTCCTGATCGACGAAAGCGGCAGTACCCGCAGCGTGGCAGGATGGGCTAAGGCGCTGGCTTTGGCTCTCCTAGACATCGCATCGAAGGATGGGCGGAAATTTGCCATGGTACATTTCGCATCAGCGGATCGGGTTAAGACCGACTCATTTGAACCCGGGCGTTATACGCCGAAGGACGTGATAAAAGCGGCCGAACAGTTTTTTGGGGGCGGGACAAATTTTCAAGCTCCGCTGAAGGAAGCGCTCAGGCTAATGGAAAACGGATATGAAAATGCCGATGTTACCATCATTACGGACGGCGAATGCGCTTTGCCCGAAGCCTTTGCCGAAGAATTCCGAAAAAAAGTAGCCGCTTGTAAAGCGACTGTGACTGGAATCCTGCTGGATAAAGGAGGGCCTTGCGGCACGTCGCTGGAACCGTTTTGCAATAAGATTTATCATTCCAGAGAGCTTACGGAGGATGAAATCACACTCGATATTCTAAATAGTAAAGTGTCCTAAAAGCAATAAAAGCCACTGTCCCAATTAAGGACGGTGGTTTTTATTTATCACGGCATAATCTATTGATATTTGAAATGATTAATCTTAAATCATCATCATCTAATTGTTTTAATCCATTAATAGCGGTTTGTAATAATGCAGGATTATCTAATGATTCATCAAAAAATTGTGCAGGCGTTATCCCAAAATAGTCACAAATTTGAAGAAATTCCAGCATAGGCGGCAAGGCAATGCCAGACGAAATATTATACATATAACTTCGGCTATGTCCAAGATCATAACTCATTTGGTACTCAGAAACCCCTTTTTGGAGTCTTAATTGAGTAATTCTATTGCGTATGAAATCTGCTTCCAAATATCTCACCACCTATCTCTTTTATTTTACGGATAGAAATAGGTGGAATATACCAAATATATGTGTTTAATAAATCTATTAAATACATTATTTTTGGTATATTTATGTTGTTTAATTAAAGCATAAGACCGTCATTTTTACTGATCAAAAATGACGGTCTTATTATTCTAGTTTTTTAAATTATTATCAGGAATGTGTTTCTTCCGCCAATAAGGGCTCAGCATTTTTTCTTCAATAGAATTTTTCGTGTCACTCATATCCACCAAATAATCTGTTGAAACATGAAACACAACTGCCATTTTTCTTAATACTCTTAACGATGGCTCTGTTTTTCCGGTTTCATAATATGTATATGTAGACCGTTCAATCCCTAAAAGTTCACTCATTTTCTTTTGTGTATATCCATATTTTTCTCTTAATTCTCTTATTTTAAACCGAAAAGTTAAAGGCTTGTCTTCAAATTGCATAATCTATCATCCTTTATTATTCTGAAGATTCCTCAGGAGTTAATTGATCATATATTTCCCAGACTTTATTAGCTTTATCTGGATCTTTGGCAACTCCTATTCCTTCCTCATAAAAATATGCTAATTGCCGTAAAGCCGGTCTTCCGCCTCGTACCCCGGCTTTTTTTGTCCAATAAAAAGCCTTAATATCATCTTTTTCCACCAGCTTTCCTTCAAAAAACAATCCACTCATAATAATCTGGGCCTTTGGATTTCCATTTTGAGCTGCCATATGAATATAATGTATACCTTTGCTAATATCTTGAGAAATCTCAGTTCCGACAAACAGCAACTGGCCATACAAGAGCATACAATCGTCATTCAATGCTTTTATACCTTTTTGAAGATAATAAGCACAACGATTTATGTCGCGTTTAATCTTCATGCTTTTAAATTCTCCCAGACGATATGCCTCTGCTAACAAATAACATGCAAAACCATAGTTATGATCGGCAGCCAAACAGAGTAAATTCCATCCTTTCTCTATATTAATTTCGCACCCTATTCCATGTAAATTTTCTAGTGCAACAGCATAATAGCATCCTCCATAATTATGCTTTATCCCCTCTGATAGCCAATAATGAGCCTTGTCATAATTTCCATCCATAAGAAAACGTCTTCCTAGACTCTCCATGGCTTCTGTGCAGCCATTATGAGCTGCCCGAGTTGTCCAATATAAACCCTTACTCTCATTTTTTTTAACACCGAATCCTATGAAATAATACAGTCCCAAGTCCATCTGAGCATATGAATTACCTAATAACGCAGCCTTTTTAACATATTCAACTGCTTTAAATTTATCTCGGCACTCGGCATACCCAAAGAGATGATATTGTCCTAAGCTCCGAAGTGCCGAAGGGCACCCCTTTTCTGCGGAATATTGATAACATAAAAATGACGCCTGAAAAAACATATCAGCCCTTTCTGGGATTAGTTGTGCGGCAATTTGTAATGATTTCCCTATTTCCCATAACTCCCGTTCATTAACATCTTTAAAAGAACACACAAATTTTTTAATATTTTCTACATCTTTCGGTTCAAGCTCATTTGACCCTTCTTTTAGATAATCAATACAATCCTTTTTTAATTCTTCATAATCCACAACATTCACCTTTTTGTATCAAATATCTAAATAGCAACCTGTTGCTCTTAAAATAATTTTCTTACACTTATTTTTGCCAAACCCGTCATAAAGAACTTCTCTGTCGAGAGTATCGTTCCTTTTAATTACCTCGAATGCTTCTGGCGCTATTTGTATTAACCCTAAATCACTTATAGTCGAAATATTTATCTTACGATCATCCTCACTTATACCTGCCACAACTGACAAAAGCCTATAGTCAGGCAAACCTTCATCAATAATGGTAACTGTATCTCCCACTCTTAAATTCATCTTATCTCTTAATATTTTAGGCAATACAAAACGGCCTCTTCCGTCAAAAAAGCGCAAACTAACATTTACCATCAAAGTTGCCTTCATATTACTCTGCTCTCCTACACAAAATATATTGGAACAATTTAATTATATACAACATAAATTTTTGGCACAAGACCATTCTTGAAAAAATTATAAAATTTTTTCTAATTTTTGAAGTTTTATTTTTCTTTTTACTAATATATTTCCATTTTCAGAGAGTTTTCACGACTAAATGATACCATTATATAAAATAGAGACAATTGGGGAGAATTTGACTTGAAAAATTTATTTGGCGCAATCTTACAGGAATTGAGAAAAGATCATAAAATCACCCAGAAAGATTTGGCCGACATTTTAGGAGTCACTTCTAAGACCATTTCCAATTACGAAACTGGCAGTCAATTTCCTGATCTACTGATAATAATTAAGCTGGCAGAATATTTTGATGTCAATATGGATTATTTAGGAGGCCGCACACGGATATCATCTAAATGGGAAACGATTGAAAAAGGCTTGGAAGTAAATAACTTAAACTTAAATCTTGATGATCTTTTAACACTTGATAACGAAGATAAGAAACTAATCATTTCTTTTATTAAACGGCTCAGGAAACAGAAAGCATATCCGCAAAAAAATAAAAATTCCATATAGCGTATTGAATTCTTAAGGACTTTTTTAACTTACACCAATGGTCTATTTATTTATAAAGTATGCCCTTCCTAAAGGATGGAAGGGCATACTTTATTGTGTAGCAATATGAAGTTCTGGCTGCTGCCAGTGAAGCATGTGCACCGCTTTTTCTGTGTCCTCCAGCCAAGTATCGATCATTTCCCGAAAGACAATCACCGGCATACGGCTGTGGATAAAGGAAACCGATGCATTGGCCTCCGTGGTTAAAATCAAAAAACGTCTTTCTCCCTGGAATTCATTGTAAAGTCCAGCTAAATATAAGGTACTGGCATGAGGAAGAATAAACCGGTATTTGACTTTTTCCTGATCCCATTCATAAAAGCCGGTGGTTGGCACCACGCACCGGCGCGTATACACTGATTTGCGAAAGAGGTTCTTTTCCTCCGCTGTTTCCGCACGGGCGTTGATCAAAACACCGCTTCCTTGGAATTTCGGCCATCCCCACTTTACCGCCTGGGGAACGGTCTCTTTCCCCTCCCACACCAAGATAGGCGCCGGATTTGTCGGATAAATCTCCCCGGTTTTCACCTCATGGCCCTTTTCCTGCACAGCTCGGATTATCTTGCGGATATCCTGATATTCTTCATCAGTAAACAAGGTATATCGTCCGCACATCGTAAATTCCTCCTATTTCAATCGATTTTGAAACTTCATTACTTGCTGTTCTATTTTTAATCCGATTCCTTGGCCTCTACAAACCATCGGCTTTCTTCCAGCCATAAATATTTTACCCTGCCTCGAATCCGGCAGGTATACCGGATTCCCGCTCCTCCTGCCTTGAGGCTCGCCGCCCGGCGGATATCGAGAATCCGGTCAATCTCAAATTTGGCGCCGTCCTCCCATTGGATTTCAAGAGGAACGACAGTGCCGTCCACATCAAACTTTGCTGTTACTTCTACATATTTTTTGCAGGACATTTTCAGCCATTCCCCTTTCCAAAATCATTTTTAATGAAACAGACATATGACAGCCTCTTGCCCTAAACAAACCGATTTTTTAAAAATATCCTACCGGGTGGATTATGTGATCGTTCTTTGGATCGAAGCCGGAAAGCTTTCGGTCTTTCAGCAAAACCGCCGGCTGTACCGCGAAAGTTCCAAACCGTGCCTTTAAGCGGTCAAGCGCCTTGTCCAAACGCTCCACCTTTTCCCGTTTTACCTCATCGCAAAACAGACTGGTTTGACTGTAAATCGTATCCGCCGCCAAGTCCGATACGCTGATTCCTACGCTGCGAACCGGCCGTTTCCATCGGTAATGCTCACGAAATAAGGAGAGCGCCTCCCCGGCGATTTCCCCAGTAAGATTGGTATAAAACCCCAGCGTTTTATGCCGGGTAAAGCTAAAAAGACTGTTGTCCCGTATAGAAATGTGGATCGTTCGCCCTTTGAGCCCCTGTTCCCTCAGCCGTCGGGCTACGCTGTCCGCCAAAACATAGAGGATAATTTTCACGTCCTCATCCCTCTCCAAATCCCTGGGCGCTGTGGTGCTGTTGCCGATGCTCTTAACAACAGGCTGATTCTGGAAATCCGCTACTGGAGAGCTGTCCAGCCCGTTGGAGAAGCACCACAGTATGTCCCCGATTTTTCCAAACTTGGAACGGAGGATTTCAACTGGCGTTTGAGCAAGTTCCCCTATGGTATGAACGCCGAATCCATTCAATTTTCGTTTGGTGGCCGGCCCCACATATAGCAAATCGGACACTGGCAGCGGCCAGGCAATCTGACGGTAATTCTCTTTGGTAATCATGGTCACAGCATCTGGTTTTCGATAATCGCTGCCAAGCTTCGCAAAAATTTTATTGTAGCTTACACCAATACTCACGGTAATTCCCAATTCTTCCCGGATTCTTTTCCGGATTTCATGGGCCGTCCTTTCTCCCTTATCCTTTTGATTTTCACTGCTGGTAATATCCAGCCACGCCTCGTCTAAGCCGAATGGCTCCACCCGGTTACTGTAATCAAGATAAATGTCTCTTGCCAACCGGGAAAACCGCAGATACAACGGAAAATTCGGCGGCAGAACGATTAGCTCCGGACACTTCTGTTTTGCCCGCCAAATGGCTTCTCCGGTAGAAACATGAAATTGTTTGGCAAGCTGGTTTTTCGCCAAAATAATGCCGTGCCGTTGCTCGATATCTCCGCCTACCGCCACTGGTTTCTCTCTGATTTCCGGATGATGCAGGCATTCCACAGAAGCGTAGAAGCTGTTGCAGTCGCTGTGTAAAATGATTCTTTCCATAAAAAAGCCTCACAAAAAACAAACACACGTTCCCTTTATCCTTAATTATAGAACGTGTGTTCCGTTTTGTGAAGCGGTAATATTTTCCTGTTTCTTTAAAGTACCTGCCTTTGGGTAATCTATTCTCAAAGGCGGGTGTTTTTTTGTTAGAAGATTAGGAGGAGCTTATCTCCGAGCCTTATAATAAAAATGGGAGACATCTTGACCACGGGCTCATTCTATATGCACCGAAAACCGACCGGTATCACCCTTTGTATCCTCTGCCGAAAAAACATAATCCCAACATTCTCGGAAAACCTAACTAAAAAACAAACGAGGTGTATCAAATGGCTGCATCCCACAAAGGAGCTATTTCTTTCGGTCTGGTTCATATCCCCATCGCCTTATACACGGCTACCCAGGACAACGATATTCATTTTAACCAACTGTGCAAGGAAGATCTTAGCCGGGTACGCTATAAGAAAACCTGCGCTGGCTGCGGCAAGGAAATTACAAACAAAGATATTGTTAAGGGCTTTGAATATGACAAGGACAAATATGTGATTGTTACCGATGATGATTTTGAAAAGATCAAAACGGAAAAGGACCGGTCTATTCAAATTCTGCATTTTACTGATTTAAGCTCGATCCGTCCCATTTATTACGATAAAACCTACCATGCAGTGCCGGAAACCGGCGGCGATAAGGCCTTTGAGCTTCTGAGGCAGGCCATGAAGCAGGAGAACAAAATCGCGGTTGCGAAAACCGTAATGGGGCAAAAGGAAACGCTTCTTGCTGTCATTCCTACCGATGACGGTATCCTGATAGAAACCCTGTTTTACGCTGACGAAATCAAAGAGCTTCCTAAAGAGTATTCCCATCCTGCAGTAAGCGAGGCAGAGCTTGCTATGGCTAAAACTCTCATTAATTCCATGAATCAAGAATTCCAGCCTGAGCTATATAAAGACGAATATCAGGAACGGCTGAAGGCTTTGATCGAGCAGAAGATCGCCGGCAAGGAGATTGTTTCCGCCAAGCAGGAGGAGCAGGGCAACGTAATTGATCTGATGGAAGCTTTGAAAGCCAGCATTGAGCAGGCAGGCTCCAACAAACCTAAACGCGGCGGGCGAAGTAAAAAAGTGAAAGGCGCTTCCTAATGGATATTTGGGAAAACAAAAACTTAAAGCCTATGCTGATCGGCGCCGATTCCGGGCCCTTTGATGATCCTGACTATCTCTTTGAACTAAAATTGGATGGCGAACGCTGTCTGGCCTATTTAAGTAAGGATGGCACTGAGCTAAGAAACAAAAGAAACATGAGACTGCTTCCGAAGTTCCCCGAATTGTCACAGCTTCACAGGCAAGTAAAAAAGAATTGTATTTTAGATGGAGAATTGGCTGTCATTAAAGATGGAAAGCCGAATTTTTTCGAGGTTCAGCGCAGAAGCCTGCTGTCAAATCAATTCAAAATACGGCTGGCAGCCTCCAGTTCTCCGGCCTGTTTTACCGCTTTCGATATTCTATATTTAGACGGGAAACCAGTCATGGACGAGCCTTTGGCAAAACGCAAAAAGCTTTTAGGGAAAACTGTCAGAGAAAACCAATACCTGGCGGTGTCCAGGTTTATTGAAGAAAAAGGCTCCGCCTTCTATCGTCTGGCGGAGCAAAACAACCTGGAGGGAATCGTTGCAAAACGGAAGAACAGCAAATACCGGCCGGCTACCAGAACCAAGGACTGGGTTAAGATTAAATTCCTCCAGGATGATGATTTTGTGATCTGCGGATATATCAGAAAATCGGATATTATATCAAGCATCGTCTTGGGTCAGTACCGCGGCAGCGAATTGGTCTATATAGGTCATGTCACGTTGGGTGTATCCGGAGATGATTTCCGGATCATACAAAATCATAAAACCATAAATTCTCCTCCCATGCCAGTGCCGAAAGGCCACGGAAATGAGAACGCCGTTTGGCTCTCCCCTGATCTGGTTTGCGTTGTGAGGTATATGATGAAAACAGATTCCGGCTCCCTGCGGCAGCCTGTATTCAAGGGGCTCAGATATGATAAATCCCCTTTGGAGTGCAAAGCAACTGGCAATTTTTTAATAAAATAAGGGGCGCGGCCAATCCCATTACCGCACCCCTCAAGAAAGGACTTGCCTATAGTATAAGCGATGAAAAAATGGTTTGTCAAATATTAGAAGCCGTTTTTGAAAAAATATTTTTGTCCGAAAGATTTTAAGAATAAATTTATATATATAGCGTTTTTCTTGACAGAAAGCACAAAATATAGTATAATCAATTCTGTTATTAGGTATGAGCAACTGTCCCTATTTCGGGGCTTTGGTATGAGATACGAGGTCGGAATTATCTGTATAAGATAATTCCGGCTTTTTTTGTTTCCCGTCCAATGGCGGGAATTTTCCACACTTAGAAATCCAACCGGTAATTACAGAGAAGGCCGGCTTTCACTCGCAAGAGTTGGGAGCCGGCCTTTTTCTGTTTTACAAATAAAAAGGAAAGGACGAACCCAACATGAGTGAAAGCACAAACAATCCCCTGAATGATTTCCTCAATGGAGCAGAGGAGGAAAACGACCTGTTCGCTGACTTCCCGTTCCCTGTTTCGGAAGAAACAGCTGACGAAAGACCAGCGGAGGAGAAAAATCCCACGCAAGAAGCAGCGGGGGCAGAGTCGGCGCAGGAAGGAAATTCGGTTGCTGACAATCCAGAATTTGAGGAGATTAAGCCGGAAGAACCCGAATCTTCTCAGGTCGTTCAGCGGCCAGATCAGAAGCAGGCCAGCCTTTTTGAAACGGCATTGGCTCAAACCCCGGCTGCCCCGCAGCAGGCGCCACAAACGCAGGAGGAGGACCCCTTTACCGCCGCGCTGAAAAAGGCAAAAGCGAAAAGCGATGAGCGCCTGACAGCAAGCATTGCGGAGAAAGCGGCAATCTTTTCCTATGGAAAAGCGAAAGATCCCATTGATGACCGGGAATGTACCTTTGAGGACCTTCGGCTGAAATACGAGACGGATTTTCCGGAACTGTCCGAATCCAAGAAGGTATCCTGGAGTGTCGCCTATGGAAAGGTTACAAAAACGATCAGCAACCCCGGCTCTGACAAGGTGTACGACGTCAAAGCGGAAATCGAGAAATCCAAAGCGTTCCTTGACGGAGTTAAGAAGGCAAAAACGGATGCGGAAAAGCAGCCGGAATGCTTGGTAAAGCCCCGTGTAACGGCGCAGAGCAAAGGCGAAACGGTACGGATGCCTTCGTATAAGGAATGCTGCCTTACTGCCGCCGATGCTCAGGCAAGCGACAAACCGATTATTATTCTTCCCGCAAGGGATGGCAAAATCTATGAAATGCGTAAAACCCCTATAGGGACCTTTACGGCTCCGGCAGATTTTCTGCCGGAGCTTCCAGAGGCACACAGCGGTTTCGAGATGGCGCTTCCCAAAATCCCTATGCACATCCTGATGTTCATTATTAACTTTTTTCAGAAGCTGTCGGACCGCTTTGAACTGGAGGCGCTCGTGCATATCCTGTATGATACCGTCCGCCGCAAGTACGCTATCCGGGTGCCCCGGCAGGAATTGACACATGTAAGCGTCCGTTCGGTGATGGAGGAAGAGTACCCTGAGCACATGATCCATGTTATGGATATTCATTCCCACAATACCATGCCGGCAAAGTTTTCTCCCGTTGATGACGACGATGAAAAAGCGACAAGGCTGTATGCCGTCGTGGGAAGGCTGGACAAGGTGTTCCCGGACATTACCGTGCGGGCAAGCTGCGCCGGAAAATTCATCTGCCTAAAACCGCAGGACGTTTTTGAGACCTCGTTTAAGGCATATCCGTATCCTTCGATCTGGGATGAAAAAATCGACCTGCTTTCTGTACGGGCTTGCCCGGAACTTCCGGAAAGCTGTACGCCTCCTGAAAGGAGGGAAAACAGGGAATGAAGTACCCCAAAACAGCGCCTGTCAAGGTTATCATCATCGGCGCCGGAGGTACCGGAGGCTATGTAATCCCGCATTTGTACCGGATCGGCTTTGCCACTGAGCGTTCTATGCGGATTCTTGTGTGCGACGGCGACGTGGTGGAGGAAAAGAATTTAATCCGTCAAAACTTTGTGGAACAGGACGTCGGCAGAAATAAAGCGCAGGTTTTGGCGGAACGGTATTCCGCCGCTTTCGGCATCGAGTGCGAATATATCCCACGCTTTGTGGAAAACGATGACGAGCTGTTCCAGCTTACTGTCCCGGATTTTTCCCAGGACAGATGGCGAGGTATTCCGGAAACGCAGAGGGTAATTCTGCTCGGGTGCGTGGACAACAACAAATCCCGAAAGCTGTGCCATGCCGTTTTCGCCAAACAAAAGGACCTCATTTACATCGATTCCGGAAACGGAGAGCATACCGGCCAGGTAGTATGCGGCGTCCGGCAAAATGGGCGCACGACGTATAAGCCGGTTTGTTCGCTGTATCCGGATATGCTGAAAGATGAGGACAAATTCCCGTCGGAGCTGTCCTGCGCGGAACGGGCGGTTTCCGCACCCCAGTCAGTCACGGCGAACCTCACGGCGGCCACCGCCGTAGTTTCGTTTTTGTACGACCTGCTGATCTGCGGAGAATTGAAAACCAGGTATGTCACGTTTTCCTCCCGCCAGATCAATATGCGGGCGGAAATGGTAAAACCAAGAAAAAGAATCGCAAGGCCGGCTGTTAAAGCCGCCTGACAGAAAGGAAATCGAAAATGAAGAAACAACATTTTATCATCTACCGGAACGAACATACGGAGAGCCGGAACGGGCAAAGTGAAGTGGTACGGGCCGTGCGGGTCGAGGAGATCCTGGCGGATGGAAAACGGAGAACCATGTATTCCAACGTTCATTTTTATAACAGCGATTTCCCGCCGGTGATGCGCGAACTTGCGGACAAGGCTGTCCCTAAAACAACAGAACGCCTCCCCGGCGCTTTGGAAGGAGGGCTGCCTGATGGGACGTGGTTACTGGCTTCCTCCCGCTTATGAGAACCTGGCGGCCTGCGACGGATTCTATATCGAAGCGGAGGCCGTATATACAGGCGATCCGTATGACGACTGGGAGAAATTTATCAATACGCTCAGCGTTAAGCTCTCTTACCGGGAAAAGACGCTGGAAAAAATATGCGCATGGAAACCCTGCGGCGCCGGCCAAAGCCGGTATGTGGTACTGCGAAACCGGCATGTGGACATTATCGCGGACGACGCCGACGGTTATGTGGCTGTGTACGCCGTGATTCCCGAGGATTGTGAATATCCCGGATTTGCCAAGCGGTCTTTTCCGCAGTATGTTTCCCTGCTTCAAAAAGTCCTCACCGACATGTACCCGGGAAGTATCCGGAAACGGATCAATTCCCAGCATATACAGGCGGTAGGATAAATCATCAAAATGCTGTGTTAAAAACACAGCATTTTTTATTAGGAGGAATCATTTTGCTTTTACATTTGAAGCACCTTCTTTTGGAGGCGACCCGGAAATGCAATATGGCGTGTCCGCACTGTATGCGGGGCGACGCTGAAGAACTGTCGATGGATTACGCGGTGATTGACCGTATTTTTGAAGACGTCCGGCAGATCGACCATCTGGTACTGACCGGCGGCGAACCATCGCTTGCTCCGTATGTGATCCAACAAATTCTGTACCGGGCAAGAGTGTGGAAATGCTCCATTCACAGCTTCTTTTGCGCAACCAACGCAAGAATCTATTCTCAGCCGTTTGCCGATGCTCTGTGCGGGCTATATGATTACTGCAAACATCCGGAGCACTGCGCGCTTACCGCCACAATCGACCCATATCACGAGCCGGCAGACCCGGCCGTAATGGAGCGTTATCGTGCGCTGCCGTTTTACCGTCCGGTATTTGAATACGGAAGCGATCTGCCTTATCCCATTCTGACGGAAGGACGGGCGAAGGAAAATGGAATTGGACAATCGGAAATCCCGATCAAGGGAAGCATTTATGACGCTGATTTTAAGGGGCTCCATTTTACCTGCGGAGATACCGTCTATGTGAACGCAAAGGGCGGCGTACTGCTGAATGCGGATCTGAGCTACCGAAGCCAGGAGGAATTCTGTGTGGGAAACCTCACAGAGGACAGCCTGCCGCATATTCTGTCAACCGTCCTGTATATGCCCCGTTTTCAGGTTGGGACACGGGTATTCCGGACTGCACTTATATCAGAAGCCGGAACCATCGCTCCCGTAAAGCTGGAGGATAAACGGTATTACAGCGATGAAAGCGCGGCTATGGGCGCCTTTCACCAGATGATACATAATCTTCAAATTACGCCCGTCAATCCCGCATTCAGAAAGGCGCAGGAAGGGCTCAAGCTGGCCATCAAGAGGAAAGTACAAAACCGCCTTGCAGAAAACAGGCTAGATGAAGCTTTCATCCTATACACCAGCGCAAGTGGGAAATGCGGTGCAGTGCATATTTATATAGAGCATTTCCCGTTGGAGGACGCCAGCCATGAGTGAAGAAACGCAAACCTGCTTCTGCCTTGCGGAAACCGCCGTGTCCCGGCAGACCATCGGACGGCTGCGTGAACAGCTGCCAAAGGCGCGGGCGCGGTATGACAAATACAAAGGGTCCGGCCTGAAACGGGAACTGGACGCGATTGTTGACCTGCAAAAAATTGTCGGACGGCTGTGGGAGGAGTTTCCCAAGCTGATCCAGCAGCTGAACGAGTACGGCGACCAGAACCTGATAGATACCACCCGCAAGCTGTACAGTGTTTTAAAAAGGTACGACTATCTTGGAACCCGAAATTATGCCGGCCTTTGCGCCGCGCTGAAAATGTATGAGGATATGCTGCCGGTGGGCGAGACCATTGACACGGCCACTTTAGGACGTTTGATGAACCGGGTCCGGATGGGATATTACCCAACCGATCTGGAGCATGTGCAAATGATCAGAAAAGCCGTGATATTCCCGGAAAGCGCGGTCAATATTCTCGATCCGTGCTGCGGGGAAGGGCTGGCGCTTGAAACTCTGGCAGACGGGGAAAAAGCCGTGACCTACGGCGTCGAATTGGACGAAATACGCGCAGAGGAAGCGCAGAACCACCTGAAACGCATTGGTTTTGGAAGCTTTTTTCATTCCCGGATCAGCTCCGGCGCCTTCCAATGTGTATTCCTGAATCCTCCGTATCTTTCCGTCGTATCCGAATCCGGACACCGGCGGCAGGAAAAGGCGTTCCTGGCGGACAGTATGCGCCTGCTTATGGACGGCGGCCTGCTGATTTACATCATTCCTTATTACCGCGCCACACCCGACATCTGCCTTGCCCTGTGCGAAAACTTCGACAATCTTCAGGTGTTCCGCTTTATGGATAAGGAGTTTGAACGTTTTAAGCAGGTTGTTTTCCTTGGGGTCAAGCGGCCCCGGAGGGAGGAACCCCAAAAAGCGCGGCGCCTGTCCGAATTTATGCTGTCGCCGGAAAACCTCCAGCCGCTGACGGAGCTGCCGGATCAGGCATATTCCCTTCCTGCTGTGGAAAAGCCGGTGGAAATGTTCAAGGGCGAAAAATTCAATGTGATGGAGCTGGCCGTACATCTGAAAAAATCCAAAAGCATTGACCGCCTGTTTGAAAACCGGGCGCTGGACAACCGTCCCCGCCAGCCGTTACTGCCGCTGAACGTTTCCCAGATCGGGCTCGTCGGAGCCAGCGGGATGATGAACGGGCTGGTGGAATGCGACACGCCCCATGTGATCAAAGGGCGGATTGTCAAAGAAACAAAAACCAAAATCGGGGAAGAAAACGCCTGCGGGAAAATGGAGATACGGGAGATCACGTCCAACAAACTGGTTTTCAATATCCTGACGCCCCAAGGGTACCGATCCCTGGGTTAAACAAAAACAGAAAGGACTTAAACGACCATGAAAAAGCAAATCGAAACATTAACCGAACAGGAAAGCGCCTTCGCGGCCGAAAACCACAGCCTGATCTTCCGGTTTTTAAGCCGGAAGGGACTGCCCGAGGACGAATACTATGACGTGGTGGCCTTTGGCTATCTGAACGGCGTAAAAAAGTATTTCCGGCGGGAGGAGCTGCGGAAGCAGTATTCCTTTACCACGCTTGCGTGGCACGCGATGAATTCCTGCTTTGCCAACTATCAAAGGTCGAAAGCACGCCTCAAAAACCGGGCAACCGTTTTGTGCATACACGAGCCCTATCACAGCGCCCTTGCTTTGGAAGAATTGATTTCCGACGCAAGGGATTACGCGGAGGAAACGCTGGAGGCCATGCGCGTCCGGGAAATGCTGGAGAGCTTTGAACAGACCGAGCGGGAGATCGTGCGCTTGCTGATGCAGGGATACGCGAAATCCGAGATCCGCGCGCGGCTTGGCTTAAGCGCCGGACAAATAAGCGAACTTATCAACCAAATCCAAACCAAAGCCCTGAACAGCCCGCTGATGCGGGCTGCCTGAGCTTAAAAATCAAATAGAAAGGATTTTGCTCATGAACCGTTTTTCTTACTGGTGGACGAAGCTGCGCCTGCGGGCAGCCGGATGTGCTGTGCGCTGGGCCAAAAAACAGGTGCTCCTGGATATCCAGAACAGCCGGCGGGCAACCATGCTGCTGGAAAACCCATATCAGCGGTTTATCCGGCTTTCCGCTAAGCGGGAAGAACTCGCGGTGCGCCTCAAGCGCCTGTCGGGACAACCGGATGGGCGCCCGCCTATCCTGGGTATACGTTTTGACGCCGGCGAGATTACTCTGTCCGGAACGGCGGAGGATATCCCCCTTTACGACCAGAAGATAGCGCTGGTCCGCCATCAGAACGGCGACTGGGGAGGCGTCACAGAACAGGAGTGGGCGGAGAACAACCGGAGCCTGCAAAACGGCCGCGGGGTTGTCCATTCCCTGTATCTTTCCGGGAACTGCCGATTATTCCGTCTTGAAACCGATCTGGCAGATTCCAAAACCACCATCCGATGGGAGCGTGAAAGCGTATGAGCCGGACAATCATCATTTCAAGGCTGATGGAGCTGCTGCGGAATACCGAAGATGAAAGCGGGCGGTTTGCAGATCCCACGGCCGGCCTCAGCGTCGGGGCGCGTTATCTGTTTGATAACGTACTCATTCCTTTGATGAACGGCGCGGAAGTCAACACCGGCAGCCTGGATATGGACCGGTTTGACCGGGAAGACATCGGCACAATTTTTGATTTCTATACCGACAATTACACCGGTTATTCCCAAGAGTTTTCCCGTCTCAGGAATTATTACGACGTCTGCTGCGGGGCCCCGCCTGTCTGCCGGCGGACGGCGTTCCTGTAAGGAGGTGCCCGGTATGTTTGAATCCCCGGATTTGTATATGGATGATCTGCTGGGAATACTGGCGATCGAAAAAATCCGCTACGACCACACCGGTTTTATTGCTGGTGAATCGCTGTACGGTGATGATTTCCCAGTTGTCTGCTATGACGCCCTGGGTAATGTTGCCGACAGTATCAGTGCCGATGTGGATGATTGCGACACTTATATCCAGAAATTTTGTTTTCCCGGCATGGAGGAATTTTACCGCCTTTGCCGGGAATACGGCAGGAGAAACCGCGTTTCTTTCCAGAACAATCCATATGTCAGGGAAGCGGCCAATTTTGTAAACCAGGAAATGAACGGGATCGACAGCTATTGTATCGATTGGCGCCTGTTTACGCCGAAAAAGGCCACTAAGAAAAAATGGCCGTGCCTTGCCGTATTCACCAGCATTGAATTTTACCAGCCGGTACAGCTGGTGGAATCGCTTTACAACATCCGAACCTATTATATGCAGGCTCTGGAAAAACTGAAGAAAGAACTGCAATCTTCCCAAATGAAGACTCTTTATCTTACGGAAGTTTCTCAGGCTGCGGAAAGGAAAGCGGCATGAAAAACGATGAGATGATCCTGCGGATTTGCGAGGACAAAAGTATCCGTTTAGAGTTTTTTGAGAACGGACAGAAACGCACAAAGGTCATTTCAGTGGAAACGCTGACCGATTGTATCAGCCGGAGCCTTGCCGGTGTCCGCCTGACGACAGGCTTACTTCCGGCAAATGCCTTAAGCGTTACGATGGATTCGGACAATGGCCGGCGCTATGCCGTTTTGGAATTCCCGGACGAACGAGCAACGGTGACCTATATGAACACCGAGTATCCGGACTTTCCGCTGCCCAGGCTGCTTTTCGGCTTCCGTATTGAGGACAGCGGCCGGATTTCCGGTATCAATATCGGCGTGCCGGATTTAGGAAAGCTGACGCCCGACACCCGGATGTTTGTTTATCCTTTTTCCAACGTGAGCCGCTTTGCCATGTGTACCGGCGCCAACTCGCTTCCGCACATTCAATCCCTCCAGCAGCTCGCGAACCTTCCCTACTATATCCTGTCCCTGCCGGACAACGACGACTTTTATCAGGAACGCGGCAACCGGCTGAAAATGGGACATCGGGATCTGCTGGAGCATCTGCGGGACAAGGACCGGCGGTATTATTACGATCATGTGCTTGTCCCCATGCCGAATACAACGCTGAAGGACTTTATTTAACGATGGGAGGAACCAAAATGACAAACGAACAGGCGGCGGCATTGCAGTACCCTTTTACCGCGAACGAGATCGAGTGGCGTGTGCTCCACACCACAAAGGACAAATCAAAAGGCCAGGTAGCCGCTTACGTAGATTCCCGGGCGATCCAGGACCGCTTGGATTCTGTGCTTGGCCGGGAAAACTGGCAGAACCGTTTCTGTACCGTCCAGGGAAAGGACAACGCTTCGACCACACAGGTTTGTGAGCTGAGTATCTATTACCCGAACCGCGGGGAATGGATCACCAAGAGCAACGGGGCCGGCAATACCGATATTGAGCCCGTCAAAGGCGGCCTTTCCAACGCCTTCAAGCGCGCGGCCTCTATGTGGGGCGTCGGCCGGTACTTGTACGATCTGAAAAACCTTTGGGTTCCCTTAAAAGATGGGAAATACATCCCGGACGATCAGCTTCCCATATTGATAAAACAGTACAACCAGTTCGTGCGGCAGCTTCTGTCCGCGGGCAATCCGGCAGCAGGAAAACAGCAGGCGGCTCCGGCAGTACAGCCTAACCCCGCGCCTGCTCCCCAAACGGCGCCGCCGAAGCAGACAAAACCGGCACAGAGCCGGTTTCCCCAGCAAACGCCGCCCGCGGCGAAGGATTCCTGGACTGTCACCAAGCTCCAGATTTCCAGAGGCGGCAGCGGAGCGCAGACATTGATCACCGTGCAGAAGCCTACCGGGGAATCCGTAACAGGATATATCCGGGGCGAGGCTCCGCTGAAAACCGGGCAAAGCATCCGCGATCTGAAAATTACCACGAAAAACTCGCCAATTGTCGGCGAATACAACATTGTGGAGAGTTATCAGATAGCGGCATAAATCTCAAAACCGTATTTTTGCAGCAAACAGAGGCGCCGGTGTAATGGCCGGCGCCTCCAATCCATAACGAAAGGACTTGTATCTAATGAAAACCCCAAAAACCAAATTCCTTTTCCTGGCCGCTGTCCCGGCGGTTTGCGTGCTGGCCGCGCTTTCCGGCGTGCTGGTGTGCGAAAGCAGCCTGCCCTACATGACAAAGTACAGCTTTATCATGCTTCTGCTGGCCGGGCTGTGCGTGCTTCTGGTTCTCATGATCAATTCGTATGAGCATGTTTCCGAGCAGCTGAAGGGCGGTCTCCTTGTGAAAAAGGAGGAAGAGCTGGAGGCTGCCAAGGTAAAACAGCAAGAGACCGATCAGAAGCTGCAAGCCAGCCAAAAGGAACTGCGGGCTCTGCAATTCCAGCTGGATGAACTGAAGGCAAAAATTTCCGCATTCCGGCCTGAAACAGCAAAGGGATCCGCCCCAGCTTCTGAAACGGAGCTTCTGCGCAAAAAGTGTGAAGCGATTGAGAATTTTCGGAACAGCTTCCCTTACCGGATCGCTGACGGGTACATTCTTTACAACATCATGCGCACGGAAATCCAGGTATCGGGCTACAGCCGGTGGCAGCTGGTGGGCGAATTCGACAACCAGCTTTGGGAATACAGCCTTCTGCGGCCGGATACCCAGTCCTACAAAGAAATGCTCAGCCTGGCGGCGGCCACGTCGTCTCCCCAGGAGCTGGGAGAACTGAACGTCAGCGGACAGCTGCTGTGGAATTAAAGGGGGAAACCGCATGGAACAGATCACCGCTATGAAAATCAAAGGCGTTACCTTTACCGATTTCCGCAATCACAAGGCCCCGCAAAGCTACACCTTCGGCGATATCAGCTATATCACCGGGCACAACGGCACCGGGAAAACCACTATGGCGCATGGCATCTGCTATGCGCTGTACGGCGTTTCCTACTACGGGGAACAGAAAATCGAACGGCTGATGAACGAAAAGGCTGCCGGAACGCAGGTGCAGCTTGACTTTACCGACCAAAATGGGACAACGCACACCCTGATCCGCAATCGCAGCGGCGATAAAACGGCGCTTCTGCTGGACGGTTATACCGTCCGGCAGGGCGATATTGACCGGATATTCTGCGACAAAGAGACATTTCTCTCCATGTTCAATCCTACCTACCTTACCGAACGACTGGGAGAGAAGGGGCGGCCGCTGATCCTGAAATATTTGCAGCCGGTATCCGCAAACGCGGTGCTGGAGCAGATGAGCGAAACCTACCGGGAATATCTGGACGGCATTGATCTGAACACCTTCCCGCCGGAAGCAAAGCTGAAGGAGTTCCGCGGCGCGGTCCGGCAGGCGGAAGAGCAGGAAGCCTACTTACAGGGGAATATTGATTCCTTTGAAGAGGCAAGCCGAACAGCGGAGCAGAAATTATCGGAACTATATGCGGACAAAGCATCCATTGAGAAGAAAAGGAAGGTACTGTCCGACAAGCAGTTTGAAGGCATTGAGGTTGAGGATTTATCCATTCAGCGGAATATGCTGCTGGAAAAACTGTCAAGCGTTCCGAAAGGCGAAAATCCGAAGGTAACACAGCTTCAGGAGAAGATCGAAGAGCTCCGGCATAAGCCTTATGTTTCCAAGTATACGCAGGCGATGGCCGAAAACGCCGCGGAAGTAAAAAACTTATCGGAACGGTATAAGGCGCTGGTGAACCGTGTCAAAGGATTAAGACCTGGTGCCCAGTGCCCGGCCTGTCTGATGCGGATTACCGAGCAAAATCTTCCGGAGGTGCGAAACCGCATGTTGGCGGAATTAAAATCGCTGGCAGAACAAGGCAAGGAACGGGTTGCCCAGGGCAAGGAGCTTGCCGGAATGGACTACCAATCCAAAACCGTGTTTGAACAATTCAAAGCGGACGATCTCAAAAAGCTCTATGAAGAGCTGAAAGGGTTAAAAACGGAAGCCGCCGGCAAAACCGATGGCGAAGAGCTTCGCGCCGCTTTGGATAAGGTGGAGGAATTGCAGAAATACGGCAATCTGGATGAGGACGAGTATACCGAGTTAAACTGCCTGTCGGCGGAACTGGCCGGGATCGAGGCGCAGATCCAGGCCGTACAGGATATGTGCGATGAAAGGAAGCTGGAAGACGCTTACGCGCAGCAGGAGGTTTGCAAAGGGCAGATTCTCAAATACAAAAACGTTATTTCCGCCCTTGGCGAATTTATCTGCAAGCGCACGGAAATCGCCGTATCCAGCCTGCAAATGCCGAACGTAAAAATCAAGCTTTTCGACGTAGTGCGGAGCACGGGAGAAGTAATAAACGTCTTTAAATTCACCTACAAGGGGCGGGATTATTCCACCCTTTCCCTGTCGGAAAAAACGCTGGCCGGAATTGAGATCACGGCGATGATCCGCAAAATCACCGGCATCGACTGCCCTATCTGTGTGGACAACACCGAAAGCATCGCCGCGTTCAATTCCGTATCCATGCCCTCCCAGACCCTTCTTCTTCGTTTTGTGAAGGGACAGCCGCTTACCGTGCAGTCCCGGAACAGGGCTGCGGAAACCGGCCCGGCCATGCGGGAACTAAAGAAGGCGGGCTGACGGATGGCGGAGAAAAAATATGTGTATATCGACGTGGTGGATACAGCGTTGCTCTGCGGGCTGGACGTCAAGCCCGGTACTCTTGGCAACAACGAAGTACAGGCGCGATGCCCTTATTGCGGGGATTACAAGTACCGGATGTATCTCAGCCGCCAGCCGGAAAAATCCACCTTCTGGTGCCACAACTGCGGCACCGGAGGGAACGCGGTTACGCTGTATGCCGATTTCAACCCCGGCGGGCGGAGGCTGACGACCAAGGAAGCCTATCTGGAGCTGCTGGACCATCCGCAGGTTCATACGGGGGAATCCCCTTATGAGCACGACAGGTATATCCCGGAGCCGATCCGTCCGCTGCACGAGCGCAGCCAAATCTATCTGGAGCTGCTTTCCCTTCTGACTTTAGAAGAAAAGCACCGCCAAAATCTGCTGCGCCGCGGGCTCTCGGACGAGATCATTCGCGGGAACATGTACCGCAGTATTCCGACAAACTGGAAACAGCGCAGGCAGGCCGTCGAACAGCTTGCCTCGCGCTATGACCTTTCCGGTATGCCTGGATTCTATACCCGGAATTTCCGGTGGGATTTGTCAAGCTGCCGGTACAGCGGGATTCTGATCCCTGTCTGCGACAAGGACAGCCGGATTCAAGGATTACAGCTCCGGCTTGATGAACCTCCGCCGAAAACCATTACCCTGCCGGATGGCACAAAGGCCACGAAAAAAGGCGAACGCTTCCGCTGGCTTTCCACCGGCGGCATGTCGAACGGCAAAAAGTTCTATGAAAACGGGACGGGGATTTCCAGCTATATCCATGTGGTTGGGGATCTGAGCTGCGACACGCTGCATATCACGGAGGGCGCCATGAAGGCCGATATCGCCAGCTTTCTGTCAGGCGGAGAACTCTTTATCGGGCTTACCGGCGTACAGAACACCCGATATCTGGAGGACGTTGTGAGGCAGCTGAAGCCGAAGCGCATTTTAGAGTGCGTGGACATGGACTGCCGCACCAATCCCCATGTGCAGAGGGCGCAGGCAAAAATCCGCGCGATCTGTACCCCGCTGTGCGAGGAATACCGACTGTTTACCTGGCCTGTGGAACAGAAGGGCATCGACGATTATTTGCTGTTTGAAAAGCTGAAACGGGAGCATCTGTACCGGGCGGCGTAAATCATGGCGGGCAGTCAAAAACAATGGGAAAGGAAAGAGACAGAAAATGAAATACCAAAAAATCTATGATGTTTTGCATCGCCATCCGAAACTTCATGTGAATGACCAAAGTTATTGGCATTCCGGCCAATCCGGATATATAGCCGCTATTCGTCCATTAACTCTTATCATCGAAGCGCCCGAGGCCGGACTCCGGATTTGGGTAAACCATGAAAACGGTAAATATTCCATTTCGGCCGCGGACATGACGTTCAGCTGCAATTCCTGCGAATACCATCAATCTTTTCGGCGTTATCCTTGCCGTAACCAGACGGAAACGGCTGAAAAGCTGGAAGGATTATTACTGAAGAAACGCGGAGATAATCATGCAGCCATTTAAAAACAAAAGCAAATACAGCCCCTACCCCGGATTCTATGACCTCCGGGTATTCAACCTCAACCCAAAGGAGTTTTCCGCCGCCTGGCGCATGCAGGATTTTTTATACCGGCAATCGCTGAAACGGGAGTATTACAAATGCTTTGCACCGCTTGAATGGGAACGGCTGAAAGACCTTGCGGCACAGTTTCAAATGATCCTGCTGCCCAAGCTGAAGCCGGGCGAAGAGCTCCGATAACCATAAATTTGAAATCAGAAAGGACTTGAATCTATGAGCAAAATGGAAAACTTTATCGCCGTACAGGATAAAACAGAGGGGATTATCGGGAAGTTCCTTTACTATTCAACCTCCAATATCCTGATCAAGCGCGACAAGTTTATTGAAATCGGCCAGTCCTTCGGTTTACCGAAATTCAAACCGGCAAAGGAAAGCAAATCCGGCGCATATCGCAACGCGACCACTGCCATCAAAGACCGTATTCAGGTGAAAGACGGCGGCGGGACGCAGGTGTACCGCGTTTACTGCCGGGATAACAAAAAGGAGGACGCTGTCCACATCTATCGCGAGCTTGTCAAGGAAACGATGAATTCCAGAACCAACGACTACAAAAAGCTCGCCAACATCATCTTTGACAAGGAAACCGAAACAATGTACTGTGAAAACGAAGTATATGACCCGGATGTGGATGTGAGAGAATACTGCCGCCGGGCGATGGAACTCTATGACCGGCTCTGCACCTGCTACACCACCGATCATGTGGAATCGGTGATACAGGATCAGCTCGATAGGATGCAGGCCAACAAAATCAGCATTCACGGCAACCTGTATTTCATCCCGAACCCTTACCTGCCCTTGCTCAACATTTTGGAGGACTATATCGAAGCCATCAGCAGGCACAATCTGAACGACGGCCTTGTTATGAGCAACAGCATGTTTGTGGTGGACGATGAACGGCAGCGCCAGAAGATGACGGATGAATTTTATGCCAACTACAAACGGGATATCGAATTTTATCAGCAGCGCATCCAGCATTTTATCGACAACGGCTGTAACTCGGATGTTGTGATCAGCCGATGGATTCAGAAGATCCAGGGCCTCCAGAAGAAAAAGAAAATGTATGAAGAGGTCTTAAAACGCCAGCTTGACGCGCTGAACAGTGACTATGCTATGCTTCAAATGCAGTCGGAGGAATTGAGGGTAAGAAACCTAAAAGGTCAAACAAAATTATGCGCCTAATGCAGAACTTTGATACCAGGATGCAAATACATCCTGGTATCTTTCTATAACGCTTTATTTTAATTATCAATAGGCATATTGATTTTGATAATTAACCAGGATATAATTAATGTATTAAAAAGCCGGAGGGAAAACATGAAAAAGAAGATTCTTTTGGGAGGCTTATTTCTCCTCTGTTCCCTTTTGTCCGCCTGCTCAGAAAATGAAAAAACGCTTTCTTCAAGTTCCGCGCCCAATTCCTCTTCTCAAGTATCTTCTGCCTCGTCAGAGACAGATTCCGAGGTGTCGGAAACCGAATCTGAATCTACCTCCTATCACTTAAAGCTTCATGACAGCGACCTGGAACCGCCTTCTGCGGCCGTTTGCCTGGCGGCTCAGGAACGGGCGTTTACTGATCTGTCCGAAGATGACATTCAATTGGTACAAGATACTATACACATCTGGCATATGACGATGGAAGGAGAATTTGTTATGAAAAACTGTCGAGAAATTCTTGGTAACCCAGATAGTGTAGCTTGGGAACTGTGGGAAAATAAAGACGCTTCCGTGCTGATTCCGGGAGATACTGATCCAGTTGGCACACTATATGATGGAGCTATGATTATTTCAGAACTGCAAAGCCTGATCGATATTGTTCAGGACCAAAACTTCTTAAAGGACTTAAAGAAAATGCAGGATACCCTTCAGTCCGCTGTAGACAAACACTCCGTTAATGAGTTGGATTATTTCCACCGCCTGCTTCATGACTGTGATTACTGGTTGGTGAATTATGGTGTGCAATTAAGCATTGCTCCTCACGACTGGGATGGGGTCAACGTTTATTTTAATTGTCTGGAAAGCTTAAAAAGTTAAGTTTTTACGGAAAAGCCGTAATTATTAATCTTATACTGTAAAAAGGCTGGATACCTTAATTGGTATCCAGCCTTTTATTTTCGATCTTATCACAACTCACTGCATTTTATTGCATAAAAGAACTAATTTTTAAAAGAAAACTGAAAAAAATATCAATGCTATAAAATTTCCGAAAAAGGATGCTCAACATGAATTTACTAGAATTTTTAACCCATGCACAAGCACACGATGAAGATGCCATACTCTATTTATTCCAAAAATTCAAATCTTTAATTCTCAAATATGCATACATCTTAGAATACGAAGACGCGAAAAGTGAACTAGAATTATTTTTTCTAGAGTTAATACTAAAAATGCCACTAAAAAATTTTGGAGGAAAAGACTCAAATTTTAGAATCCTAGCCTACATAAAACAGTCAATGCAACGGCACTATATTTACCTTTCAAAACAAAAAAGTAATTATCAAATACATAATTTATTTTTAGAAGAACTTCCAACAAAAGAGCATAGTGACTCCACAGAAAGCATTATTGTAATACGAGAATTTGTTCAACATCAGTCTCCAATCAACAGGAAAATTATTCTATACCGCTATCTGGGTTATTCTAACGCAGAAATAGGTAATAGATTTCATCTTTCACGTCAATCCATTAATCGTCATATTCAAAAAATAAAAGTAGACTTTATAAATTGGCAAAAACAAAATTAGGAGGTAAAAAATTGAATTTACTAAAAGATCTATTCCCAAGTCTAACTCCAATAATCGGATTTATTAGTTGTATTGGCGCAACCATTGTTGCTCTATTAGGAGGTTGGGACAACATCATTATAATTTTAATAATTTTTATGATTATTGATTACATCTCCGGTTTAATCGTTGCCATTGTTTTTAAAAAATCCACCAAAAGCGCTAATGGTGCGCTAGAAAGCAATGCCGGTTTTAAAGGATTATGTCGGAAAGCGATGATTTTATTAATGATTATTATTGCAGCGCAATTTGATAAACTCCTAGGAATAGATTGGGTACGAGAGTCCATTATCATTGCATTTATTGTTAATGAAAGTATTAGTATTATTGAAAATGCTGGATTAATGGGTCTTCCTATTCCCCAGGGATTAAAAAAAGCAATCGATATTCTTTCCAATAAATCCAATGATTCAGAAAAAAGGCAATAGCACTCAATTCAAGCAAAGTAGTCTTCCCAAAAATCAGCTCAATATTTTCCACAAAAATTATTTTTTGTGTTTACATTTTGATGATTTTTCCCTTTTTAATATATGTCATGAGAAGTGACAAATATCAATAGGAGGTCAAAAGCATATGGACGCACAAGTATTACGAGCCCAACAGTGGTTAAACCAAAATTACGGTGATAATCCCCTGTTCAGCGGTATTGACGAGGATGGAATTACCGGATCATTTATGTTCTCAGCGCTAACGGAAGCATGGCAAATTGAACTTCGCAAAGATAATCCTGATCTTCCAGTCACTGGAACCTTCGCCTCTATGACGAAATCACTATCTCCTTCCCTTGAACTTGGAGACCAGGGCGTAATGGTTCAAATTTTGCAGTTTGCTCTTTTATGCAAAGGATACGCCGTGTATGATGACGACGGCTATTTTGGCGTACAAACACGAGATGCAGTTATTACCCTACAATACGAAGCGGGGCTGGATGACAAAACAGTATATTTTGCAAGCCCTCTTGTCGAACAGGCCATATTTTCGCCTGAATACTACGTGAAAGTCGCAAGAGGTGATAGCAGAATCCGCAGTATTCAACAAAGTCTAAACTATAACTATTTAGACTATATCGGAATTGGACCTTGCGATGGAATTTTCTCAAGATTTACCGCAGAAGCATTAATATATGCTCTTCAGGCGGAAGAACAGCTGCCTACCGATGTCGCTAATGGTAATTTTGGTCCAACCACCACAAACTGCCTGCCGACGATTCCATACGACAATGAAGCAACCTCATACTATGGCGACTATTATTCTACCACAACTATCTCTAATTGCATTAAGATCATTCAATACGCGCTTTATTGCTATGGACATGGAGAATACGATTCCCTATCCCCCGACTACAGCAAATACGATCCCGGTGATTTCAATGGTGAATTTAATGAAGAAACCAAAGCCGCGCTTCACGTCTTTCAACAGGATGTCGGTCTGCCAGAGCGCGATCTAGTCGGCAAAAACGAATGGATGGCTCTTCTCGTAAGCACTGGTAATCCCGACAGAGACGGTCTCGCCTGTGACTGTGCTGAAAAAATTGATACGCCCGCGAAAGCGCAGGCAATTATCAATGATGAATATAGCGTTGTAGGTCGTTATTTGACCGGCACTATTTATGATGCAAATTATGTTCCTGTTTCCAAAGCCCTGGACGAGCAGGAGCTCAATACTCTGAAAGAGGCAGGCTTGAAAGTGTTTGCTATTTATCAGGACGCTAAGGAATGGTATTTAGCCAACCCTGATCAAGAGGATATTCATTACTATTATGATTATGAGCAAGGTATTATCGATGCGCGAAAAGCTACTGCCGCCGCTCTTAACCTTAAAGTTCCGATAGGAGAGTACATTTATTTTGCCGTTGA
>ENA-UESD01000014-UESD01000014.1-human-gut-metagenome-genome-assembly--contig:-NODE-14-length-177198-cov-43.213413_pt1 | contig 177198 bp, 175 predicted proteins | sample MGYA00242985_ERZ507986 | MGnify/ENA primary metagenome ERZ507986 (study PRJEB26167, sample SAMN06115408) | human gut metagenome | host: Homo sapiens | place: China:Guangxi | collected 2016-04-06... | reverse complement strand
CAAAGGGGAATAAACGATAAATAGGAAAGAGGTAACACAACATGGATCAAGAAAAAATCGAACTTACTTTTGAAACTCCTGCAGCTCCCGCGGCAGCTTTAGAAGCAGCAGCTCCCCAGCAGGCAGTGGATCAGGCCTTGGCGGCCGCCGAGCAGATGGCCCAAAGGCTCTCTCCGGAAGAGCAGAAAATGGTCGATGATTTTGCCGATAAGATTGACGTTACCAATACATCTATGGTTATGCAGTATGGCGCTGCGTCTCAGAAAAAAATTGCTGATTTTTCTGAATCCGCACTGGAAAACGTCCGTACTAAGGATATGGGCGAGGTAGGCGATATGATCACCGGCCTGATGACAGAGCTTAAGGGCTTTTCCGTTGATGAGGAAGAAAAGGGCGGTTTTTTCGGCTTTTTTAAGAAAACCGGAAATAAAATCGCTACAATGAAAGCTAAATATGATAAAGTAGAAGTGAATGTGGATAAAATTTCCGAAGCCTTAGAGGGACATCAAATTCAGCTGATGAAGGATGTCGCCTTACTAGATAAAATGTATGATTTGAATCTGATGTACTTTAAAGAACTTACTATGTATATTTTGGCTGGTAAGAAAAAGCTGAAGCAGGTTCGGGAAAACGATCTTCCTATCTTGCTGGATAAAGCAAAAATGTCCGGCCTGCCGGAGGATGCCCAAGCGGCTAATGATCTTTCCGCTCAGTGCAACAGCTTTGAAAAGAAGCTTCATGACTTGGAATTGACCAGAATGATTTCCATTCAGATGGCTCCTCAGATTCGTTTGGTGCAGAATAATGATAAAATGATGACGGAAAAGATCCAATCCACCTTGGTCAACACGATTCCTCTCTGGAAAAGCCAAATGGTTATCGCTTTAGGGCTGGCCCATTCTCAGCAGGCGATGGAGGCTCAGAGAGAAGTCACGAATATGACCAATGAGCTTTTGAAGAAAAACGCCGATGCTCTGAAAATGGGGACCATTGAAACCGCAAAGGAATCAGAACGGGGAATCGTGGATATTGAAACCCTCAAGTATACTAACGAGTCTCTGATCTCAACATTGGATGAAGTGGTAAAAATTCAAACTGAGGGGCGTCAGAAGCGTGTCGCTGCAGAGGCTGAATTAGGACGGATTGAAAATGAATTGAAACAAAAGCTGTTGAATATTAACAGCTGAATTTTATATTAGTGGAGAAAACCATGAAATTATTACGCAAAAAAGCTTTTGCTATTTCTGCCATGGCAATTATGATTATAGCTGGTATTATGTATGGCAGCTATTTCTCTATTTCCAGGGCACATCATGGAGCGGAACAGGCTTTTTACCAAGGAGAATATTATTCAATACAGGATGATTTGAATCGGCGTATGGAATATGCCCAGGATATGGTCTATATTGCCAAACAATATAATAAACAGCAAGCGGATACCCATCAACAGGCTGATGTGGAACCTACCCAGGCCGCAATTGACCGTCTCCGCCACGCGAAAACTCTGTCGGAAAAGTATGACGCGGATTTAGATCTTGAGAATGCGATGACGGATTTATATATTTCATTGCAAGGAACAAATCTAAAGGATTCTAATGAACGAGATGCCAAGAGCTTGTATGAATCTTTTCAATTGTACAAGGATAACTATCTGATTGAGGAATATAATAACGGAGCGGTTGCTTTTAACAATCAATTAGAGGAATTTCCCACCAATCTATTCAATGCGATTTATCATTTTGACAAGGTGGAGCTCTACCAATAATAAAAAATCCCTTCTTTTTGTATTAACGGAAGGGATTTTTTTCATCCTTTGGCACATACTAAGGATAAAATTCTATTTTTAGGAGTGCGTAAGTTATGAATTACAGTCAATCACAAATCAAGCATTATATGGATGACCAAATTCATCAGATGGAAGAGGGACTGGATAACCTGAGAGAACGGGACTTTCAGCCTGACGGCATGGGGGATCTTTATAATGGGATGTTAAAGCATACGGTATCCTTTGAAATTCAGCATATGAGAAAGCTGAGAGACGAATTAATTCAAGCGTTAGAGGACTAAGCCGGCGGCAAGCCGCTGGCTTTACATACTATCTATTCTTTTTCAAGTGTTTAATATCCAGTTCATATATGTGCGGTATCCTTTTATTATCAAGGTTGGAGTGTGGCATTATGAAGCTATCAATGATACAAAACTTGGCGATTTGGGGAGATTCCCTTTTAAAGGGTATTATTTTTGATGAAAAAACCAGCAGATATAAGCCTTTGAAGACTTGCTCGGTAAACTTATTCAGCAAGGCATTCCCCTTTACAGTAAAAAACAATTCCCGTTTTGGCTGTACTGCTCCAAAGGCCTTGGAAAATCTACAGGCGTCTTTAAACAATGGCTTGCAGGCAGAGGTTGCACTTTTGGAGTTCGGTGGAAATGACTGTGACTACAACTGGTCTGAAATCAGCCGTAATCCAGAAGCGCACCACGAGCCTCATACACCTTTTCAGACATTTTGTTCCACAATGGAGAAAATGGCGGATCTGCTGCTGTCTCATTCCATAAAGCCTGTGTTTATGAATCTTCCACCGATTGATGGGGAGCGGTATTATCGCTGGATCAGTAGTCTGAAGGACACGGACCCAAAGGCTATTTTAAAATGGCTGGGAGGACAAACGGATACCATCTATCGCCAGCAGGAACGATATTCCAGGGCGATGGAACGGGTGGCGTATCAAAAGAATTTACCGCTTATCGATGTGCGGGATGAATTTTTAGCGATTCATAATTACCGGGATTATTTGTGCTTGGATGGAATCCACTTAAATGAGCAAGGGCAAAAGGTTATGGCGGATATTTTTCAATCGTATGCTATGAATTATGCATAAAAATAAAAACCTTATTACTGGGAGAAATTAGGTAATAAGGTTTTTTCTGTTTCTTGTCTAGAAAGCCGAAACGTGCTATAATAATATTCAATGCCAGGTAATGAGGTGAGTAAGTGTTTCAATTCGGTCAGTTTATCATAGTTTGCGGTCATTATGGCTGCGGAAAGACCAATCTCTCTTTAAATTTGGCAGTCAACCTGCAAAAAGCGGGAAGAAAGGTCACCCTGGTAGACCTAGATTTGGTCAATCCTTATTTCAGATCCTCTGATTTTCAGGAGGTCATTTATTCCAATCAAATCGAGTTAATCGCCCCGGTTTTCGCTCATTCTAATTTGGACTTGCCTGCCTTACCGGTAGACCTGCACCGAATTTTCAATATGCCGGATCGAACGGTGATTATCGATGTGGGCGGGGATGATGCCGGCGCCACAGCGCTGGGGAGCATTTCTCAAAGCATTCAGCAGCTTCCATACCAAATGCTGTACGTGGTGAACCGCTACCGCGCCCTAACCCAGACCTCCGAAGAGGCTTGCGCTCTGTTGAAGGAAATTGAGTCTGCCTGCCGGCTGACGGCGACAGGCGTGGTGAACAATTCTCATTTGCAGGCTGAAACCACTGTGGATGACATTTTGCAGGGAATCCCTTTCGCTCAAAAAACAGCGGAGCTTTTAAACCTTCCTTTGGCGTTTACTACGGTTCCTGCTTTTCTGGCGGGCAAGGCTAAAGAAGCCGGGGAGAATGTTTATCCAGTAGAAATTTATGTAAAACCCCCTTGGGAGCAATAACCCCAAAGGATCCAAATAAAGGAGGGTCGTAGATGGCAAGAATCATTGTGAGAGAAGAAGTATGCAAGGGCTGTGAAATGTGCGTCAATGCCTGCCCGAAAAAAATTATTCGTCTGTCGAAAGACCGGATCAACGCGAAAGGTTATCATCCGGCAGAATTGATTGACGAAGAAAAATGCATCGGCTGCGCCTCTTGTGCGACGATGTGTCCTGATGTAGCGATTACAGTGGAAAGGTAGTGACGAAGTTGTCCGAAAGAGTATTGATGAAAGGAAACGAAGCGCTGGCGGAAGCAGCTATTCGCGCAGGTTGCCGTCATTTCTTCGGTTATCCCATAACCCCTCAGACTGAGCTTGCGGCTTATATGTCTAAGAAGATGCCTAAAATCGGCGGTACATACCTCCAGGCGGAATCCGAGATTGCTGCGATTAACATGGTGCTGGGAGCCTCATCCGCCGGTGTGCGGGCCATGACCTCCTCGTCTTCTCCCGGCATCAGCCTGAAAACAGAAGGAATCTCCTACATCGCCGGTTCCGACGTACCTGCGCTGATTATTAATGTGCAGCGCGGAGGCCCTGGCTTGGGCGGCATTCAGCCTTCCCAGGCCGACTACTGGCAGGCCACAAAGGCCACCGGCCACGGCGATTTTCAGATTTTAGTATTTGCCCCTTCTACCGTGCAGGAAATGGTGGATTTTGTCTCCCTGGCTTTTGATTTAGGGGATAAATACCGTATGCCCGCCATGATTTTGGCCGACGGTATGCTGGGTCAGATGATGGAGCCGGTAGAGTTTAAGGACCCAGGGGAAAACGCTAAGATCGACAAACCCTGGGCGCTGACCGGGCATCAGTTCAAGCGTCCCCATAATGTGGTGAATTCCCTCTATTTGAAGCCTGCCGACCTGGAGCGGCTGGTGAAAGAGCGTTTCGAACGCTATGAAACCATTAAAAAAACAGAGCAGAGGGCGGAAGAATATTTGGTAGACGACGCCGATATCGTAGTCGTGGCTTACGGCGCTTCCTCCCGTGTGGCCCGCAGCGCGGTCAACGCCGCGAGAGCTGAGGGCATAAAGGCGGGCTTAATCCGTCCAATCACCCTTTGGCCGTTCCCAACAGACGCTTTGCAAAGAGCCGCTCAGCATGTGAAGAAATTCCTTGCTGTGGAAATGAGCATGGGCCAGATGGTAGACGACGTGCGTTTAGCGATCCATGATCAGAAGCCGGTAGAATTTTACGGCCGCACCGGCGGTATGATTCCCACTCCTGCTGAGGTGCTGGGCGCGATCAAGAAAGCGGGAGGTGTTCTGTAATGGCGGTTGTGTTTAAAAGACCAGAATCCCTGTTGGATGTACCCTTCCATTATTGCCCCGGATGCACCCACGGCATCATTCACCGTTTGGTTGCGGAGGTTATGGACGAATTAGAAATTCAGGGAAAAGCAATCGGCGTTGCCCCTGTTGGCTGCGCTGTGATGAATTATGATTATTTCGCCTGCGATATGGTGGAAGCTCCTCACGGCAGAGCGCCGGCGGTTGCTACCGGTATTAAGCGTGCGAGGCCTGAGAATGTGGTGTTCACCTATCAGGGAGACGGCGACTTGGCGGCAATCGGTACCGCTGAAACTGTCCACGCCGCTACCCGCGGTGAAAACATCACTGTGATTTTTGTCAATAACGCGATTTACGGCATGACCGGCGGACAGATGGCACCGACCTCTCTGCCGAACCAGGTGACCCAGACCACGCCCTACGGCAGAGACGTAAACGTTGCCGGATATCCTGTCCGTGTTTGCGAGATGCTGTCGACGCTGGACGGCGTGGCTCTGGCACAGCGTGTTACTGTAGACTGTGTGAAGAACGTTAATATCGCGAAAAAAGCGATTAAAAAGGCGTTTCAGAACCAGATTGAGGGTAAGGGCTTTTCCATTGTCGAGGTGGTTTCCACCTGTCCCACCAACTGGGGGTTATCTCCGATTGAGGCGCTTCAGTGGCTGCGTGACAATATGCTGCCTTATTATCCCTTGGGCGTTTACAAGGACAGCGTGAAAGGAGCGAGACTGCATGAGCACGAATAAGAACTTCAACATGCTTCTGGCCGGCTTCGGCGGGCAAGGAATCCTTTTCGCTGGAAAGGTTATTGCTTACGGCGGTTTGATGGATGAAAAGGAGATTTCCTGGCTGCCTTCTTATGGCCCGGAAATGCGCGGCGGCACAGCGAACTGCAGTGTCTGTATATCCGACCAGCCTATCGGCTCTCCTTTAGTGGTTAATCCTAATGTGTTTATCGCAATGAATCTGCCGTCCTTTGATAAATTTATCAATGACGTGGAGCCGGGCTCCATTGTAATTGTAGACAGCTTCTTGATTAATAAGAAGGTGGAACGGGATGACGTAACAGCGTTTTATGTACCCGCTACCAAAATCGCAGAGGACAATGGACTGAAGGGGCTTGCCAATATTATTTTGGTAGGAAAGCTTTTCCATGAAACCAATTTCTGTACGGAAGATGCCCTCTATAAAGCGGTGGAAAAATGTGTACCTCCTAGAAAGGCTCATCTGATCGATGCCAACAAAAAGGCGTTGCAGCTGGGTATGGAGGCCTAATCTAAGAATCAAAAAAGCCAGGAGAGAGTTCTTTTCTTCTGGCTTTTCTGCACTTCAAGGAGAGGAAATATGAAGTCATTTGTTACAGCTTTAATTGTAGCGGCCGGGGGCTCCACCCGTATGGGAACCCGAAAAAACAAGCTGCTGCTAGATTTAAAGGGAATGCCTGTGATTGCAAGAACCCTGCTGGCCTTTGAGAATACGGATTGTATTCAGGAGATCGTACTCGTATGCCGAAAGGAAGAACGGGAAGAAATGCTGGAAATTGCACAGATTTTCGGTGTCCGCAAGCTGTCGTCGGTCGTATCAGGCGGGAAAACCCGTCAGCAGTCGGTATTTCAAGGAATAAAGGCCGCCGGAGCGGCGACACATTTCGCCATTCATGACGGCGCCCGGGCGTTGATTACCCCGGAGGATATTCAGAGAGCCGTATCGGACGGTATTTGTTTTGGCGCTTCCTCCCTGGGAGTACCGGTAAAGGATACGATTAAGGTGGTAGATGGGGAAGGCTATGTGCAGGGGACTCCCAACCGAGCACTGATGTGGAATGTGCAGACGCCGCAGGTGTTTGAGAAAGCCGTCTATCAAAGGGCTATGAGAAAAGCGGAACAGGAGGGAGCCGATTATACTGACGATTGCCAGCTGGTCGAGCAATTGGGAGTGGGGGTTCATCTCTGCATGGGCTCCTATGAAAATATAAAAATTACTACGAGAGATGATCTAGCGTTGGGAGAGCATATTTTACAGTTGAGGGAGGAAGACGCATGAGAATTGGCCACGGATATGATGTTCACCGTTTAACGGAAGGAAGGAGAATGATTTTAGGCGGTGTGGAAATCCCTTACGAAAAGGGCTTGCTGGGTCATTCCGACGCGGATGTGCTTACCCACGCGGTTATGGATTCCTTATTAGGCGCGGCGGCCCTGGGAGATATTGGCAGGCATTTTCCGGATTCCGACCCTTTGTACCTGGGCGCCGACAGCCTGGAGCTGCTGAGACAGGTATGTCATTTGCTGAAAAAGAAAAATTACCATATAGAAAATATTGACGCTACCATATTAGCCCAAAGGCCAAAGCTGATGCCTTATCTTGCTCAAATGCGGGAAAACTTAGCAAAGGCATGTGAAATTTCTCTGGATTGTATAAACATAAAGGCGACAACAGAAGAAGGGCTGGGTTTTACCGGCGCGTTAGAGGGAATTGCCGCTCATGCGGTCTGCTTAATTGCTTGATTTGGATAAGCAGAATCCATTTCACTGCATATACTGTTTTATAACCTAAAACAGTGAGGTGATATTTATGGGCAAGCCTTTGATTATGGTCAGCTCCATCACTTATGCGATGAAGGCTAGAGATCTGCTGATCAACAATGGAATTGCGGCATATATAGAAAGGACGCCTAAAATAGAAAGAAACGGCGGCTGCGGCTACAGCTTATATGTTCCCAAACGGATCGATGAGGCCGAAAATCTTCTGCGCACCCATGGAATAAAAATAGTGGGCAGAACCGATTGGGAGGAGTCCACATGATCTATTTTGACAACGCCGCTACCACGTATCCCAAGCCTATGGCAGTAACCAACGCCGTGCGGACCGCTCTGCAAAAATACGGGGCTAATCCAGGAAGAAGCGGCCATAAAATGTCAATGGCTGCGGCAGAAGAGGAATACCGCTGCCGGGTCGCCGCGGCGAATCTATTTCATGCGGAAGGCCCGGAAAATGTGGCGTTTACCTTAAACTGCACCCACGCTATCAATATAGTATTGAAGGGGCTTTTAAAGCCTGGAGACCATGTGGTGGTTTCCTGCTTAGAGCACAATGCCGTCATGCGGCCCTTGGAGGCGCTTCGCCAGCAAGGGGTCAGTTATACCCAGGCGCAGGTAGTTCCCGGAGACAGCGACGCGACTCTGGATGGCTTTCGAAAAGCGCTGAACGCAAAAACAAAGCTGATCGTCTGTATGCATGCTTCTAATGTGTGGGGAATCCGTCTTCCTATTGAGAGAATCTCGGCTATGGGAAAGGAATATGGAATTCCGATTTTAGTCGACGCGGCTCAAACTGCGGGAATTTTACCCATCGATGTTCAAGACAGCCGGATTGATTATCTATGTGCTGCTGGCCACAAGGGCTTGTATGGCCCAATGGGGACCGGCCTTCTTATTACGCCCAATGGGGATAAGCTTTCTACCATCATTGAGGGAGGCACAGGAACAAGCTCCATTTCCCTAATACAGCCGGGAACGATGCCGGACCGCATGGAAAGCGGTACTCCTAATATGCCCGGAATCGCCGGCTTACGGGCCGGTATCGAATATGTCTCTAAAATAAAGCCGGAAACGATCGCAAAGCATGAACAAAGATTGATGCTTCGCTTGTACGATAAATTGTCGTCGATAAAAAAAGTAAAGCTATTCATGCCAAGGCCGGAATTTCCAGCTTTTGTGCCGCTGCTTTCCTTTAATATCGCTGATATGCCCAGTGAGGAGACCGCCGCTCAGCTGAATCAGCATCAAATTTTTGTTCGAGCCGGGATCCACTGCGCGCCGGAGGCCCACAAATTCGCCGGCACCTTGGAAACCGGCGCAGTAAGGGTCTGTCCATCCGTATTCAGCAAAGAGCAGGAAATTGACTTTCTTGTGAATGTAGTAGGAAAAATCGCAAAAAAATAGTATGGAAAAGGTTGCATAACGCATCAGATATGTTAAAATAAAATGGGAAATAAAAACATTCAGCTTGTTTAGGCGAAGGAAAGAAGGCAAATATGGGGGAGTTCATTACTAACATTTTCAATGCCTTTTTAGAACTTATGCGGCAATTCCGCGCGGTTGATGTGCTGGATATTGTCGTTGTGGCTTTTTTAATATATAGCTTAATTAAGTTAGTCCGGGAGACCCGTGCCGAACAATTGGTAAAGGGCCTTTTAATTATGATAATTGCATGGGCTCTCAGTTCTCAGTTAAATCTAAAAATGATCAAAACCCTGTTGGATAACTTCTTCCAATTTGGTATTATTGCGTTGCTTGTGGTTTTCCAGCCGGAGCTTCGCCGTGCGCTGGAGCATATCGGCCGTACCAAAATCGGCACCAGAACCTTCAGCGTCGCTAAGGAAGGCGAATCTCTTTTGCAGCAGGAGCGGAAATGCATCAACGCGGTCGTAGAGGCGGCGGCATCCTTCCAAAAATCTAAAACCGGCGCTTTAATCGTTTTTGAGCGGCAGACCAAGCTCGGCGAAATTGTGGATACCGGCACGATTGTCAATGCCGATCCATCGGCGCAGATTATCGGGAACATCTTTTTCAATAAGGCGCCCTTGCACGACGGCGCTATGATTATCCGCAATGGGATGATCTATGCGGCGGGGTGTATTCTGCCTCTGACAAAAAATGATTCCCTAAGCGTGGATTTGGGAACCCGCCATAGGGCTGCGGTGGGAATGAGCGAAAATTCAGATGCGGTAATCTTGGTAGTTTCCGAGGAAACCGGGACAATTTCTTTAGCAATCAACGGTGTGATTACCCGTAATTATACGAGAGAAACGCTGAAGGGTGCGTTGGAAAACGAAATCCTTCCCGATGTGGCGGAGGACGGCGACCGCAGGCCGATTTTCTCTTCCTTCAGGAGGGTGAAAAAAGATGAAAAAAAATAAATTTAGTATAGGGCGCCTTTTTTATAATGATAAATTCGTTATGATTTTTTCCGTGTTGGTTTCTATTATTTTATGGTTTACAGTTTCAGCAACCAACACCAGTACGGAGAGCCATAAGGTGATCAGCGATATCCCTGTAACCATCGAGCTGTCTCAGAATGCCAAAGATAACGATTTGATGGTTTTTAATGATAACCAGACCGCCAGCGTCTCTGTTTCCGGCTCCAGCTTTATCGTAAGCCAGGTTCAGAAGGAAAATATTCTGGTAACTGCTCTTCAGGCCGGGACGATCGACAGAGCGGGGACCTATACCTTGGTGCTCTCGGCGAAACAGCAAGGCACCTTGAGCGGATATGAAATTTCTCAGACTTCCCTGGTACCACAGACAATTCAGGTTTTGGTAGACCGGCTTAAAGAGCAGTCTTTTGAAATTACAGATAATATTCAATATAAAACCGATCCGGAATATTTTGCCGGCACCACTAAGTTTACCCCTGAAAAAATAACGGTTTCCGGTCCGGAAAGCATTGTAAATAAAATTGATAAGGTGCAGGCTGATTATACGATTAGCGAGACCCTGACCTCATCCCAGTCTCTGACGGTTCCTATTGTCTTGTATGATGCGAAAGGAAATCAGTTGAGTACGGAGGATTATAACCAGCTGACCATCAGCAATACGGAGGTTCAAGCGGACATCGTGGTTTTAAAGCGGGCGACTGTTCCGGTAAAGGCAGTCTTCCAGAATATGCCTTCCGGTTTTAACTCCTCAGATGTGACGGTTTCTCCGTCCACCTTAGAGATTGCCGGGCCTGAGGCTACTATGGCGGAATTCAAGTCTATAGAGCTTTCTCCGATTGATTTTGCGGAAATTAATCCAGATCATAATAAATTTGAATTAAAGGTGGAACTGCCAATCGGATGCAGAAATCTGAGTAACGCCAGTACGGTAACGGTGACAGTTGATCTGTCCGGTTATAGCGAAAAGACATTTTCTGTTTCTAAAAATCAGTTTAGCTGTATCAATGTTCCTGACGGAAAGAATCCAACAGTACTTTCCGATCAAGTAGACGTGGTGGTTGTAGGGCCTAATGATCAGCTTCAAGCTTTGACCGCAGATAAGATTATCGGTAGGGTTGATTTTGAAAACCGGGATACCGGGCACAAGGAAATGGAGGTTACATTCTCCATAAACGACGCTTCAGGATGCTGGGCATACGGCCAGTATACGGTAAGTGTGGATGTCGCGGATGCCTCAAGCTGATTAGAATATTTAAAAAGCTCTCCGGGGATTCCGGGGAGCTTTTTCTTTTGCTTGAATAACGGTAGGGAAAATGGTAAAATATTTATTTATAGGGTAGGTGTGGATTTTGGTATGAAACAATGGGTGACAGCGCCGCTGGATAAAGAAATAGCGAAAACAATTGCACAGACATATGGATTATCCCAGTTTTTATCGATGATGCTGGTGATACGCGGCTTTCACAGCAAAGAGCAAATCGAGAGCTTTTTGAATACTCCTGATAGCTGTTTTGATCCTTTTCTGCTCAAGGATATGGATTTAGCCGTGGAAAGAATCCATCAGGCGCTGGATCAATTCGAAAAAATCTGCATCTACGGTGATTATGATGCCGACGGCGTAACTTCAACCAGCTTATTATATTCCTATTTGGAATCCTTAGGAGCCGACGTTATGTATTATATCCCTGAACGTGAATCGGAGGGATATGGTATGAATATAGATGCCGTACGAAAATTGTCGGAGCTGGGCGTTCGCCTGATTATCACAGTAGACAACGGAATTGCCGCTGCCCGAGAGGTAGAATACGCCAATTCCTTACATATAGACACGGTAGTTACTGACCATCACCAGCAGCAGGGAGACATACTGCCTCCCGCGGTCGCAGTGGTGGATCCTCATCGGCTGGATTGTGATTGCCCTTTTAAAAATATGGCCGGCGTGGGGGTAACCTTCCAGTTGATTTCGGCACTGGAAGGTAAAGACGGCGGCTTCAGCACTCTCCTGGAAAATTACTCGGATTTAGCTGCAATTGGGACCATCGGGGACATCGTTCCCTTAGAAAAGGATAATAGAGTGTTGGTAAAGCATGGTCTTGCCCAGCTCTCCCGTACAGACCGACTGGGTATCCAGGCGCTAATCACGGAATCCGGCTTAGAAGGCAAGAAACTGACTTCTACCTCTGTAGCCTTTTCTCTTGTGCCCAGAATTAACGCGGCAGGCAGGTTAGGATCTTCCAGGCAAGCGGTAAAGCTTCTCCTTTCCGAGTATCCCGACGAGGCGGAGGACTTAGCAAGAGAAATCGGAGAGCAAAACCAGCAACGCCAAAAAATAGAGGGGGATATCGCCCTTCAGATTGAGGAATATTTACAAGCACATCCGGAGCGAAGATTTGACCGGATTCTGGTTGTAGATGGAGAAAACTGGCATGCCGGTGTGGTCGGAATCGTCGCCTCACGAATGGTAGAAAAATACGGAAAACCTTGCGTTGTTATCTCCAGAGAAGGAGAGCTTTCCAGAGGCTCTGGGCGCAGCGTAGAAGGCTTCTCGCTCTCAGATGCCGTCTATGCCTGCCGGGAGCATTTAGTCCGTTTCGGAGGTCATCCCATGGCTGCGGGCGTCACAATCAAGACAGATAAGATCGATGATTTCCGTTTAGCGATCAACGCTTATGCGGCTCAGAGGCATCCCCAGATGCCTTGCCCAAAGCTATTGCTGGATTGCAAGCTTCGGCCTCAGGTGCTTTCGCTGGATATTGTAGAGGAGCTTACCCTGTTAGAGCCCTTTGGCACCGGGAATCCCGCTCCGTTATTTGGTCTGTATTCAATGACGTTAACGGGGATTACCCCATGCGGAAATCGGAAGCATTTGAGATTGGCCTTCCAGCGGGAAAAGGTCAAAATTACCGCCATGCGTTTTTCCGTAACGCCGGAGGAATTTCCTTACCAGCCAGGGGATATTTTAGATTTGGCGGTAACTTTAGAACGGAATGAATATCGGGGAGAGGCGTCGTTGTCTATCCATATCCGAGATTTGAAGCTGCACGGTGTGGATGAGGCGGCTTTACTTCAGGAGCAAGCCCTTTATGAAGGCGCTAGAAGAGGCGAGGGCCTTTCTGATGACAAAACAGAAAAGCTGCTTCCTAACCGGGAACAGTTTGCGGTAGTCTACCGTTACTTTCGGGAACAAAAAGGGTGGAATTACGGCCTTGACGTTTTATATTTTCGTTTAGAGCAAAAGATACCTTTCGCTGCTCTGTGCTTAATTTTAGACGTAATGGAGGAATTAGGCTTAGTTACGCTGCAGACCAGCGGATCACTTTATCAGATTCACTTAAGGGAAATCGCCGGTAAGGTGAATCTGGACGATTCTGTGTTATTGCAGAAAATTAGGAATCAAAGGGAAAAAGGAGGTGTGCAGAGTGTCTGAAGGTCATCGCTTAGATAAAAAGGTTGATCACTCCTATGAGGAGTTAAAAGCGCTTTTGCTGGCCAGTGATCGTGATTTTGATATGGAAAAAATCGATAAGGCCTATCAGTTCGCCCTTGAATCCCATGGCGACCAAAAGCGCCGGTCTGGCGTTCCATATATTCTGCATCCGGTTTCTGTCGCTTACATTTTGGTAGAATTGGGGATGGACACCGAATCCATTGTGGCCTCCCTTCTGCACGACGTGGTGGAGGATACGCCTGTTGGCTTAGAGGAGATCAAAAAGCTGTTCGGCATTGAGGTTGCCAATTTGACCGACGGCGTCACTAAGCTGGGGCGGATTCCTTATTCTTCACGCGAGGAGCAGCAGGCGGAAAACCTGAGAAAAATGCTCATCGCAATGGCTGATGATATCCGGGTGATTATTATCAAGCTGGCGGACCGGCTCCATAATATGCGTACTATCGAATTTATGCCGGATCAAAAGCGCCGTGATAAGGCACTGGAGACAATGGAGGTTTATGCCCCCATTGCCCATCGTTTGGGTATCCGGGCCCTCAAGGAAGAAATGGAGGATATTTCCCTTCGTTATTTGGACCCGATTGGATATCACGAAATTGAAAGCGCCTTGGCGATGAAATCTGGAGAACGGGAAGAATTCATCAATAAGATCAAAAAGCAGATCTATGACCGAGTCAGCAGCGTAATTCCCAATGTACATCTGGAAGGCCGCGTAAAAAGCATTAACGGCATTTACCGCAAGGTATTCGTGCAAGGAAAGTCTATGGAAGAAATTTACGACATTTACGCGGTGCGGGTGATTGTGGATTCCTTAAATGATTGTTACAATGTCTTAGGAATGATTCACGACATGTACCGGCCTATTCCGAACCGTTTTAAGGATTATATTTCTACGCCTAAGCCAAACCTATACCAGTCTCTTCATACTACCGTGCTGGGGAAAGAAGGGGTTCCCTTTGAAGTTCAGATTCGGACCTGGGAAATGCACCACACTGCGGAATATGGTATCGCTGCGCACTGGAAATATAAGCTGGGCCTTACCAAGAGCGATTCCTTCGAGCAGAGATTGATGTGGGTTCGTCAAATGCTGGAAAATCAGCAGGACACTGTGGATTCTACCGAGCTCGTGCGGACGATCAAGACAGACTTAGCACCGGAAGAGGTTTTTGTATTCACGCCCAAGGGAGACGTCATCAGCCTGCCGATTGGATCGACAGTAATTGATTTCGCTTATGCAATCCACAGTGCTGTAGGCAATAGAATGATCGGCGCTAAGGTGGATGGAAGGATCGTTCCGATTGATTATAAGGTGAAAACCGGCGAGATTATCGATGTGCTTACTACCAAAGAGGAAAGCCACGGCCCAAGCCGGGATTGGCTCAAAATCGTAAAAACCAGCGAGGCGAGGAACAAAATCCGCCAGTGGTTTAAAAAGGAAAAGCGGGAAGAAAATATCATTGAGGGCAAGGCGGAGATTGAACGGGAATTCCGGCGCAACTGCATTGAACTGCCGGAGCCGGAAATGAAGGCGTTTTTAGAGGAAATCGCCACCCATCAGCATTGTCAAACCGTTGAGGATTTGTATGCGGCTCTCGGCTATGGCGGCATCCAGCTTTGGCGCTTGATGCCAAGAATTCGGGATAATTATAATAAAATTAAGAAGCCTGTAGAGGAAAGCCAGGAGGTTCGCTATCAGAAGGCGCCTTCAAAGGCTACCGGCGGGGTTATTATCGATGGGATCGATAATTGCTTGATCAAGTTCTCAAAATGCTGTAACCCGCTGCCGGGCGACGATATCATCGGCTTTATTACCAGAGGCTATGGTGTTTCCATTCATAAAAGAAGCTGCACTAATGTTCCTAAGGATATCTCTAAGGCTGCGGAGCCGGAACGCTGGGTCAATGCCCGGTGGGCCGGAGATATCCAGGATGAATTTGAGTCTACTTTAGAGATTTTAGCCTCGGACCGTACCGGTTTGCTTGCGGATTTAACCAACCAGCTTTCCAGTATGCACATCTTTATTCACGCTTTGAATTCCAGGGAGCTAAAGGATAATAACGCGATTATTTACGCTACGATTACGGTAAATGGCTTAGAGCATTTAAAATCCGTGATTTCCAGGCTGTCCAATATCAGCGGTATTATCTCGATTGGACGATCATAAAAAATACTAAAACGGGAGCAAATCAGCATGAAAGCAGTCTTACAAAGGGTACAGGAGGCGTCGGTTTCTATTAATGGCGATGTCGTTTCTCATATTTCAAAAGGCTTTCTGATTCTTCTGGGCATAGAAGCCCAGGACGGGGAGGAACAGGCTAGAATCTTAGCCAATAAAACCGCGTCTTTACGGGTATTTGAGGATGAAAACGGAAAGCTGAACCTTTCCGCGCTGGAGACCGGCTTCTCGGTATTAGTGGTTTCCAATTTTACGCTGTGCGCGGACTGTAAAAAGGGAAAACGCCCTTCTTTTACCAAAGCGGCGCCGCCGAAGGAAGCTAAGAATTTGTATGAGGCCTTTTGCGGGTATCTAAAGGATGCTGGAATTTCAGAGATCAAAACAGGCTGTTTTGGAGCGGATATGAAAGTATCCTTGGTCAATGACGGGCCCGTCACCATCTTACTGGATACAAAGGAACTTTAAAAGGAGGCTTGTTGATGGAGGTTCAGAGATTTTTAGTAGGGCCGTTGAACACCAATTGTTATTTAGTGCAGTCAAAAAAAACGAAAGAAACCCTTTTGGTAGATCCAGGGATGGCCTGTGACGAGTTAGATGATGCTGTCAGAGAGCTCGGCGCTGAAAATTTAAAATATATTCTATTAACCCATGGCCATTTTGATCACATTGGGGGCGCAGCCTATTATCAAAGGATGACCCATGGAAAGATTGTGATGTTTTACCTTGAGTCCAGGTTTGCGGCAGACGGCGCGCTGAATCTTGGAAAAAGCTTTTATTCTCCTGTGGAGCCCTTTCAACCGGATATTACCCTAAGAGAAGCCGATACGCTTCCTTTTGGCGGAGAGTCAATTACAGTTCTCCATACGCCTGGCCATACCAGCGGCAGCTGCGTTTATTGCCTAGGAAATATTCTTTTTACCGGAGATACGCTAATGCGCTTCAGCATCGGCAGAACGGATTTTCCAACCGGAAATCTTGCGGAAATGAGAGCTTCTTTATCCAGGCTGGCCGCTTTGGAGGGGGAATATTTGGTATACCCTGGTCACGGAGGACCGACAACGCTTCAAAAAGAAAGGGAAAACAATCCATATTTAGGACAAAGTAATTATGACGATATATATTAAAAACCATGATTTTCATTATGAACTGGAAAACCTTTGCCGGATATTCTTCCCTAATGAAAAAATATCAATCATAAAGGATCAGATGCCTGATGCAGCTTCGTCCTTTTGGGCTTTAGCATATTTGGAGCCGAGCGAAAAGCATATCCGGCTGTATGCCGCCGTATATCAAGATGGTCAAAAGATAGAACAGGAAGCCTGTGTGTCCGGGGAAACGCCGGATCTTGAAAAAGAATGTGAGCGAGAGCTTGCGGTTTTGCTGTTTACTTTGCTGACCAAGCTGACGCAGATAACTCCAACATGGGGAATTTTAACTGGAGTACGGCCGATTAAGCTGATGCGGCGATTGACCTCTGAACTGGGAGAAACTGGCGCAAAAGCTTATTTCAGAGACAAACTGCTGGTATCTCAAAATAAAACTGAGCTAGCGGCCATCACAATGAAAGCGGAACAGAAGCTTTTATCTCTTTCCCGTAAAGAATCCTATAGCTTGTACGTTTCGATTCCATTTTGCCCAACCAGGTGCTCCTATTGCTCTTTTGTATCACAGACCATTGAACGAGCACATAAAATGATTCCGGAATATGTAGCGCGCCTATGTGAAGAGCTGGAAAAAACTGCTCAAATCGCCCATGAACTTAACCTGCGATTGGAATCGGTTTACATTGGCGGTGGTACGCCTACCACCCTGACCTGGGAGCAGATGGAGCTTCTGCTCCGCACTATCCGCCGGAACTTTGACTTTTCTTGCTGCCGGGAATTTACAGTAGAGGCTGGCAGGCCGGACACTATTACTCCGGAAAAGCTAAAAGCCATGAAACGATACGGAGTAGATCGGATCAGTATCAATCCGCAAACCTTAAATGATGGGGTGCTGGAACTGATTGGTCGAAAGCATTCCGCGCGCCAAACGATTGACGCGTTCAAGCTGGCGAGAAAAGAGGGGTTTCATCATATTAATATGGATTTAATCGCAGGTCTTCCCGGAGACTCCTTGACGAGCTTTCAGAACACAATACAAGGTATCTGCCAGTTGGATCCGGAAAGTGTTACAATCCATACCTTAGCAATGAAAAAATCCTCTAAGCTTACTATGGAAGGGAAAAAGCTTTACAGAGATGAATGTTTGGAAGCAGCTCAAATGCTGGATTATGCCGGCGAGGTGTTGCTGTCCCGCCAATATGCGCCTTACTACTTATACCGCCAGAGTAAAATGGTAGGAAATTTGGAAAACGTAGGCTGGGCTAAACCGGGCTTTGAAAGCTTTTATAACGTTTATGTGATGGATGAAACCCATACGATTTTAGCCTGCGGAGCTGGAGCCGTCACAAAATTGAAGCAGCCCCAGGGAGATTATTTGGAACGGGTATTTAATTTTAAATATCCCTATGAATATCTTTCCAGGTTTCAGGAAATGCTGGAAAGAAAAAATCAAGTGAGGCAGTTTTATGATCAATTTTGCTAATAGCTATCATAAATACGTCAACCGGTTCCTAGAAATTAATGAGGCGGCTAAAGAAGCGCCGGCAGAGTTGATTCGCCAGGTGGAGGGAGCCTATCGGTCTGCTGTTCAAGAGGTGGCGCAGGAGGTTTTCTCCTTGAAAAACGACTGTAAAGTCATTATGCTTTCCGGACCGTCTGGGAGCGGAAAAACCACTACAGCTCGTATTTTGCAGAAATTGCTTAAGGAAAAGGGCGTTTCAGCAGTCCAAATTTCTTTGGATGATTTTTTTATGGGAGAAGGCAAAGCCCCTATTTTAGACAGCGGCGAATATGATTACGAGGATATTAGAGCGCTCAATTTAGAACAGGTAGAAAACTGTCTCCTGGATTTATCCAATCGAGGCTACTGCAAAAAGCCTACCTTTGACTTTGAAAAGAAGCGTCCCATGCCGGAGATTACAGAGATACAACTGCCGCCGGGTGGAATCGCTATTGTGGAAGGAATCCATGCGTTAAATCCCTTGGTAACAGCGCATCTGCCAGAGGATAAGATTTTGAAGATGTATGTAAGTGTAAAACAGGGAATCAAGGATGGGGATGAGGTTATCCTATCTCCCCGCAACCTTAGATTGGTGAGGCGCTTAGTGCGTGATTATCACTTCAGAGCTACCGGGCCGGAAAAAACTCTGAAAAGCTGGGGGGCTGTCTGCCGTGGCGAAAATTTGTTTATTCAGCCTTTTAAGCGTACCAGTGACATTACGGTAAATTCTATTCATATTTACGAACCTTGTGTGCTTTGTCATGACGCGCTGGCGCTTTTGAATTCTATCCACCCAGCTAGCGAATTTTATGATACAGCGATGGATCTGAAACGACGGCTAAGCAGGTTTGTTCAGATTGATGCCGGCCTGGTGCCGCGGGATTCCCTGTTGCGCGAATTTTTAGGTGGAGGAATCTATTTCTAAAAAATTCACAAAACGTTTCCTTTTTACACATATCCTATCGTTGAATAAGCTGAAATGAAATGGTATAATATATAATATCATAAAATAGGAGTGATCATAATGGGAATCTTAGAGGATGTTGTTATAAATGCAAAATCTGCGGCCAACGCAGTAGGAAAGAGCGCTACCAAGCTTTATGACCTTTCTAAGCTAAAGGTTAGTGCGGCTGATCTAAACGGTGATATTAATAAGCATTTCGAGGCGCTGGGCCGGATTGTCTATGACGGAAAACAAAATGGAGAAGATAACAGCGCTTTGATCGAGGACAGCGTAAAAATTATTAAAGATCTTTATGAGAGTCTGGCTGCCATTAATCAGCAGATTGATGAATTGAAGAATTTAGTAAAGTGTCTAAAGTGCGGTTTTGAGAACTCTCTGGGATCTAATTACTGCAACTGCTGCGGTGCAAAAATTGAGAAAGAGCCTGTCTGCGGCGGGGAAGCCGCTAAAACGAAAAATGAAGAGTGTGATTGCGGTCAGGGCGATAGCAGCGGAGAGGCTTGCGATGATACTTGCGACTGCAAAAAAGAGGACTGATAAAAACAACAAAATGAGAGCGTGGAGAGGATTTCCATGCTCTCATTTTGATTTTATGCTATAGTTTACATAATGTTGATTTTTAGAATGGCGTAAAGAGGGAAGATCCCTCTTTTTTGTTGTGTTGCCGATGAAAATAATCTGAATCCGCTGTACATATGGAAGAAAATAGGGTAATATAATACTTTAGACATGTGTTTTAAAAAGCACGGAACATTACAACTGATTGGAAGTGTTGCAATGGCGGCGAAAACAAAGAAAAGAGGCGGTCAGTCTTTTCTTCAGGGTGCTTTGATTTTGACAGCCAGTATGGCTGTGGTGAAAATTATCGGCGCTTTATTTAAGATACCGTTAGGCTGGATTTTGGGCCCGGAGGGATTTGGGTATTTCAATTCGGCCTATGATCTTTACAACCCGTTATTTACTATCGCCACCGCCGGCTTCCCGATTGCTATCGCAAGAATGGTGTCGGAAAATATGGCGAGAAAACGGTATCGGGATGTGCGGCAGATACACCGGGTTTCGATTCCTATTTTCTTGACGTTGGGATTAATAGGTTTTTTATTGATGGTGGTTGGCACCTTCATCTATTGCAACGTAATTAATACGCCTGATGTCAAATATGCTACGCTGACCTTGGCGCCTACCATTTTGTTCGCTTGCCTGATGTCCATCTACCGCGGTTATTATGAGGGAATGCAAAATATGTTCCCCACCGCGATTTCCGAGGTGATTGAGGCTTTATGTAAGCTGATTCTTGGTTTGACAGCCTCTCAGCTGATCCTTTATTATGGCATGAATGAATATGCGCAAAGCGGAACTGTCTTTGGAACGCCTTATGCTTCCGAGGCGTTGGCTAGAAGCGCGGTGTTACCGTTTGCGGCTGCCGGAGCTATCGTTGGAATCACCATTGGCTCCGCTTTTGGGTTTATTTATCTTTTTATTCGTTTTAAGCTCCGGGGAGATGGCATCACTAAGGAGGAACTGATTTGTTCCCCGCGCGCCAGAAGCGGACGTTCTACCATAAAGCTTCTGATTTCCATCGCGGTTCCGATTGCTATCGGCGCCTTGGTCATGAATGTAGCAAGCTTAGTGGACTCTACTCTAATTCAGCGCCGGCTATATGATATTATGCAAAATAATCCCGAAGAGCTTACTGCCATATACAAGGATCTCATCGCTCAGGAGCTCGTAGAAAACGATAAGGTACATACTACCTTATATGGCTGTTATGGATATGCCGCTACGCTTATGATGCTGATTCCAGCGATTACCCAAACCTTTGGCATCAGTGCTCTGCCGTCGGTTACCAGAGCTTGGACGGAAGGCTCCCCGAAAAAAATTAAAGCCAGCATAGAGTCTGTAATTAGAATTACTATGCTGGTAACCATTCCTGCTGGATTAGGACTTTCCGTAATGGCGAAACCAATTATGTCTCTTTTATATTCTGACGGCGGAAATACGGCTACAGTGGACACTGCCGCCAGCGTTTTGGTAATCTTAGGCATTGCCGCTATCTTTACTTCTACCAGCACTCCTCTGTGCAGTATGCTGCAGGCGGTAGGCCGGGTAGATCTTCCAGTAAAGCTGTTATCAGTGGGTGTTATTATCAAAATTATCCTAAATTATACCCTGGTGGGCATTCCTGCTATCAATATTCAGGGAGCCGGTGTCGGTACCTTGGTGTGCTATGTATTTATAACATTTTTCGCTCTGTATTTTTTGTGTAAGGAAGCTCATGTTCGGCCGGATATGGTATCGATCTTTCTAAAGCCCTTGGCAGCTGCTGTAATTTGCGCTGGTTCCGCTTACGGAAGCTATTATTTATTGACAAAGGTGCTCTCTTCTACTAAGCTTTGTACTCTTTTGGCATTGGTGGTTGCGGTAATAATCTATGTAATTGCCCTATTGGTTTTAAAGGCGTTTACAAAAACGGATTTATTAATGCTGCCAAAAGGAGAAAAAATCGCAAAAGCACTTGAAAAGCGGCATTGGATAGGGTAAAATAAGATAAATTGTTGTTCTAAGAAAAAGGAAGTTTTGAGTTTGGAATTTCAAAGAAAGGATCATTATAATATAGATGATCTCCTTGAAATTATGAAAATTTTGCGGTCGCCGGAGGGCTGTCCTTGGGATCGGGAACAAACCCATGAGAGCATCCGCCAAAATTTTATCGAGGAAACCTACGAAGCTATTGAAGCCATTGATACCAAAGACACAGAGCTGTTAAAGGAAGAACTGGGCGATGTGTTAATGCAGGTGGTTTTTCATGCTTTGATGGAGGAGGAAGCGGGAAAATTTGATTTTTCCGATGTGGCGGACGGTGTTTGCCACAAGCTGATTATCCGCCATCCTCATGTGTTTGGAAATGTGGTGGCTGCGGACTCCGATCAGGTATTAAAAAATTGGGATGCAATCAAAATGGAGACCAAGGCGCAGAAGACCCAAAGCGAGGTTATGGACAGCGTTTCGAAGGCTTTGCCTGCGTTAATGCGCAGCCAAAAGGTTCAAAAGAAAGCTGCGAAGGCCGGTTTTGACTGGGAGGATATTTCCGGCGCTTTGGATAAGGTTTCTGAGGAAACTGAAGAATTGAAACAAGCGATTGATAACAGTAGTCAAGAGCATTGCCTGGAGGAACTGGGGGATCTGCTCTTTTCTGTGGTGAATGTGTCCCGCTTTTTGGATTTGGACAGCGAATACGCTTTAACTGTGGCCTGCGATAAATTTATAGATCGGTTTAAATCCGTGGAATTTCTTGCCAGCCAACGGGGAATCAATATGAAAGAAGCTTCTTTACGGCAATTAGATGCTTTATGGGAAGAAGTAAAAGCTAGTCGTTCGCAGAGTTCATACTCTGATGAATATAACAATTAAAAATAACGGAGGTAACAAAATTGAACAAGACCGAATTAATTATGGCCGTAGCCGAAAAGGCGAACATTTCTAAGAAAGATGCCGATACAGCAGTTAATGCCGTAATCGATACCATTGTTGAGACTTTGGCGAAAGATGAAAAGGTGCAGTTGGTTGGTTTTGGTACTTTTGAGGTTCGCAGCCGCAGCGAAAGACAGGGCCGTGATCCCAGAACCAATTCTCCTATCACTATTCCTGCTTCTAAAGTTCCTGCCTTTAAGGTTGGCAAAGCCTTTAAGAGCGCTATCGACAAATAAGAAAGCCTTCATTAGGAAAGCTCTGGAACGGAAATCCAGAGCTTTTTTGTTATCTTCAAACAGGGGGGTATGAACCGATTTTTCATCGCATAAGATTGATACCGAGGGGTGAATGCTTTGAAAAAATCGGTAAAAGATATCTTATTTTATAGTGCTGCCTGTGCTCTCGTAGCGGTATTTGGAATATTGATCTATTCCGCTAGTCAAAAAGTAGCTTTTCAAGCTGACGCTTCACCTTCAGCTCCTAAGCCTATCATTATCATTGATGTTGGGCATGGAGGGGAAGACGGCGGTGCGGTGGCTGATGACGGCACGCTGGAAAAGGACTTAAACCTTTCCATAGCCACTTATTTATATCAATATTTTCAGGAACAAGGCTTTGACACTATTATCACTCGAACGGAAGACGTTGCTTTGGGCGATCAAAATCTTTCCACGATTCGGGAGCGGAAACGTTCCGATCTCCAAAAGCGTGTGGAAATTATGAACTCATATCCTAACAGCATAACAATCAGTATTCATCAGAATAAATTTGAACAAAGTAAATATTATGGCACTCAAGTGTTTTACTCTGTAAACGATGCGGACAGCGTGAAACTGGCAGAGAGTATACGTGCTTCTGTCGTAAAAGATCTCCAGCCTAACAATAAAAGGGAAACCAAGCCGGCTACAGAATCTATTTATGTTTTGAACCACGCTCAATATACTGCTGTCTTGGTGGAGTGCGGTTTTGTGTCCAACGCAGAGGAATTAGCTAATTTGAAGGACACCGCATATCAAAAAAAGCTGGCCTATGGGATTTTTTCCGGCTTTCTAGACTATTATAAATCCGCTCCAGGTTGAGTTTTCCTATTTCATGTGATACACTAAAATTAAAAGAAGTAAAAAGAAGAGGTCATCCTATATGCCGAAAAGCAAAAGCATTTATATATGCAGTGAATGCGGGTTTGAATCCGCGAAATGGTATGGAAAATGTCCCGGCTGTGGGGAATGGAATACTATGAACGAGGAATTCAAAGAAGCGGTAAAGCATACCACTTCCGTGCTGCGCCCAGGAGAAAGCGGACGTTTGAAAGCGGCCCCCATTTTAATCAATGAGATCAATACCGACGATGAGCAGCGATATCACACCGGACTCAAGGAACTGGACCGGGTGCTGGGAGGCGGTATTGTGAAAGGCTCTCTGGTGCTGTTGGGCGGAGATCCCGGAATTGGAAAATCAACGATACTGCTCCAGGTGTGCCAGGAATTGGGAAAGACGCTCAAGATCTTATATGTATCCGGGGAGGAATCCAAGCGCCAATTAAAGCTTCGAGCCACTCGCCTGGGGGTAAACAGCGACCACCTCTATATTCTAACCGAAACCGATGTAGAGTATATCATCGAGGCGATACGGAGTGAAAAGCCTGATCTAGTAATTATTGACTCGATTCAAACTATGAGCCTTGGCGACCTGTCTTCCTCTCCTGGCAGCATTACCCAGGTGCGAGAATGTACGAATGCCTTTATGCGCACCGCAAAATCCTTGGATATTCCAATCCTGGTGGTCGGCCACGTCAATAAAGATGGAGCTATTGCTGGTCCCAAAGTGCTGGAGCATATCGTGGATGCAGTGCTTTATTTTGAAGGCGACAGGCAGATGTCTTACCGTATTCTTAGAGCGGTAAAAAACCGCTATGGATCCACCAACGAAATTGGTGTATTTGAAATGGCGGAGAACGGCTTGCGCGAGGTGGAAAACCCGTCTATGATGCTGCTTTCCGGAAGGCCGAAAAACGTCTCCGGCACATGCGTGGCCTGCGTGATGGAGGGTACCCGGCCAATATTAGCGGAGGTTCAGGGCTTGGCCACTTCTTCTGGCTTTGGAAATCCCAGGAGAATGTCCACCGGCTTCGATTACAACCGGATGAGCCTTCTGCTGGCAGTTTTAGAAAAACGGGCCGGATATTTCTTTTCCAATTTAGACGCCTATCTGAACGTGGTGGGCGGCCTACGATTAGACGAGCCAGCGGCCGACCTAGCGGTAGCTATGGCGCTGGTTTCCAGTTTAAAGGACGTACCTGTCAGCGAAAACGCCCTAGCCTTTGGCGAAATTGGCTTGGCGGGTGAGATTCGTTCTGTTAACCACGCGCAGGCACGGGTTAACGAAGCGTCAAGGCTTGGCTTTCAGCGATGCGTACTGCCTTATCACAATCTAAAATCTCTTTCTGATTCTGGCCGCTTGGGACTTGAGCTGATCGGCGTGAAAAGCGTCAGAGAAGCGTTTGAAGCCCTGGCAAAGTGATATTCGGTTCATTTGCATTTGCCTGAGATTTATCCGCCGGTCGAATACAATGAATACAGCCCCCACTATGGTTTGTTACCACAGTGGGGGTTTCTAATGTACAATAACCGTCCTTTTGATAAATACATTGATCATCACAGGGGATAAGGCTCATGGTAACAATTCTCCTTTTCTCCGGATTTTCTATTTTAATAGCATGAAGTAAGAAAATAGAAATATTCCTATGGATAAAAAAATTTATAACTCATAAAAATCCATTCTTATTCAAACAATAGTTACCGTATGAAGATTTGGTTACCAGATAGGAGTTTTTGCCATGGGTAAGAAAATAGGAATTCTTTTCGGAATTACCGCTGTTTTGGTTTTCGGAATCGTGTTTGCCGGAAATTACAGCAAATCGCAGGCGGTACATGTTGAGACAATAATTTTACAGCAGGTGTCAGAGGAAAATACTGTAACCTGTACGGGGAAAGTAGAAAATTCAAAGCAAAAAAAAGTCTATGTAAATCAAGGCGCAGTAGCGCAGGAGATTTATGTGGAGGAAGGGCAAAGAATCGAGAAGGGAGACGTACTGATGAGCGTAAAAGTACCGGTGGAACAGGAAGCGCAGGAGGATTCAGCTTCCTCCGGTTCAGCTTCATCTGATGCCATCGATGTGGATGCTCTCTCTAATCTATATGGGCTGAACGCTAACCAGTCCCAACAGCTTCAACAATACCTCGACAATTCCTCTCAAGTAAGTGGGAAAGAGGAAAAAGAATCTTTACCGGCCCAGAGTACCTTCCAAGAAGAACTGGTACAAGTGACCGCACCGGTTTCAGGCGTTATTTCTGCTGTAAACATCAAGGACCAGGAGGAGATAGGAAGTCAGCCGGCAGCGGTTATCTCTGAAAGCGCGGGACTCCAAGTGAATTTGTCGGTCAATGAATCTCAAATTTCCAGCATTGCTGTTGGTCAAAAAGCTGAGATTACCGGGGTAGGCTTTCAGGGAAAGCGCTATACCGGAACGGTCAGCAAAATTTCAAATATCGCTCAGCAAGTGGTTTCCGCCACGGGGCAGGAAACAATTGTCACTGTAATCGTGAAGGTGGACAGTGATAACAAAGAAAGCCTGGAATGGATTAAAAATGGTTTTACCGCAAAATGTAAAATTATTACATCCGTCGATAAAGACAGAATTGTCGTTCCCTACGAGGCCGTTTTAGCCGATGAGAATGGAAAGGAATATGTGTATAGGGTTTTAGAAAATCGCGCTGTAAAGACCTACATTACCACGGGAAAAGAATTTGAAAATGGCTTTGAGGTAGTCAAAGGGTTATCGCAAGGAGAGGAAATTGTCCTATCACCTGAGCAAGTTTCCGATTTTCAAAGAGTGCTTCGGGATACCCAGAAAGCGGGGAACGCTGATGTGGGATAGTGTGAAAGCGGCGGCTAAAAATTTAGGACGTAAAAAGCTTAGAAGCTCGTTAACTATTCTAGGAATCACTATAGGGGTCGCGTCAGTCATTTTAATCGGTAATATTGGACAATGCGGTACCCAGGCTGTCAATGCGGAGGTTAATAGTTTAGGTTTGGGAGGGCTTACAATCTCCGCTGGCAGCCAGGAGGGGGGAGAAGCCGGGCTGACCTTAGAGGATTTAAAAACAATCCGAAAAACAGCCTCTGTGGAGGAGGCTGCTCCAGTGATTATGCAGAATACAAAAATTGGTTACCGCAATGAGCAGATGGACGCCTTGGTCTGGGGAATTGACACCAAGGCAAGCCAGGTGATTTCCTTGCAGGTTTTATATGGCAGATCAATTAGCAACGGAGACGTCAACACTTGCGCAAACGTATGTATGGTAGATCAAAATTTTGCGAGGGCTGCATACAACCGGGATAATATTGTGGGCAAGCATATCTCTGTTTTGTATAATGGAATTCAAGAGAATTTTGAAGTAGTAGGTGTTATCAAAACTGGAAGCGGGCTTCTCTCTAACATTATCGGAGACTATATTCCTAATTTTGTTTACGTACCTTATTCAACATTGCAGCATACCACAGGAAATAACTATTTTGATCAGATCGCTGTACGGGTGGAAGCTGGCAGCGACGCCGATGAAATAGGGCAGACCATTGTAAATACCCTTGCCCGGGTTAATGGCGGTGGAGAATATGTCTCGAATAATTTAGTGAAACAAAAGGATGGACTGCTAAAGCTGATGGATATTGTGACTTTGGTGCTCTCCGCAGTAGGCGCGATTTCTTTATTGGTAGCAAGCCTCAGCATCATGACCGTAATGCTGGTATCTGTCAATGAACGTACCAGGGAAATCGGAATCAAAAAATCGATTGGGGCTAAACGCTCCACCATTTTGCTGGAATTTTTGCTGGAGGCGGTCTTGATCTCCATTATTGGATGCGGAATAGGGGTCATCATTGGAAATGGAATCTCCTATGTAGGCGCTTCCTTATTCGGAATCACCTTGTCACTTCGTCTGGATGTTATGGGATCGGCGGTTCTTTTTTCCTTGCTCACCGGTATTATTTTTGGAGTTTATCCTGCTGTCAAAGCGTCGGCAATGAGGCCGGTAGACGCTTTACGTCAAGACTAAAAAACCGTTTTGCTTATTCATTCTCTCTCGTTTCTTTCTTTTTCACCTAGCTCACTATTGTCAAATAAAGCTTATTATGGTAGTATGAAATTATTCATAATGGTTAGCATCTATTGTATATAAGGGGTATTTGCTGTGCCGACACTACAAAATGGTGAAAAAAAACTAAAAGATCTAAGAGAATCCAATATTGCATTGGTAATTAACTTAATGCGTAAATTCGGAATTTGTTCCCGAGCAGAACTGTCTAAGGCTTCGGGTCTTGTCCAATCCACGATTACCAGCATTATCGATAGTTTGATCAAAGCGGGCATCGTGATAGAAACAGGTAGTTTAGTCGGGGGACGGGGGCGGCGTTCCATCGGTATTCGCCTTAATACGGAAAAACTGATTGTGCTGGGGATCCGTGTAACGCGAAGCTCTTATACCTTAGCAATTATAGATATTTTTGGAGAATTAAAAAATTTAGAGAAGCATTCCATCACAAAGGACTTAGAGGATCCCAGTGTGTTTGAACGCATTCTGGAAGACGCTTCGGCTTTTCTGTTAAAAAATGACCAAAAGCCGGTCGGAGTAGGCATGGCGCTTCCTGGTCCATATCTTATTAACGAAGATACTAGTTTGTTTCTAACCAACCAAGGCTGGAAAAGCTTTACTTTTACTAAAAAGTTTGAAAGCCGGCTTCACTTACCAGTATTTGTTGAGCAGGATTCTAATGTAGGGGCCATGGGAGAGTGGTGGTTTGGCAACAGTGAGATAGGGCAAGGAACTAAGGTTTTTGTCTCTACTGGAGATGGCGTTGGCGCCGGTATTGTGGTAGATGGAAAAATCCAGAGAGGAGCTTTGGGCGCCGCTGGAGAAATTGGGCATATGTCTATTAATTTTGAAGGACCTCAGTGCCAGTGTGGAAATAAAGGCTGTTTGGAGTTATACTGCTCAGAAAAAGCTATTTTAAAGGCGGCTAAATGCCTATCGAAACCTATTCTTGATTTTGAATCTCTCGTTACCGAGTATCGAGCCGGAAATTCAGCGGTAACTGAAATTGTGAACCGTGCTGCGGAAATGTTCGGTATTGGTATTGCGAATATTGCGTATCTTTTTAATCCTGGCGTAGTCGTCGTAGGGGGCAGCTATAAAAAATTGGGAGACTCTTTTTTAGATCAAGTAAATCTCACAGTAAGGCGGCATATTTATCCGCTTTTCTATCAAAATATTGGCCTGCAGTTTAGCGCGTTGGAACATGATTCCTGTTTAATCGGAATTGCCGCTGTTGTTTTTGATAGATTGCTCAAAAAACCATCTTTCTTACTGGATCATTAAAATTTAATATTATTAGCTGTATCGTATCAAATAAAATTTTAAAACCTTCTTCCACATAAAAAGTGATTTCTATATGTGGAAGAAGGTTTTTACTTTTTTGTAGATCAATTATGGTATAAGTCAATGGAACAGTGTTTGATAATAAATTAGTACAAAAACCATCTAAATAGATTTTAAGTATTGACATCAATACTTAAAGGTGATATATTCGTGTTAAGAATTAATTCGTAAATAAAATTAATTGTCATCATATAATAATTAATTTTGTTATAATCTGATTGTTTTAGGCTTTTATGCAGTAATTGTTGTCAATTTTATGATTGACAACGGTAAAAATAATAGACAAAACTCAATAATTCAGCAAAGGAGCAGTGATTATGAGCGAAAAAAAAATCTGGGTCGAAACGATTATTGATGCGTTTGATCTGGAAACGACAAAGGAAATCGCACGGAAAGCGGTGGAATTTGGCACCGATTGGATCAGCGTAGGTACCAATAACATGTATGCCTGCGGTTTTATGCATTCGATTCCCGCCGTCAAAGAGATTGCGGGAGATATTCCAGTAGTAGCGGATATTAAGATTCATGATGGCGGCAATGGATTTTCCGTACAGGCTCGAAAATGCGGTGCGGATTACAGCGTGGTCAGCACCCGGTTTAATTACGGCTGCGCCCGGCAGGCAATGATCGCTTATGCCAACACGGGAATTAAAATTATTGGAGATTTATGTACTGTTCCAGTAGCGGAAATTCCACACTATGTGGCGGAATTACAAAATATTGGGATTCATGCGGTTCGCGTTCACCAGACCTATGATGAGTTAAAATATCGTTATATGTTTTCCAGAAGCTGGGATGGCGTCAAAGAGGCAAAAGGGGTCGCTACCATTCCGGTAGGCTGTGTTGTGAGAACGAAAGAAGATATTATTCACGCTCTGGAAGATGGTGCGGATTATATCTGCTTAGCTGGAGATGTGGTAGATAAGGCACCGGAACAGGGATATGAAGCCTTAAAGGAATATATTGATTTTGTTCATAATTATCAGGGCTGCCAGAGTTCTAACAATCACGGCGGCTACAGCGGATATCAGGCGAAATGAGGAAAGGAGTTGTATTTTATGGAGATTTTTGGAAAAAGGCCTTGGATTCAGGCCGCGATTGATAAGTTTACTTTAGAGGAAGCAATTCCTTGTGCTCAAATGGCGGTAGACTGCGGTGTAGACTGGGTCGAGGTCGGTACTCCTCTGATTTATGGAGAGGGCTTGGAAAGCATCCGTGAATTGAAAAAAATTGCTGGGGATAAAGCTTCCATTATGGTTGATTTTAAAATTCGTACCAATGTTTATGACATTTTTTTGAAAGCGAAAGAAGCTGGCTGCGATGTAGCCACTATTTCTTGTGCAGGCGGAAATGATCCTGCAATTATTGAAGGCTTGAGGGCACGACAAGATTGTGGAATCAAAATCATAGCGGATTTGTGCGGCTCAGAGCTTCAGGATCTTCCCAAAAGAACAGAAGATCTGTGCGGTTTGGGGGTTGACGCAGTTATCTTACATTATGGAGATGACCAGTGGTTCTATAATTATGTCAGAGAAATGGCCGACGGTGTGAGAGAATGCAAAAAGGTAGCTGGTGATGTTCCCATCGGATGCTGCTGCGGTTACGCACCTCCTGGAAAGGGAACTGGACTAGACGCTTATGGAAACGTTATTGAGGCCATCAAGCAAGGAGTAGACTGGGTTGTTGTAGGCGGCGCTTTGACTGGGGAACATGATAAAAACGCATACGAAAGATTTGGATTCCTTTGTGAGTTCGTTCATAGCTGCAGAAAATAAAAATAGCTTAAACAGGATATCTTAGAAAAACATTCTCGGATTTAATAATCCGAGAATGTTTTTCTTTCATCTCAATATTTTTTATCTTTGTTTATTACCGAAAAACAATTTGCCTGCTATAAGGGAACGTGATACAATAAAAATGTAGGATTAAAAAATTGATGGAGATAGTTCAAAGAATAGCGATAACTATACAAAATGAATATTTTGTATAGTTTAGGGAGGGGAAAAATTGAACCCGAATCAACTTGCAGAATGTCCATTGGTTTTAAAAGAGTTTTTAGGCTATATGGAGACAATTAAAGGAAAATCTCCAAAAACTGTACAGGAATATTTTCTTGATTTAAGAACCTTCTTCCGTTATATGAAAATAAAGAAAAATTTGACTGCAGCTGATACAGAGTTTTCGGAAATTCCAATTGATGATATTACTATTGATTTTTTATCTATGGTATCATTAACTGACGTTTATGAATTTATGAATTTTGTAACGATAGAACGAGAAAATAAAAATGCTGCTAGAGCGAGAAAGTCAGCAAGCTTACGGGCTTTCTTCCAATATCTTACTAATAAAACACATCAGCTAAAGGAAAATCCTGTTCAGGAGCTGGAAACACCAAAGCAAAAAAAATCGTTGCCTAAATATTTAACTTTAGAACAAAGTATCGATTTGCTAAACGCTGTCGATGGGCCTTTTCGAGAACGTGATTACTGTATCTTGACTTTATTTTTGAATTGCGGGCTGCGGCTTGCGGAATTGGTCGGGTTAAATTTAAATGACATTCGTCCAGACCATACGATGAGGGTAACGGGCAAAGGCAATAAAGAGCGTATGATATATCTAAATTCTGCCTGTCAGAAAGCTATTGAAGAATATTTAAAAGTACGGCCAAATCCTATGTCTGTCTCTGATAAAAAAGCTTTATTTATCAGCCATTTGAACAAACGTTTGGGGAGGCAAGCCGTACAAAATATTGTACAAAAATATTTAAAAAAAATTGGATTAGACGGCCAAGGGTATTCCGCTCATAAATTGAGACATACGGCAGCTACATTAATGTATCAGCATGGGAATGTGGATATCCGTGTATTAAAAGATATTTTGGGGCATCAAAATTTAGGTACTACTGAAATTTATACACATCTTTCCAACCAGCAAATGGAAGACGCTGCAGACGCAAATCCATTGTCCAAAGTAGAAATGTCTTCCTCAAAACATAAAAAATCAGAATGAATTTTTCTTCACGCAAAACTTTGATTTAAAATTAGAAGGTATCACCAGAATTAGCACGATAAAAAACGCTTAGCTTAAAAAAGCTAAGCGTTTTTTTTTAGTAGTGCCATTATTTTTTGTCAGGGTCACCAAGAATTCGTTTATCCTCAAAAATTGGTTCAATGTCATCGTTGTATTTACGGATTAAACGGCCGTTCTCATATACATATTCTACTTTCTTCGGTTTCTCGTCCTCTTCCCTTTCCTCTTCTGTCTGGGTTTCAGACTCCATGGCGAGACGACCTTCAGAACTTTCACCAGAAGCTTCTTCAGGCTTTTCATTTTCAGCTTCCTGCTTAGCATAATAAGGAATTATCATCAATTTTTCAATCAGAGGATAGACCGTAAAGTTGACTAAGAAGGAAATAAACGCGAAAGCTAAGAAAATCCAAAGCAAAACCAATACAATAATTAAAGCATAGGAAATAGCCAGAAGTAAATAAGAGAGTACAAACATGGCCGCAAAAATTATAAGCAGCAGCAAATTTTTTAACGCTCCCGCAAATGCGAAAATCAAGGCGTTTTTATAGATTTGAATCAGCTTCAAATCAAAGGTGACAATCATTAAAGGAATATAAAATTGCATGAACAAGGTGATTAACGCCATAAAAACGCACAAACAGAAGGGAATATAATAAAACTGATTGGTAGAAAGGTTTGCGGAATAAAAACTAATAGAAATATAAAACAAACAGAACAGCGCATAGGTAATGATGCCATGGGCCAAAAACTTTCCCCAGTTTTCTTTTACGCTGTCTTTAAAATCGCTAAAAATAAATGCATGCTCTTCCCTCGCGTAATTCCTTGTAACATAGGTCAGACCTGCCACAAAGGGAAAGATCAATACCACTGGGATTAATGCTACAAAAAGATTATTAATCCCTACCATCAATAACAGGTTCATCAACAAATAAATGATTGCGATAACCGCCACCACCGGGATCATGAACAAAAGGTTCAACTTACATAAATTAAAGAATTTACGGAAGAACACCTCGAAAAAGACTACAATTCTAGGCTTTTTCGGTCCGTCCTTATCAACGCCGGGACCCGGACGGTCATAATGGGTTAATCTGCTGAAAATCGACAATAGTATCCACTCCCTAATCTTACTCGCTGATCAATGAAAATAGCAACAAAACCATTATAACATAAAAGCTACGCTTTTTTCGCCATTGGATGACAATGATTGTAAACATTTTGAAAACGATTATTTAACAGATTGGCATAAACCTGGGTAGATGCAATATCAGCATGTCCAAGCATTTCTTGGATATCCTTTAAGTCGGCACCGTTTTGAAGCAAATGCAAAGCAAATGAATGTCGTAAGGTATGAGGTGTGATATCCTTCGTAATGCGAGCCTGCGCCGCATACCCCTTGATTATTTTCCAAAAGCCTTGACGAGTAAGACGATGGCCGTTTAAGTTTACAAACAAGGCCTGTCCATCTTTACCAACTGGATCGATAATGATTCTCCTGACTCGTGAAATATAATCGGATAATGAAGCAACAGCTTCTGCGTAAATAGGAATTATTCGGTCGCTTTTGGGGCGCCGACAATGCAACATGCCGGTTTTCAAATTAATATCCTGTAAATTTAAATCAATCAGCTCTGAAACCCGAATCCCTGTCGCATATAAAAGCTCTATCATCGCTTTATCCCGGCAGCCTTTAGGATCCATCACATTAGGCTGATCCAAAAGCAATCGAATTTCCTCACCGGTTAGAATACTTGGAGGCTTTTTCTCCGTTTTCTCACGCTTGATTTCCTTTGCGGGATTCTCTGAAGCGATGTTGATTAAAATCAGATATTGATAGAAACAACGGATTGACGCAATATTTCTGGTAACAGTTGAAGCGCTTCGACCTAATTTTTCTAAGCTTTCTATGTAGCGCTGTAAATCATCTGCTGTGACCGATGCAGGATTATCGATGTTCTCCGCTGCTAAATATATGCTGAAGTGCTCGATATCGCGCACATAGGACTGCAGCGTATTGGAGGAAACACATTTTTGATTTTTTAAATAATCCTGAAAGCCTGTCAAAAATGCCGACATCAGTTTTTCCTCCTTTGAATTTTGAATCATGATTAATCTATAAAAGAATGCTCCGCACAAAAGCCTAAAACTGAAATAGTCCAGAAAAGCAAACAGTACAAATCATATCTAATACAGCCGCAAAGGTAATCATTGTACAAGCCTTGCCCATCAGAAAAAAATACTGCTTAAAATTTATATTCGCCGTTCTATCTGCGTCTTTTTTTTGCGCGCGAAACAGCCGGACAGAAAGCTTTAAGGACTTCTCGCTGCCATACGCAATACCAATAGAAGACAAAAACATCCCCGGCAGAATTACCAGTAGATGAAATAAAAAGCCATGCCACCCATAGGAATAATAAAGGTACCCAGTCAATATTCCCAAACCAAAGCCTCTAAAAAATGTGGTAAGCGGGATCAAAAGTCCTCCCCACAAGGAACAGCCGGAAAGAAAAATTACCAATAGAAAAATAAAAGAAGATGCCAGAGAGGCAGCAAAGGTATTTCCAGCAGGCTGCTGAATCCTGGATTTAAAGTTACTGGCAAACAAAAAGTCCAGCTGCGCTAAAAGATTCTCGTCGGCATTTTTCGCCGCAATTGTCCCTAAGATCATACCAAAGAGCAAAATTACAATAAATCCCAGAAAAAGACGATGGGCCCTTACCAGTTGGAAGAATGACTTTCCTGAAGCGGTTACCTTTTGAATGGAAACTACTGTTCCCGATGCGCTTTTTCTTGATGAACTTTTCCCGGAAGGAATGACTGGAAATTTGGAAGGACGGGAAACAGATTTCATTTTCTCCGCTGCTTTAGGGCTTACATTAAAGGTCGCAAGATTCTTTTTTCGAAACATAGCCGCATACACATCCTTTTTTGATGACATTCATCTATAGGATAAGTATGCGACCATACCTTATTTTATGAACCAATTACCGTCCAAGCTCTTCGGCTCGCTTGGTGCATTGATCCATTGCATCCCATAAGCCTTCGTAGAAGCCGTGTTCCTTTAGGGCCTCCATAGCTTTTAAGGTGGTACCTCCTGGAGAAGAAACCATTTTTATTAGCTCATCCGGAGTATTCCCGGAGGACCGTAGCATCTCAGCGCTGCCCTCTAAGGTTTTACAAATTAATTCTAAAGCGGTCTTGTTTTCAATATTTTGTGCGGCGGCCCAGTCAACTACCGCTTTGGCGAACAAATAAATATAGGCGGGCGAACTGCCGTTCACCGCAATCACGGTATTCATTTTATCCTCTGTTAAAACCGCTACATCTCCCGAAGCGGCGAAGATATCCAACACCATATGGAAAACCTGATCCGTAACATTTGAGGCCTTACACAAGGCGGTAGCGCCTTTTCCTAACAACAGCGGCGTGTTAGGCATCGCTCTCACCACTGGACAAGGTATTCCCAGAGTATTCATAATATATTCGGTGGAAATGCCCGCTGCAATGGTGACGAAAATCTTCTCCGGTGCAACCGCCTGACGAATTCCGGTTAAAACCTCTTCGTAATTTTGAGGCTTTACCGCCAAAAAAACAACATCGCACTGCTTTACGATCTCAACCGCAGAAGCCATTGCTTGAACACCGAGCTCTCCTATTTTTTCGAGCTGGAGCGGATTCAAATCGTAAGCAAAAATTGACTCCGGCTGATAACCGCCCTTTCCGATCATTCCGCGGATAATCGCAGTAGCCATATTGCCTGCGCCGATAAAACCAATTTTTAGAGTTTTCACGATTATAAGCACCTTCTTTTAACACGTGATATTATCATAATACACTTTTAAATTGAAATCAAGAAAAAACATTAGGAATAATAAGAATTTATCCATTTTTATAAATTTATGTAAAAATAGTTATGTAAACTGACAAATAAATTATGTAAACTTAATTTTGTTGACCGAAAGTGTATAAAAACACATCCGCCCTAATTACTGTATTAGAAAACAGATGTGTCTATTGGATCAATTAAAATGATTTTAAAATTTATGATTCTTCTGCGGCCAAGGCGGCTTTTATCATAATAGCACATTCCAGACGCTTTTTCTCGAGATCACAAGAGATTTTATGAGACTTAAGAATATCTCCTTCATACTGCCAGGAATTTGCGTTACACCCCCCGCTGCAATAAAACTTAGCCCAGCAGCTTTTACAGTCATGCTTGCTGTATACATTGGACTTTGCAAACCGAAGCTTCATATCCATATTAAAGCTTCCGTCATTTAAATCACCCATTTTCCATTCCGGATTGCCCACAAACTGATGGCAAGGGTAAATTTCACCATCCGGCGTTACCGCTACATACTCATTGCCGCAGCCACAGCCTCGGAGCCGTTTGATCGCGCAAGGTCCTTGATTTAAATCAATCATAAAATGGAAAAAATTAAATCCCTTTCCCTCTTTTTTTCGCTGAATTAATTCATTCGCCAGAGTTTCATATTCCTGAAATACTCTCGGCAAATCCTCCTCCTTGATGGAATAATCCAGCATGGGGTCGGAAACCACCGGTTCCACAGATACTTGATCAAAGCCCAAATCCGCCATATGAAGAACATCCTGCGTGAAATCCAGATTATATTTGGTAAAGGTTCCCCTAGCGTAATAATCTTTGTCCCCTCTGCCGGCCACCAGCTTTTGATACTGAGGGACAATTTGGTCATAGCACCCTTTGCCATTGATCTTTATTCTAAGCCGGTCATTGACCTCTTTGCGGCCGTCTAAGGAAAGCACGCAGTTTGACATTTCACGGTTAATAAACTCAATTTTATCGTCCGTGAGCAAAAGGCCATTGGTCGTAATGGTAAAACGGAAGTTTTTGTTGTATTCCTTCTCCTTGCTTCTCGCATAGGACACCACTTGTTTGACCACATCGAAATTCATCAGGGGCTCCCCACCGAAGAAATCCATTTCCAGATTGTGTCTAGTCCCGGATTTTTCCAGCAGAAAATCGACGGCTTTTTTACCGATTTCAAAAGGCATCAGCATCCGTTCCCCACCGAAATCTCCTTTCGCCGCAAAGCAATACTCACAGCGTAGATTACAGTCATGAGCTACATTCAAACACATGGCCTTTACAGGGGCAGCCGTCATCATATCGGCAAACCGCTCATAGGTATCCTCTGAAAATAATAACCCGGCTTTCTTGAGCTCCAAAAGCTCCTGGTAAGCCCCTGTCAGTTCCTCGTTACTATAGCGGCCGGATAAAGAGGCTAGCATCTCCTCTGTCAATTCCGGAGGGAAAAAATCCTCATTTACATGATCGAGCAAATCAAAAGAGCAATCATCCACAACATGAACCGCACCGCTGTTGACATCTAGGCAAATTGGAAAACCGTTTAGCTTATATTTATGTATCATTGCCATACTCTCCAATAAAATAAAATTTGACAAAAGTTAAGGGACAGTTTCCTGTCCCTTAAAAATCTTCAACTTTGAAAAATTACTTCTCACACTTCTGATTGGCAACGGTGCAAGAGGTTTTGCACGCAGACTGACAGGAAGCCTGACATTCGCCGCAACCACCTTTGACTGCGCTTTCTTTCAGGTTCGCATTGTTTAAAGTTTTAATATGTTTCATGGTAACGCCATCCTTCTTGAAAAGTTCTTTTATTCATTATACCAAGATTTTAGAATAAAAACAACATCCAAAAACAAAAAATAACAATTATCTTCTTTTTGACTTTTTATTTACGCCGATCACTCCGCCAATTGCACCGGCAATCACCATTAAAAGGCCGCGCAGCAAGGATTGCTGGGTTAAAGGCTCCTGAATCGCCGCTACACTAACCAGTAGCATCAGTAAAAAGAGAAGCAGGGCGGCTAAAAAGCCAAACAACAGCCCGTTTTTCCTAGATATCCGAACACAAAGATACCCACTGAGCAAAGCGCCTAATCCGCAAATCACCAATACGATTTGCTGAATCATCTGATAGGGAATCGATTTTGCGCCCATAAAAACGAGAGCGCAGGCAATCAATCCTATCATACAGAAAACAGCGCCGAAACATGCTCCCAATACAATCGCTTTCAAAGCATCCATCATAGGATTTTCCGCACGAGAAGACTTGTCATATTTCAAATGCTTCTACCCCCTAAATAATAATCATCCTGTTAGACTATTATTATTCAGGAAGAGAAACGGATATGCTATCATTATTCCACATCGTCATGAATGGTATCGCAGCTCGCGACAGCCCATCTTTTAACACGTACCTTGCTGCGGTCTACGCCGGTCTCGATTACTAAAGAATCTGTTTCCTCTTTGATGCTGATCACTTTTCCCATAATACCGCCGATGGTAGTAATGTCATCGCCGACCTGAAGATTTTTTCTCATCTTTTCTTCCTTTTTTCTCTTCTTGGACTGGGGACGCATCATGAAGAACCACAGCGCGCCGATGACGAGAGCGTAAACCAGAACCATCAAAATGATGCTCCAGGCACCACCGCCGTTATTAGCTGCCGCCTCCTCTAAAGCAAAGCTTTTCACAATAGGACTTACATTTAACATTATAAAAAAGCACCTCCACGATTAATAGTTTGATTATAACAATAAAACGCCCACGGCGCAAGCATATTTTCAGATTCTTAATGCTAAACTTTCCCGATGCTGCCGGTAAAAGGCTTCAAACTGTCCCTGATCCAAAGCAAATCGGATTTTTTCCAGCAAGGTATTATAAAAATAAATGTTGTGCATCACAGCCAGGCGCATTCCAAGCATCTCATTAGCCTTGAACAGATGATGAAGATACGCCCTGGAATAATTTTGGCAGACGGGACAATCGCACGCTTCGTCAATCGGCTGGTCATCTAAAATATATTTCGCGTTATTCAGGTTCCGGATTCCTGCCCAGGTGAATAGATGTCCGTGACGAGCGTTGCGGCTCGGCATTACGCAGTCAAACAGATCTATTCCCCGATAAACAGCCTCCAAAATATTAACCGGCGTTCCTACTCCCATCAAATACCTAGGCTTTTCCTCAGGCATATATGGCTCTACCGCTTCGATAATCCGATACATCTCTTGAGCGGGCTCCCCCACCGCCAAGCCGCCGATGGCGTATCCGTCTAAATCCAATTCCTCAATCTGCTTCATATGCTCGACTCGAAGATCCTCATAGGTGCTGCCTTGGTTGATTCCAAACAATAGCTGATGAGGGTTCAGCGTTCCATCTCTGCTGTTCAGAAGAGACATCTCGCGTTTACACCGGCGAAGCCAGCGGGTGGTCCTAGCAACAGATTTTTTTACATAATTGTACTCGGCAGGATTCTCGATACATTCGTCAAATGCCATGGCAATCGTAGAGGCCAAATTGGATTGGATATGCATACTTTCCTCAGGCCCCATAAATATTTTTCTTCCATCGATGTGGGAAGCGAAGGTGACGCCCTCTTCCTTAATATTCCGCAAAGAAGCCAAGGAAAACACCTGAAAGCCGCCGCTGTCTGTTAGAACAGGGCCCTCCCATCGGGTAAACTTCCGGATTCCTCCAAGCTCCTTGACCACCTTATCTCCTGGACGCAGATGAAGATGATAGGTATTACAAAGCTGAACCTGACACTTCAACTCCTTTAAATCCAAAGCAGAGACAGCTCCGCGGATCGCCCCACAGGTAGCCACATTCATAAACGCCGGTGTTTGTACTGTACCATGCACGGTGGAAAAGGCGCCCCGCCTAGCGCGGCCCTCTTTCCGTTTTAATTCATACATAAACGCACCTCAAAAATAATCAATCGCATAACGGTTTTATTATAAACGTTTCTGTAAGTTCCGTCAATAAAAAGACGGTTTACCGGTATTCAAAAACGTCAAAAAGGCCGCCTGGCCAGGCAGCCTTTTTGACAGTGACAAGAAAATGAAAATTTGTATGCGAAATAACTTGTAAGCAAATTTAATTAAGTGTTTTAGGCGTTTGCCAAAGCGGCACCCATAGCCTTGCAGGCTTCGACAGCCTCATCATCGGGAGCTTCGTTTGCAATCACAAAATCACAAATCAAATTAGCTCCAGCCTCGTGACAGACGGATTCCCAATTTCTCATCCATTCACCGTCGCCCCAGCCGTAGGACCCGAACAAAGCGATTTTTTTATCCCTAAGCTCACCTTCAACGGAAGAAAACATGGGCTGAAATTCAGATTCTTCCAATTCCTCAGCGCCCATAGAAGGACATCCGAAAGCAACGGCATCGGCATGATTAAAGTCCTCCAGTGAAAAACCAGACGCAGTATAGAGAACAGCGTCAGCACCGGCATTCTTGGCCCCTTCCAAAACGGCGTTAGCCATCGCCTCCGTGTTTCCCGTTCCACTCCAATATACAACAGCAATTTTACTCATGAAAATCATCCTTTCAGTTTTATTCTCAATTAAGCCGCTACTGTCAATTTCAAAATTGAAACGCCCCGCAAAAAGCAATCGCAGTAAACCGAAGTGCATTTTTTATATTTTTGAAAAAGCTTTTTACAAGCCGTCTCATCAGAATAAACCTTCCAGCAACCGCAATATTTGCAGTTTTTTCCTTTGTTTTCAATAAACCCAATAACATCTTCAAAGGGATAGCTTAAAAACAAACCGATTTCGTGAGGGAAAGCGCCCTTTTCTTTAGTTCGTCTAGATAATAAAGCGATCGATTGTTCAGGATCCCGGGGGTCATATCCGACGGACTCTAAAAATTCAGAAATATTGGGGCTTGCCCAATCCTGTTTTAGCTTATCCGCCCGATAGACATAAACAAGCGATTTTCCTCGGCCAGAGCTTAATATTGTCATTCTTACCCCTTTTTCCCAGCACCGTTCATTCCAATGCTTTATTCTCTCTAAAAGATAATCCAACGATAAATAGGAATAATTGAACAAGCTGCCAGACTTCAATCCAGCCAAAGTTGGCGCACAATACCGCACCAAAGCTTCTTCCAGCATAAACGCTCTCCTTTAACGCTTTATATTAGTTCGAACTAACCCGTTTTCCCAATAAAAACTATATGATATATAAATTAAATCGTTTTCGAGGTTAGGTAAAACTAACTACGTGACTAAGTATAGCAGGAGCTCTCCCTCTTGTCAACACTTTCGCAGTATCTTACCGTCGGCTAAAATTTTCTAGTTCATCGATCTCTTGGAGATATCGGCTTTTGATACATTGAGAGGTTTTGCCGCTGATATCATTCAAATACTGTTTTTTATCTATCCCCAGTGTTTTTATAAAAGAGGAATACCGCGCAAACGATTGCAAAGCTTTTTCATCTGATTGCGGTCTGATTCCGCAACCTAAAATAACTTGTTTTGTTAGATTTTGTTGGTGGAAAACCACTTAGGAATGGCTATAATGTAGATTAGGAGGTATGAAATATATGAAAAATAGGAATTTTTGTATTTCTAGGAATCTAACTGTCCTACGGCAGATACACAAATACTCCCAAGAGGAGGTCGCTGAGAAAATTGGGGTTTCCCGGCAAGCGGTGGCAAAATGGGAATCCGGTGAAACTGCTCCTGATCTTATTAACTGCGACGCTTTGGCGGAATTATATAATGTTTCCGTAGACGATTTAATCCACTTTGACCAGTCTAAAGAAAAGATTGAGATCCCGCCGAAAGGAAAACATATTTTTGGAACGGTAAAGGTTGGAGAGCGCGGACAAATTGTCCTTCCCAAAAAGGCAAGGGATATTTTTCATATTAAGCCCGGTGATCTTCTGGTTGTTCTTGGTGATGAAGATCCGGAACGAGCTGGAATCGCCTTAGTCCATGGAGATTCCTTTCTGAAATCTATGGAGTTTCTGCAAAAAGCTGTTCGCCCGGCCGAGGCCGACAAGGAGGATAACAATCTATGAAATTGCTTTCTGTCAATCATCTGTCGAAACGCTATCCGGGATTTGCGCTGCAGCAGGTTTCTTTCTCAGTATATCCCGGGCGGATTATGGGGCTGATTGGAAAAAACGGCGCTGGAAAAAGTACAACCCTGAAATCGATTCTCAATATGGTGCATCCTGATTCCGGTGATGTCAAAATGTTTGGTATGGATTTCTATCAGCATGAAAAGGAATGTAAACAGCAAATCGGAGTGGTATTCGGCGGGGTCGATTTTTACCCTTTGAAAAAGCTTTCCTCTATTACAGCGGTTACTCGTCGGTTTTATAGCGCCTGGGATCAGGAAAAATACGAGCACTATCTTAAGCTTTTCGATTTGGACGATGAAAAAAAATTTAAAGAGCTTTCCAATGGCATGAAAGTTAAATATTTATTGTCTTTGGCTCTTTCCCATCATGCGAAACTGCTGATTCTCGACGAACCTACCAGCGGATTGGACCCGGTTTCGAGAGATGAGCTTCTGCATATTTTCAAAAGAATCACAGCGGATAAAGCCCGAGCGATTTTGTTTTCTACGCACATCACCTCAGATTTAGACCGATGCGCCGACGATATTACTTACATTCAAAATGGTAATGTATTAAAAAGCGCGGATAAAGATGCCTTTCTCCGCTCCTTCGACCATTTAAGGACATCAGAGGATAAACAGCCTCTAACCTTGGAAGAAATTATGCTGAGGACAGAGAGGAGTGATTTTGATGAAACTGCTTTATAAAGAATTTGCTTTGGCCGCCCACCCTTCCCTGTTTATTTTTACTTTTCTCGGATGCCTGGTGATCGTTCCGGCTTATCCATATTCAGTGATTTTTATGTTTGGCTGTCTTGCGCCATTTATTACGTTTATGTTCGCAAGAGAGAATAACGACGCTTGGTTTACCGCTATATTGCCGGTAAAAAAACGGGAAACCGTCAAAGCGAAATGTATGTTGATTATTGCCGTCCAATTAGGTCAGCTAATTATCTCAGTTCCTTTCGCTGTTCTAAGGAATATTTTGTCCATACCGAATAATCCGGTTGGCATGGATGCCACTGTCGGCTGGTATGGGTTTGGATTCATAATATTCTCGGTATTCGATCTGGTATTCTTCCCTACGTATTATAAGTCAGGATACAAGGCGGGAAAAGCATTTTTACTGGCGATGATACCAGTGGCTTTATTAATGGCTTGTACCGAGGGAATTATCTATGTTCCTCACCTTTCCTGGCTGGACAGCAGCGATCCAGAAAGCTTGCTCCGACAGCTCCCGGTCTTGGGAGCGGGTATTCTTATATATGTCGTCAGCGTTTTTTCAGCGTATCATATTGCGGTCAAACGGTATGAAAATGTAAATCTATAGGAAAATTAGAACCCCCCGGCTCTCAAAGCTGGGGGATTCGTTTTATTTGTTATGCTTCCTTTAATTTTCTTCTTTTGCTCCGCTCACGATAGAGTAATACGCTTTGGAGGTAATCCGGTAAACCAGGATATAGAACAAAGCAAAAACCAGATAGCATAAGACAGTCACTAAAATCAATAGCTTGGTATTGGTGAGGCCAAACAATACTAAGAGCTTTGAGATCATGGGAAACGCAAAAGTTAAATGCAGTCCAGCGGCAATCAGCGGCAAAAAGAACACCGTTAAGACCTGCGAGTTGATGCTCTTTCTGATTTCTTTTTTAGTCATCCCCACCTTCTGCATAATACCAAATCTTGATTGGTCCTCATAACCCTCTGATATTTGCTTATAGTACATAATCAGAACTGCGGCGAATAGGAAAACGATACCTAAAAGCAGCCCAAGGAAAAACAAGCCGCCATTATTAATGTAGAATTCCGTGCGGTTCGCGGCAATGCTTTCCGTCATAATGGCGAAATAGCTTTCCGTATCATTAGGTGGAAGCTCTGATATTTTTTCTTGGATCTCTGCATCAACCTTTATTTGGGTTTCATCGTCACAATCCATATCAAAGCCATAATGCCAGAACAAGGAAAACCTGGAGTTTCCATAGCTGTCTGTAAGCTGAAGCAAAGGAGTTAAATACTCCTCATAGTCAGGAACGAACAGATAAAGCGAAGGATTCGTCACCCCCGGCGACATATTAAAATCCGAAAAATTAGTTGTGGCCTTCTTTATTTTGATAGGGCCTGTATTTTCCATCATAATGGTATCCCGCGAGAAATCCTGTGCTGTTGAGTACGCGATGGCTTCTCCTGGCTTAAGCACCTCATTGCTTTGGGTGAGACGGTTGTAATCCTCAATAGGAACTACGTTCAGATACCACATTTCGGATACATCGTTTCCCGAATTATAAAATTCCTCCTCACCGATCCTTAAGGTATCCTGTTCCCAGTAGCCAACAGAAGAGGCACAGCGGTAATTCAGTACATTTTTCATTCCCTGATGATGGTCCTGAACTGCTTGCTCCGACAGCTTTATAATCGCTTCCGGTTTATCGGATTTTCTTAAGGTATCCAAATCGCTTACCAGAGCTTCTACAGTAAAATTACGGGGATAACGGGTTCTTAAGCTGTCTTCCGTACCCAGGTAAAGACAAACCGTTGTAGACAGCATTACCAGCACCATTGTATATAAAATGCAAATCGAAGCCAGACCCGCTCCGTTTCTTTTCATGCGGTATACCATGGAAGAAACCGAAACAAAATGATTGGTTTTATAGTAATATTTTTTATTCTTTTGTAAAACCCTGCAAATTGCCACAGACCCCGAAACGAAAATAAGATAGGTTGAAACGATCACCATAATAACTGCGGCAAAAAACCATACCAGAGCTTCCACCGGATCCTCAATGGTTACGGCGATAAAATAGGCGGCGCCTAAGATGACGATGCCGGCCAGAGCCAAAAACCAATTGGCCTTAGGCGGCCTTTCTCCTGCGTTTTCACTGTGAATCAGTTCAATTGGATTGGTTAAGTGAATCTGCCGCAACGCATTCAAGAGAAGAAGGAGAAAAATAACAGCGAACAAAAGCAGTGTCCGCAGGATCGCATCAGGGCCTAAAGAAAGCGAAAACGTAATGTCGCCGTTTACCAGATTGACCATTCCCAGTTCCGCAAGCTTGGAAAGAAGAATGCCAAAAAACAAGCCGGCAATCAGCGCAATCCCGGCGACGATAAGGCTTTCCCATAAAAGGATACGAGCCAGATTCCCCTTCCCCATTCCTAAAATATTATACAAACCAAATTCCTTTTTTCGCCTGCGAATCAAAAAAGAGTTGGTATAAAAGAGAAAAATCAGGGCAAAGGCGCCGATTACCCAGCTTCCGAAGGACAGCATCGACTGCAAGGTCATACCGCCCCTCATTTCCTCGAGCACCGGACATTCGCTGAGAAAGGAAACCACATAAAACATCATGACCATACCCACGCAGGTGAGAAGATACGGCGTATACAGCCTCCTGTTTTTGCGGATTCCCGACCAGGCAAGCTTAAGATAAAAACCGCGCTTCATCGTCTATCACCGCCAGTCGCAAGCATGGTAAGGGTATCGGAGATCTTTTGATACAATTGCTGATTAGTATTGTTTCCCCGATAAAGCTGGTGAAATACCTCTCCATCCTTGATAAACAGCACTCTTCCCGCGTGGCTGGCCGCCTTCACAGAGTGAGTGACCATAAGGATTGTCTGTCCGTTGCGATTGATCTCACTGAACAGACTTAACAGCTCGTCGGTAGACTTAGAATCCAACGCGCCAGTCGGCTCATCCGCCAAAATCAAACGTGGTTCGGTGATCAGTGCTCTGGCGACCGCGGCACGCTGCTTTTGTCCCCCTGAGACCTCATAAGGATATTTTCTTAAAATTCCCGTAATTCCAAGCTGTCCTGCGATGGGAACAAGGCGGCGCTCCATTTGTGATGGATTTTTCCCCGCCAGTACCAGCGGCAGATAAATATTATCCTCAATGGAAAAGGTATCGAGTAGATTGAAATCCTGGAATACAAAGCCCAAATTGTCACGGCGAAAGGCGGAAACCGCCGATTCCTTAATCTTGGAAAGGTTTTGTCCGTCTAAACTAACTACACCGCTGGTAGGCTTATCCAAGGCGGCTAAAATGTTTAAAAGAGTGGTTTTGCCCGACCCGGATTCTCCCATAATAGCTACGTATTCTCCCTCTTCTACACTGAAGGACACGTTTTTTAAAGCCTCTACCTTATTCCCACCGAATCGGGTGGTATAAATCTTTTTCAAGCTGTTTACTTCTAGAATACTCATTACTTTCCTCCTGTATCAGTGATCGTGTCCCTATTATAGCAGAAAGGGGAAATGCGCCTCCATAGAATCAGCTTACATTTCCCCTTGTACTTCTTACATTTTCGCAAGTAATTATTCAAACTCTACTTTTTTTCGCTCCAGTTGAATGCGGATTACTGTACCGCTTTCCAACGAAGAATTTGCGGTAATCGTATGGCCTAAATTGCGGCAGATTCTTCGGCAAAGATAAAGTCCAATACCACTGGCTTTTTTATCGCTTCTTCCGTTATATCCTGTGTAGCCCTTTTCAAAAATTCGAGGCAGATCCTCTGGGGCAATTCCGATGCCAGTATCACGTATGCATAAAGTTTTAGGGCTTTCCAAATCAATGGCAACGCTGCCAGAGGGCGTATATTTCAATGCATTGGAAAGCACCTGCTCTAAAACGAACAAAAGCCATTTTTCATCTGTCAGCACAGTAGTATTCAAAGGATGATAACGCAGCTGAATTTTTTTATTGATAAATTGAGAAGCGTATTTTTTCACCGCTTGCTTGACGATTCTATCCAAGTCATACTCTTGAATTACATAATCTGTGCTTGCTGAGTCCAGACGAAGAAACATCAGTACCATTTCCACATACTGCTCAATGCGAAATAAATCGTCGGATAGCCTTCTGGAAAAAGAAGAATCCTCATTTTGCAGATGCAGGCGCATAGAAGCGATAGGCGTTTTGATCTGGTGAGCCCAAATCGTGTAATACTCTACCATATCCGCGTAACGAATGCTCATTTGATTTTCCAACTGTCTTTGCTCTTCACGAAGCTGCTGAATCAATTGCTGGTAGTCTATGTCATCTTGTGTAACTGCTTCTGGAAAATCTTCCATTACGGCAGCCGTCATCTCTTGAAGCTTCTGAAGCTTTTTGTGCTTCCGTAAGGCCTTCTGAAAGTCAAAAAGCAAGTATCCAGCGCCTAATGTTGCGCAGATTCCAGCTGGATAGAGCACAGCTTCCACCGGCAGATGGTAAAGCGCAAAAACACAGATAAAAATAATGGAGAATAAGATAAAAACGCCGGTTCCGGCCCTTCGCTGCTTAAAATAAAAGAAGAAAAAACGCATAAAAATCCTTTCCCGGTTTATCAGCTGATCAAGTATCCTATACCGAATTTTGTGGTGACAAACTGTGTCAAGCCCGCGGATTCCAATTTTTTCCGAAGCCTCGTTATATTTACTGTTAAGGTGTTGTCATCAACAAAGCTGTCGGTTTCCCACAATTGCTCCATCAGCTTCTCTCTGCTGACTACCTTCCCCTTGTTTTTCATTAGGGTGAATAAGATGCGGTATTCATTTTTTGTCAAGGAGATCACCTGATCCTGGTAGACCAAGGTGTTTTCTCCAGTGTTCAGCATAGCCCCATGATGCTCCAGGATTGGAAGTGTTTCTCCAAAATCATAGGCTCTCCGTAATAACGCTTGTATTTTTGCGATCAGAACGCTTTGATCAAATGGCTTGGAAATAAAATCGTCCGCCCCCATGTTCATGGCCATTACAATGTTCATATTGTCAGATGCGGAAGAAATAAAAATAATCGGCACTTTAGAAGCTTTGCGGATTTCCTGGCACCAATGATAGCCGTTAAAAAACGGAAGAGAAATGTCCATTAGAATCAGATGAGGCTCATAATCCGCAAAGTCATTCAATACATTTCTGAAATTTTGTACGCACTTAGCTTCGAGCTCCCATAGCTTTGCTTGTTCTTTGATCGCCTCGGCGATTCCCATGTCATCCTCAACAATTAAAATACGATACATACTTTTGCCTTTCTGTTCGGATTTGATGTTTTAAGCATGTGATATTTCCTTTTATTCTAGTTTCCATTTTTACTATTATACGACATTGCATAATGGGCGGCAAGTCTTAGTTGGCTGAAATATCTCTGGCTGTTCTGATGCGAAATCAAAACGACTTCGCGCTGCGTTTCTTCACCAGTAAATTAAAAAAAGAAAAGCGGCAGCTGCATTCTATTGGATACGGCTGCCGCTTCTTGATAATTTGTCGGGTTTTATAGTATCAGCATGCTATCACCAAAAGAAAAAAAACGATACCTTTCCTGTACCGCGGTTTTGTAGGCCTGCATAGTATGGTCATAGCCCGCAAATGCTGAAACCAACATAATTAAGGTGCTTTCAGGCAGGTGGAAATTGGTAATCAATCCGTCCAGCACCTTAAATTCATAACCAGGATATATGAAAATATTTGTCCATCCTTCACTCGCTTTGATCTGGCCTTCAAAAGTTGCTACAGATTCCACGGTACGACAGCTGGTAGTTCCGACTCCGATCACTCTGCCGCCGTTTTTCTTTGTTTCCAAAATTAAATCAGCAACTTCCTGACTGATTTCGTAATGTTCCGAATGCATTTTATGTTCTGTAACATCATCTACTTTCACAGGTCGAAAGGTACCAAGTCCTACATGCAGCGTTACAAACCCTAAGCGGATTCCTTTATTTTTCAGCTTTTCCAATAATTCCGGCGTGAAATGCAGACCAGCCGTGGGTGCGGCGGCACTTCCTAATTCCTTAGAATAGACGGTTTGATAACGCTCTTTATTCTCCAAACGCTTTGTAATATATGGCGGAAGGGGCATCTGTCCGATTCGATCTAATATATTATAAAAATTTCCCTCTTTAGGATCGAACTCAAACCGAATAACTCGATTTCCTCCTTCAACCACTTCTAGGACCTCTGCCTTCAGCAAGCCATTGCCAAAGATAAATCTAGCGCCGGGTTTCGCTTTTTTTCCAGGTCCCGCCAGAACCTCCCACACGTTTTCTTCTTTGTGCGTCAGAAGCAAAAATTCAACCTGAGAGCCTGTCCCCTCTTTGATTCCATAAATGCGCGCCGGAAGGACTCGCGAATCATTCAAAATCAGACAATCTCCGGGATTTAAGAACTCTATGATATCATAAAAATGCCGGTGCCCTATGCTGCCTGTTTTTTTATCCAAAACCATCAATCTGGAATGGTCTCTTGGCTCAATTGGCGTTTGAGCAATCAGTTCTTCTGGTAAATCATAATAAAAATCACTAGTTTTCATAATGGCCTCCAAGGTTTTTTTCTAAATCCATCCAAGGTTACGATTCTTTTAGTATAATCTCTTTTAAAAAAATTGACAACATATCGGAACAATGGTATGATTAGTATCAAAGAAAAATACGAAACCTAAGATAGAGGTGCGTCTTTAGATGATTAGCTGGTTCGAGGTTGCCGAAACCGCAGACATCCAGTAAAAGGCTTTGGTCGCCGAAGGAAAAGAGTTGGCAGCCCTTTTCCTGGGTGCATTAGCGAACAGCGGTGCAACTGTCATCATGAATTTATGATGGAGAGCTATCTGTGCATTACCGCAAAATAATATTTCTATAAATGCGCGGGGAGCTTCTTTATTATATTGGATTGATGACCGGTTTACAACCGGTTTTTCTTTTTATTTGGTGTTTTTCTATCGTTTCGATTCATAAAATTATTCAGGAGGCTTTCATTTATGAAACAATATCGCGTAGGAATTATTGGCGCCACAGGCATGGTCGGACAGAGATTTGCTTCTTTGTTGGAAAACCATCCTTGGTTTACAGTAACCGCATTAGCGGCCAGCTCCCGTTCTGCCGGAAAAACATATCAGGAAGCGGTGGGCAGCCGTTGGGCAATGGCTACACCGATTCCCGCCGCTATGAAAGATATGATAATCCTCGACGCCCAAAAGGATGTGGATAAGGTTACCGCCCTGGTAGATTTTGTTTTCTGCGCGGTCGACATGAAAAAGGATGAAATCAGGGCGTTGGAAGAAATGTACGCAAAAGCGGAATGTCCTGTCATGTCCAACAATTCCGCCCACCGCAGCACTTCCGACGTTCCTATGATTATCCCGGAAATCAACGCTGACCACGCTAAGATTATACCCGCCCAAAGAAAACGGCTTGGAACGAAAAAAGGCTTTATTTCTGTAAAATCCAACTGTTCTCTTCAGAGCTATGTGCCTGCGGTCAATGCCATGATGGATTTAGGCGTAACTAAAGTATTGGCATGCACCTATCAAGCGATCTCCGGCGCTGGCAAAACGTTTCAAACATGGCCCGAGATGGTGGATAACGTCATTCCCTATATTGGCGGCGAAGAGGAGAAATCTGAGCAGGAGCCGCTGAAAATCTGGGGCCATATAGAAGATGATAAAATCGTTAACGCCGTTTCTCCTTCGATTACCTCGCAATGCATCCGCGTGCCAGTTACTGACGGCCACACCGCAGCAGTATTCGTTTCCTTTGAGAAGAAGGCTGAAATGGAAGAAATCATCGAAAAATGGGAAAGCTATCGCGGCAGGCCTCAGGAATTGAATCTTCCCAGCGCACCCAAGCAATTTATCCACTATTTCCGCGAAAACGACCGTCCTCAAATCAAAAGCGAGAGAAATCTGGAAGGCGGTATGGCGGTTTCTGTGGGCAGACTTCGTCCGGACACTCAATATGATGTTAAATTTGTTTCTATGTCCCATAACACGCTCCGAGGCGCAGCTGGCGGTGCTGTATTAATGGCGGAACTTTTATGTGCGGAAGGCTATCTAGATTAAATGGAAAGCTGCTGAGAAAAAGGAGATTTACTTATGAAAAAGACAGTTTTTACTGGGTCCGGCGTTGCGATCGTGACCCCTATGCATCAGGACGGCACTGTTAATTTCGAAGAACTAGGACGGGTTCTGGAATTTCAAATTGAAAACGGTACCGACGCTATCATTATCTGTGGTACTACTGGAGAATCCGCTACCTTAAATCATGAAGAGCACTGTCAAGTAATCCGTTACGCGATTGAAAAGGTAAATCACAGGATTCCCGTCATCGCTGGTTCGGGGAGCAATGATACCGCCTATGCCATTGAGCTTTCCCAAGAGGCGGAAAAAATGGGAGCCGACGCCTTGCTGGTTGTGACTCCTTACTACAACAAAACCTCCCAGGCTGGCTTAATTAAGCATTATCACATGATCGCCGACAGCGTAAACATTCCTATCATTGTTTACAATGTTCCTTCCCGTACCGGTTGTGCGATTCAGCCCCAAACTTATGTGGAGCTTGCCAAGCATCCGAATATCTGCGGAATAAAGGAAGCGAACGGAAATATAAGCGCTATTGCGCAGACGATAGCTTTATGCGGCGATATGATTGATATTTATTCCGGGAACGACGATCAGGTAGTTCCGATCATGTCTTTAGGAGGGAAAGGGGTAATTTCTGTATTTGCCAATGTATGCCCTAAGGAATCCCATGATTTAACCGAGGCGATGCTCCAGGGGAATATGAAAAAGGGTGCCGAGCTTCAGTTAAAATATTTAGAGCTGATGAACGATCTATTTATGGATGTGAATCCGATTCCGGTGAAGGAAGCAATGAATATGATGGGCTTCCAATGCGGTCCTTGTCGTATGCCCTTGGTTGAAATGAGCGATGCCGCCAAGGCAAAATTAAAAGACTGCTTGAGGCGTTATGGATTGATTCAGTAAAATTTATTACGGGGGACGTAAAAAATGACCAGAATTATCATGAGCGGCTGTACTGGAAAAATGGGACGTGTCATTACTGCCGCTGTAAAAGAAAAAGCGGATTGTAAAATTGTGGCAGGAATCGATTTGAGGGTACCGGAGCAAAGCGAATATCCGGTGTTTTCCTCGCCGGAGGAGATGCAAATCGAAGCGGATGTGGTCATTGATTTTTCTAACCCTACCGCTCTCCCCTCTTTGCTCCGATATGCCGAAAAAAGCGGGATGCCCATGGTATTGTGCACTACCGGTTATTCAGAACTCCAGGTAGCTGAAATTAAGGAAATGTCCCAAAAGGTTCCAATTTTCTATTCTGGAAATATGTCTTTGGGAATTAATTTGCTGATTGAACTTTCTAAAAAGGCTGCTCAAGTCTTTGGGAATGCATTTGACGTGGAGATTGTAGAAAAGCACCATAATCAAAAAATCGATGCTCCCAGCGGTACTGCTTTAATGATCGCCGATAGCATTTCGTCCGTTATGGAGGAATCTCCTAAATATGTTTATGACCGTCATTCCTTCCGGCATGCAAGAACAAAAAATGAAATTGGAATTCATTCTGTACGAGGCGGATCGATCGTAGGCGAGCACGAAGTGATTTTTGCGGGCCACGACGAGATTCTTACAATTTCTCACTCCGCCCAATCTAAGGAAATTTTCGCCATGGGTGCATTGAACGCCGCTGTATTTCTGGCAAAGCAAAAGCCGGGATTATATGCAATGTCCGATATGCTTCGTGATTAAAAGGAGGCCGATCTTATGAGCCAACGCGCAACTGTAACCGCTACTGATGGAATCACCTTAATCACCATGCCTAATGTACCTGCTGATATCGATTTTGTCGCGAAAATTTTTGAAAATATTGCTTCATTGGGAATTAATGTAGATATGATTTCTCTAACTCCTCCCCAGGGGGCGAATATCGATCTTTCCTTTACCATCAGCGACGATGACTTAGGAAAGCTTTTGGCCTATAATGCAGAACGGCGCAGCAAGGGCGAATCAAGTATACAGCCAGTGGTATCCAGCGGGAACTGTCAGATTTCTGTTTGCGACGAAGCTATGGAAACTACTCCTGGCATGGCTGCCAAGGTATTTCGAGCTGCCGCAAAGGCCAGCGCAGATATTCGGATCATTACTACTTCAGAGGTACAAATTACTCTATTAGTCACACAAGCAGATTTTGACGCTGTCTACGAAGAAATCAAGTCAACTTTGGCTTAACCCTCGTTTATTGACGGTTTTGTGTGTAAAGCTATCTGACTTTAGACTTCAATTTTATGCTCCATATTTTTATTTGACGCTTATTTATAGGTAAAAATTAAATTTACAAATAGAAAGCGCTTAAAAGGAACCGCGTATGTTTCACCCGGAAACATACGCGGTTCCTTTTAAGCGCTATGAATTAAAAAAACATACAGCAGCACCTTGTCTAATTCCCTGAAAGTCTTGTGAAGCCAAATAACTTTACGAGACTTTCGGAGCGGTTATTTGGGGATAATTTATTTCCAGGAAAAACTAACAGTTTCAATCCGAGATCATGAGATCCGGATTTTCAGAAAAATGCTTCAAAATAACAATTGGGTCGCAATCAGAAGGATTGGTAAAGGTTACTCCCGCCTGGGCGGCTTCTACCGATACAAAAAACTCATCATTTGTTAACTGGCCAAAACGAATCATCGCCGGTGATTCAATGTTCCAAACGCTGCATTTTCCATGCCCCTGGATAGTGATAAAGCCATAGGCGGCGCTGTCTCGAATCGTAACCGTAGCTCCTGGCAAAATTGTCAGGCGTTTTGCACAAACGGTAGGACATTTATAACAGATCCATTCCTCTATGAAGCCTTCTTTCTCCATCTCCTCAATCGGACGCACCGGCTTCGGCGCCATAAAACGGTGCTTATGAAACTCTGGATCTACATTCTTTTCCCAGTCAATCACATCCACCAGATAATCAAAATTACCAATTTCTTCTTTCGGAGTATTTTTCCACAGCAAATCCTCCGTCACTGTATGGTGTCCAAACAGCACAGACTGATACATAGCATAAACATCTGACGCAAACTGAGGCTCATAAGTACAGAGGCTTCCCGGTGCGTGCAATACTCCAGGAGGAACATCCCAGCCGGTATCCAACGTCAGCTTATAAGACTTTGCCAAGCTTAAAAGCTCGTTATCTCTTTTGGTAAAGTTTTTCAGAGCCTCTTTGACCTCCTCTTTCGATACATCCTCGTTAAGCCCGAAAAAGGTATAAGCAAACTCTCCGTTATGATTGTTCTGCTGTGCCGGGAAAAAATACATTTCCGGTTTTCCGGACTCCCCTACTCTTGCGGCATGCTGATCACGATGGTGAATGTGATGCGGTAACGGACCTAAATTGTCAAAAAACTTTGAAAACATCGGCCATCTGCCATATTTTTCCCAAAGCGCTTCACCAATCAGGTTTCCTTTTAAGGAGCTTACCGCATCCCTTAAAAGAACCTGCGTGCTGCCATCCGCCGACACAATGTAACTCAACCCCTCATCAGATGGAGTACCAGGGCCGTTATCTGCAGGCGTTGTGGAAGCGAACCATCGTTCATCAATAGCTCCTCTCTCTGTGCCGTACACATATAAATCTCTGGGATCCAACTTTAATCTTTGTCCCGGCCGGCAGAACGATCTGGGAACCCATGTTGGCTTTAAGCGAAAAATACCTTTTCCCTCTTGAAATAGCGTTTCAAAAACATTCATTACAGCTTCGACTCCTTCATCATGTTTTTGGACATAATTATTTTCTTCTGCTTATTTACAGCAAAAGGCTCTGGAGCACCTTAGAATGTGGTTGAAACAATTTCCGATGAAAGCAATGCTGTTCTAAAAACGTTTTTTTAGAATTGGATTTATTATACTCGCCCGTTTTGCAAAAGTCAACAGAATTTAATATTAAATAAAATATTTTTATTTAATATTGACTTATTGTTCTAAGTATGGTGGAAATAAAATATAATTATAAGAAACGTTTTTATACAGAAGTTTTCTCAACACTTTTATCTAAAATTTTTAAATAATATCATTCTAAATTAATTAGATCTATTTTTTCGTCAAAAACTGCATTTTAAAACAATTTGTTTCGTGTATTTTTATGCGATATTCTACAGATTTCCCGTAGAATATCGCATTTTTTTATTCTCTTTATTTGTTTTATTTTTTTGCCTAACAAATCATAATTCCGCATACAGCCAATATATATGAAATAACCGGCTTCCTTTTCAGAAAATCGTTTCGTCACATTGGAATCCCTTTTAAGCTTTTTATGAAATGGATCGCTTTCAATTAAGGAGGACCTGTATGAAAAGATACTCTGTTGTTCAAATTGGTTTAGGCGCCCGGGGAATAACTCATTTAAAAGGGTTTCAGAACCATCAGGCTCGAATCGAAATCGCCGGTATCTGCGATTTACAGCCGGAACGTGTGGAGGCTGTCGGGAACCAATTTCAAATCCCGCAAGAGCGTTGGTACCGCAGCGCGGTTGAAATGCTAGAGAAGCTGCAGCCTGATATACTCTCTTTCTGTACCTTGCCCGACACAAGACTGGAGTTGGTTCAGTTAGCCGCCCGTACAGGAGTAAAAGCAGTTTGTATGGAAAAACCAATGGCGACCTCCTTGTCCGAAGCAAAAGAAATGACGGAAATTTGCAAAGAGCATCATATCAAGGCAGTTGTATGCCATCAGCATAAATATTTAAAGAATTTTCAGATCCTGGAAAAAATACTGAAAAGCGGAGAACTAGGTACAATTGAGCGGATCAACGCCGAATGTCAGCCTTGGCTCTCGCAGCTTGGCACTCATTATATGGACTATGCCATTTGGGCCAACAGCGGAATCGGACCTGTCAGCGTTGTCGGTCACGTTCATGGGAAGGGGCTGCTTTCCGACAGCCATCCCTCCCCTGATTATTTCTTAGGGGAAGCGGTTATGGCGAATGGAGTCCGTTCCACCTTGCAATTCGGATATTTTTCCAAAAAATTTCACTCTCACGCTGAAGATTATCAGGCTAGCGTCTATCCGATTGATTTTTGGGAGGATGACCGCTTGACGGTTTACGGAAGCACAGGCTATGCATGGGCTGAATGCAGCGGAAGCTGGGGCGCTTTTACTGCCGCAACAAACGGATCTATCCTCAGCGGAAAAGAAAATGGATTCCGCGATGAACTAGAGCATCCCATAGGTCAGACAAAATATACAGAAGATCTTATCCGCTGGCTCGATGACGATGCTCAAATCCATCCTTGCAATATCCAACAGGCCTTTGCGGGATATGAAGCACTGGAAGCAATGTGTATCAGCGCGTTGGAGCACCGGCGTGTTGATCTTCCGATGAAACTGGAACTAGGAGGTGATATCAACGAACGGATGCGTCGGGAACTGCCAGAGGTCCTGCGCAAAAAGCTTCCCTAAGCGCAAGTGCCGCCGGGATAAGTAAAAATGAAATATCCGTCGGTGGTAAATCGGTCTTATCACCATTTATGGAAAGGAAGAGTTTGGGATGACCTATAATTACCGCGATAAGCTTCGCCGTACTCTCATGGATATGCACATCGAAAACTGGAATCCGGAATTTATGTCCCAGTTTGACCCTGAAGCCTATTTTGAAAGCTTAAAAATCGCAAAGATTAACGCGCCAATGATTTATATTCAGTCCCATGTGGGCTTGTGCTATTGGCCTACCAAATCCGGAGAGATGCATAGCGGATTGATTGGCAAGGAAGATGCTATGAAAAGGCTTTTCGACCTATGCCATGACGACGGTATGGCTGTCGTAGCCTATTACAGCATTATTTATAACAACTGGGCCTATCATGAGCATCCAGAATGGCAGATGCGTGATCTGGAAGGAAGAGGTTCCAGGGCAACTGGTAAACGCTATGGCCTGTGCTGTCCCAACAATATGGAATACCGGGATTTCATTCGCACGCAAATGGCCGAATTCTGCGACTATTTTGATTTTGAGGGTATTTTCCTGGATATGACTTTCTGGCTCATGGTCTGCTATTGTGACGAATGCCGCGCTCGCTGGGAAAAAGAGGTGGGCGGCCCTATGCCCAAGGTGATTGACTGGAAGGATGGCCGTTGGAATCTTTTTCAGCGCAAGCGTCAGGAATGGATGGAAGATTTCGCCTTAGATATGACGGCGGAAATTAAAAAGCATAAGCCGGAATGTGCTGTAGAGCATCAGTATTCCAATGCTGTACATATGTGGAATCGAGGCGTGAACGAAAATATTGCAAAGGCCAGTGATTACGCAGGCGGTGATCTTTACGGCGGTATCGCTCAGCAATCCTTCGCCTGCAAATTATATTATAACTTAACCCAGATACAGCCTTTTGAGTATATGACCTCTCGGTGCTATCCCGCCCTGAGCGAGCATACCACGACCAAGTCTATGGACCAGCTCCGGGCCAGCATTTTGGTTACGGCATTGCATCACGGCGCAAGCCTGATGATCGACGCTATCGATCCTAAAGGGACCCATGACCGTAGGGTCTATGAGGCGATTGGCCAGGTTCACGGCGAGATGGAGCATTATGAAAAATATTTAACCCGAGGGAAAATGGCCTATGACGTTGGCGTCTATTTCAATCTCAACGGTAAAATGGACGTGGAAAACAACGGCGTCAAAATCGGTTCCAAGGAGGAAACCGATGATACAATGCCTCATTTAGATGCCTCCATCGGCGCTGGAAAATCCTTACAGAGGCACCATATCCCCTATACGGTTCTGAATAACTGGAAGCTTGAGCTTTTAAAGGATACAAAGGTTGTGGTATTGGCGGATGCTCCAATGATTTCAGAAAAAGAGCGCGATGCTTTACGGAAGTATGTCAAGGACGGCGGCCGCCTATACATGAGCGGCCATTCCGCGCCAGAGCTGGCTGAGGAATTCTTTGGCGGTACCATTGAGGGCTTAACCCAAGAGGATATCACCTACATCTCTCCAGCGGAAGGCACCGACTGGATGCAGGGATATTTTACCAAGGATTATCCGCTGGTCATGTTTGAACGTTCCTTTAAAATGATAGGACAGAAAAACGGAGAGGTTTTAGGAACCCTGACCCTTCCCTATACGGTTCCGAACCCTTTGGGAATTTTCACCGATCTGTGCTCCTACGCCAGTGAGATCGTCACAAAGGATGATCCCAGATATCCTTTTGCGACAATTCACGCCAATCCTCCTGGAATCTTTACTGATTATCCTGCTGTTTTAAAAACTCAATATGGCAAGGGCACTGTAATCTGGTCCTGCGTTCCCTTTGAAAAGGCCGAGCGCTTCCAGCACAGCGATATTTTCTCCGGACTGATCCGTTCCTTGCTTTCGGAAGAACCTGTATTTTCTTCCTCCACCGCTCCTGAGCCGGTAGAATTTGTAGTATTTGACGCGCCGGAATACAAAGAAAAATATATTGGCATGGTGAACCTTCAGGAGGATTTCCGTTTCCTTCCGGTGTATCATTTCGACGTGGAAATCAAATCTCCTGAAAAACCGGTCAAGGTGCTAAAGTCCTATAATGACGAGCCGGTGGCTTTTACCTATGAAAACGGTAAAGTGAAAATTTCCATCGACCGTTTGGATTGCTTTGATATGTATACTCTGTGCTATGCTTAACCATTCTTCTTTTGGAGAATTTTAAGTTTCCCCGATGCCGCTTGGATCTGCGCCGATTTCTATCGGCGCGGGTCCTCGGCTGGAAGCTCTGTATTTCTTCCTGCAGCACCGGGAAGGCCAGCTGCTTTCGGTTTTCCCACTGTTTCTTTTACCTTTTTACATTCAGAATGCGGAGGATACATCCGATGAAAAACATTTGCCGCTTTTCCATTCAAATGTTTGGATAACCCGCACGATTGCTGTGGTTGTGATACATGGAATCCTCGGGGGAGAAATCATAAAAAGGAGAAGGTGTCTGAAATGAATCAAACTCAAGTAGGAAAAAAAGGAATCGGCCGCTGGCTTCTATTTTTACTGCTAGTTCTTTTGCTCATCATTTCCTTTTACCCTATTTTATGGATGTTCCTGGGTTCTTTTAAAACCAACAACGAGATCTATCAAAATGCGCTGGCATTCCCCACTGGATTTGATTTTACCGTTTATCGGGATGCGTGGATCGCCGCTAATTTTTCTCAGGCGCTGATGAACAGCCTGATGATCACGGTGATCAGTGTTGTTTTAATTGTCCTGATTTCCAGTCTCGCCGCATTCGCGTTTGCGGTTATGGACTTTAAAGGGAAAAACGCTCTTTACCTTTTCATTTTGGCTGGACAAATTATCTCTGCCCAGATTATTTTGATTCCCCTATTCTCAATGTTTAAATCTATGCAGGTGCTGAATACCCAGTGGTCTGCGGTGATCGCCTATACCGCAGTGGGGATTCCTCTTTCCATGCTTTTGCTCCGCAACAGCTTTCAAGAGGTTCCCCGGGATATCTATGAGTCCACCAAAATTGACGGCTGCAACAGCTTTCATTACTACCTAAGCTTTATGCTCCCACTGAGCAAGCCAGGGCTCGCCAGCGTTATCATTTACCAGGCGCTGTTTGCGTGGAATGAGTATATCTTCGCACTTACATTTTTAAGCGCCAACGATGTGAAAACCCTTCCCTTGACTTTAACGGTATTTGTTGGCAGATACGCTTCCGATTGGCCGAAAATTTTTGCGATTCTTTCCCTTTCGGTCATTCCGATTATTATCCTTTATCTGTTCCTGCAAAAATATTTTATCCGCGGCTTAACTGCCGGCGCGGTAAAGGGTTGAGGAGGAGAATGTGATGACAAAAACAAAAAAGAAATTTCATCCAATGCGCCGCTTGGAACCTTACTTCTATTTGCTCCCTTCCATTTTAGTGATCTCCGCTTTTCTGTTCTATCCAATGCTGGACTCTCTCAGGCTTTCTTTTACGAATTGGGATGGCCTTAAAGAGGCTGCGTATATCGGATGGGGCAATTACGACAAAATTTTCCATAACAACGAATTTTGGAATTCTATCTGGGTGACGGTTATCTGGGTGGTATTATCCGTTGTCATTCTGCCGCTGACAGGACTGCTCTACGGCGTCATGGTAGAATACCTCTCTCCAAACCGGGCGGCTTCCGGCGTATTCCGTACCATACTTTTTATGCCGATGATGATGTCCTATGTAGCGATCGGGCTGTTATGGCAGCTGATCTACGATCCCAATCTGGGGTTGGTCAACAGTGTTCTCGGTCTATTCGGACTCATTGATCCGGTAAATCCCATTCAGTACTTAAGCAATGCCGATATGGCGCTATTCTGGGCATTTATACCAGTAATTTGGCAGTGGTCAGGCTTTGGCATGGTAATGACCTGTGCCGCAATGATGAATATTCCCCACGACATCATCGAAGCCGCCGCAATTGATGGGGCTTCCAAAACCCAAACCTTCTGGCGGGTGGTTCTGCCTCTTCTAATGCCTACTGTGCTGACTGGCTCTGCGATTAACCTAATCGGCGGCTTTAAGGCTTTTGATATCATCTATGTTATGACGCAAGGCGGTCCCGGCAGCGCTACCAAGGTGACATCAATTCTTATGTACCGCCTGGCCTTTACCGAAAATCGTTTTGGCTATGCCTGTGCAATGGCGGTAATCGTGTTCCTGCTGGCATTGGTATTAACCGGTCTGTTCAATAAATTCCGCGGCTCAGTAGACCGGAGCGTTGGAAATGCGTAATTTTAGTCGGTGGGAATGCTGCTGAAAGCAGTATTTCAAATATTTTTCTGTCCTTGCTGAAAAAGGACAAATTAAAAAAACGGGAGGTAAACACTAATGAAAAAGAAGTTCCTGGCAGTTCTAGCTTGTATGCTAGCGGTCCCAATGGTAATGGGAGGTTGTTCCGGAGACTCTGCGAATTCCAGCGCGCCTGCTTCTTCTGATGAGGCTTCCTCTTCAGCGGAAGCTTCCAGCTCAAGCGGTGAAACCGTTAAAATTACGGCTTGGCTGAACGCGCCCCTGGAAAACGAGATGGCCTACTATGAGGCTTTCAGTGAAAAATACCCCCAATATGAAATCGAGTACACCCTTTACCAGGATGACGAACTGAAGGAGCAAACCACAATCGCTATCCAGGCGGGTACGGCTCCCACAATTCTCCGTCCCAAGGTAGGCTCTCAGCTGAACGACTTAATTGCGGCCGGGGCATGCGCGGATTTGAATTCCTATTCGGAGCAGTATGGCTGGAAAGACATGAGCTACGAGGACATTTATGACGCCTGCTCCAAGGACGGTGTTCTTTATGCCATTCCTCGTTCTACCGGCGGATATTGGCAGACGCTGTATTATAATGCTGATATGGCTAAAGAGCTGGGACTTGATCTGAAGCAGGACATGACCATCGATGAGTTCATCGCTTTAAAGGACACGGTCAACGGCGCCGGCTATCAGCTGCTTTCCTTCGGTAACCTGGACCGCTGGCCCGGTGTTATTATGATGGGCGACTACTTTATGCAGGTAGCGACTCCGCAGTTCATTGATGATTTGAACAGTGGGGCGGTAAAGTGGAATGATTCTCCCGAGGTGCTGGAGGTATTCGGTACTTTACAAAAGCTTGGACAGAGCGGCGCCTTTATTACAGGCTTTGAATCCTCGGATCACCTGTCTGTCAATCAGTCTTGGGCTTCCGGAAAGACTCTGTTTATGTATTGCGGAACCTGGTGGCCGGAATCTGTGACCGGAGGGCGTGATGGCGTTCCTTTTGAGATCCACACGGTTTCCTTGCCTAAGATTGACGCTGGCACCGAGCTTCAGGGACAAATGTTCTTTGCCAACGACGCTTACGCGGTCTATAGCGGCGCCAGCGATGCCGAAAAGGAGGCCGCGGCGGCTTGGCTGGATTATTCCTTTAATTTTGACGGCTGCAAGGCAAAATTTGCCGATTCCGCTATGTACACAGTAAATAAGTCCTTTAATGAATCCATGGAAGAATTAGGAATGGAAATGGATCCCCTGTTCCAGGAAGAAGCCTTTACAAAGCAGATGGATCTGCCTCAGATGAACTTGGCGGACTGGGCGTTTGACACCTCCGTAATTGAAGAGCTGAAGCTGCGGATCGTGGATCTTTTTGCCGGTACTATGACTCCTGAGCAGGCCGCCGATTCTGTGGCAGCTGTTGCCGCAGAGGTGATAGGAGAATAACGCTTTCCCCTATTTTCACTGATTCTTTGTAAACAAAGGCTGTCCTCCTTTTTATGATTTTTAAATAGGAGGCGGCCTTTTCTAAAAGCAAATTGGAATCCTCCTGTTATTCTCGCTTGCAACAAACCGGTGAATTCAAAAATAGACAGAACGGAGTCTGATTATGAATGGCGACAATTAAAGATGTGGCAAAACGGGCGGGAGTTTCCATTTCAACTGTTTCTAATGTATTGAACAGCTCCAAATATGTCAGCGATGAATTAACTCAAAAGGTACAGGCAGCAATCGCAGATTTACATTACCGGGTTGATGTTACAGCCCGTAATATGAAGATCAGGAATACAAAAATGATCGGCGTAATTGTCAGTTCCTTTCATATTATTTTTGTTCCCCAGGTAATGAATGGAATTCAAAAATACGCTTCTGAGCATGGCTACCAGATCTTATTTTATTCCTCGGATTTCAGCTTTGAAAAAGAAAAGCACTGCGTTTCTCTCTTATTGGATCATAAGGTGGACGGTATTATTCTGAATTCAGTGGCCAGTTATCTGGAAAAAAAGTATTTTCGTGAGCTTGCCTCGCTAACCGCCAGTCATAAAAAGGTTTTTGTGGTGAGCCTGGAAAGAAATTTATCCAGCTATGGGATTTTCTCCGTTCATGTAAACAATTTTCTGGGAGGAAAAATCGCCACCAAATATCTTTTAGAGGGAGGGTGTTCCCATATTGCAGTAATCTCTGGGCCCAAAATTCACGATGTGGTCTATGACCGATTATGCGGATATCGAGCCGCACTGGAAGATGCTGGCCTTGTCTATGACACCAGCATGATCGAATACGGAGATTATACAACTCTCAGCGGATATTTAGCGATGAAGCGCATTATCATGAATGGGATCCAATTTGACGGAGTTTTCTCCTGCAATGATCAGATGGCAATCGGCGTATTAAAGGCCATGAAGGAAAACCGCATAGATTGTCCTAGCCGAGTGAAGGTGATTGGTTTTGACAATACCTATGTCTCCTCCATCGCCGTTCCCTCACTCACTACTATCAATGTTCCCAAAGTCCGTATGGGAACCGTTGCCGCGCAAAAATTAACAGAGATGATCGAGGGTACTCTTCCCTCTGGAGAAATTACCTATGAAATCCCCATCGGTTTAGTACAAAGAACGACCACTGACCCTGATAAAGAAAACGGAATTGAACTGGAGGATTGGTAATCCTTTCGGGCTTCTGTCGACACACAATTTTAATCATTTTACAAAAGGACGGTGATTGGGAAATCCTGCTTTTTCATTGAAAGGGCAGAGAAACCCGCAAAGAATATGAAAATACTGGTATTTCAGCAGACGGGACTTCCCGTTTCAGAGGGCTGCGGCGATGTTTTAGAAAAGCTTTCCCAAAAAGCGGAGCTTCAATTTGTCGATACCAAAGGGATTATGTCCGGCCAATTTTCCGGAGACTATTTCTTCAACGCTCACGGCGAATATTATCCTATGGAAATCGAAGACTCTCTTTTCTCTTTCTTTGCCCAAGGCGGAGGACTGCTTCACATCGGCGGAATGCCCTTTGAAAAGGCTATGGTCTTTGAAAATGGAGCCTGGCGCGAGGTCATCCGTACTTTAGGCGATCTCAGAAATCACGAGGGATACGGCGGCTTGTCGATGCCAATGGATATTTTTCGGGCTAGACTTGGTTTTACTCCATATTCCCCCGCTTATGAGAACGTTTTTATGGATTGGAAGCAAACCTTTGATAAGGCGCTTGTGGGAGACTTAACGCTGACCAATTGCATGCCGGAGCGCAGCGTAAATCTTACGACAACCGTTCCTCTGGAGCTGACCTTTCCAGAGCTGGAGCTGATTGACAGCCGCTCTTATCATGGCAGGCCGATTTGCCGGGAAACCATCCCCGCGGGTTGGGTCACGACACCGGATGGACAAAAAGTCATGCCCTCTCTCCTGCTGACAAAATTCTGGGGAAACCCATATAATAAGGATCAATCGGTGATTCCTCATCCTTGGGCGATTTTTACCGGAGTTTTAAACGGTCCGCTGCCTGAGGAGCTGATTGATTCTATGCTGAACTGGCTGTGCTTGCCGGCGGTATTGAAAAATATTGAACTTCCCTATGCAGCCTTACATCATGGAGATACTGTTGAGGTGTTGCCGGAGCTGTGCGGCACACTTCCCATAGGCTGGCATATCCGCAGCGGGCAGGCAAAGCTGACCAAGGAAGAGCTTCGCGGCGGCAAATCCCCCGAATGGGCTATTTCTGAAAAGGATAGCATCCAGGTTTCTTATGATAAGACTTTGCTGCTGCAGCCGATTCGGTTCGAGCTTTTAGATGAGACACATCAGGTGCGGGACTTTTCAGAGTCTGCTCTTGTAACCTGGGATCCGGAAAGCCTGCGTCATACCCGCCGCTTAGAGGCGGATGGCTGCTACTTTTCGGAATATCAAAACGGCAAACAGGTTTCCCATTCCCGCTGGATCAATGGAACAAACTGGCAGGATCGCTGTCAGTATTCCCTGACATGGCATAATCCAAATCCGCTTCGGCTGGCTTCGGACGCTAAAGCGCTTCATGAAGCCGGAATGGTACTAGTGCGCACCCACTATTTCATGCCAGGCTGGTTCCGCGTCATGCCGGGAGAAATCTTTGCGGAAACCCACGGCGATTTCTACCGTTCCTTTGAGAAGGGTCCAGAAATCAGCGAGCGGCATCTGCGCGCGATTGAGGCTCACGTAGCCTTGTTCTCCCACATGGATCTTATTCTCATGCCTACCGTTTATACGCAAACAGGGCCTGAAATGGGAAATCCCGCTCATTGGGTTGGCAGTTCCAGGCTCACGATGGTCAAGGCCTATCGAAAAGCGCAAATGGCCTTTGCCAAGCAAATTATGGAACGCCTGGGAGGCTGCGCCTCGATTTCCTGGGATATCTGTAATGAAATAGACACGGAAATGTATCCTACATCAGAATGGCTGACGGAGATGCGTGGCATATGGGGAAAAACCGGACAGATGATCGGCATTGGCACCTATGGTTGTGAGGACAACGTCGCTTTGGGAGAATCCGCAGACTGGCATTCGATTCACACACCTTGCTGTAAAACCAAGGATGAATTTCGCACCGGTAAGCCCTGTCTGCTTCAGGAGGCCTGGGTTCCCACACCTTCCACTCGAAAAGGGGAAAAGGATCTGGAGGACCACCTGAGCAAAAGCCTTGCCTGGACGCTGAAATTCGGAGGCTGCGGATTGATGCCCTGGAACTGGAATATGAGCATGGTCAACTGGCGCTATAAGGTTGGGTTTGTAGATTATTGGGATCTGGAATTAGGCTGCTGCGTCCATCCGGATGGCACTCCGCGCCACGGCCTAATTACTATGCGCAACTGGGCTGCTCTTATGGAAGGCCTGGCTTTTGACCAAACCGCTAATCAGCAGGTCGTATTTATCTATCCTAAAACCTGTTTAGAGGGCGGCGGCTATGAATACACCGTTTATTTAAAAGAGAACCATATTCCCTTTATCGGCGTAAACGACCGGGATTTCGCTGACTTTGACCTTTCCCATACCAAAGCGGTGTTCGCTCCCTATTACGCCTTAGGCTACCGGGAGGAAACCTGGCGGCGGCTGAGAAAATTCGCGGCCGATGGAGGCGTGGTGTTCGCCCATAACGACAACATGCAGCTGGATGAAAACGGAGAATTCGCCCGTCATCGTGAAATTCCGGAACTGCCTGGTATCGAAAAAGTCGGAAAAGGCTGTATCCGGTGGCATATGGGCTATAACGAAAGCGACCCCCTGTCTCTGTGTGATCCTAAGCTGCTGAATTCTCTTCCTTTGGTTCGGCGTGACGATACTGTAATCCCTCTGGACAATAAAAAAATACGCATTACAGAGCGTCTTAGCACTGACGAAACCACGATGCCTACCGACTGGATTCCTTATGATTCTTTGCCGGCGCGGAATATCCCGGTAAAAATTGTCGTAGAGGATGAAGCCGGCGATATAACCAGAGGCTGGGCAAAGGAAGGAAACACCATTTCCTTATGCGGCGCTAACATTTCGGGCTTCCGTCCCTTCTTCGTCATCCAGGTGGCAGAAAATTCCTTTGTCGCCGCCGGCACCGATCTTATGGTGAAAACAGAGCATTCGGCTGATTTCAGATTAGTGGACTACACAGTCGATGGAAAAATTCATCCCTTGAGCTGCTATTCTGTTCTGAAAAAAACAGTGCATCCGGGCGAAACCATCATCCAACAGGATGGGTGGCACGCTATGCATTGGGTTCAGGTAACCTTAAAATAACGTATCAAACTAAAACGAAAATCCCATCTATACAGAAAGAAAGGAATGTTATCATGAAAATTTTAGTATATGACGCTCCCAAAACGATGCGGGTCGATGAGGCTCCTGATTTTCCTTTAGGCGAAAACGATCTCCGTGTACAGACTCTTTATTCCGGAATGAGCCACGGTACCGAAATGAACGTCTATCGAAACCTGGTGCCTCAGTTTTCAAAAATCAATGATCCGGAAACCCGGCTTCTTCTTCCGGCTGAAGGGCAACAGGCCTGGACTTATCCGGTAAGAAGCTGCGATCCCGGTATGTGGGGGCTTGGCTATTCCAATGTAGGTAAGGTGATCGAAAAAGGCGCCAAGGTCGCTGGCTTTGAAATCGGAGATATTGTTTATTCTTCCTCTCCCCACCAGACCCAGGTAGTCAAGGACGCCTCTGAATTTATTAAGGTCCCAAAGGACCTCGATCCCAAATATGTAATCTTTTTCTTTAATCTCATGACCACCTACAACGCCATTCTGGACGCGCGAATTAAGCTGGGCGACGTAGTTGTGGTCAGCGGTTTAGGCTTGCTTGGTCAATTGTGCGCCCAAATGGCCAAAATGAGCGGCGCGGCAAAGGTATATGGAATCGATACCTACTCCCACCGCCGCCAGGCCGCAGAGGAAAATGGCTGCGACGACACCTTTGATCCCCTCAGCGGCCAGGATATCGCTTTGGAAATTCGGAAAAGAACCGGCAATCGAGGGGCTGATGTGGTGCTTGAGGTTTCCGGCAACACGCACGCTTTAAACGAGGCAATTCGGATTGCCGCGCCGGAAACTACTGTCATCGTCGTAAGCTGGTACCAATCGGAGGCCAGAGGTCTTTACCTGGCGGATGAATTTCATCATAACCGCATCGGACTGAAGCAGTCTCAAAGCGCCCATGTAGATCCTGCTTTTTCCACCCTTTATTCCTTAAGCCGCCGGCAGGAGTTTTGTATGAATCTTTTGAAACAGCTGTCCCTCGATAATTTGATCAATATGGTAGATTATCAGGATGCTCCTGCCGCTTATGAACATGTAGATCAGCATCCTGAGGACGTCATTCAAATCGTATTCCGCTATGACAGCTGAAAGGAGGCGTCCCTATGATCAAGCTCGGCGGCCATGTATTTCCCAGCGCTGAAGAAAACGCGAAGGATCCGGAGCTGCTGGCCCATTTAGCCAAACAAATGGGTTATCAAGCGGCCTATGCACCTGATTATCTCACCATCGATAAGCCTGACGAGATCCGTATTGCTCGAAAAGCCTTTGAAAAAGAGGGCATTTTGATTGCTGAAGCGGGCTATTGGGAAAACATGCTGGATTTGCGTCCCGACGAACGCAGAAAAAACCGGGAGGAAATGTGTAAAATCTACGCGATGGCTGAGGAGTTAGGCGCCGGATGTGTGGTAAACACAGCGGGCTCCTATTGCGAAGGGCCGGGATACCAAAACCATAATCCCCAAAATTTTACCGAGGAACATTTTGAAGACGCCGTGGAAATGGCCCGGTTCATCATTGACACAGTAAAGCCTAAGCGCACCTACTTTACCTATGAGGTTTTCATGTATAACTCGATTGATTGTCCGGAACAGTATGCCAGAATTTTGAAAGCGGTAGACCGGGAGAAATTCGGAGCCCATATTGATCTGACAAATATGATGCGTTCCCCGAGGGAGCTTTATCAGGCGAAAGAGCTGACGGAAAAATGTGTTGAGCTCTTCCCAAATAGAATTATTTCTGCTCACGTAAAAGATGCCCGTTTAAAACGTCCGGCAATTACCACGTTGATTGAGGAAGCCATTCCCGGAGAAGGCGAAGTGGATTTATCCGCATTTTTAAAAGGCTTTGCTTCTCTTCCCCACACAGTAACTATGATGATGGAACATTATCAAAACGCGGATGAATACAGCAGAGGCCTCCGGTATCTCCAAAGAGTCGCTCAGGAGTCCGGGATCTCTCTTTAACCCAAACGCATAAACACGGGTTACAGAAAGGAAGAAAAAGCCATGAGAAAGATTTCAATTATCGGAGCGGGAAGCATTGTTTTCTGCAAGACCTTAATCCTAGACGTATTGGTTACTCCGGGACTGGAAGACACTACCTTTTGCCTGATGGACATCAGCGGTCAGCGCACTACCCGGTTAAAAGCGTACCTGGAAAAAATCAAGGAAAAATACGGTTTAAAGGCCGAATTTCAAGTCACGACAGACCGCCGTGAAGCCTTAATGGGCGCCGACTATGTTATCTCCACCTTTTTGATCGGCGGTATGCGCGCTTATCAGGTGGATTACGAGGTCCCTCTGAAATATGGAGTGGATCAATGTATTGGCGATACGCTGAGTCCGGGAGGAATTTTCCGCGCGATGCGTACGATTCCTGTCATGAACTCCCTTGCCGCAGAAATCCGTGAACTTTGTCCCAACGCGCTGCTTTTGAATTATGTCAACCCAATGTCGGCAGTTTGCTTATCTCTGGCTAACAGCGGCGTTAAGGTAGTCGGTTTATGCCACGGGGTGCAAACTACCTTGGATCTCCTATCACGCTATACCGGAGTGGAAAAATCAGAGATTGACTATATCTGCGCTGGGATCAACCATATGGGCTGGTTCATTAAGCTGGAGAGCCACGGCAAGGATCTGTATCCCAAGCTCCGGGAGGTATTTGAAAAACCGGAATACTATGCCAATGAAAAGGTACGGGGCGAGATGTTCCGCCATTTTGGTTATTTTATGACGGAGTCCTCAGGCCACCTGTCCGAATACCTTCCCTATTTCCGCAGGAGCCGGGAAACGCTGGATATCTATTGCGACGAACCTCTTTTCGGCGGAGAATCAGGAGCCGCGTACTATTGGAACCTAAAGGTTTCACAGAAATACGGTAACCGGGATATCTTTGCCGATGAACCGATTGAGCTTCCTAAAAGAAGCGTGGAATACGGCTCTTATATTATCGAAGCAATCGAATGTAACCGGGTGTTCCGGTTCAACGGCAATATTAGAAATAACGGATGTATTGAAAATCTTCCGGATAACTGCTGCGCAGAAGTACCTATTTTTGCCGACGGCGCGGGAGTGCATCCTACTGCTGTGGGAAAGCTTCCGCCTCAATGCGCCGCACTGAATATGACCAATGTTTTAGTCCATCAGCTCACGGTAGAAGCGGCGGAATCTGGGGATCCCGAAGCGCTCGTTTACGCTCTCAGTATGGATCCTCTGACCAGCGCGGTTCTTCCCCTTCCTAAAATCCGAGAAATGGCTTCGGAGATGCTCGAAAAATCCAGGGCCTGGCTGCCCCAGTTTGCGGGAAAATCAATCCGTTTAAATCCTAAGGTTATCATTCCTGCCGATATTCAAAGGGTTTCGGTTCCCACAGATCCGGCATTAGCTATCTCTGAACGGATGGTGAAGCTGGCGGAATAAAAGGTCTCACCCAGGAACAGAAGCTTATCCGTTCATTCTGCCGCAATCAAAGAAGGAATCCGGTGTGACTTCACGCCGGATTCCTTTTTTGATGCTGAATTTTACCTTATAGAAATTTCAGTAAAAACTTTTTTACAACATATTTTGAAAATAATTTAAAAATATAAGTTCGGAAGCTTCTCACTTGGTTTCCGGCAATAAGACGTGCTCAAGGCGAAAATGAGATAGAACAGACGCAACTGAAATTTTGTCAAACTATGCCGTGTGAGAACAGCAGGAGATTTTTGACAGACTTGCGACTTCAGTAAAACAGTTTGATCACTTTGAGCCCCGGATACGGCTTAAGAAAGGATCGCCTTATGATAGACTTTCTTGCCTTTCTTAATGATTACAAAGCCTTTTTCAAATGAGCTCTTCGAAATCTTTGCCGTAACGGAATTCACCTTTTCATCATCGATAGAGATGCCTCCCTGATCGATTAGCCTGCGGGCTTCTCCCTTCGAGGGAACCAGCTTTGTTTTCGCCAAAAGATCCAACACCGAGATTTCGCCGTCGGTAAAGTCTCCATCGGAAAGCTCGGTGGAAGGCATATTCTCAGAGTGAGCACCGCCGCCAAAAATCGCTCTTGCCGCGTTCTGAGCTTTCACCGCTTCCTCTTCTCCGTGAATCAGCTTAGTCACCTCAAAGGCTAAAATTTCCTTGGCTTTATTCAACTGGCTGCCTTCCCATTTCGCCATAGCTTCAATTTCTTCTAACGGCAGGAAGGTTAAAATCTTTAAACAGCGAATAACGTCTGCGTCGTCCACATTTCTCCAATACTGATAAAAATCATAGGGGCTGGTTTTTTCAGGGTCAAGCCACACAGCGCCGCTTTCTGTCTTTCCCATTTTACGTCCGTCGCTGGTAGTTAACAGAGTGAAGGTCATTCCATAAGCCTCTTTGTCATCCGCTTTCCGAATCAGCTCGACGCCGCCGATGATATTGCTCCATTGGTCGTCGCCGCCCAGTTCAAGCTGGCATCCATACTTCCGGTTCAGCACCAGGAAATCGTAGCTTTGCATCAGCATATAGTTCAGCTCAAAGAAAGACAGCCCTCTTTCCAAGCGCTGCTTGTAACACTCAAAGGACAGCATACGGTTTACTGAGAAATGCACCCCAACCTCCCGTAAAAACTGGATATAATTCAAATTCATCAGCCAATCGGCGTTATTTACCATGATCGCTTTTCCGTCTGAAAAGTCTACTAATCTGGACATCTGCTTCTGGAAGCAGCGGACGTTATGGTCAATTTCCTCCCGAGTCATCATTCTTCTCATAGCGGTTTTTCCCGAAGGGTCGCCGATCATACCGGTTCCTCCGCCAAACAAAGCAATCGGTGTATGCCCCGCCTTTTGCATATGAGCCATTACCATAATCTGAACAAAGTGACCGACATGCAGGCTGTCAGCCGTTGGATCAAAACCGATATAAAAGCTGGTCTTTCCGTTGTTTAATAAATCCCGTACCTTTTCCTCATTGGTCAGCTGGGCGATCAAGCCTCTCGCTTTTAGTTCATCGTAAACACCCATGATTAATTCCTCCATCTCTATTATTTTTCGCTCAGAGGGCTCTTCCAAAATAAAAAAGCCCTCTGCAAATTTTGCAGAGGGCGGAAAATCCGCGGTACCACCTCAATTCACCACAGCCTCACAGCCATGGCCTCACGGGTACGATAATACCCTGGCGCTGTAACGTGCGCAAATACGGCGAAGCCTACTTAAAAATTCAGCTCCGCGGCTCCAAGATGTATTTCAAAAAGCCTTCTTCCCCGCCTTACACCACCCGGCGGGTCTCTTCGCAAGATAAGGCTTTTTTACTCCTTCTTTTCACAGCCGATATGAGAAATTATATCTAACCCAAACTGGTTTGTCAAGAGCTTTCATTTGAAAATCCTGCCAAAGCGAGCATTTCTTCCGCGCTTTTTAGCGTTAAGTCAGTTACCTTTACACCACTGATCATTCTAGCTAACTCCCGCTTTCTTCCTTCAAAGTCAAGAGGATAAACCCCAGTAAAGGTCCTGCCCTCTCGCACCTCTTTCTTGATCAGAAAATGGTGGTTCCCGAGCGCGGCAATCTGCGCCGAGTGGGTTACGCAGAGCACCTGCCGGTTAGCGGCCGCCTCCTTCAGCTTAAGCCCTACCTTTTGCGCGGCACTTCCGCTGATCCCAGTATCAATTTCATCAAAAATCATGGTTTTTCCTAGATTACTGCCGGAGAGCACCGTTTTGACTCCCAGCATAATGCGGGAAAGCTCACCGCCAGAGGCAATTTTCGATAAAGGCTTGGGCGGTTCTCCGGGGTTAGCAGAAATCAAAAATTGAATTTCATCACAGCCATAACGATTTAGGTCGCAGGTTGACTGCCGCACCAAAAAACGGAGGCCAGGCATATCCAAAAAAGAAAGCTCCGCTTTTAGCTTTCCTACAAAAATTTTTGCCGCTTTTTTTCTTGCTTCGGATAATTCCTGCGCCAGGGCTTGCGTATGCTTTTCCGCCTGTTCATATTCCTTATGAAGTTCCCGCAAGCGTTCGTCAGAAAGCGTGATGGCTTCTAAGTCCGATTGAGCCCTCTCATAATAATCAAAAAGCTCATCTTCGGTATTGCCGTATTTTCTCATGAGTCTGTAATATAAATCCAGCCGTTCCTCAATAGCTTCCAATTCGTTGGGATCGTACTCGATCTGCTCACCATATGATCTAAGCTCCTCGGAACAGTCATCCAGTTCATAGGTAAGAGCCGACAATCGTTCGGATAAAGGCTGTAACTCCTTAAAGTAGGGCACAATTTCCTGAATAGCGTCCGCCGCCGTCTGCACAGCCTGCAAGGCACCGGACGACTCCTCATTTCCTGAAACCGCTTCCTTAGCCTCCTGAAACGCCAATGCGATCTTTTCACTGTTTTGAAACAGGGTTCTTTTATTGACGAGCTCTTCCAGCTCTCCACGTTGGAGGTCAGCGGCTTCCAGCTCTTGCAGCTGATAGGTCAGCAGGTCGATTTGGCGGGCTTTCTGAGATTCATCCAGGGATAGGGCATCCATTTCCTTTTTTAGCTGCTTTAAGCCGTAATACGCCTGCCTATACTCCTCCAGCTGGCTGGACAGTCCGCCTATATCATCCAAATACTGAATAGGGATGTCGGCGTTTAGCAGTTCATAGTTTTCGTTCTGTCCATGAATCGTGATCAGGGTGTTCCCGATCTCCTTCAATACGGAAACGGTGGCTGGACGGCCGTTGACCCGGCAGCTTCCCTTACCTGAAGAATTGATCTCCCTTTGAAGCAAAAGAGTCTTGTCCTCGTCCGCGTTAAATCCAAGAGATTCCAGCGTTTTCTCTGTCTCTCCTGAAATTTCCGTAAATAACGCGCTCACAACAGCTGAAGAAGCCCCGGTACGAATTAAATCGCGGGAGGTTCTCTGTCCCAAAATCGCGTTAATAGCATCAATCAGAATGGATTTTCCCGCACCAGTTTCTCCGGTAAGTACATTGAGCTGATTGGAAAAATCTATGGTTACTCGTTCGATGACAGCGATATTTTCAATATAGAGCTGGGAAAGCATTGCCTTCACCTCTTTTTATCTGATGATCGAAATAAAATACTTGTCCCTATAATCAAGCATAAGCAGATAGTTAACAAAGGAACAAAAACAAAATCCACAATAGGAATTATCTTCTATTTGCTGTGCCGAATCCCTCGTCAGGATTTCATAATCTTTTTCAGTTCTGTAACTAAATTAATAGCGGCAGCTTCATTCCGCACTAAGATAAAGATCGTATCGTCTCCCGCCAGGGTCGCTACTACGCCATCCCACTGCATAGAATCCATCGCGGCACAGACCGCCTGAGCCATACCAGTCATGCATTTCAGCGCCACCATATTTCCCGCGAATTCTACGCTTAACACGGAATCCGCGAAAAGTGAGAAGAATTTCAATGAAATATCAGAAGACTCACTTTTGCCGGTAGAATATTTATATTTTCCATCATTAGCCAAGGTTTTCACCAGCCGCAGTTCCTTGATGTCTCTGGAAACCGTAGCCTGTGTCACATCATAGCCCTCCGCCCGCAGGAGCTTTAAAAGCTCCTCCTGGGTATCAATATTGTGCTGCTGAATCAATTCTAGAATCTTAGAGTGTCTCCTTGTCTTCATGGATTAAATTCTCCTCTCAGAAAGCTTTTCGTTCAGAATCTCATAAAATCCTTTATTTTTTAGTTTGATCAAACGGACGCTGTGGGCAGCGGGCAAAATATCAATAACATCTCTCTCCCGAAGCAGTACGGAGGTTTCTCCGTCCACGGTAAGGTATGCGTTGCCCTCTCCATCCCGCGTGGAAGCGGAAATAGAAAGCTTTTCGTCAGGTCCGAAAATTACTGACCGGGAAAAAAGAGAATGAGCACAAATTGGTGTCAGCACCATACAGCGCATTTCAGGCTCAATCACCGGACCACCAGCGGATAAAGAATAAGCGGTGGAACCAGTGGGGGTAGAAACGATCAGTCCATCCGCCCGGTACTGCGTGACCTTGCTGCCCGTGTAGGAAACGCTGAGATCCACCATTCTGGAAAGAGAGCCTCTCGATACCACTGCGTCATTTAAAGCGTAGATTTCCCGTTCCTCGGCTCCGGTATGCACCGTTACCTTTAGCAGCATCCGGTTCTCAACCTTATAATCCCCGGAAATTAAATATTTCAGCTTATCCAGTTCATCAATCTCAAGCCCCGCTACAAAGCCGATCCGCCCTAAATTGATTCCTAAAATCGGCTTTGCTGCCGCAGCGGCATGCTTTGCCGCATGGATAATCGTGCCGTCTCCCCCGATGGTGATTACCGCATCACACTCCCGCACCATATCGGAAAAATCTTCATAAAAATGAATTGTCTGAATATCAAAATAATCCCGGTATTTTGCATAGAGAAAAATTTCACATTGCAGCTCCAGCAGCCGCTTAATGATGCGAACCGTATATGTATGTGCGTTTTGCTTGCTTAAATTGGGCATCAACGCAATCTTCATGGAAATCACCTATACTTTCAGTTCTTGATGGGAAGCGGCAACTAAACCAGGAATGTCAAACACTGGATCTTCGGATTCATTTGACTTAGTATTCTCCAGATAAGCCAAATATTCAATGTTGCCCTCCGGCCCTTTTACTGGAGAATAATCCAATCCCAAGAGGGAAAAGCCGTTTTCACGAATCATCGCGCATACCGACTTGATCACTTCCACATGAACGTCCGGATCCCGTACCACGCCCTTTTTACCAACCTTTTCACGGCCAGCCTCAAATTGAGGCTTAATCAAGCAAACCGCTTGGGCGCCATCCCTCATAAAGAGCTTGGCTACAGGCAAAACCAGTTTCAACGAAATAAAAGATACATCTACGCTGATAAAATCAATTGGGTCGGGAATCTGCTCTTTCGTGGCGTAGCGGATATTTGTCCTCTCTAAATTGATCACTCTTGGATCTGTTCTAAGCTTCCAAGCTAATTGCCCGTACCCCACATCTACAGCGTACACCTTTTTAGCGCCGTTTTGCAGCATACAATCAGTAAAGCCTCCGGTAGAGGCGCCAATATCCATAGCAGTTTTATCCTGTAAACGGATCGGGAACACCCGCATCGCCTTTTCCAGCTTCAGACCGCCTCTGCTGACGTAGGCTAATCCAGAGCCTCGGACCTCAATCTCAACAGCTTCCGTGTAAGAGGTGCCCGGTTTATCCGATTTTTGATTCTGAACATAGACCTGTCCCGCCATAATAAGCGCTTTCGCTTTTTCACGGCTGGGAGCCAGACCACGGTCTACCAATAACTGATCCAAGCGTTTCTTTTCACTCACGATTTTCTACTCCGTAAATAATATTTTCCATTCCCTTTTCATCCAAGCAGAACCGGCATAAAGAGCTTTTTACCGACGCCTGGGGTACAAACGCCTCCTCTATGGCGTTGAGGTAAAATTCTCCCGGATAGTGATTTTTCTGCAAAAGATACCCAAAGGTTTCTCCGATGCCTCCATTTAAAATCCCTTCTTCAAAGAAAAACACCCGCCGTTTTTCCAGGCATAGAGATATACATTCCGTCTCAATAGGCTTGATTTGATTCAGCTTTAAAATACAAATCTCAATTCCAAGCTTATGCAGAGCTTCTTTCGCATGACAAGCATAGGAAAAAAGCCTGCCGTAAGTAACCAGCATCAGTTCGGCTTTCGGGTCTCCCCAAACGTCAAAAGCACCGCCGGAAGATAAAAAGCCAGCAGGCCGGTAGCCTTCCCCGCCTCTGGGGTACCGTACAGCGGCGACGCCGGAACAGCCGTACAGAGCTTTTTGAAGGCTGGGCTTTATTTCCTGGAAATAAGAAGGAGAGAACACCGTCACTTCTGGAATCTCATTTAGGAAAGCGGTATCGAATACGCCTTGGTGAGTCTCACCGTCTTCTCCTACAAGTCCCGCCCGGTCAATCGCCAAAACCACCTTCATATGCTGCATAGCGGCGTCATGGATAATCTGATCATAGCTTCTCTGCAAAAAAGTGGAGTATACGGCAAAAACCGGAAGCATACCTCCAGCCGCCAATCCGGCGGCAAAGGTTACGGCGTGTCCTTCCGCGATTCCCACATCGAAAAAGCGTTCCCGGTAAAGATGAGAAAACTCAGAAAGCCCTGTCCCAATTTTCATGGCAGCGGTAATCGCGCAGATTCGCTGGTCGTCTCTGGCAAAATCGCAGAGCACTTGTCCAAAGACACCGGAAAAGCCATCCGAGCCTCCGGAAAGCGGCTCCCCCGTTTCAATATCAAAGGCTGAAATCCCATGAAAGTCCTTAGGATTCTGCTCTGCAAAGGAATATCCCTTTCCCTTTTTTGTCTTTAAATGGATCAAAATCGGCTTTGTGGATTGCTTTGCCAAACGGAAAACACTGATCAGCTTTTTCATGTCGTGGCCATCCACAGGGCCATAATATAAAAAGCCCATATCCTCAAACAAGGTGCTTTTATAGATCATATTCTTTAAAGCGGATTTCGACGACTGCAAAAAATTCCGGATATGCCTTCCAACCACAGGGATATGGTTTAATATGGCCTCAACCCGTTCTTTGATCTTGATATAACCTGGTTTCATGCGGATTTCAGCCAGATAGCGGGCCATAGAGCCCACATTGCGGGAAATAGACATATTGTTGTCATTTAAAATTACGATAAAATTCTTTTTAAACCGTCCGGCGTTATTCAAGCCCTCATAGGCAAGGCCGCCGGATAACGCGCCGTCGCCTATCACAGCGATGGTTTTGCTTTGATCTCCAGTAATGCTCTTAGCGCTGGCGATGCCGAAGGCCGCCGAAATTGAGGTGCTGCTATGCCCCGCATTAAAGGAGTCGTAAATGCTCTCACAACGCTTTGGAAAACCGGAAAGCCCGTTTTCCTTGCGAATCGTGCTGATCTGATCCAGCCGGCCAGTCAAAATTTTATGCGTATAGCATTGATGACCCACGTCCCAGACGATTTGATCCTGAGGCAGATCAAAAACGTAATGGAGAGCCACCGTGAGCTCGACAACGCCTAAATTCGACGCTAAATGGCCGCCGTTTTTAGAAACTGTATTAATTATCTTATTACGAATTTCATCGCATAATTCATTAAGCTGGTCTAGAGAAAGGTCTTTGATATCTCCCGGCAGGCGAAGCTGCTCCAGCAGAGACGGATTCTCCAAGCAATCCCCTCCTTTTGTCAGGTTGCTTTGGTTCCAATTGAATAATTATACCATAAATTCAGCCAGTATGCAATTGGAACTCAATAGCCCCGGTTTGCCAAAGATTGGGCGAATTCCCTTAAAAATGCAGTGTCTTCAGAAAAGGCGGACAGGGCGCTTTCCGCTTGCTGGGTCAGCTCGTTTACCAGCTGCTGCGCTTTCTCCATTCCTAATAGGGACACATAGGTGGATTTTTCGTTTTTATCGTCGCTGCCAACAGGCTTTCCCAGGGTTTCCGGGTCAGAAATCACGTCTAAAATATCATCTCTGATCTGAAACGCCAAGCCTACACAGGCGGCATATTCTACCGCCGCCTCTCTTTGCTTTTGATCCGCCCCGGCCACGGCGCATCCCATCTGCGCCGCCGCCTGAATTAACGCGCCGGTTTTCTTGCGGTCCATTTCCAATAGAACCTCGATCGGCGCCCGTTGATTTTCATGCTGAAGGTCGATAACTTGTCCGCCGACCATTCCTTCCGCTCCGGCAGCCTTTGCCAATAAGCGCGCAGCCTCCGCTCCTCTCTGTGCTCCGGCCAGTTTTATGCTTTCAGGAGACAGAGCGGTCTCAAAGGCAAGAGTAAGCAGGCCGTCACCCGCCAATAGGGCGATATCCTCGCCGTATTGAATGTGGTTGGCAGGTCTTCCCCTCCTTAAATCACTGTTGTCCATACAGGGCAAATCATCATGAATCAGGGAATAGGAATGGATCATTTCCACAGCGCAGGCAAACGGCATAGCCGCCTGCACGTCTCCGCCGCATACCCGGCAAAATTCCAGGGTTAACGTTGGACGAATCCGCTTTCCACCCGCCAGCAGGCTGTATTCCATCGCTTCTATTACATCCTTCTGCAGGCAGTCCTTCGCCGGAAGATAAGACGCCAGCGCTTCCTCAATTCTTGATAAATATTGATTTTCCATAGCCATTCTCCCTATCGATCAGTTTATCAGCGATTAGCCTCCTGAGAATCTTCCTCTAGTTTGGAAAGCTCGGTGATTTTCTGCTCCGCCTTTTCCAGGGTTTGATAGCAGGAAGATGCCAATTTCGTGCCTTTTTCAAACAGCTTCAGGGATTCCTCCAAAGACTCTTCTCCATTTTCCAGCTTAGCGACAATTTCCTCCAACTCCTGAATGGAAGCTTCAAAGCTTAGCTTTTTCATAAGATTTCCTCCTTGCTTTCCGGTAATACGCCGATAACCTGGCATTTTGCTTCCCCATCGGATAATTTCACCGTAATTCCATCATCCTTTTTCAGATCATTTACCGTTTTAATTAAGCTTCCCTGCTTTAATACCAGGGAATACCCCCGTCCCAGTACTCGGAAGGGACTGAGGGCATCCAGCTTGCCGCTGATAACAGAAAGCCTGTTTTCCGCTTTTGAAACACGCAGAAGGAAGCCCTGGTTCAGCCTATTGGAAACAGTATCCAGTAAAATGCGTTTTTGCTCAATAAAATGCAGCGGGGACCTCATCGCCGGCCTGTTTACAGACCAATCCACTCTGGCTTTTTCCGCTGAAATCCTGGAAGACACAGCCTGCTTCAGCTTCCGGCAAACTTGCAGGAAGTACGCCTGATATTCCCGCATATCCGGCACCGCCAGCTCCGCCGCCGCAGAAGGCGTAGGCGCCCGCAGATCCGCCGCAAAGTCGCAGATGGTAAAATCCGTTTCATGCCCCACCGCAGATATCACTGGGATTCGGGATTGGGATATCGTTCTCGCCAAGCTCTCATCGTTAAAGGCCCACAGGTCTTCCAAAGAGCCGCCGCCCCGCCCTATAATCAAAACGTCAATATCCGGAATCCGGTTCATTCTTTTTACGGCGTCGATCAGCTGCCCGGGCGCTTCTTCTCCTTGAACCAAAACCGGGCAGAAAATAATCTCCGCAGCCGGATCGCGGCGGCCTAAAATACTCTTAATATCCTGAACTGCGGCGCCGGTTGGCGACGTAATTACTCCAACCCGGGACGGAAATGGAGGAATCGGCCGCTTTCTCTGCGGAGAAAACAAGCCTTCCTTTTCCAGCTTCTGCTTTAATTGCTCAAAAGCCAGATTTAAAGCGCCGATCCCCTCCGGGCGCATATCTTCCACATAGAGCTGGTACTGTCCGGAAGCCTCATACACCGACACGCCGCCCCGCACCAGAACCTTCATGCCATCCTCAGGATGGAAGCGCACCCGGCTGGAATATCGTGAGAACATCACACATTTGATGACGCTTTTTTCATCCTTTAAGGAAAAATAAAAATGCCCGGAACGGTAATGATCGGTAAAATTGGAAATCTCACCGGTTAAAAAAACCTGCTTTAGAGCATCGTTCCCATCCAGCAAGGACTTAATATAAAAATTCAACTGTGATACTGTAATAACCTGATTCATCCCAAGCCCGCCTTTATCGCTGTCAGAACCCCTACCCCACCGGCGTTATCCGAAGAAAATTGGGGCTCGGCAAACATTGCGCCGTATTGTTTCGAAAAATATTCCCGCAAGATTGAGTTCGACATAACCCCGCCGGCAAACACAACCGGCAGCCTACCATACCGTTCCAATAGCCCTCGGCACATTTGATCCAACGCCGCCTTCACATATTCCAGGCAGAAGGCGGCGATATATGCTGGCTCTTTCCCTTGCCGCAGCAGCTTGATACACAGATTTTCCCCACCGGAGAGGCAGCAGTCATTCCCTTTCATTGATGGCCTGGCCCCCCTCAAGCCTTTGCTTTCACAGGTCAGGGCCAGCCGCTCCAAAGCCGGACCTGCCGGAAAGCCGAGGCCCAGCATGACGCCCACCCGGTCAATCAGCTGACCAGCGTTTAAATCTAAGGTTTTAGCCGCCAATTGGCAGGAAAAAATCCTCTGGTCATCCGGAGAAACCAAAAGCGCCTCTGTTGTCCCTCCGGACACATGGAACGCTAAAAACGGCTGTTTCAAAAGCGAGAGGCTTCCGGAGGAATAAAGCGCCGCGGCGATATGCCCAGCCTGATGGGAAAAGGTATAAAACGGCACCTCTAACGCCGTGCTCAGCAGCCTTGCATAGGTCAGCCCCACGGTAAAACAGGGCATATAAGAGCCCTCAGCATCTCTAGGACGGGCGGAGACACCGACTGCACTGAGCGCTTTTCCGCAGCCAGGCTTCCAAAGCTTGTCCATTAATTCCGGAAGCTGCTGCACATGATGAAACACCGCGTCGCTTTGCCGCAGGCCCTTTTCTCCTTCCTTTACAGGGAGCAGACGCTTTACTTGGCAGATCTCATGGGCTTGGGCATCGTAAAGCGCAAGGGAGGTGGTGTAATTGCTGGTATCGATTCCTAACGCGAGATTCATTGCGCGCTCTCCAATTCTTTGGCGACGGAGCCTAAAACACCGTTGACAAAAGAGGCGTCCTCCGTGCTTCCATAAGTTTTAGCAATTTCTACTGCCTCGTTGATGGAAACGCTGACTGGAATTTTTTCCTCATACAGCATTTCATAAACAGCGGTACGCAGCACAGAAACCGCGACACGGGATAAACGGTTTTTGGTCCAGCCGATACAGTGCTTTTCAATCATTCCATCGATTTCCTCGCCGTGCTTCTCAACGCCATGAAACACGTTCTGAGCGAAATCGCATATGGTAATATCTCTGGCCAGCTGAGCGCTTTCTACCAGTTCCTCTAAGGAAGCCTCTTGAAATGTTCTCTCGAAAATCAGGAAAAACGCCTGTTCTCTGGCCTCATGTCTTTTCATACCATTTCCTCCGAACCCATAAAATTAGGCCCTCCAAAAGCATGGAGGGCCCTAAAATGAAACTGTCCAATTGTCAAACGTCCAATGCTTTTCATTATTATACCACAAAATGAAAACCATTCAACCTATTTTGCTTCTACAATTTTAATTTTATCAAAACTAATACCGGTTTGGCCCGCAACGATATCCTTGATGGTGATCGCCTCGCTGTCTAAAAGCCCTTCAGAGGCCACCACTACGCTGCATTCGCCGTTCTGGATAAACGCGACACAGTCCGCAAAGCCTTTAGCTTTGATGAGATTCTCCACATTATTTTCCTGCTCCATATTCTGAGCGATAGCCGCCGCCTGGTTAAGCGCTTCCTTTTTAGCGTCGTCACTGGCATCTACCCCCTGGAGGATATCCTTAATCAGATCCGCCGCCTCATCCCTGGACTTTTCCCGAGTCAGCCGGGCATTGGCGAAATATCCGCTGGCGCTGGATGATACGCCGGAAGACACGTCGTCTTGCATAGAAGATGTGTCGGAGGAGTCGCTGCCGGAGCTCACGTCTCCGCCGGAAACGGAGTTATTGACATACTGGGCTTCTCCCAGCTCTTTTTGCGAAGAAGTGACGGTATTGGTGGCCAGCAGATCCCGGTTGTCAGAAAATTGCCAGTTCAGATACACGGCCGCCCCCAAAGCTACCACCAACGCTGCTAATACTAATTGTCGTTTTCCAAAAGCCATCTTAAATTCCTCCTAATTTTGTATTATGCTAATCGTGTGACAAAGACACGTTTTGAAGAAATATCCAGCGCCGTTGTCACCGCGCTGATGATCCTTTGCTGTACTACCGGCTCTTCTCCGCCGGGACAAACCACAACCACTCCTTTCACTGTGGGCTGTACCTCTGTAACCGCCAAAGCCCGTTCCGAGCCGTTGGCGTCTCTCACAGTAATATAACTAACCTCCGAGGTACCGGAGGTTTTGTCCCCGCTGGATTCCGTACTGCTTTTTTCCTGCGTAGCATATTTGGTCTCCACTCCGGTTTTTAAGGTAATCATTACTTTAGCTTCTCCCGCGCCGTCGATATGGGATATAATCTGAATCAGATTTTCTTCCAGCTGGCTTGTATATTCCTGAGCCGAAATTTTATCCAGCGTTTCTTCGGCGGATCCGGAGCCTCCAGAGCCGGATGGGAAATAGCTGGATAGAAAAATCAACGCGATGCCGATTAATCCTCCGATGATAATTAAATTTTTCCATCGGTCCGGAGCTTTGAAAAACAAGCCCCTTTTTTCTTTTTCCTCGTTCATTCTACCGCCACTTCCGTCTGAATTTGGAGATGCTCTTCCAGGTACTTTTGAATCCTGATCTTATCCTCTGGATTGTCAGTGGTGACAATCAATTTACTAATACCTATGCTGTCCGAGCTGGAAGTATCCATCACAGCCTCAACTTTTTTATAAGGAATTTGCGCTTCCCGTAATTTCTGCCCCACCAGCCCCTCTACATTGTCCCGCGCGGCGTCAACAACCTGCTGCTCAAAATGAGCGGAAAAGCTTTGGGCCTGAGAGGAATCGGATACTTCTAAATCAGGAAAGTGAAAATCCAAATTCGAAATGGGAGAAATCATAGCGCAAAGTAAAAAGCCTCCCAAGACAAACCGCATAATTTTCTCCATTCTTCCCGAGGGAATAATCATTTCCAGCATACAGCTGGCCAGAGCCGCCAGGCATAGGATCGCGGACCATTCCTTGATTCCGTTCATGTGTGTCCGCCTCCTATCAGTAATAACAGTACAGTCGATATGATCAGGATCACCATACAGCACACCACTATTGCGATCATGGCGCTGATGACCTTTCCTACTGAGCGCAAAAGGACTGAAATTTCTTTAAGCTCGAACAAATCTCCTACTACAGCGGAAAGATTAACTGCGGCCAGCCATAAAATCAATTCCAGCAGCACCGGTAAAAAAATAACTCCCGCTGCCAGAATCCCAAAAGCCCCGACTCCTGATTTCAAGACCTTAACGCAGCTCTGCACCGTTGTGTAAGCATCGCTGAGCGCACCGCCTACCACGGGGATGAAATTACTGACAGCGAATTTTACCGCTTTAGTACCCGCATTATCCGCCGCCACGCCAATCAGATTTTGGATGGTAAGCAAGCTGACGAAAATGGTCATCACAATGGAAAGCACCCACTTTACCGCCTTATAAAACATTTCACAAATTCCATTAAATTTCAGGCGCGGGGAAATGCTGGATACAATGGAAAGCGCTAAAAAGATATTCAGCATGGGAACCAGAAAATAAGTGGAAAGCTGGGAAACCACCTCTCCGGCACCGATCATCATCATATGATAGGACGCCGCGCTGACGGTTTGTCCTCCGGCGATCATGATGCCGGCCAATACCGGCACATAGCACATCAAAAACATGGACGAGCCGTAAATAACCTCGGCGGTCTCCGCAATGCAGCTGACAATCGGCATAATGATCGCCGCACAGACGCATAAGGTTCCCACAGTATTTACGACCCCGGAAAGAGGACGGTCCCCAAAGGAAACCTTGAGGCCCTCCATTAAGGCGCAGAGCAAAATCACAAACAGCACCTGAAACATCGCGGCGAGAGGGCCTTTTGCCTGGGTCCGCGCCTGGCTTCCAATTTCTGAAAACACAGCTCCCGGGCTTAAATTTTGAATCGACTGCCAGTCTGGAGAGGTCACACCCAGATTTTCCAAGCTGTTTTGCGTGTCCCCCGGAAGTTCATCCCAAAGATCGTTGGCACCGCTGGTCTCCATCTGCTCCTGATAATACTCGTCCAGGCTCGAAGCGCCTTCTTCGCCTGCCGCATGGACCTGCACGCCTCCAAACAATATTGCAGAGAGAATGAGAAAGATCAGCAGGAACAATTTCTTTTTCATGCTCCGCCTCCAATCAGGGAAAGAGCGGAGCCGGCGATTTGCTGGAATAAAGGCAGAGCCAGTATCACAATGAACAGCTTTCCCGCCAGTTCCACCTTAGCAGCCAGAGCCCCTTCCCCGGCATCTCGGCAGGAATCGGCGGAAAGCTGGGTTAGAAAACAAACTCCCAGGGTTTTTAGAAGAATCACGCCGTATTCGCCGCTAATGCCCGCAGCAGATATCAATTCCCGAATTTGGCTGATCGCGGGAGAAATCTTGGAAAGTATCATCCAGAGCAAAAGAGCCCCAGCGCCCAGACTGATAAGAATCGAGTATTCCGGGTTGTACTTTTTCAGCATCACCGCCAAAATCGCAGCTAAAATGGCGATGCCGGATAACGCAACAATCTCCATTTTTATAACCCAAATATGGTCTTGATGGTTTGAAACAGGGTATCTATTTGCTGGATAATCATCATCAAAACCACAATTAAGCCTGCAAGGGTAGTCATCATCGCCTGTTCCTCTCGGCCGGAACGCACTAAAAGCTGGTTTAAAACTGCTACAATAATGCCGATTGCTGCGATTCTAAAGATAAAATTTACGTCCATGGTATTCTTTTCCTTCCTTACGCTCTTTTACAAAAACAGCAAGGCTGTGGTGATTCCTAAGCTTAAGCCCAGCATTTGATACAGCTTTCCTTTTTTCACCTTGCACTCTCTGGCCTCCTCCAGCCTTAGCTTCGTCAGCTCACTGTTCAGCTTTAGATGAGACAGCTGGCCCTCTAAATCGCTGATTCCCAGGCCTTTTCCTAGGTCTAGCAGCAATTCGATATCCCCTTTTAAAAGCCCATTGTCCTTTGAGAGCTTTCCGACTCCCTGGCGCCAGGATTCAAAAAAAGAATTTCCCTCCTGGATTTTTTCACGGCAGATTCTGAGCACTGGCGCTAAGCGCCGATAATCGCTGAATTTTTCTAAAATACGCTCCAGAGAGCTGGAATCGTATCGGATCTGCAAGGTCAATTCCGAAAGGAATTTTTGATATTCCTCAAAGAAAAGTGTTCTCGCCGTCAGCCTTTTAGATTGCAGATATCCAACCGCCGCCCCTGTCAGCACGATCATGAGACATCCCATCATTTTTATCATTCGGATCACCTACTTCATAAATTCCCTGTACTGCACCAGGCGCCGAACGTCCTTCCAGCAGCACAATTCTATAAAAAGCGCCGCTTTGCAGCAACTGCATTCCCTGCGACCTACGGTAGATTTCCTCTAAGCTGCCCGCGTGGAGTGTAGTAATCAGCCCGACGCCGGCATTTAAGCCTTCCTCAATCGCAGCCGCCTCCTGGCGGCTTCCCGCCTCGTCGCAGATAATAAGCTCCGGAGAAAGGCAGCGCACGGCCTGGAGAATTCCTTCTCCCTTAGGAAACCCTGTAAGCACGTCGCTGAGTCCCAAATCGTTTTGGCATATCCCCTGAAAGGCTCCCCCCAGTTCCCCGCGCTCGTCTATAACGACTACTTTTTTCCCTTTTATCGAAAGCTGCCTGGCAAGATCCCGTAAGATAGTTGTTTTTCCGCTGGAAGGCGGCCCAGCAATCAGCAATCCAGACATCTCTTTGTCAAGCTCCCTCAAAAGCTCGTCGGCCGCCCCATAAACCTCACGCGCAATTCTGATATTCAAAGAGGAAATATCACGAATCCCGGAAACTCTATTTTCCTCATAAACCGCAGTGCCGCAGACTCCCACACGATGACCGCCCGCCATTGTGACAAATCCCTGCCGGATTTCATGCTGGTGGCTGTATACCGAATAGCTGCAGCAGTGATGAAAGCTGTCTAAAATCTCTTGTGAGGAAACAATCGGCAAGGTGCGGTCAAATCGCTGAGTCAGTCTGCCTTGTTCCTTTACAAAGTAGGTTTCTTTCCCAGTGTAGACCGCGACCGGGCGATTGGCTCTTAAACGGATTTCCTGCGCTTTCTCTTTTACGGATTCTGGAATTTGAAATAAAATTGTACGCAGGCTTCCGCACAGCCCTTGGGCGGCGCTGTCAAACGGCCGCTGATGAAGATCGAGAAAATTGGTTTCCAAATTGCGGCACCTCCTTGTCCGGTTTCTATAGTTATGAATATGGACAAAGAGGAAAAGTTAGAACCGGACAAACCAAAAACCAGGAAAAGAAACTCAGTGGAAAATAAAAAATCCGATGAGGACTAGCCTCATCGGATTACGGAACAAATAAATTTTTTCATCTTATTGCAGCATAGCTAAGAATTCCTCTTCAGAAATTATAGGAATGCCAAGCTTCTGCGCCTTGGTCAGTTTACTGCCGGCTTCCTCGCCGGCCAGCACAAAGCTGGTTTTTTTTGACACGCTGGAGGAAACCTTTCCTCCTCGGTCCTCGATCATTTTTCCAGCCTCCGCACGGGTATACGTAGGAAGGGCTCCGGTAAGAACAAAGGTTTTCCCCGAGAACCGGAGATCCTTGCTTTCCTCCTTTTCAAAGGATTCCAGATTGACTCCCTTGGTACGAAAAGAGTCTATCAGGGTCCTTGTCTCCGGCAGAGAAAAATAATAGGCGGCGCTTTCCGCCATAATCTGTCCAAAGCCGTCGATAGCGGCGATCTCCTCCGGCGTCGCCTTTAAAATCTGGTCAATTGTAGGAAACCGCTGGGTCAGCAGCTTAGCTGCGCGCAGACCGATGTGGCGGATGCCTAAGGCGTAAATAAACCGGTAAAAATCATTCCCTTTGGATTTCTCCACGGCGTTCAATAGGTTTTCTGCCGATTTCTCCCCCATGCGCTCCAGATCGACCAGCGCTTCCTTATTCAGGCTGTAGAGATCCACCGGTGAGCTTACCAGCTGATGCGCCACTAATTGCTCCAATACCGCCGGCCCCAAGCCCTCCATATCCATGGCATCCCGGGAAACAAAATGGATCAGATGCCGCAAAAGCTGGGCCGGGCACTGGGTGTTGTCGCACCGAAGGGCCGCCTCTCCAGGCTCTCTCTGAACCTTTGATCCGCAGGATGGGCAGTGCTCAGGCATTTGATAAGGCTTTGAATCCGGCTTATGTGCCTTTACAGACACTACCTCGGGAATAATCTCGCCCGCTTTTCTCAAAACTACTGTATCCCCGATTCGGATATCCTTTTCCTTAATAAAATCCTCATTGTGCAAAGTAGCCCGGCTCACGGTAGTTCCCGCTAAAAGCACCGGCTCAAACAAACCCGTAGGAGTCAGTACTCCGGTTCTGCCAACGTTGATCTCAATATCCAGTAAAGCGGTCTCCTTCTCCTCCGGTGGATATTTAAACGCTTCCGCCCATTTGGGAAATTTAGAGGTGCTTCCGATCAGCTCCCGGTCATGAAAAGCGTTTACCTTAATCACAGCGCCGTCTACAGGAAAGGAAAACCTGCCCCTCTGCTCGCCGATTCTCTGGATTTCCTTTACCACGTCATCCATATCATCATAGCAGTTGTAAAACGGAGGCGTATGGAAGCCAAGCTCTGTCAAATAGTCCAAGGATTCCTTATGAGTGTTTAAGACCACCCCTTCTATCTGCTGAATATTGAACACATAGATATCCAGTTCTCTTTGAGCGGTAATCCTGGAATCCTTTTGACGCAAAGATCCCGCAGCGGCGTTTCTCGGATTTTTAAAGGGCTTTTCTTCGTTCAATTCCTGACGCTCCAAAAGCTTTAAAAAGCTTTCGTTGGACATATAGACTTCACCCCGAACCTCCAAAAAAGGCACAGCCCGGGTCAGCTTCTTTGGAATTGTCTTGATGGTTCGCAGATTTTCGGTAACATCCTCCCCTACGCTTCCATCTCCCCGGGTAGAACCCCGTACAAAAATGCCGTTGCGGTATTCCAAAGAAACAGAAAGGCCGTCAAATTTCGGCTCCACCACATAGGATACCTTAGGCACTACCTCCCGGACTTTACGGTCAAAATCAAACAGCTCCTCCTCGGAAAAGCTGTCGTGGAGGCTTTCCATCGGGACTTCATGGGTTACCGGTGTGAACTTATTTAAGGCGGCGCCGCCTACCCTCTGGGTAGGCGAATCCTCCGTTACAAGCTCCGGATAGGCAAGCTCGATTCCTTCCAGCTCCCTCAGCATCATATCATATTCATAATCGGTGATCTCCGGATTGTCTTCCTCATAATATTTTTTCGCATGATAATTTAGCTTTTTCCGCAATTCCTCCGCCGATTTTCTGGCGTTTTCCAAATCCATTTAAGAAACCTCCACTAACACTTTACAAAGGGTCTTTAAATTCTTTTCAAATTTTATCTGCAGCAAAAATATTATAACCAAAAAACGGAAAGTTAGCAACTTATTGTTTTAGAGCGGAAAGGTCTGCCATAAATTCCGGCACCTGACCTACGATCACTGTTTCCGCAACCGCTACGGTAGTTTCTACCTCCACCGTAGTATTAATCCCCGGCGCCATTAAAACCTGATAGCCTTTTACCGTCATTAAAATCTGATGCTTTGTTTGATTAATACCTGCCGACGTAAATTCACTTTTTAAATCTGTCACTACGCTGCCGCTAAAAGAAATGTCAATAGGGATACCGGGCCCTTTGTCTCTCAAAAGATTACTTCCTGTCAAGGTTCCTAACGGCACTGAAAATTCCCGGTGTTTTTCCTGGCTGAGAGCCGACTGCACAGCTAGGCTGATATCGGCTTTTAACTGATTGATTTTTAGGGAATCGGTAGTAACCGCTAAAACAGAGCCATCCGTGGCTTTTTCAATATGTATTAAATCAGTGTAGGTAATTCCTTTGTTATTTAATTGAGATGTGACTGCATCATTCACCGATTGGTTAAACATCTGTTTTGCCTGGCTTGCCGCTGCCTTTTCCACCAAAGGGGATAACTGACATTCGATGACAAAAAACAGGCCGATCAGTAGAAATACGGGAATTAAAAGCTTAAGACGATGCCTCTTTCGTCTGCATCGAATTTTCTTTCGTCTCAACACAAAAATCACCCCTTTTTCCAATGTATGTAGAATGAGGGTGTGTTGACACAAATGAAATCTTTTCTGTATCAAACAGCTGAGAAATCCCATAAATCCCGCTTACTCTTTCTTTGGGCGGAATTTCTGCCAACATACGGCCTGTGCCTTGGACACTTCTGCCTTCGCTATATGGAATCCTTCCCACTCATATAATTTCCTCAGAATTTTCCTGCCTTCCGTTTTATCTCCCGGTTCTGACGAAGAGGATTCTCTTGCTAACAGCGATAACACAAACCGGTCCGCCATTATAATGACGAACCGGTTAAACAGATTACTTTTCTATTTTCACAGGTCATAATCGATAGCGATGCTGCTTTCGGCTGCGGCGTGCATATGTTTCTTCACTACGGATACATGATAGGCATCCTCTTGATAATCATTCAACGCTTCCCGATTATCCAACGTGACCTGCAAAATCAGGTCATAAGAACGAGGAGAATGAAGAAAATCAATTCCCACAGAGATCTCTCGCACCAAAGGGACATTATCTTTCATGGATAAAAGGATATCCCGAGCTGTTTCGCAGGCTTCCTCACTATGATCCTTAAGCTTAAAACACACAATATGACGAATCATGATAGAGATCCTCTCAAAATAGAATAGAAAGCGACCTTATTCCTCTACAGCAGGAGCTTCCTCAACTGCCGGTGCTTCTTCCGCAGCGATATCAGCTTCTGTGGAGGCGACAACCTCATCAGGAGCATTAGCGGCTTCCTGAGCTTTTGCCTGGGCCTCTTCCTCCAACAGCTTGCGGATAGACAGGCTGATACGCTTCTTATCGAAGTCAATATCGGTAATAGCAACCTTAACCACGTCGCCTATGGCCAAAACATCCTGAGGCTTCTCAATCCTATGATCGGCGATCTGAGAAATATGAATCAGCCCATCAATACCAGGCAGGATTCTTGCAAAAGCGCCAAAGGTAGTCATACCGACTACAGTAACCTCCACCACAGAGCCTACCGGATAATCTCTCTTCAAAATCTCCCAAGGATTATCCTCTGTTTTCTTATAGCCCAAGGAAATCTTGCCCTTTTCGGGATTGAGATCCTTAATATAAACCTCAACCGTATCGCCTACATTGACGATTTCAGAAGGATGCTTGATTCTGCTCCAGGAAAGCTCGGAAATATGAACCATGCCGTCAATGCCGCCCAAATCTACAAAAGCACCGTAAGAGGTCAAAGATTTTACTGTTCCGGTATATACCTTGCCAATTTCTGCGGTTTCCCAGAATTTTTCGGCCAACTTCTTTCTTTCATCTTTCAGAACAGAACGAATGGAACCGACAGCGCGTCTGCGTCCGCGGTTAACCTCAATAATACGGAATTTCACTTCCTGCTTCAGAAGGTCCTCCAAAGAATCGCCTCTGGAAGCGGTAGCCTGAGAGGCGGGAATAAATACGCGAACGCCATTGGTCACGGCGATCACACCGCCCTTAATAACCTCCGTGACAATACCGGTGACAACCGTTTCATTTTCATTGGCTTCAACAATCTCTTCCCAGCCTTTAATGGCATCCAAGCGCTTCTTGGAAAGCATAATGGTGCCTTCCTGGTCATTGGTGCGCATGATCAGGAGATCCATCTCGTCGCCAATCTTCACAAGGTCCTCTGCTTTAGCATCGGGATCCGCGGAAAGCTCAGCGAGGGGAACAAATCCAGCTTGCTTTCTGCCGACATCCACATAAATCTCATTCGGAGCGATACCAACGACTACACCGTGAACTTTTTCATCTGTAGTAAAGCTTTTCAGAGATTCTTCAAGCATCTCCTCGAAGTTCATTTCTCCTTCATTAATCTCAGTCATTTCTTTGTTTTCTAGAATATCCGTCATGGTTTCTAGTGCCTCCTTTATAATGCTGGCAGGTGTGGATGCACCCGCCGTGATTCCAATGGAATACGCCTGCTTGATTTCAGATACCGGCAGCTCCTTCGCTGTCTCAATTAAGCAAGTCCTGCAAAAAGGCTCGCACACGCTTTTCAGCTTTGCCGTGTTGGAGCTCTGCCTGCCCCCGATAATAACCATCAGGTCTTTCTGCTTTGCCAATCTTACAGCTTCAGCCTGCCGTTCTGATGTAGCATTACATATTGTATCAAAAATTGCGGCGTTTGTATATACTCTTTTCAGAATTTTCAAACAATTTTCCCATTCTGATACACTAAAAGTCGTTTGAGCTACTACAAAAAGCTCTTTTGACTCTAAATTTGGGAAATCTTTGATCAGATTTTTAAGCTCATTTTGATTGCGGAAAACATAGCTTTCGCCCTGACAATGTCCTCTGATTCCCCGCACCTCCGGATGATCCGGGTCGCCGGCAATTAAAACCGGTACTCCTTTTTCTGAAGCAGAAAAAACGATTTGATGAATTTTTCCTACAAACGGACAAGTCGCGTCGGCATATTCTATGCCAAGCCGTTCAATCTCGCGCAGGATGTCAAGAGAAACGCCATGGGAGCGGATCACTAAAATTCCTCCTGGCTGAACCTGGCCTGGCTGGGAGACAATCGTCACGCCTCTCTGCTCCAATGCGGCCACCATTTGGGGATTATGGATAATCGGTCCCAAGGTATAAACCCTCTTTCCCTGATCCAGAAGGCGGTTTACAATTTCGATCGCACGGTTTACCCCAAAACAGAAGCCGGCGGTTTTCGCTACTGTAATGTCAGCCATTTACACTCTCCCTTTTAAATATCCTGCTGCCGCAAAGCGCTGATCAACTCCATGATTTTACGGCTCGCTTCCCGGAATTGAGGGCCGGTCCCCTCAGTAATTCCCAATTCCTCCGGGGTCACTGTTTGACCACAGCTGATAGTCACCCGATGAAACAGCTTTAGCAACCCGCCGCCCTTAGTGGAAATGGAAACCGGCATAATCGGAACCTGGGCTTTATAAGCAAGCATCGCGGCTCCGGATTTGGGTTTTAACAAATTTCCATCCTTGGACCGGGTTCCCTCAATAAAAATCCCCACTACAGCGCCTTGCTTCAGATATTCCTCCGCCAAATTGATAGCGCCCTCATCATGCTTTCCCCTTTGAATGGGAAACGCCCCCAGCGCAGAGATGATCTTTGACACAAATTTATTCTGAAACAATTCGCTTTTTGCCATATACCGGATCATACGCTTTTGGGCAAGTCCCAAAAAGACAGGATCCTTCATAGAAATATGGTTACAGCATACCACGCATCCTTGTCCTTGCGGCAGACTGTTTTTATTTTTGACCTTATAGAAATAGAGAGGCTTAAAAATAATAGGCAGCAGGCCTTTGGCAAAGTTATAAAACGGCGTGTTTTTTGTCAGGTCACCCACAGGAAATTCTCTCCTTTATCAATTCAGTTACCTTGTCGACCGATTGCTCTAAATTTAAATCCGAGGTATCCACATAAACGGCGTCTTCGGCCGGCTTGAGAGGAGCGATTTCCCGATGGGAATCCTGATAGTCACGCTGCTTGATTTCCGCCAGCACCTGATTATAATCTGTAGCCGGGTCTTTCGCAATAAGCTCGCGGAATCTTCTTCTGGCCCTTTCCTCAGGGGAAGCGGTCAGGAATATTTTTAACTGGGCGTGAGGCAGTACCACGGTACCGATATCACGGCCGTCCATCACCACATTGTGAAGCTTTGCCAGAGATTGCTGTAAGTCGAATAGAAACTCCCGAACGGCAGGAACCGCGGAAACCTTAGAGGCCATCATAGAAACCTCAGGCGTACGGATCAAATCTGAAACGTCGCTGCCGTTTAACAGGACATGCTGCTCCCCATTTCGAAATTCCAGATTTATTTTTGTATCCAAAAGAAAAGCTTTCAGCCTTTTGGAATCTTTCAGGTCAATTTTGTATTCCATTGCGGAAAGACCGACCGCCCGGTAAAGAGCGCCGGTATCCACATAAATAAATCCCACATTTTTCGCGGCACACCTTGAAATTGTGCTTTTCCCGGCTCCTGCGGGACCGTCAATAGCAACTGAAAACATCTGGTTACCCCCAAATAGAATTTCCGGCTAAATAGCCGGTAGAAAAAGCGATCTGAAGATTAAATCCGCCGGTGTAGCCGTCAACATCCAGCACCTCGCCCGCAAAAAAAAGCCCCTTCACCAGCTTGCTTTCCATCGTTTTGGGTGAGAGCTCATGGACCGATACGCCTCCCGCCGTAACAATGGCCTCCTCAATAGGGCGAAATCCGGAAATTGTCACCGGCAGAGATTTCAGCAGCCTGCCAAAATTCATTCTTTCCTGGCGGGAAATTTGATGGCATTTCTTTTCTCCAGGGATTCCGGACAGGTTCACCGCTACCGGAATAAGTTTTTTAGGCAGAAGCTCCTGCAGAGAATTACTAAAATCCCGGTTTTGGAATTTCTGAAAATCCCTCTGAAGCCGCAAATCCAATTGTTCAAAGTTCAAGCCTGGCTTTAAGTCGATGTGGATTTCATACCGTTCCGGAGACAAATCCCTCATATGAGCGCTGGCGCTTAATATGACCGGGCCGCTGACGCCAAAGTGAGTAAAAAGCATTTCTCCGAAATCCCGGTAAATTTCTTTTCCTTGTTTCCGATCTATCACCTGAACCGCAATATTCCGCAAGGAAAGGCCTTGTAGCTCCTGGCACCAATTTTCCCGGCAAACCAAAGGCACTAGGGAGGGCCGGGGCGGAACGATCGTATGCCCAGCCTGCCTCGCTAACCGATATCCGTCTCCTGTTGAGCCGGTTCCAGGATAGGACAGCCCGCCGCAGGCTACGATAACGCTGTCCGACTGTATTCTTTTTCCGGAAGCTGCTTTCACACCCTTCACGGCTCCATCTTTTATTATAAGAGCTTTTATGTCTTCCTGCAATACATGAACGCCGGAAGCTTCCACATCTTCTTTCATCGCATCCACAATATCGGCAGCCCGGTCGCTGACAGGAAACACCCGGTTTCCCCGTTCTGTTTTCAGCGGCACATGCAGTCCTTCAAAATAATCCATGGTATCCAAGGGGGAAAACCGGTTGACCGCACTGTACAAAAAACGCCCGTTTCCCGGTATCGCACCTATAAACGACTGAACATCACATTGATTACAGACATTGCACCGGCCTTTGCCGGTTATCATCAGCTTTCTGCCCAGCTTCGCGTTCTTTTCCAACAGCACCGTCCGGGCGCCCAGCTTCGCGGCGCTGGCGGCCGCCATCATTCCCGCCGGACCTCCGCCTACTACAGCCACATCAAACTCAAGCTTCAACCGGATCCTCCTCAACCTTTTCATAAACCTCGTACTCATCCCAAATCTCTTCCAGGTTTTGGAAGGTCTTTGAAACCTCATCCTTTTTCTTTAAAGCCGTAGCCACGATCATTGCGTTAATCAAGCTTAACGGGGCCACCAGGCTGTCCACAACAGAGGCCATGTCGCTTCTGGCCAGCAATACAAAATCCGCCTGCTGTGCCAGCGGAGACAAAAGGCTGTCTGTCAAAGCAATCCCTCTGGCGCCTTTTCTTTTGGCGAAATTCATCGCGCTGACCGCCTGCTTGGAATATCGCGGGAAGCTGATGCCGATAAACACATCCTCTTCATTAATGCGGAACATCTTTTCGTAAATCTCCGTTTTACTGGTTGTAGTTACCAGCTCGACCTTATCGAAAATCAGGCTGAAGTAATAGTTCAGGAAAATTCCCAGAGCGGAAGCGCTCCGGGCAGCTAAAATATAAATCTTTCTGGCCGAAACGATAGCGTCCACCGCCTCGTAAAAATCCTTATGGGAGGTTTCCTCCAGAGTTCTGCGAATCTTATCGATATCCTGGTTCAGCACGCTGTCCAGAACATCCGCGTCGCCGATCCGGTTGCTGGTAACCTCAATCCGCTGCACTGAAGTCAGCTTGTTCCGAATCATTTCCTGCATCGCCTTCTGAAGCTGCGGATAGCCTTCGTAGCCCACCTCGGTGGCAAAACGCACCACTGTGGATTCACTGACTCCAACGGTAGCGCCCAGCTTGGATGCGGTCATAAACGCGGCCTTGTCATAATGGTCTTCAATATATTGAGCGATGCGCCGTTGGCCCTTAGAAAAGCCCGGCATCATTTTCTCGATACGGGACAGCAAATGTTTCACGCCTGGTCCACTCCTTATTGCGATTTTCCAGCCAGCAGTTTTTAGTTTATTTTCATTCTGTTGTAAGCATTTCGAATCTTTAGATTCTTAATCCTAACATTCATAGTAAAACTTAATCCTGCAAAAATCAAGTGAAAAATAGGGAATTCAGTGTTTTTTCCTCATTGTTTTGCAAGTTTATTCTCTAAAAACGCAAAAACACACCCGAAAGTAAAGCGTGTCTTTATCATTCGGGCGTGTTTATTTTAAAGTTTTTGTTACTCTATGATGCAGCTTTTCAACATAAGTAGCCACTAAGCCAGACAAGGCGATGTCGTAAATCAGGAACACAGCATTGCCAAGAATCAAAAAGACCCACGGCAAATAAATGCCAAATACAGTAAACGAATCCTCCGGAAGCTGCAAAAAGTTAACAGCTAAAAAGAAGCAGGCCACCACAGCCACGTTGAACACCGCAAATTTGCTGATCCAGGAAAGGACTTTATTGGAGATCCGTTCTAAAAAAGATTTTAAAACCGGATAATACCCAAAGAACAATACGAACAAGAGCGCCGCCTCTTTATCCGCGGCAAACAGCAGCGACAGCACTGCAACCGCGGCATAGATCATCCACGCCCATTTCGCCCCTATTTCGATCACCGCCACAATCAAAAGCACTCCAGCGATAGCAGGCAGCGCATAGGTGCCGATCGGTATCAGTCCAGTGAGGAACATCAGCACTACTCCCAGCGCCGTCAGCAGACCTCCCAGGGCTATTTTTCCACTTTTACTCAAAAGGAAAGCCTCCCTTTTATGGTTAACAGCAGGAAATCAAGTCCCCGCCCATACATTCGCAGCAACAGTCGGCGCAAATCAGGGATGAGCACATATCACAGGCGTTGCAGCCGCCGGCAGCGGGAGCCGTGCGGTTATATCCGCCATAAGCGCCGTTCCTCTGATTCTGACATTGGTTCATCGCCGCCCGGTACTCCATATTGCCGGGATCCATGTTACAAGCGGTGGAGAAATTGTTGTAGGCTTCCTCCATCCATCCTTTTTTATACAAGCAGGTTCCCTTCAGGAAATACCATTCTCCGCCTCTGCGGCCGGCGGGAACCCCATCTAAAATCTGCTCCGCATCCGCAATTCTCCCGTTCATCAGCAGATTGCGGACATCGCTGTATTCTGTGCTTCTTCCATAGGAAGCGCCCGACTGGTAGCCGCCCTGATACCCGCCGTAGCCGTTCTGCTGATACCCGCCGTTATTAGCGCGGGCCTTTCGGTCGTTCATAATGGTATCATAGGCCTCGTTGATCTCTTTCATCTTTTCGGACGCGAGATCCGCCAACGGGCTTTCCGCGTAATTATCCGGATGATATTTTTTCGCCAGCTCCCGATACGCGGTTTTAATTTCATCATCGGTAGCGTTTGGCGATACTCCTAATACTTTGTACGGATCTGACATTGTTACCTCCAATGGGTTTGCCCCATAAAAATTGAGAGTGCGCTTTTAAACTTTTTCCCTTTTCGCTTTCCTGTCATATAGAACCAATTTTTGCATGGCCGGAAGGCCCTGGGTTAAAATATTTGAAATCACTGTGTCAAAATGACGCAGCGACAACAGTTGATAGGACAAAATAATTTGAGAAAGGGTTTGATTTAACACACCGTTGCAATAATCCGCCAAGGCTTCCCCTTCCAAAGGCTTCTCCCTTTCACGGATTAATTTTTTAACAAAAGGATTGAAGTTGTTTTTCTTTTGATCCTTTTCTATATCATCCGCCGCATCAATCAAATAAATCCACCGACCCAAAAAATAACCTAATTGGAGGAAAATGGCTTCCCGTATTTGATCCCCGCCGGCTACCGGCATCAAAACCTTACGCAGCATAACCGCGGTAGGCTCTGCGGCGGCGTCAATGCCTGTTTGAGGATCCTGTTCCACCTTTGACTGTGCTTGTATATATTCATAAACAATAGAGTCTAACTTTGGATATCTTTTTCTCGCTTTGTGATAGCCTCGTACGGCAAAGGGCAAAAGACAGACAGAACGGAGCTTTCCCCAAAATCCGGAGTCCTTAATATCATCCTTAATCTTATAGTAGGCGGTCAAAACCGAAACCGCGCCAGCATAGGCATAGCTTTCCTCGTGGCCAGTACAGTAAGTGCATCGTTTTGCCGGGTTTGCCACACATCGTCCCGCTTCAAAGCCCGGGCAATCATCCCGGAGCGCCATGGAGAGCATTGCCAAAAACGTGCCGTCATAGCTTAACGCAAGACGGGAAAGCCTGCCGTAGTCCTTGCCCATCCGTTTGCATAAGCCGCAATAAGCACTTTTATATAGGTCGTATTCCTTGACCAACAGTTCGGGCTTATTGGGCCGGATGTAACCAAACACAGCGATAACTCCATTTCCACAGCGTCGTCTCTTTAAAATAACAACTGTATTTTACACTATTTTCCCACGGGGTGCATTAACTAATTGTAAACTTTTTATTTGTAAGAAATATGATTTTTATCTTGATAACCTGTTATGGTTTCATGCGCGAAAGCCGATAGAAGCCGGCCCTCATGAAGCCGATAAAGCTCGCATCGCTTAAGTCGATGAAAAAAAGCCGCCTGTTTTTTCAGACGGCTTTCTGCTCACAGCATTTTCTTTAAATAACGTCCTGTATAGGAGCTCTCTACTTTTGCGATTTCCTCCGGAGTTCCTTCCGCGACGATAAAGCCGCCCTTATCTCCCCCCTCCGGACCTAAATCGATAATGTGATCAGCGGTTTTAATTAAATCCAAATTATGCTCGATCACCACAACGGTATTACCGGCGTCTACCAGCTTTTGCAGTACGTCAATCAAACGATGCACGTCGGCAATGTGCAAGCCAGTGGTCGGCTCATCCAAAATATAGATGGTCTTTCCGGTAGAACGCTTAGAAAGCTCTGTGGCCAGCTTTACTCTCTGGGCCTCTCCTCCGGAAAGCGTAGTGGAGGATTGTCCGATCTTCACATATCCCAAGCCTACATCCTGAAGCGTCTGAAGCTTACGGGCAATCTTTGGAAGAGAGGCAAAGAACTCCAACCCCTCGTCTACCGTCATTTCCAGAACATCATAGATGTTTTTATCCTTGTATTTGACCTCCAGGGTTTCCCGGTTATACCGTTTCCCTTTGCACACCTCACAGGGAACATAAATATCCGGCAAAAAGTGCATCTCGATTTTTAGGATACCGTCGCCCTGGCAGGCCTCGCACCGGCCTCCCTTTACATTAAACGAAAATCTTCCGCTGTTAAAGCCCCGCATTTTCGCTTCCTGGGTGGAAGCGAAAAGGTCCCGGATATCGTTAAACAGCCCCGTATAGGTGGCGGGATTGGAGCGAGGCGTTCTGCCGATGGGCGACTGGTTGATGTCGATGACCTTGTCCAGATATTGCAGCCCGGTGATCTTATCGTGTTCGCCAGCCCTGCATTTGGCACCATTCAGCTCAGACGCCAGATGCTTATACAAAATTTCATTAATCAGCGAGGATTTTCCGGAGCCTGAAACTCCGGTGACACATACCAGCTTTCCCAGGGGAATTTTTACATCGATATTTTTTAAGTTATTTTGTCTTGCTCCAACAATTTTTACGGTTTTTCCATTTCCCTTTCTGCGCTTCTCCGGCACCATCACCTGCTTTTTGCCACTCAGGTACTGCCCTGTGATAGAACGCTCGCAGGCCTTGATTTCGTCCACCGTGCCCGCACAGACGATCTCCCCGCCCTTAACACCGGCGCCTGGTCCCACATCTACCACATAGTCGGCGGCGTACATGGTATCTTCGTCATGCTCCACAACGATCACAGTGTTTCCCAAGTCCCGCAAATGCTTTAGGGTTCCAAGCAGCTTGTCGTTATCCCGCTGGTGCAGGCCGATGCTGGGCTCGTCCAAAATATACAGAACCCCCATTAAAGAGGAGCCGATCTGGGTGGCTAGACGAATCCGCTGGCTTTCACCGCCGGAGAGCGTCCCGCTCGCCCGGGACAAGGTCAGATATTCCAAGCCTACGCTCTGCAGAAACCCCAGCCGCTCGGTGATCTCCTTTAAGATCGCTTTTGCAATCATCCGCTCCCTGTCTGTCAGCTGCAGATTTTTGACAAACTCCAGCGCGTCAGAAACAGACTTTTCACAGAAATCGCTGATATTGATCCCGCCCACCGTGACGGACAGGCTCTCCGGGTTCAAGCGCTTCCCATGACATTCATCACAAGGAATTTCGCTCATAAAGCCCTCGATTTCTTCCTTAATCCAATTGCTGGAGGTTTCTCGGAATCGTCGCTCCAAATTATTGATAATTCCTTCAAATTTTGTGTAATAGGTGCCGCTGCCGTACTCATTTTTCCGGACGATTTTGATTTTATCCTCCGCCGGCGTTCCATACAGCAGCAAATGAACAATTTCAGCCGGCAGATCTTTGATCGGAGTATCCAGAGAAAAGCGGTATTGCTTCGCCAGCGCCTCAAAATACATGGAAGCGATGGTGCTGCCTTCCATAGCCCATCCGCTCGCCTTAATTCCTCCCTGCCGGACGGAAAGCTCCTTATTAGGAATCACTAAATCCGGATCCACCTTCATAAACACGCCCAAGCCGGTGCACTTTTTGCAGGCGCCGAAGGGGTTATTAAAGGAAAACATCCGGGGCGTCAGCTCGTCGATGCTGATTCCATGCTCAGGGCATGCGTAATTTTGTGAAAAGGTGATATCCTTTCCATCCACTACATTAATAATGGTCAATCCGCCGGTCAGGCTGGAGGCTGTTTCAATGGAATCAGACAGCCGGGAACGAATCTCAGGCTTAATCACCAAACGGTCCACGACAATTTCGATGGTATGCTTTTTATTTTTTTCCAATTTGATCGTCTCAGACAGGTCATAGATCAGGCCATCCACGCGAACCCGTACATAGCCGCTTTTTCGGGCAGCCTCGAACTCTTTTACGTGTTCGCCCTTTCGTCCTCGAATGACCGGCGCCAGCACTATAATTTTAGAGCCTTCCGGCAGGGCCATTACCTGATCTACAATCTGGTCTATGGTTTGCTGCTTAATCTCCTTTCCGCACACCGGGCAATGAGGGATCCCGATCCTGGCATACAAAAGCCTGAGATAATCATAGATCTCCGTTACGGTGCCGACTGTGGATCTCGGGTTTTTCGAGGTAGTTTTCTGATCAATGGAAATAGCCGGAGACAAGCCTTCGATGTAATCCACATCCGGCTTTTCCATCTGGCCTAGAAACTGGCGGGCATAGGAGGAAAGAGATTCCACATACCGCCGCTGCCCCTCGGCATAAATCGTATCAAACGCCAGCGAGGATTTTCCGGAGCCGGATAATCCCGTGAACACTACCAATTGATCTCTGGGAATCTCCAAATCAATATTTTTAAGGTTGTGCTCTCTGGCGCCCTTAACAAAAATATTTTTACTAGACAAAATAAGCTCTCCTTAATTTTTAATCATGTCATTTGCCGGACTGCAGCTTTTTAATTCGGTCTCGCAGATATGCGGCGTGTTCAAATTCCAGAAGCTTTGCAGCGGCCTTCATCTCCTTGGTAAGCTGCTCGATCAGCTGCTGGCGTTCCAGCTTTGTCAGCCGCTTTCCGGATTTTTTGTCATCCTTATGGCTGGAAATTTCTAAAACCTCCGCTACTTTCTTAACAATCGTTTTCGGCGTAATGCCATGCTCCTGATTATACCGCATCTGGATATCGCGTCTTCTCTGAGTCTCTCGAATCGCAGTTTCCATGGAGGGCGTAACCTGATCCGCGTACATGATAACCTGGCCTTCCGCGTTTCTGGCGGCACGGCCTATTGTCTGAATCAGGGAACGGTCGGAACGCAGGAAGCCCTCTTTGTCCGCATCCAGAATCACCACCAAAGACACCTCCGGGATGTCCAAGCCCTCTCTCAGCAGGTTAATGCCGACCAAAACATCAAACTCACCTAAACGAAGGTCTCGAATGATCTCCATCCGCTCCACCGTATCGATGTCGTGATGCATATACCGAACCCGAATCCCCATTCCCTCTAGGTATGATGTGAGATCCTCCGCCATTTTCTTAGTTAATGTGGTTACCAGCACCCGGTTGCCTTTAGCCACCCGAAGATTGATTTCTGAAATCAAGTCGTCGATCTGTCCCTCGGTCGGCTTAACGATAATCTCCGGATCCAACAGACCTGTTGGACGAATTACCTGTTCTACAATCTGGGTGCTCTTTTCCCGTTCCAAATCTCCCGGAGTTGCGCTGACAAACACCGCCTGGTTGATTCGCTGGTAAAACTCGTCAAAATTCAGCGGGCGGTTGTCGTAGGCTGACGGAAGCCGGAAGCCATATTCAATCAAACTTTCCTTTCTCGCCCGGTCGCCGGCATACATTCCGCGCACCTGGGGCAGCGTCACATGGGACTCGTCCACAAACAACAGGTAATCTTTTGGAAAATAATCCAAAAGCGTAAACGGCGCGCTGCCTGGTTCCCGTCCCGCCATGACTCTGGAATAGTTTTCAATTCCCTTGCAAAAACCGATTTCCTGGAGCATTTCAATATCATACCGGGTTCTTTGCTCAATACGCTGGGCCTCCAGCAGCTTTCCCTCCCGGCGGAAATATGCCAGCCGTTCTTCCAGCTCCTGTTCGATTTCTTGAATAGCCTCTTTCATTTTTTCCTTGGGGACGATGTAGTGAGACGCCGGGTAAATAGCGATATGCTTCAGATCCGCTTTGATTTCTCCGGTCAGCGGATTAAACTCGCTGATCCGGTCCACTTCATCACCGAAAAACTCCACCCTCACTGCCGTATCATTGGACTGGGCTGGAAATATTTCCACTACATCTCCTCGTACCCGGAACTTGTTTCGGATAAAGTTTATATCATTTCTCTCATATTGAAGCTCTACCAGTTTCTTTAAAAGCTCGTCTCGGTTTTTTTGCATTCCCGGCCGCAAAGAAATAACCATGGTGCGGTAATCAATCGGGTTACCCAAGCTATAAATGCAGGAAACGCTGGCCACAATAATGACATCTCTGCGTTCGGACAGCGCTGAGGTCGCAGAATGACGGAGCTTGTCGATTTCGTCATTAATCGCAGAATCCTTTTCAATATAAGTGTCTGTCGTAGCGATATAAGCTTCTGGCTGATAATAATCATAGTATGAAACAAAATACTCGACTGCGGATGTTGGGAAAAATTCGCGAAACTCGCTGCAGAGCTGCGCCGCCAGGGTCTTATTGTGCGCCAAAACCAGTGTTGGCTTCTGTACCTGCGAAATAATATTCGCCATAGTAAACGTCTTACCGGAGCCCGTAACCCCCAGCAAAGTCTGCTCTTTATCTCCTCTTTTGATTCCCTCCACCAGCTTGGCAATCGCCTCTGGCTGATCTCCCGTAGGCTTATAGGTGGAAACCAATTTGAATAATTCTTTATCATTTCGATTGTTCATACACGATTTCCTCTATTGATGATAGCTACTATTGGCCCAAATATGGATTTTTACAACGTCCTGTTTTTCCAGCAATTTCGACCAATCGAGAATTTGCTCACTAAAAATCCGCGATTCCATAAAAGCCAATCCTACAATGCTTATGCTGATGGTTTAGTATACCACAAAATCTCGTATTTTTCAATTCTAACGATATACATGATACATTTATATCCCAGCTGAGCATCCGTTTTCATTCTCTATTCTAATGCCTGGATATTGCGGCGGTTTTTAAGAGCGGAATCAAGTCTATATGGCATTAAATCTATCATTGTGTGTCTCTAATCCTATAATCTTATAGGAATACTCCTTGTGTCTTTACTGAATGACCTGCAAAACGGGGAAGCATTTCTAATACTGTCTTATGAGTGTTGCTCTTAAAGCACTTTTGTTTTTTGACGATACAGTTATATTCGCAAAATCAGAGAGTTGTTTCTAAAATGCTACTATGCTATAATTTAGCCTGTAGAAACTTTATTGTGCGTGCTTGAGGAGGATTTGTTATGAAAAAGTCCAGGGTTTATTTTACTGATATGCGAACCACAGAAAACTCTAATTTACAGAAAAAGCTCGCCAGACTTATCAGGAAGGCTGGCATTGGCGGCATCGACTTCGAAAAAAAGTACGTCGCGATTAAAATTCACTTTGGGGAACCAGGGAATCTGTCTTATTTGCGGCCTAATTACGCTAAAACCGTAGCGGACACAGTAAAAGATCTGGGCGGAAAGCCTTTTTTGACCGATTGCAACACTCTCTATGTGGGAGGGCGCAAAAACGCGCTGGATCATATCGACACCGCTTATTTAAATGGATTCTCCCCTTTTTCCACCGGTTGTCATGTCATCATTGCGGACGGGCTAAAAGGAACCGATGAGGTTTTAGTCCCGGTTTCCGGCGGAAAATACGTAAAGGAAGCCAAGATCGGCAGAGCCGTTATGGATGCAGATGTTTTTATCAGCTTAACCCATTTTAAAGGCCATGAGATCACAGGGTTTGGGGGCGCCTTGAAAAATATCGGAATGGGCTGCGGCTCTCGTGCGGGAAAAATGGAAATGCACAGCGCAGGCAAGCCTTACGTAATTCAAGAACAATGCGTGGGCTGCCGTGTATGCGCCAAATCCTGCGCACATGACGCTATCTCGTTTACCGACAAAAAAGCTAATATTAACCACAGCATCTGCGCGGGCTGTGGAAGGTGCATTGGCGTATGTCATCGGGATGCAATTAAGCCCGCTGATGATGAGTCTTTCGACATTTTGAATCAAAAAGTGGCGGAATATACCAAAGCGGTCGTTGACAAACGGCCTTGCTTCCACATCAGCCTGGTTGTGGATGTGTCTCCTCAATGCGACTGCCATTCGGGAAATGACGCTGCTATTGTACCGGATGTGGGGATGTTTGCCTCTTTCGACCCAGTAGCTCTGGATGTAGCCTGTGCCGACGCGGTAAACGCTCAGCCCCCGATTCAAAACAGCCAGCTTAAAGAGCATTGGAACGAATCCGGGGACCATTTTCACAAGGTCGGGCCCAATACCAACTGGAAGGTCGGTATCGCTCATGCCGTAGAGCTTGGAATCGGCACTACAGAATATGAATTGATCCGTGTATAAATAAAATTTTTTGAAAATCCGAATCGCGGCAAATTAAGAACGATAAGAAAGGCGGGAAGAGAATTCTCTTCCCGCCTTTCTTATCGTTCTTAGCCTGACCAGTAGCTCCACTATCGCAAAACATGGTAAATTATAGTAAGTGAACCAAATACGCTGACAAAGCATTAGGGTATCAGAGATGATTTACCTTTAGGCCATCTGCTTCTCCATAGAGAATTTCCACCTTGGTTTCCAGCTTGCCGCTTTTAGGGTCACGCTTCTGAGAATAGACGCCCCAGTTTTTGGCGTTGGAAAAGAAACACCGAAAATCGTCCTGATGGATCACCGGTGCAAACCCGATGGTATTATTTACCAGGTCGAACTGATAGCCACTCAGAGCCACCAGCACAGACCAGCTCGCCATGCTGCGGACATAATGGTTGCCGCATTCCACCTCGTTCCAGGGATTCCAGTCGTAGCCGTTATACCGTTCCCGAACCGCTTTCACAACGGCCAGGCCTTCTTCCACAAAGCCCTCAAAAATCAGGTGGGCTGCCACCTGGTATTCTATGCCGGACCATACTTCATCGCTGTATACAAAGGGCAGCTTTGGACGGCCGCCCTGAGGCCAGCTGCACAATACCAAGCCTTTTTCCTGATTCAGCGCATAGGTACGCTGGACATTGACATGATCCTCCATCGTCTCCTTGAAATTGTACTGAAATACAGAGTGAATGGCCTTTTTGATGTGCTCCTCCGGCAGGACATAGCCCAGGTGATTCAGGTGGGCCAGCATTTGTCCAAAGACCTGATCCGCCAGGCATCCGGTGCCGTACTGGTATTTATAGGCGTTAATATCGTCGATCACCTGGATATAATAGTCGCCTCCCCACAGCAGGGAATCCATTTTTTCGCTTCCTTTGCGGAACGCTTCGGCATATTTTTCCGCATGCGCGGTATCCCCTAAGTATGCGGCCATTTCCTTTCCTGCCTTCAGCGCCGCCAAAAACAGAGAGTTGCTTAAGGAGTTGGGACCGTAAAATTCTATATCATAGGTATTATGCTGCTGATCATCCAGTACACAGTCCTTATCGGAATCCCAATAGGTAAATGCGAAATCCAACGCTAAGGCAGCTTTTTCCCAGGTTTCTTTTAACAGGGCATCCCCAGCGCCCAGCTTCCAATCCCGGTAAAGCCGCAGAATGGTACCCATTTGTCCGTCTACAGCGGGGATCATTTCCCATTTTTTGTCTCCGAATACTTGCAGCGTCCGAAACGCCATTCTGCCTGTATCGTCGGTTTCCAACAGGAATTCTGTCCTTCGCATAGACTGCTCCAGCTCGGGGAACAAGAACGCGGCGGTCTGCGCATAATTCCACACATGAGTGCAGTTCCCCTCACAGCTGCCGTGTTGGGGAAAGCTCCCCTCCCATGACAGGAACGTACCGTCGGAAATCCGGAAACAGGTAGGACTTCTTAAAACGGTGATATTATTGGCCAGCGCCTCGATCACATAATCCGGCAGCGTACTTTCATAAAGCGCTTTGGTAAAGGAGCGGGAGGCTTTTTCCAGACTCTCCAAATTTTTGTAGAGATATACGCCGTAATCCCAGGCGTTTTTCTGGAAATCGGCGTAATAGTTATGCTCAATCTCCTTTTTATTCCGGTTTTCCGGGCAGACATGGCCGCCCCAGTATTTTGGACGATTCGGAAAATACCAAGTAAGAATAAATTCGAATACAGCCTCTCCATATGCCGGAATTGTTTTACATACGCCTAAAGAACCAATTCTCAAATCGCTTAAATCATTGAATTTGCTTTCCTTGCCCTGGAACTCCGAATGAAATTCAAGCCTTCCATCCTCGGAAAAGTCATCCCAAAAATCATGAATACCATCCCACCAAGCACCGGAAAGCCACTCCTCCTTGACCGTAACGCTGTCCTCCCCAGTCATCACAGCAATGCTGCCGTTTGTAAAATCATCCTCCGCAAGCTCCGGACTGGTATATAAAAGCCCTTTCATTTGATCCTGGTCAAGATATTGGTTTTTCACCGGCCTTTTGACCAAAAGATTGTCAAAAAGGTCGTAGCCGTTAAAGCCCACTGCATTAGCGACGGACGAAGCCACCGTGGCCTCCAGCGCCTCACCGGAGTTGTTTTTCACCTTATAACGGATCACCGCGCCGGGAATTCCAGAATCCTTAGCGTTTAGAGGAATAAAAGGGGTAAACGCCTCTAATTCCACAGAAAGGGGCAGCTTACTGTCCTCTAACGCTACATTGACAAAGGGATAAGCAGCCGAAAAACTGGAACGCTCAAACCGGGGCAGCCCAGCCAAATCAGCCGAAATAAACCCGTGAGAGCAAGTATACGGCGGCTGAATCCGGGATTCCAGAATTCGGACGATGGGCTGAGTATTTTTGCTTTTTGCCCAAAGTGCGAAAAACGTATATGGAAAGTGGATTCCCTTTCCCGGCTGGCCAAAAATTTCCCAGTCGCAGTAGTTGCCCCGGGTCCCCACAGATACATTGCCGGTGCCAATGCCCCCCAGCAGAAATTTACATTCCGTGGCTTCATAAGGATAAACCTTGGCGCCATACTGATTGTTTGTCATAATATTTCCTCCTCTATTTTGGCTAAACGTAGTTGATGAAATTCCGCTGTAATATAAGTGATGGTATGACTGGAGGCTGCCGTCAGGCCGACCAGCAGTTCTTTCTCCTTGGAAACCTGGATTTGGAACACGGGTTCCCACTCCCGCCCCTGCTTGGCCAGCCGGACGGTCAGGACTCCCGCTGCACGGTTTAACCCAAAGCATGGTCTTTCTCCTGCATCAAATTCCTTCAAAATTTCTGTGTTTCCATCGCGCCTGATAATAACCTGTGCTTTTGAGTAAGGATGAAGCAACACGGCGATGTAGCCGCTCTCCGGTTCCAGGCTGTCCCGAACCATCAGGCCTGCCGCCACACGCTCGCCCAAGTTGGTAAGGCTTCTGATTTCAGCGGAAAGACGGAAATCCCCTGAAGCCTGCTGGTAAACAAACCGGTATTCCTCTTTTTCTCCGCAAAATCCCGCCCCACCGGCGGAAAGGATTGCCCCATCCTGTAAAAACTCTGTTCGGGAACTTTTTTTCGGTCTGGGAAAATCTATACTTTTCCAGAGAGTATCCTTCTCCTTAGGCTTTAGCTTGACCGCTAAATCCCCGGAAAAGCCAGGCAGAAGCAGCGTCAGCGTTTCTCCTGCGGCGGTTATCGTACTTTTCTCCAATATCTTTCCGGTTTTGGTATCATAAAATTCCACCTGGTAGTCTCCGGCTTTCAGGCCGGGAACTTCCGCCGTACGCCCCTTTTCCACCGAAGAACTCTTTCCCTCATTAGCTTGGCAGAAGCCCCAGTCCCGCTTTTTTATCCACAGACAGGCCCGGTCTGTTTTTCTCAGGCCCAAGATAAGAAGTCTCTCTGTGACCGCATCCAGGTTGGAAAAGGAAACTGTTCGCCGCAGATCCTCTCCAGCGAAAAAACGGGAAACCGGAAGATATTTACTATAAAGCCTATTTTTATCCACATAAGAGCCCCAGGTCCAGTGCATTGCGGTTCCCAAGGATTTCAGCAGCAAGGAAGCCCACAATTGATTATGAAATTCAATTCCCTCCGGGTCATAATCCTTTTGGATATCTCCGCCGGGGGATAAGGCAAATTCGCCGAACAGAACCGGCTTTTCCACCTGGCTGAACCGTTCCTTTAAAACCGCGCTCAGGGCTCCCTCGGTATCGTACTGCCGCTGGCCGTATTCCTCATTGAAATAAGTATAACGATGAACTGTGGTCAAGTCAATACAGGGAAGCTGCCACAAATTTAAATCCCGTCTGGAATCTGCAAAGCTAGATGTCACAAGGTGCTTGCTGTCCAGCTGTTTCAGGTAACTTCCCATTTCGCTGTGCCATCCAATGACCTTGGAGGCCTCCTGATCGTAGTCCTCCCCCGCTCTCCACATAACCTCCGGAGCGTCGATCTCATTCCAGAGCTCATAGGCCATCAGATTAGGGCTATATCCCCAACGTGCCGCCACATATTTCAGATAATATCTTACATATTTTTTGCAGGCTGGCTTTTCAAAAAATTCGGATACGTTTTTCGCCGGACCGCCGTTTTGATCGTGATAGGGATTTCGGTTCCAGCCCCAATCAGGAAATTTCTCCGTCTCGTCGTCAAAGTCCTCCCAATGAAACAGGGAAAGCCGGAAAAAAATCCCCAGCTCTTCCGCTGTTTGGAACCTCCGGTCCATTTTCCAGGCGTTTTGCTGATTATACTCGTTCAGCCCTTTCCAGTCCTCAGAAAAAGGCAGCTCATTATCACAGGGAGTCCACTCGATCTGATCGCCTTCGCAGAAATCGAACTGGGTTAGGTTCGCTCCATTTTGAGCCATGGAAGAAAGCCACCGGTCATATTCATAGGTTCCCAGACGATTGTCGGTGCCTCCCCATTCCCAGCCGCATAAATTATGTCCAATGCCTAAATAGGGGCTGCCGTCGGAAAACTCCAGATAAGCCGGATCCCGTGCGGAAACCCGCAAAAAGCCCTTTCTGTCCGATGGGGTTACCGTAAAAGAGAGCTCCCCCTTCTCCGGATACCGGTAAGAGCGGTGGCGCTTTTTGTCCAGCAGAGTTACATAGTAGCGGTATTCTCCGGGCACCTGGGCGGAATAACGGATTCTCCAATCCTTTTCCAGTGTAGAAATCAATATCTCCCGCCCATTTCGCAAAACGCGCTGAAAGCCCTCGTACCAAAATCCGGAAATCTGCTTTTGATCCCCGTTCGGCTTTAAAATATAGGCTTTCAGATCCACCTCCTCTGGACAATAGGGATGCTCGAACACTTTCTCAAAAGCGAAAGCCGCTTCAAATTTTTCAAAGGCTGGAATGGCTCCATGAATTGTATTATCCCATAAAAAGCACAATTCCTTGTCCTGTGTCATAATTTCCTCCGCAAATAAAATTTCTTGCTACATCTTCATGCCCGTTGTGGCAACGCCCGCGATCAGGCGTTTTCTGCCTATCAGGAAGACGATTAAAACAGGGATCAGAGCCACAACCATCGTAGCTACGTTTACCGCCGGACTCTGCTGGCTGTACATTCCCTGAAGCATACTCAAGCCCAGAGGCAAGGTCATGTTCTGAATACTCTTCAAGAAAATCAACGGGTTGAAGAAATCTCCCCAAGCACCGTTGAAGCATAGAATCGCGTTTACCGACAGAACCGATTTAGCCAAAGGGAAATGGATCAATAAGTAGGATCGGAAGTAGCCGCAACCGTCAATTTTAGCGGCGTCATCCAGTTCTAAAGGCAGAGACATAAAAAACTGGCGAATTAAGAAGATGGCAAAAGCGCTGAAGGCTCCCAAAGCGATCAGGCTTCCCAAGCTGTCCATCAGCCCCAGAGCCTTGACAATAAAGTAGTTGGGAATAATCGTCAGCTGCGCCGGAACCATCATAGCCGCCATGAAGGTGATAAAAACAAAATTCTTTCCCGGGAAGCGCAATTTCGCAAACACAAACGCCGCTAATGACGCGGTCAGCGTTTGCAGCACGGTGATGCTGGTAGAAACAATCAGGCTGTTTTTATACATAGCCGCCAGCAAGCCCATCTGCTGGAATACCACCAAGTAATTTTTAATGGTAGGATTCCTGGGGATAACCGTCGGAGGTATCTGATACATTTCCGCCACCTCCTTAAAGGAAGCGGAAACCATCCAGATGAAGGGGTAGATCATAATGATTGTGCCGATCGTTAAAAACACGATCAGGAAAAGACACCAGGGCACTCTTTTTAATTTTCTCATGATTGTTTAAGCTCCTTCCTGGTTTAATTATAAAACACCCATTTTTTACTCAATACCATTTGGGTCACTGTAACAATCATGACGAAAACAAACAGCAAAAGAGCCAGGGTGGTTCCATATCCCATATCCATCTTCTGGAAAGCGTTCTGCCAGATATAGAACACCATGGTGCTACTGGAATCCCCGGGGCCGCCTTTGGTAAGAACGTACGCCTGGTCAAACACCTGCAGAGAACCGATCACCGCCTGAATGGTTAGGAAGAGAGTGGTGGGAGAAATTAGAGGCAGGGTAATGGAAAAAAACTTTTTACTCTTGCCAGCACCGTCGATCTCCGCGGCCTCATAAAGATCCTTGGGGACATTCCGCAGAGCCACCAGGTAAATGATAAAGAAAAAACCTACGCCCTTCCAAACATCCAGGATGATAACCGTTATTAGGGAAAATCTAGGATCAGTCAGCCAGGGAACCTTGCCCAAGCCCACCGTGGTCAGCAGTCCATTGATTACGCCCATATCCGTGTTCAGCAGCATTCCCCAGACAATGGCGACAATGGCCATAGGCAGAATGATCGGGAAAAAGAAAACAGATTCCATCACAGAGGTCAAAAATTTATTTCGAATACTGTGGACCACTACGGCCAACAGTAATCCTATTCCAATTTTGAGGATCACGGCGGCAACCGCGAAAATCAAGGTATTAATAATCACTGTGCGAAGCCGCTGATCGTTTAACAAGGTTTCAAAATTCTGCCAGCCTACAAACTCAGCCGGCGTCAGCATATCCCATTCACAAAAGGAGATTACAAAGGTGGACACCAAGGGAATCAAAACAAACGTAATAAACAGCAGAATCGCTGGGGCTAACATAATGTAAGCCCACATGATTTCTTTTCCCTTTATCTTTTTCAATGTGTTTTTCATCGTACCGCGCCCTTTCTGGAAATCAGCTCCAATCGAACCTGTCTGGAAATACTCAGCTTACAAAAAGCCCCGGCAACACTACAACGGTTGCTTTATATACTACAATGCGGGCTGCAAGCTTTCCGATTTTCGCAACCGCTTCTTTTGAGTTGAGCAGGACAACGCCGCCTTGCGGCGGCGTTGTCCTGCTGGAAAATTACCGCCTGGGGAAATTATCCGCGTTTTGCGATCTCAGCGTTAATTTCTTCTTCCGCAGCTGCCATGGCTTCTTCCATCGTCTTCATGTTAGCCATAGCGGCGCCGAACTCACGGAGCAAAACAGATTCGATAGCGCCATATTCCTGTGGAGCCGGAACCATTACGCCCTTCTGGGCAGAAGCGTAAAACAAGTCGGCATGAGCCGGGGCAAAATCCTTGGCGGCCAGAGTATCGGCAGCGGATTTCACGGCGGGAATGGACCAGCCATCCTCTACGATAAAGGTATCCTGGAAGTCCTTGCTGGACAGAAACTTTGCGAATTCCCAAGCGGCGTCTTGATGCTCGCTGGCTGCGAAGATTGGAGCGCCACCTACGCCGATCACAGCTTTATCCTCTTTTACAATGGGAAGATCCACTACGTCGTAATCATCTACCGGGAAGTCGGCGTTTTTCAGAGCGTTAACCTGCCACATGCCCGCACTCATAAAGGCCAGCTTATCCTGTACGAACAGATCCAGGTCAGCTACGCCGGCATCAATTTTTGGAGAAATATTATATTTATAAACAAAGTCATACAAAAGCTGCACGCCCGCAAGGGTATCCGGATCCGTCAGGCGTGACTCGGTCCAATCGTCGTTAAGCACATTGCCGCCAGAAACTATCATCCAAGGAACAATTGTATTAAAGTAAGCGTTTCCAAAGGCATAACCGTAAACATCATTGGTACCGTCGTTCTCAGAGGTCACAGTCTGGCAGATCTCGATAAAATCATCAATGGTCCATCCGGATTCCGGCTCGGGGATGTTGAAACGTTCCAGCACATTTTTATTATAGTACAACAATATGTTGTTCCAAACCGTGGGCAGACAGTAGGTCTTTCCGTCGTACTTCATGGTTTCCATCAGCGCCGGGTCAATTTCATCCAGAGTCTCTTTCATTTCTTCCTTATCCCGTTCGAGATACTCGTCAATCGGGATAATAATACCGGAGGCCGCAAAGGATCTCTGGCCCTCGCTGGCGATATCTGCGATATCCGGAACATCGCCGCCAGCGATATTTACACTAATCGCCTGCATTAGCTCACCCCAGCTATTGGCAGGAATTCCTTGCACCTCTACCTTGATATCGGAGCGCTGAGACATAAATTCCTCGGCCCTTGCCTCGAAGCCGGCAGCAGAGTTCGCGTATCCTACGAATTTAATGGTCACGGGCTCCTGGTTTTCCGCCTGGGAGGAACCCTCGCTCTGCGCGGAAGCACCGGAGTCCGCAGATACCTCTCCACCTTGCTGGCTGTTGGAACAGCCGGACACAGCACCGGCCAGCATAGCCGCCGCCAAGAGCAATGCCATCTTTTGTTTTAACATAATTGCCACTCCTTTTTAATAATTTACCTGAAATTTATCACAAAATACTTTTCAAAGTATTTTCCGAACCGGTTCGATATTTCTATAACAATAAACTAACAGGTTCTTTTGCCTAACTAGCAACTCTCCTTGTGTTGTATTTTTGCAACAAATTTTATCTAATTAACTGCTTGAAAAATAACTAACATACAGGGCTACTTTTTAAGGCTAAGGCATACCCTCACCAGTTTTTCGAACCGGTTCGGATTTTCCTTAAAAAAGATTATAATAGTCTTTTCACCGATTTTCTTACCACTAGCTCAGTATCCAGTAAAATTTCTCTGGGATTGCCACTGGCTTTTCCCATAATTTTATCAAACAAAAGCTCTGCCGCCTTCTCTCCCATCTCATATTCCGGAATTTGCACAGTAGTCAAAGGGAAAGTCATTAATTCAATATCATCAAATCCGATGATGGAGATATCGTCCGGTACCTGCCGTCCATTTTCCTCCAGGGCACGGATCATCCCTACCGCCACCAAATCATTATACGCAATAATTGCGGTGGGCAAATCCTCGAAATTTACCAGCTTTTTTCCCATCAGATAGCCTTCCTGTATGGTTTTAGCTTTATAAAAAATATATTTTTCCTCCAGTTCAATACCATTATGCTCCAATGCCTTCCTGATTCCCCGTAAACGCCGTTGGGAATAGACCGACTCCATTCCTCCGTGGACAAAGCCAATTTTTCTATGGCCGCAAGAATAAAGATATTCGGCCGCCTGATAGGCACCGTTATAATCGTCAGCCTCTACGCTATCCGCAGCAAGCTCGCCGGCCGTGGTTCCAAACACTACAAAGGGTAGACCAAATTTGTTCAACTCCATTAGGAGATCTGTATCTTTGCCGCTGATATCGATGATAACCCCACTCACCATCTGACCCGACATTACCCTAATAGCGTTCAGTTCTTTTTCACGGATACCGTCAGTATTTAAAATTAAGGTTGTATAGGCGTGCTCAGAAGCAGTATTCTCAATGGCACGGCAGATCTTGGCGTAAAATGGATTGGTGATATCCCGCACAATGATCCCGATGGTATTCGTAGTCTGCATGGACAGATTGCGTGCAAACTCATTGGGAATATAATTCATTTCTGCTGCGATCCGCTGGATTTCTTCTCTGGTTTTTGGTTTCACTCCCGGTTTGTTGTTCAGCGCAGCCGATACCGTACTTTTGGCATATCCTGTTTTTTTCGCAATATCAGAAATCGTGAGCCTCACTGTAATTCCTCGCTTTCCGAACCGGTTCGATTTTAAAATAACATAAAACCAATAAAAAAGCAAGACTTTTTTATTGGTTGCTTACCTTACAAAAATAAAGTACAACATAAAAGCCTATGATCATCAGTTTATTTTTATAACTAACAGAATTATATTTTACGAATGCAGCACATCAATGACTTAATATCACTAATACGTTTCCGCCAAAGTAAGAAAGGATTTTTTTTATTATAATAGCCTTTTTCGTATGACAAACAAAACCAAAAACCTCTCGGCATTGCTCATGAAATACCGAGAGGTTACTTAAAAGCCAGATCGAGGTGTTTACTTTTGTCTCACATCGTATCACCTCAAAAAGAGGGTCCTATAGAAAATATAAATAAACACGATAAAACCAATGCTTTACAAATAAAATAGAGGTTTTGAGAAGCTTTTTACCTTTATTCCCCCTCGACAAAGCCTAATCAATTTTGTTTAGAGATTATTCTCTGTCGTATTCGTGGTGCTTTTGATTATTTGATGTATCCATATTATCCTGCCTATATGGGCTAATGTTATCAGTTTGTTATCGGTGTTGATAACACTCGCTCTGTAACTGCGGATAATAGCAATATGTTCCGACTCAAATTATAAGCGATTTTGCTTAGAAAATCAACCTTTATCCGAAGATCACCTCACTTAAATGTTTTCCTTACAGACTGAAACAATAAAGCGCTCGACATCTACAAGTGTTTCTTGCTTACATTTCGGACAGTAAAGAGGAAATTTTTTCATCTCCGTATCTTCTCTAATCTTATTGTGCGTTTTCCTCCCGCATATAGGACATAGTATCCATTTCGTAGCTTCCATATCTATGCTCCCTCATTCAAGCATTTGATTTTTCGGGCAATTTCTTCAATGACCTGTATAAAAGATTCATCGCTCTTGCCTGTCGGATCAGGAAGTCCCCAGTCATCGTCAAATGCTTTGCCGATATAGGGACAGCCGACATCGCACCCCATCGAGATTGCAATATCAGGGGTTGGGATTTTATCAATCGTCTTGCTGTATTGGCTTTGTTCCATATCTATCCCATAAAGCTGTTTCATAAGCCGCACAGCGTCCTGATTGATTTGCGGCTTTGTTTCCGTTCCGGCAGAATAGAAATCAAACTGATCTCCCGCCAAATGTTTGCCAAGCGCTTCTGCAATCTGACTGCGGCAGGAGTTGTGAACACAGATAAAAGCGATTTTCTTCTTACTCATAGTTAAAATCCCAACTTGTGCAGCAGAGCAACTACATCAGCGGCTTTCAAAACCTTGCCCATAGCAACAACCTTTTCATTGACAACAAGGGCAGGCATACTCATAACCCCGTATTCCATTACTTTCTGCATATCGGTAATGTATTCGACCTCTACGGAAAGTCCCATATCCTTTACCGCTTGTTTCGCATTTTCATACTGCTCGTGGCAGGATTTGCAGCCTGCGCCCAATACCTTGATACAGCAGATTTCGCCCTCTTTCACATCGGGGCAGCACTCGGTTGCAGAGTTCTCTGCTTCATTTGCAGAACAGCCACAACTGCAAGCGCAAGCAGGTGCTTTCTTTTCTTCGTCCTTTTTCTTTCCAAAGTTGAACAATGCCATAATGACAACCTCCTAAATTATACGATTAAATATTGTATTGCGTTGAAGAAGTAACCCACAACGATAATACCGACAGAACATATTCCAATGAAAATAGCAAGCAGTTTCGGTTTAACAGCCTTACGAAGCATAATCATCGAGGGGAGCGAAAGCGTAGTAACGCCCATCATAAAGGAAAGGACAACACCGAGTAGTGCGCCTTTGGCAAGCAAGGCTTCTGCAATCGGGATTGTGCCGAAAATGTCAGCATACATCGGAATGCCTGCAACAGTAGCCAAAATGACACCAAAGGGATTATTGTCGCCAAGCACTTTGACAATAAATTCTTCAGGAATCCAGTTGTGAATAAATGCGCCAATACCAACGCCGATCAAGACATAAGGCGCAACTTTTTTCGCTGTTGCAACTACCTGTTCCCAAGCATATTTCATACGGTCTTTGAAATGCAGTTCCTCCTGCGGAACATCAATAGCGTGACCGTTTCGGATATAATCTTCCACTTGATTTTCAAGGTGTAGCTTTTCAATCAGCGTACCTCCGACAACTGCAATGACAAGTCCGAGTACAACATAGATAACTGCGACTTTCCAGCCAAAAATGCTCATCAGCAAAACAAGGCTGCCGAGGTCAACCATTGGCGAAGAAATCAGGAAAGAAAACGTAACACCAAGCGGCAATCCTGCACTTGTAAAGCCGATAAACAGCGGAATAGAAGAACAAGAGCAAAATGGTGTTACTGTTCCAAGCAGGGCAGCGATAATATTTGCCCCGATTCCGTGAAAGCGACCGAGAATCTTTTTCGTTCTTTCCGGTGGGAAATAACTTTGAATATACGATATAATCAAAATCAAAACTCCGAGCAAGACCATAATTTTAATCGTATCGTATATGAAAAACTGAACGCTGCCGCCGATTTTTCCCGTGGTGTCTAAACCACAAGCGTTCAATATTGTGGATATAAGCCTATTTAACCAGCTCATACCGAGGACTTCATTTTGAATAAAGTCCCATACTGTTTTTAATGCTTCCATAATAAGCTCCTTTCATATCGTTAAATTGAAATATGTCGATATATTGGCGATTTTATAAGTCGTGCGGAAAAGTAATCTATAAACTTCCTCACTTTTCACAGCACGACTTGTTTTTGTATTCAACATCAAGAGTTGTCAACTGCTCCAAACATTCCTTTGCCTGCTTCACACCTTTTTCTGAAATGGAATAGTGCGTCCATTTTCCCTCTTTGCGACCAACAACAATTTCAGCGTCACAAAGTATTTTCATATGATGAGAAAGCGTGGGCTGTGTCACATTGATTTCTTCCAACAGCTTGCAGGCACATTTTTCGCCTGAACGCAGCAGCTTTATAATCCTAATGCGGTTTTCATCGCAAAACGCTTTGAAAATTATCGCAATTCTTTTTTCGTCCATCTCTCCTAATCACCTCGCATAGATAAATGTCTATATGTTATTATATGCGACACATAGAAAAATGTCAATGAATTTTTTAAAAAAAGCGGTAGAGAAACTAATCTCTACCGCTTACCTGTTATACGAAAATCAATTCAGTATTTACAATTTCCGTTGCCCTGTGTCGAATATTGTTCATTGCCCCAACCCATTCCATTTGATTTTCCGCTTTTAGCTGCTCAGTCACGCCCTCACGCTCCGTCATTTGTTCTACCAGTCGAAGAAACATATCTTCAGCCTGCTTGTCAATATCCGCAAGATAACTGTCCAGCTTGCCGCTTGTGAGCAAAGTAGTATAGGTTGCTCTTTTATGTTCTTGCAGATAGCGTTTATGCCGATGCCCCCATAAACCGATAGACTTGTTTTCTTTTTCGGCTGGTAGAGTAAGGCAGGGGATAAAATAATCCCCTTGCCGTACATAAGTGCCGCCCATTTCTTCAAAAATTGTCTTTGCCATTGTTTGTTCCTACCTTTCGTTTTCTTTATTTCTAAAGCGTGTACCACGCTGTTTAGACTGCCTTGCCTGTTCCAACAGACCGTCAATCTGTTTACTGCCGAATACCTTTCTCAGCAGCTTATAGTCTTTGGCTTCTTCCCTCAATCGGTTATTATCAGCGGTAAGTTGCTTGTTTTGACTTTTAAGCCGTTCATTGCTACGGTATAGACTGGCGTTTGTCTGATTGAGCCTTTGGTAATCATCAATCGCTTGAAAACACCGCACCATAAGCGTTTTAATAAGAGATTTCAGCCGCTTAATTAACGGCTCGACCACTTTGCTCTTATAACTTTTTGCGGTCATAAAGCCTTGTGGTTCGGGCAACTGATATTCGGGAGCGTTCTCCAGTGCGTTCTGCATTTGCGAAAGTGAATCCGTACCCTTATCAAAATTTTGAATACGCTTGGAAAGCGTTTCAAACTCGGTCTGCTTGTCTATGATTTTGCTTTCCAGTTGTTCAATTTCTTCTGCCCGCTCCTGCTTTTTATAATCCAAAACAGAGAGATGTTTTTCGTGTGTGCCTTTCTGCTCCCACTCAATTCCGTACCGTTCCATAACGGCGGCAAGCTGTTCTTTTTCGGAAAGTACCCATTGTGACCATTCCGTATCGCCACGAGAGCCACCCTTAAATCCCTGTGCGGCTAACGCTTGTTTGAGTGATACTCTCGTATCAAGTCCACGCTTGCTGCCTGTTGTAAACGGCACAAAATCAATATGCAGGTGAGGCGTTGCTTCATCTAAATGCAGATGAGCCGAGAACACTCTAAGCTGTGGATTTCTCTCTTGAAAGCTACGATAATACTCATCTAAGACCTGCATTGCAAGCTGCCCGTTGTCGCTTTCAGCACTCATATTTTCCTTATCGCCAATCTGCAAAATCAATTCGTGGAACGGCTTTTCCTGCTTGGAACTGCGGATTTTTTCATAATAGTTTGCTATCTTTCGGTCTGCTCTTGTCTGTTTAGCGTTGTATCTTTCGAGTGCTTCATCAAACAATTCGTGATAGACTTTTTTAATACTCTCATTGCAATAATCTATATTGAGGTAGGAACGGTCAGCATCAACATTCTCCGCTTTGAATTTACGGCTGTTGTGATTGACCGAGCCTTTCCCGACCATTGCACTTATCGTTCTTTGCATAAATTCATTTCCTATCCTTTCTGCGCCGATAGGCGCAAGCCTTTGTTACTTTCTGCGAAAGTAACGCAAAAGCACTTTTGTCAGCTTCGCCAACAAAAATGCAACCTGCAAGCAGGTTTTGCGCTCTCCGAGGGGCGAGGGCGGCTTTTTGAAAAAAGCCCCCTGCACCCAGCAAAAACTTTATCCGTGACGGTGTATGACGATAGTGACGGTATTTTTGACACCGCACCCACTCCTAAAAATATCGTCACACCGTCACCTATCGTCACGCCTGTTCCAAGCGGGATAGTTTTACTTTTCGCTCGCTCCGACTACGGCTGTTCTCATAAAAAATCTTATACTCATTTAGTAGCCGTCCCGCATTGATATTCAGCTTTCGTGTAAGAGCATTAGGCTGAATATCAAGCTGAAGAATGGAGCAAAGTTCTGTAGGTGTTCCCGCCCATTCATTACTGCCCGAAGAAAACAGCTGTGCTATCTTCTCAAGAAGTGGGTCGGTCGGCTCTTTCCAAAGCTCCGTTTCTGTCCGTTCCAGCTCCCACAGCAAAGTTTCGGTATTACGCTTGAGATACAGCTTTTGGTCTTGCTGATCTCTGCCCGATACTTCAAGTGTAGCAGCGTTGCTTGTCCGTTTTTCTTTCTGTAAAAGAAACGCCCCGTCTGCCGCACCGAGCAAGCCTGTTGTTCCCGAAATCATATCGAATTTATCGTCAGCCGTTTGCTTTCTCGTGTGATGAACAAGCAGAATACAAATGCCGTATCTATCGGCAAACTGTTTCAGCCGTGTGATGATTTCATAATCGTTTGCGTAGCTGTAACTATCGCCGCCGACTTCTCTAACTTTTTGGAGCGTATCAATGATAATAAGGCTTGTGTCGGCGTGTTCCTGCATAAACCGCTGTAACTGAGCATCCAACCCATTTCCAAGACTATCCGCTGAAACTGAGAAAAATAGATTATCCGTGCTGTCCGTTCCAAACATTCGGTATAACCGTTCCTGCAAGCGGCGGTAGTCATCTTCAAGGGCAAGGTACAGCACCGTTCCTTTTCGGACGGTGTAATTCCATAGCGGAATGCCTGTGCTGATATGATAGGCAAGCTGTGCCATCAGAAAACTTTTGCCGAGTTTCGGCGCACCCACAAAGAGGTAAGTGCCTGTATAGAGCAAGCCGTCAATCAGCGGCGGCTTGCTCGGATATACCGTGTCGTAAAGTTCCGTCATGGAAATTGTTTCAAGGTCATTGATTTTTCCTGCTTTTTCGGATATACTATTTCCAGATACATGGAGTGGCTGCCCTTCATCTGCGCCAACAGATGAAATAAAGGCGGTCATTTCTTTTTTATTCTCCATTCCCATCTTCTCCTTTCAGACCGCCGAGGATAATAGTAATCAGTTCAATCACATTCAGAAGTTCATCGTTTACGCTGTTTCCCGCTTCAATCCTTTGCAATTCCATAAGAACGGCGGCAAGTTCCTTGTGAAGTGCCTTAAATACTCTCGGATTGCCCTGCACCACCACATCTTGATTCAGACAGCGGCGGTAACAGTATTCCTGTTTCGGCAATCCCGATAAAGCAACCGCCTTGTTAATTAGTTCATTTTCTTCGGGCGATACCCGAAATCCTACCGTGATATTTCTCCAACGGTTCTTGTTATCTCTGTTTTTAGCCGACATTTTCAAAATCTCCTTTTCCTAAATCATCTAATCTATCTGCCATTTCCGTCTGTTTGGACGGAAACAGGTGTGCGTACTGATAAGTGATGTCAATGCTTTCGTGTCCTACACGGTCAGCAATCGCTACCGCCGAAAATCCCATATCAATCAGCAAACTTATATGGCTGTGACGCAAATCGTGAATTCGTATGCGTTTTACGCCTGCGGCTTCCGCTCCTCTGTCCATCTCGTGATGAAGATAACTTTTCGTTACCGTAAAGATACGGTCTTTCTTTTTCAAGCCATAGAGCATACCGAGATACTCCTGCATTTCCTCACAGAGAAAATGCGGCATTTTAATCGTGCGGTTGCTTTTCTTCGTTTTCGGCGTGGTAATTACATCTTCGCCGTGTAAACGCTGATAGGATTTGTTAATCGTTACCGTTTCCTTATCAAAGTTGAAATCAGCGGCGGTTAAGGCTAATAATTCGCCCTCACGAATGCCGCACCAGTAGAGCATTTCAAAAGCGTAAAAGGAAACAGGTTTGTCCATCATTTCATAAGAAAATTTCTTGTATTCTTCCTTTGTCCAAAACAGCATTTCCTTGTGTTCTTCGCTTCCCATATTTCCTACCTTTGCGGCAGGATTGGAACGCAGTTCATAATAGCGTACAGCGTGATTGAATATCGCAGACAGTTGATTGTGCAGCGTTTTCAGATAGGTCTGTGAGTACGGTTTTTTCTTTTCATCACGGTAGGCAAGCATTTCATTCTGCCAAGTGATAATCTCCTTTGTGGAAATCTCGCTTATTTTCAACTTGCCGAAATAAGGAAGTATCTTTGTGCGAATGATATGCTCCTTTGTCAGCCAAGTGTTTTCTTTCAGACGATTTTTCACATCATTGATATACAGTTCCGTAAAGGCTTCAAAACTCATATCAAGGTCAGACGAGTTTTGTAACTGGAACATTCGCTCCCATTCCTGCGCTTCTTTCTTTGTAGCGAAACCCCGCTTACATTTCTGCTTGCGTTCGCCTTTCCAGTTCACATACCTCGCCATCACATACCAAGTTCCGTTGTCCTCATTTTTGAATACTGGCATTACTTACTCTCCTTTCCTGCTCCGTAGAGTCTTTCATAAAAATACTGGCGGTTTACACGCCCCGCAATCGTAATAAATCCCTGTGCTTTCAGCTCCTCGTTCAGCTTTCTGATGAGCTTATAGGCATAGGGCTTTGATACGCTTAGTTCCTGTGCCACATCATCGGCACGAATAAATCTGTTTTCCATATCGTCAGTCCTTTCATAAGATTTTTAAGCTGCCGTTCTCCCCGAATATCGTTCCTGCCCCCATTTCAGCGGCGTTATCTCGCTCACTCTTGAATAAATCAAAAGGTCTTGGCGAAGTATCCTACTCGGACGGTCATTTAGTTTTAATTAAGCATATTCGCTTAGTGTTTTCTATTATACTAAGCAAATATGCTTGTGTCAAGAGGTTTTCGAGAAAATATTAAACTTTTTTGTTTCGTTTTCTCTTGACAATTTCTAAACATATCTGCTATACTGATTGCAGTACATAAGCAAGGAGTGTAAACACTATGGCTATTGGCGAAAGAATACATTTTTTCAGGCTTTTGCGTGGTATGACGCAAAAATATCTTGGTACGGCTGTCGGCTTTCCCGAACGGAGCGCAGATGTGCGTCTGGCGCAATACGAAACGGGCTCCCGTAAACCAAAAGCAGACTTAACGGCTGCATTGGCGCAGGTGCTTGAGGTTTCCCCGCAAGCTCTTGATGTTCCCGACATTGACAGCTACATCGGTCTTATGCACACCTTGTTCACCCTTGAAGATATTTACGGTCTTACCGTCAGTGAAGCAGACGGGGAAGTCTGTCTGAAAGTCAACAAGGACAAAGGTAAGGATGCTGCCGAGCTTTCAAAAATGCTCTGTGCTTGGAAAGAACAGGCGGACAAGCTATCTTCCGAGGAAATCAGCAGGGAAGAATACGACAACTGGCGTTATCACTATCCGAAGTTCGATACCACACAAATCTGGGCGAAAGTGCCCTCGCAGGAATTAAGCGACGCATTAACCGAAGCATTCAAAGACCTGCTCAAACCCGATAAATAAAAACGCAAAAAAGCCATTAACTATGAGTTTCTACCCACAGTTAATGGCTTTTTATAATATGGATTTATTTGTTGCACAGCCGCCTATCAATCATTCTCTAACCCTAAAACCACTGGATTACAAGAATAATGGCTCTTATACAACTGTTATCAAATTGTTATCAAAAGACCTCTTGAAACGCCGCAAACCCGCATAAATACTGGGTTTTTACGACCTCTCAACTTATTCCCACTCGCTCTCTGCAAATCAATCTTAAACTTATTTGTTTATGATATTTAACAAAGAGTATCTACATTATTTGTATTATCGGTAAAGCATACGCTATCCGATTTTTTGTTGCCATTCTGTTGCCACGCTAAAAAGATTATCATGTTGGCCGTGTTATATAAACTTCTCAAACACTCACCTTAATTCTTTCTACAAAAGTGTCTTTGATTTTTTTGTTTAAATCTCGCATGTTTTTAAATTGTGTCACATCTATAGCGCCAACCACTTCGCCATGAATTCTCTCGGGTAAATCTGTTGAAACAAATTCTTTATATTTATCAACGATTTGATTAACCCTAAAATGAACAAACTTCAACTTATCTTCCTCCGTAAGGAGATTAAACATTCCTTTATAGTCAAATCTTGATCGTAGCTCAGGTGATATTTTCTTTTTAAAATCTTCTTTGCTGATATTGGAAGTAAACACTATAATATATCCATTTACATCGTATTCCTCAGCTTGAGAATTTACAATTTTCCCATTTTCCAGTACATCAAGAAAATAGTTAAATACGGCACTATCAGCTTTTTCAAACTCATCTATGAGAATCAAGCCAACATCTGATTCGTTCATTCGCTTCACAAGTTCGCCACCATCACTACCTATATAGCCAAGCGGACTACCAATTAAACTGTTTAAAGCATCGTGACTACTATAATTTCCGAAATTGACTTTCGCCAATTTTGATTTACTACCTAAAGCTTTATGTATAGAACGAGCCACTTCAGTTTTACCAACGCCCGAATCTCCCATTAAGAATAGTGATAAGATTTTATGTTCTCCCAACTTATTAAATACTCGGAAAGATTCGACAATCTCTTTAAATTCTTCCTTAAATCTTTCATGACCATATAATCTAGCATTGAAATTTTCAAAGAAGGCATCCAATTCAGAAGCCGTTAAATCGGTTATTTTTTTAATAGTGGCAGTTTTGTTAACAGACGATTCTTCATCCTCATTTTGAGGCTCATCTCTTTCAGCGTCAACATCCAAAAAATCATTAAACACATATCGGAAAATATATTTTGCATCCCTCTCATAAGACTTATCGCATATAAAAGAAATGTTTTCACCAAAGCTGTTAAACAGTTGCTCAAAATTCAGTAATTGTGAATCATTAGCTTTTACAAAACCAATCGTAGAAGAAATATCGATACAATATTGCTGATGCGTATCTAAACTGTCAATTTTTTGAGGCGATAGCAGCTGAGACATACTTTGAAATTCAAATCCAGCAGCTATTTGCGTAGATTTGAAATTGAAAAACTGCTCTTTTATGTAGAAGTATAGCGTACTCATTCAACAGCCTTCTTTCTTCTTGCCGTTTTCTTGGGCTTGTCCTTAACATCAGCATCCTCTGACTTAATTAGCTGTATTATTGCAAGAAGATCAATATAATTGTAATCCTCGTCGTCATCTTCGCTTTTCAATTTGATTACGGAAGGAGTAGTGTATTGACTATTGTGGACTTCATTGTCCGAATCGGCATTTGAAGCATTCCCCAGCTCTTGAAAAAAATCAAATGAATTTTTCAGCCCACTTATCTTTGTTTTACCCTTATAGATTCCGATTAAAGAAACATTCCCTATAAACAAATCGTCCACATTATAAAGATTTTCAAATTCATTTTCAAAGGTAAGTGGGATTTTTATCAATACTTTTTCATTACTGTCCTTGATTTCGCCTTGCAGCTTATAGGAATAATCCTTAAACATCGAATTAAATAGATTATTAACATCAAGTCCGCCAGCTTCTGGTAAGCGCATACCCTTGAAAGAACCATTTGAAAATATTTTGACTGTTCTTAATTCCATTTCATTTTCCAAAGAAAGAGAAACATTATCAATTCTGACAAGTTGTCCTTCCGTAAGACAACTAAAGTCCACAATGGTTTTGCATTTATCCATTACTTCACTCAATATAAGTGATTTAGTCATAGTTACTTTGAAGTTTTCAAGAACCTTTTGAGAATCGGTTGATCCAGATTTAACATCTGCGCCAACCTCCGCATTAAATAATTTCAGAAACTTTGTACCCATTTTCGCCTGCAAATCCGCATTAAGAGTATCACCTTGATCCGTTTCAACGCTTTCATCTGTCTTAATGACATTACTTAACATCATTTTTATTTCATATACCTTCGAGAAGTTTAAATAATAAACATTAAACAGCAAATTTGTTATCCCCACAATCACATATTATTTTTTAGTAAATCCCTTATAACTGCCAAAACCGAGCATATAAGCAGCCATTGCGATTGCCAAATCTTCCGATTCAATATTCTGTTCACTCGCCATAGCTCTCAGCTCATCAATAACAGTATCATGCGGAACAATTGTACCTTCCAGTTCTTTGACTACCTTTTCGATAACAGACGGCAGTATCATACACATTTGATAAAAAGCATCTTCTTGCCCTGTTACTAAAGCATAAAATTGGTCAAGGCTTACTCTTCGAATAAGCTTATGGCCAACCTTTTTCTTATCAACGGTTGTTTCCCATTTGATATTTTGAGAACGCTGTGCAATCGCTTCTACCAAAAAGCAAGCACAATCGTCATCGTTTAACAACTGATTCTGCATTTTAATAAAGGTTTTACCAGCCGAAGCAGAGTTCATTGTGTTATGCTTGTTTTTCATTTCAACATAAACGGTATGTACAATTCCGGCTTCAGGAATAGGGATGCCATCAGGATTCTCATAAATCACATCCCAACCACCTTCTTCACCATTTGGTGGAACATGACAGTTTTTAATATACTGGAAAATTCGCTGATGGAAGTATCCAATATCGTTATTATTAGACTTATCTCTTTGGCGGAAGATTTCGTTGCTTACAATTTCTTCCCAAGATGATTGATATACGGTCTTGTCAAAGATCAACTTAATTGGATCAATGATATTTTTATTGAAGCGCTTTAAATCGAATGATTCCAGCTTTTCTCCATATTTTTCAATTGTCGCTTTGACATGATTTGTAAAATCTTCCTCTGAAATAAAAGTTAAATTCCACATTTTATAGTTCCTCCAACGCTTCTTTTATTTTTATCGCAATGTCATATGCTAAATTTACAGGAACAGCATTTCCAACCTGCTTATACTGTTGTCCAATGCTCCCACAAAATTGCCAATCATCAGGAAAGCTCTGGCATCGTGCGTTTTCTCTAATTGTAAACGGACGAGGCTCCAATGGGTGGCAACGATCAGTTTGCTTTTGACTTGGAGAAGTCAGAACGGTAAGTGATGGTTCATCTAAACTCAATCGTCTTAAAATTCCAGTTCTGCCACCTTCCATATGCCAACAGCTTTTCATATATTCTTTTGCAATGTCTTCGGGAATATCTCGCCAGTATCCTCCGGGAGGAACAAGCTCAAATATTTTTCGTTTATATTCAGAGTAGGAAGCACCTTCACTTTTCGGACAGTCAAGCAAAACATCTCGGAGAACTGGTTTATACTTATGAGGAGCAGGAAATTCAAAAAACATTCTATCTTTCAAATCATTGCGAATGCCTATCGTAATAAGTCGTTCCCGCTTTTGTGCAACCCCATAATCCCAAGCATTTAGTACCTTTTTTTGAATAGTGTATCCCGTACTCTCAAAAATGTCTGTAATCGTTTTATAGGTGCGTCCTTTGTCGTGTGTAAGCAACCCTCTCACATTCTCAAATAAAAACATTTTGGGCTGTAATTGCTCTAAAAATTTAGCGTAATGATAAAAAAGAGTTCCACGAGCATCCTCTAATCCTAGCCGTTTTCCTGCATAAGAAAAACTTTGACACGGAGCACCACCGGAGAGCAAATCGAGCTCACCCTCAGCAAGACCAAAATATTCCTTCAAATCCAGACAAGAAATATTAGCTATATCATCATTAATAACACGCCAATTTGGACGATTACATTTCAGCGTGTCAGAAGCGTCTTTATCAAATTCAATGAGCCCTAAAGTCTCAAATCCGGCTTTTTCAATGCCAAGCGCCAATCCGCCTGCACCAGCAAACAATTCTATCGTTGTGAAAGTTTTAGGAATAGTTTCTTCGTGCTGGTCTTGGGTGATCTCAATAATATCTCCAATATTGCATTGCAATGCAGCACATATTTTTTCAATGCTTTCAAATGAAATCGTCTCATTCTTGCCCATTCGAGCCATCACATTGAAACTAATGCCCGCTGCTTCTTTAAGCTCTGTTTTATTCATATTTCTATCTATAAGAAGTTTCCACAAGTTATTATAGCAAACAGCCACAACATTACCTCCATATCGCCAAACTCAAAAACACAAAATTGGGTCATCTGTATAATACCATATTTTCGCCGAATAATCAACAGTTCTCACGATTTCGTTAGAAATTCTTTTTTTCAATGACGATTGTGCTAAAGCAAAAGACAGATGCCTAATTGCTGGAAACAAAGCGCCCTATTTCGAGCCTCTTAAAACGAGTAAAAATGGCGGATAAGGAGTTATCCCTATCCGCCATAGTTTTGCACTTGTGTATCACATTGCTTTATTTTATTATGATTTCTTCATTTACAATCTCCATCGCCCTGCTACGAATGTTGTTCATCCTGCAAACCCATTCCATCTGATTTTCCGCTTTTAGCTGTTCGGTCACGCCCTCACGATTTGCTATCTGTTCTATTAGCCGAAGAAACATATCTTCCGCCTGCTTGTCAATATCCGCAAGATAACTGTTCAGCTTACCGCTTGTGAGCAGATTGGTGTAAAGCACCTTGCGGTGCTGTTTGAGATAGTGCAAATGCCGCTGTCCCCACACTCCAATGGGCTTGTTTTCTTTTTCGGCGGGTAAGGACAGACAGGGGAGATTATACTCTCCTTGCCGTACATAAGTGCCGCCCATTTCTTCAAAAATCGTCTTTGCCATTTTGTTTGCCTCCTGAAAATTGATTTATCTTGAGCGTGCATGATCACGCTTTTGACCCTTGAGATTTCTCGCCTGTTCAAGCAGGCTGTCTATCTGTTTGTGTCCGAACACTCTGCGGAGCAGTGAATAGTCTTTGTTTTCAGCCCTCAGTCTTGTGTTTTCTTCGGTAAGCTTACCGTTGATTTTTGAGAGCTTCTCGTTTTCCCGATACAGATTTGCGTTTGTGATATTCAGCCTGTTATAGCTGTCTATCGCCTTGAAATACCGTGCGAATAAGGTTTTTATCAGCGATTTCAATTTGGCTATAAGCGGCTCAACAAACTTTGCCTTATAGCTTCTTGCCGACATCATTGCAGTCGGCTCAGGGAGCTGATACTCAGGCTCGTTCATGATACTTTCATCCAGCTTCTTCAACGCTCTTTCGCCGTTATCAAAATTTTCGATACGGTCAGCCATCACACGGAACTCATCTTTTTTCTCGGCGAGTTTATCTTCAAGAGCGTTGATTTCCTTCTCCCGTTCCTGCTTTTTGTAGTCCAAAACGGACAGATGTTTTTCGTGCGTACCCTTGTGTTCCCACTCGATTCCGTGGCGTTCCATCACGGCGGCAAGCTGTTCTTTTTCGGATTGTACCCATTGATTCCACTCGGTATCGCCACGGCTTCCGCCCTTGAATCCCTGCGCCGCAAGTGCCTGTTTCAGCGATACACGGGTATCAAGTCCACGCTTGCTGCCGGTGGTGAAGGGAACAAAATCAATGTGCAGATGCGGCGTTGCCTCGTCCATATGCAGATGTGCTGAGAACACTTTTAACCGAGGATTGCGATCCTGAAATCCACGATAGTATTCATCCAGCAGCTCCCTTGCAAGCGTCCCATTTTCGCTTTCAGCACTCATATTTTCCTTATCGCCTATCTGCAAAATCAATTCGTGAAACGGTTTTTCCTGCTTGGAACTGCGGATTTTTTCATAGTAGTTTTCTATTTTTCTATCGGCTCTCGTCTGCTTGTCATTGTATCTTTTAAGTGCCTCATCAAACAATCGGTGATACACTTCCTTGATGTTCTCATTGCAGTAATCTATATTAAGATGAGTTCGGCTCGGATCTACATTTTCAGCTTTAAATTTACGGCTGTTGTGATTTACAGAGCCTTTCCCGACCATTGCGCTTATTGTTCTTTTCATAAGTTACACCTCCAATCTCTTAAAGATAGTTCTTCCTCGGTTCTGTTACTCTTGTCAAGAGTAACGCAAAAGCACTTTTGACAGGCAAGCCTATCAAAAATGCAACCTGCAAGCAGGTTTTGCGCTCTCCGAGGGGCAAAGAACAACCTTTGAAAAGGTGCTCTCTGCACTCTCCACCAAACTTTATTACTTCCCGAAAAAGGAAGATTGCAAGGTTGCAGATGTGCCTGCCTTTGCAATGTTGCAACCTTGAAAAACTTCACTCTGTTTTTTCGGGAAGCCGCCAGTACCACTGACTGCCCTCTTTAACCGATTGGACATTCAGTGCTTTCTTTGCTTCGTCCAGCACACGCTTTGAAATTCCCATCGCCTGTGCTTTTCTCAGCAACGCTTGCTGCGGGTATTTGTCCTTTGAAAGATACTCAAGAATTAAATTTTCTGCCTGTTCTGATTTCTTTTCCTTTGGAATACCGCTGAGTAAATCATCAACCGAGATATCGTAATGACCAAGCCAGCTGAATCCGTTTTCCTTATCCAGTTCGAAGGCAATCGCTTCACCTTCGGGTGCAAGGGAAGACTTATCCTGTACCATCACTCGCACCTGCGGATTGTCTTTAATTCTCCCGACAATCAGAACGCTTCTTGCCGAAGCCTGAAAGTCAATCGAACCAAGTCCACGGTAAGAGGATTTATTCCCGTTTCCTTTATTCATATGACCGACAAGCAAAATGGCACAGTCATATTTTTCTGCGATTCGTCCCAGCTGCGCCATCACATTGCGGACTTCATTGGCATTGTTCATATTGATATTCGCACCGACATAGGCTTGTATCGGGTCAAGTATCATTACTCTTGCACCGACCTCTATAATTGCTTTTTCTATTCGCTCGTCCAGCATACCGAGTGCGGCTTCCGATTCGTCTATCACTTTGATTTGCGTACAGTCCGCCTCAGCGGATTCCAATCTCGGCTTGATGGTATCTTCCAGTCCGTCCTCGGCAGTTTGATAGATAATTTTTACAGGCTCACGCTCAGTATTGTCATAGGGCAGCGCCTCTCCTTTCGAGAGAAGCGCCGCAAGTCTTAAAGCCAAAGTTGTTTTGCCCTCGCCGGGATCGCCCTGAATGATTGTGATTTTCCCGTATGGGATATATGGATACCAAAGCCAATTCACTTCCTTGCTTTGGACTTCATCCATACTGATGATTTTAAGTTCAGCCATTCATACCACCGCCTTTCAGAAGAAAAGCATTGATATTTCCGTTTTGATTGGTTATACTGTAATTAGTTACATGGAGTGACTGCCTGTCATCTGCGCCAACAGATGTGTTACAGGCGGTCATTTCTTTTTGTCTATTCATTCTGTTCCTCTCCTTTCAAGCCGCCGAGAATAACGGCAATCATCTCAATAACATCAAGCAGCTCGTCATCGATACAGCTTCCCGTTTCAATGCGTTGCAATTCTACAAGCACACCGGCAAGCTGATTCCGCAAGGCTTTGAAAACCCTCGGGCTTCCCTGCACAACGATATCTCTGTGCGTAAGCCGTCTTGTGATATAGTCCTGCTTGGTCAGTCCTGAAAGCTGCACATAGCGTTCGATTTGTTCATTTTCTTCCGGCGATACACGAAACGCTATAGTTTTGCTTCTCCACCGATTGTGATTGTCACAGTTTTTAGCTGACATAATCTTCACCCCTTTCCATATCCAGCTTATCCGCCATCTCTGTCTGCTTGGACGGAAATAAATGAGCGTACTGATAAGTGATTTCAATGCTCTCATGTCCCACACGGTCTGCAATCGCCACCGCTGAAAATCCCATATCGATCAGCAAACTTATGTGGCTGTGACGAAGGTCGTGAATGCGAATTCGCTTCACGCCTGATTGCCTGACGCCTCTCTGCATTTCTCTGTACAGATAGCTTTTTGTTATGGGAAATATCCTGTTGTCAGGCTTTACATCGTACAGCATACTCAGATAGTCCTGTATTTCCCCACAGAGGAATTTCGGCATCTGAATGGTGCGGTTGCTTTTTTCTGTTTTGGGAGTGGTAATGATATCCCTGCCGTTCAGGTGCTGGAATGATTTACTGATCGTAACCGTCTGCTTTTCAAAATCAAAGTCCGCAGGCGTCAGCGCCAGCAGCTCGCCCTCACGGATACCGCACCAGTAGAGCATTTCAAAGGCGTAAAAGGAAACGGGCTTATCCATCATGGCATCTGCAAATTTAAGGTATTCCGCTTTCGTCCAGAACAACATTTCACGGTTTTTCTTTTTGCCCATGCTTCCGGCTTTTTTGCACGGATTTTCTTTCAGGTTATAGAAGCGTGCAGCATGGTTAAAGATGGCGGAGAGCTGATTTTGAATTGTTTTCAGATATACGGGAGAAAACGGCTTTCCGTTTTCATCCTTGTAATTCAGAAGCTCATTCTGCCACTTGATGATCTGCTGCGGTGTGATACTGCTCATTCTCAGCTTTCCGAAATACGGAAGCAGCTTGGTCTTTATGATGTGATCTTTGGTTGCCCATGTGTTTTCCTTTATGCGAGTCTGTATATCTTCAGCATAATGCTGCACGAAGCTTTGGAAGGTCATATCCAGATCTCCGCCGAGGCGGTTGATCTGTTCCCTTTCCCAAGCCTGTGCCTCTCGCTTTGTTTTGAAGCCCCGCTTTTGCGACTGCTTACGCTCACCGTTCCAGCCGGTGTAGCGGTACAGGACCCTCCATGTGTTTGTCTTTTCGTCTTTATAAACTGCCATCTCATAACCTCTCTTTCCTGATTGCACCGTAACAGGTGCGTTCCATAAAATATTGCTTATTCACACGCCCTGAAATTGTCAGGAATCCCTGTTCTTTCAGTTCGGCATTTAGCTTCTGCACGATTTTATAGGCGTATGATTTGGAAACGCCGAGTTCTTCAGCGACTTCATCCACTTTCATAAAAGTTGTTTCGGACATTCCGTTCACCTCCTTCGGATTGTTTTTATGATTGATTTTTTCGTGTCGGAATACTTTCTTGCCGCCTTCCGATTTGCCCGGGCGGGTACGCCATTACCGTGACGCACGACGGTTATTCATCTTCGGAACCTAACGCTATTGGTTTAAGTTTGTATTGTTATTATACTAAGCAAATTCAGTAAAGTCAAGCGGTTTTTGAAAAAATATTAAATTTATTTGCTATAGTTATATTGACAAGCATTAAATTTATATGCTATACTGATTGCACAATCCATACATAAGGAGCGTAATGGTTATGGCAATCGGTGAAAGAATTCGTTTCTTCCGCAATCTGCGTGGGATGACGCAAAAGTATTTAGGAACGGTAGTCGGTTTTCCCGAAAAGACCGCTGACATCCGTATGGCGCAATATGAATCAGGCTCAAGAACGCCCAAAGCTGATTTGACAAACAGCCTTGCAGAAGTCTTGGGTATTTCGCCGCTCGCCCTGTCCGTGCCCGATATTGACAGCTATCTTGGCTTGATGCACACCCTGTTTACATTGGAAGACCGCTACGGTCTGACGGTTGAAAAGAACGAAAGCGGTGTTTCCATGCGTATTGACCCCCGAAAGGGTAAAGACGCAGCGGAGCTTTGTAAAATGGTTTCCGCATGGGCGGAGCAGTCGGAGAAGTATCATAGTGGGGAAATATCCCGTGAGGACTACGACAGGTGGCGTTACAATTATCCGAAATATGATGAAGCCTCCGGCTATGTAAAAGTTCCGTCGCAGGAACTCAGCGACGCAATGGTCGAAGCATTCAAAGACCAGCTGAAAGATTGAACGGAAAAAGCAAAAGAGCTATCTGACTTCAACTTGAAATCAGATAGCTCTTTACTTTTGCAATAATCCAAATAATGTTGCCAAATCGTTGCCACTAAGGGCTTCAAAGCGGCGAAAAGCCTTTATTTACGGGCTTTTTCGAGGGTATGAAATCATTCCCACTCGACAAAGCCTAATCAATTTTGCTTAAATATTATTCTCTGTCGTATTCGTGGTGCTTTTGACTATTTGATATATCCATATTATCCTGCCTATATGGGCTAATGTTATCAGTTTGTTATCGGTGTTGATAACACTTACCCTGTAACTGGGGATAATAGCAATATGTAACATGTCAAATTATATGCAATCTTCTCTGAGAAATCAATATAAAATACAAGTATTTCACCTCAATCGCATTACCGTCTAAATCGCAACCATTAACTAAGCAATTTGCCTGCTTTATAATAGAAATACATATCCTTTCTTTGAATTTCTTTCCTCGTAGCTATATATTCCTGATATGCAGATGCAACTTTTGCTGCAGTATATGCTCCTCCAGCAGTTAACATAGCAATATCAGATGAAATTGTGTTATTAAATGCCGAAATCACACCACCGGCAGCAATACTAACAACAAGTCCACCTGTTGATTTCCATAAACCTTCATCAGTGAAAAATTTACTTCCTAAATTTTTTATAAAGCTTCCATCTTTTGTGCATTCATCGATTTCTAATAAAGCTGGTACCACTTCCTTATCATAAAGCAGCTCACATTCCACCTCAAAATCTTCATCCCAAGGCATTGACTGAATTGTTTCAGAATATTCTAACATTTTCTTTCGAAATCTTATTAACGGATTTGATAATTCCTTTTTTATGTCTATCAATTCTTGCATTGAGGCTTCAGAGAAAGACGGAAGGCGTTGAATATAATTGTCTGTTAAACCTGCATGTGTAATTTTTCTTCTATCGTTTGCACTTAAATTAACAATTCTACTATTTACAGCCGCTTTCATCAAATCATTAGATTGTGGATCAAATAACGGATAACTAGAATGCACGGACTTCTTTAGCAAATTAAAATAATCCTGAACACATAGATCTAAATCGCCTAAGGAATGATCAAACTTTTCAATATAAACTTGGCCATTATCAATCAATGCTTGTAATTCTTCTCCCTGTTCTTCACCTACTAAAGATAGCATTGCCTCACTGACTTGAACAGTAAAATTTCTTAATTGCCGCTGCATGTCAAGTTTTTTTACATAAGGAAGAGATCTGTATTGTTTGCTGTTGATTATATGAGAAAATTGTTTTATTACAGGATGGGATTTATTGTAAAAATCAATATCATTTAGTTTCGCAAGTGGTAAAATTTGTTCAATCAATCGAAGCACAGTTTTTTCATTAAGACTATTTCCTTTATCGGTTAGCCTATCAAACATATACGCTAATGGACTTATTAATGTTACTTTATCTGCATATAATAATGCAGATTTGATATAATTAAGTTCACGCTCTAAACTTGTATTATTGGGTACAATTGCAATGGTAAAATCAAAACTCATATTTCTAACTATCCTTTTATTTTCTCGGTCCTAAAAACTTGTCGCCATTCAAATGAATCATATGGTCTGGCATATCCGCAATCCAAACCTCTGTTTCCCAAGCAAGCGTTTCAGAAAACTTCTTAAAAGTCTTAAAGTCAAGAAATGCAGTTACATAAATTTTACCTGCTGTAACGCCTTCTATCATTTCTTCAATCTCTTTGATCCTCTTAGGTTCCATCGGCCCGACAGAAGTAACAGACTCGATAAAATAAAGCCAATTCTTTTCTTCAGAGTAAAGGACTACATCTGGCATTTTATCGTGAAGTGTAATTGCAAATCCCAGTTCTTGAAGCTTCTCTACATTCTTGACTAAATCTTTTTCCGTGGTATCCCCTACATAAAGGCACTCGGTATTAGGTGCAAATCGAGGCGCAAATTCCTCAATAATAGCCTTTTGCAGTTGATTATGCTTTCCAGGCGAAAAAGTAAAGTTCTCTCCATTAATCCGCACAGGCATTTTTCTCATTGTTCGCTTAGACGCATACAGATCAATCAGTGTTTCGTGAGATTGCAAAAATTTCTGTTTTTCTAATTCCCAATGCTCTGTTCCAAAACAATGAATAAGCGAGAGCATTTCATCTGTTAGACGATAGCGATAATTCGGACTATTGGTGGCTTTTCCATTATCCTCAATAAACGCAGCATTCCTAAAATGGTGCATAGCTTGCTTTCGAAAAGTCTCTCGGCTATTTTCTGCATAGGCAACGCCATAGTTTTCCTTCGTATACGCTATGACATCGTGAATGCGAATCCAACCATTTACGGCGCTCGACCATTCATCATCTTCTTTTATATCTGCCATAGCCAAAAGAACATAACAGCACAAATCCGCCTGCTGCTTAACTGGCACTTGCAATTCTTTTAGTATCTCTCTTGCTTCCTCGATTTTGCTCATAAATGAAACTCCTTAAAATTTGATCGCATCCCGCTTCTGTCATATCACAGGATTTAATTAGTGCTTTGCCCATTTGCTCTATGCTTTCCAAAGGCGGTACAGGCATAGAATTGATCTCTGTCGAATTGACTTGAGTTGAACCGTTTAAGACTCTGTAGTAGCAATCATAAAAGGTTGAATTAAACAATACATATAGCCCATAAACAATACATTCCGATAGTTCTTTTAGCCCGCCAATAAAATTAATTTTATTTTGGGTGCTGATTTTCGAATAATCAGGATACTTCCTTGCAAGATATACACCACACTGTAATCGCCGATGTTCTTCTTTTGCAGTAAATCTTTTTACAAAAAGATAGTTTACATTCGGCTGCAATAGACTTGCTTGATTAGTAACGATATACTCGTGTTCTTTGCCAATAGGAAATACAACTTTCCCGTCTTGTATATGCTGTGAATAAAACAGCGGGACAGCATGATTTTCAGACACATCACGCAAGGCTTCTCTGTTTCTAAAATCAACAGTCAAGCCTGTTTTCATCTTTAATCCAATGCTCGGTAGTGTATTTGACCACCTGTTCAGCAGTCCGAGTGTTTCTACCTCTTGTTCATTTGTAACCAAATAAACATACTTATCTTCTCCTGAAACAACAGTATTGTACGCTGCTTCAAAAGTTGTTTTATTGAAAAAATCCTTGTTGCTTTGTGTTGTCGTAATAACGACATTCTCGGGAATGACCGTTGCTTTTCTGACTTTAATAATCATAGTTTCCTGCAAGACGCTCTCATTTTCGAACACCTTATCACGACTAACAAACAAGTGAATATGTTCTAAAATTCCGTCTTTCAAGAATTTCTGGCGAAATTTTTTGAAATATGCTCCCGAAGTCCAAGAGCGAGGAATGATATATACTAATTCGCCATTTGGACACAAATCAAACATTCCCATAGCAGCAAAAAGGAAATACAGATTGGGCGCACCATAACAAATATCAGGCATTGCTTTAGCCTCTGGAGCATCTTTTGCAATCTTCATATAAGGCGGATTCCCGATTACCATATCATATTTAAGAGGATTGGGCTCAGCCCCAAGCATTCCATTGTACTCTAACACTTGACTCAAAATATAGTTATCTTCTCGTATTTCATAGTCAATTCTTAATGTAGAATGCTGGCAAACCCACTGAAGATTTGCTCGCAACAACTCAATGATTTGAGGATCGTTTTCATAACATACCAAGTGTATATGCCGTAGCTGCGGTGTCCTTTGTAATTTTTCAATTAGCGCAACAGACAATACACCAGAGCCAGCTCCGGCGTCAAGAATATGAAGCTGTTCTTTATCTACAGGCACTTCAAATAACTCAGCCATAAATACAGCAGTTTCTTTGCTCGTAAAAAACTGTCCATATTTTTTTCGCTGAGACTTCGGCATCTGTTCAATATATTTCTTCGTAGTTTGAAGGACAAAATCAAGCAGGCTCATTTTCTATAAACTCCATTACATCACCAATATCACAGCCCAACACAGAACATATCTTACATAAACTTTCCAGTGACACAAATTCATTGCGGCTCATTTTAGCAAGGACATTAAAGCTAACCCCTGCCACATTCTTCAAGTCCGTTCGATTCATTTTCTTATCAATAAGCAGTTTCCATAGTTTATCATAGCTAACAGTCATTTCATTACCCCATTCGTAAGGATGAACATATTATAGCACAATTTAAATGAAAACTCAAGTTTCACTCACGCATTCATGAGTAGTTCTCAGATAAAATTAAATAAAAAAATAGCGGGATGATAAGTCACCATCCCGCTATTGTGTTAACTGTAAATCAGTTCTGCATTTACAATCTCCATCGCTCTGTTGCGGATGTTATTCATCCTACCAACCCACTCCATCTGATTTTCCGTCTTTAGCTGTTCGGACACGCCCTCACGCTCTGCCATCTGTTTTACCAGCCGAAGAAACATATCTTCAGCCTGCCTATCAATGTCGGAAAGGTAACTGTTTAGCTTGCAGGAAGTCAGCAGATTGGTGTAAAAGGCTCTTTTATGTTCCTTAATATAACGCAAGTGTCTTTGACCCCAAATGCCTACTGGCTTCTGTTCTTCTTCGGGAAGTGAGAGGCAAGGGAGATTATAGTCTCCCTGCCGCACATAAGTGCCGCCCATTTCTTCAAAAATCGTCTTTGCCATTTTGTTTTCCTACCTTTCATCTTTATAATTTCTAAAGCATTTTTCACGCTCTTGGGACAGTGTTTTCTGTGCAGGAATCGGCTCATAAAGAATGCTTTTTTCCTGCTTTTTGAATCTCTCAAGGATACCGTCAATAAATTCTTTGACCTTTTGCGGCGCAATCTTTAACGCCTCAAGGTACGGTCTGCACTTTTCCGTCAGCTCCCGCAGCGCAGTTCCTAACTTGGAAATCTCACTTTGCAGCGACCATATTTGACGGGATAAATTTCTGTTTTCCTCTCTCAACCGTTGCGCTTCAGACTCCGCCGAATAGCTGCGCTTTGCCAGCGTAGTCAGCTTTTCGTAGTCATCAGCCGATACGGTATATTTGCCCGTAAACGACTTCTTTCCTGAGCTGTCAATCTCATTAAAGGTCATAAAGGCATTGTGATTTTCTTCGTACCGCACCTGTTCTCCAGCGATTTTTTCTTGAAGATCTGATAGTTTCTCCTTGTCTTTCTTGATTTTAAATTCAAGTGAAGCCAAGTTTTCAGCGGTGCTTCCACGCTCTCCACGACTGAATCCGTTAAAGCCAGCTTCCTGCATATGTTCATAAAACTTGTCCTGCAATATGCTGTAGGAAGCGTGATAGACTTGTTTTCCTTTGCTGTTCAGAATCGGATTTCCGTTTTCATCAAGAGCCTTTTCGGACTTCCATTTCTTTGAATGGCTCACCTGATGAATGACTTCTTTCACCTTTCCGACCAGTTCGGGATCTTTACATCGTTTCGTCCAGCGCACCTCTTTGTCCACCACCGGCAGCGCCATAATATGCAGATGATAGTGGTAAATCGGTCTGCCATACTTCTCAGTCATTGCTGTATTTAACTCATCAGCGTGCATTACAGCAGATACAATATTGTCTTTGCCGTAAAGCTTTTCTGCAAAATGGAAAGCTTCTTCATAGAATCGGCAGGCATATTCATAGCCGCCGTTCTGTTCAAAATAGTCGGTATTTACATCCATAATCATCTCATCAAAGACTGTCGCATCGGGTTTTAAACCTTTCAGCGATACCGTTCCTGCGGCAATCATTTTATCAAGATGTTCGTTATAGGTCAGCTTTCCGCAGTTCTTAAAACTTACATTCATAGGAGTACGGGAGAGGTCAACATTCATATTTTCATAGCTGTCATTTTTACGCTCGATGTGTCGCTCAAACTTGCCAACCGTTGCTCTTGTACGGGTTTCGATACGGGCGACACTGAAGTTTTGTTTTGCCATTTTCTCACTCCTTTCCGCAGGTGTATTTTCGGGGAGCCGCAATTACACAACTTTTTCAAAGTGTGTAACCCACTATGACACTTTCAGCACTTCGGCTGTAAAGATGTCGTGGGCTCTCCGAGGGGGTTATGGGGCTTGCCCCGTTGTCTGCGGACAACTCCCCAGTAAGGGCTGTCCTTTGAAAAGGACACCCTGCACCCCGTCTAAACTTTATGCTTGTTACTTCCCGAAAAAGGAACATTGCAAGGTTGCAGATGTGCCTGCCTTTGCAATGTTGCAACCTTGAAAAACCTCACTCCATTTTTTCGGGAAGCTGCCAGTACCACTGACTGCCTTCCTTAACCGATTGGACATTCAGCGCTTTCTTTGCCTCGTCCAGCACACGCTTCGAAATACCCATCGCCTGTGCTTTCTTTACCAATTCTTTCTGCGGATATCTTCCCTTTGAAAGATATTCGAGTATTAAGTTTTCTGCCTGTTCAGATTTCTTTTCTTTTGGAATGCCGCTTAACAGATCGTCCACCGATATACCATAATGACCGAGCCAACCAAATCCGTTTTCCTTGTCCAGTTCAAAAGCGATAGCTTCACCTTCGGACGCAAGGGAGGACTTGTCCTGTACCATCACTCTGACCTGTGGATTGTCTTTAATTCTCCCGACAATCAGAACACTTCTCGCCGAAGCCTGAAAGTCGATGGAGCCAAGTCCACGGTAGGAAGATTTATTTCCGCTTCCCTTATTCATATGACCTACAAGCAAAATAGCACAGTTATATTTTTCTGCGATTCGTCCGAGCTGCGCCATCACATTACGGACTTCATTGGCGTTGTTCATATTGATATTCGCACCAACATACGCCTGAATCGGATCAAGGATTACCACCCTTGCGCCGACTTCTATAATTGCTTTTTCAATTCGTTCATCCAGCATACTGAGTGCAGCTTCCGATTCATCTATGACTTTAATTTGCGTACAGTCTGCCTCAGCCGCTTCCAACCTCGGTTTGATGGTATCTTCCAATCCGTCCTCGGCTGTCTGATAAATGATCTTTACAGGCTCACGCTCAGTATTGTCATAGGGCAGCGCCTCACCTTTTGAGAGAAGCGCCGCCAGCCTTAAAGCTAAAGTTGTTTTGCCCTCGCCGGGATCGCCCTGAATGATTGTGATTTTTCCGTATGGGATATATGGATACCAAAGCCAGTTCACTTTCTTGCTCTGTACTTCATCCATACTGATGATTTTCAGTTCAGCCATTCATACCACCGCCTTTCAGAAGAAAAGCATTGATATTTCCGTTTTGATTGGTTATACTGTAATTAGTTACATGGAGTGACTGCCTATCATCTGCGCCAACAGATGTGTTACAGGCGGTCATTTCTTTTTGCTTATTCATTTTGTTCTTCTCCTTTCAATCCGCCGAGAATGACGGAAATCAGTTCAATAACATCGAGCAGTTCATCATCTACACCGTTTCCCGCTTCAATCCTTTGTAGTTCCGCAAGGACGGCGGCAAGCTCCTGTTTCAGAGCCTTATACACCCTCGGATTGCCCTGCACCACCACATCCTGATTAAGACAGCGGCGGTAACAATATTCCTGCTTCGGCAGTCCTGACAAAGCGACCGCTTTGTTAATGCGTTCATTTTCTTCGGGCGATACCCGAAATCCCACCGTGATATTTCTCCAACGGTTTTTGTTGTCTCTGTTCTTAGCTGACATTTTCAAAATCTCCTTTCCCTAAGTCGTCTAAGCGCTCCGCCATTTCCGTCTGTTTGGATGGGAACAGATGGGCGTACTGATAAGTGATTTCAATACTTTCATGTCCTACACGGTCGGCAATCGCCACCGCCGAAAATCCCATATCGATCAGCAAACTGATGTGGCTGTGACGAAGGTCGTGAATGCGGATGCGCTTCACGCCTGCGGCTTTCGCCCCTCTGTCCATCTCGTGATGAAGGTAGCTTTTCGTTACCGTAAAGATACGGTCTTTCTTTTTGAGTCCGTAGAGCATACCAAGATACTCCTGCATTTCCTCACAGAGAAAATGCGGCATTTTAATGGTGCGGTTGCTTTTCTTTGTTTTCGGCGTGGTAATCACATCTTCCCCGTGCAGACGCTGATAGGACTTATTGATCGTGACCGTTTCCTTGTCAAAATCGAAGTCCGCAGGTGTCAGCGCCAACAGCTCTCCTTCACGGATACCGCACCAGTAGAGCATTTCAAAGGCGTAAAACGAAACAGGCTTGTCCATCATCTCAAAGGCAAATTTCTTATATTCCTCTTTCGTCCAGAACAGCATTTCCCTGTGTTCCTCACTCCCCATGTTTCCCACCTTGGCAGCGGGATTGGAGCGCAGCTCGTAATAGCGCACAGCGTGGTTGAAGATAGCGGAAAGCTGATTGTGCAGGGTCTTCAGATAGGTCTGTGAGTACGGTTTTTTCTTATCATCACGATAGGCAAGCATTTCATTCTGCCAAGTGATAATCTCCTTTGTGGAAATCTCGCTGATTTTCAGCTTGCCGAAAAAGGGCAGTATCTTCGTGCGGATAATATGCTCCTTCGTCAGCCAAGTGTTTTCTTTCAAACGATTTTTTATATCTCTGATATATAGTTCTGTAAAGGCTTCAAAACTCATATCAAGGTCAGATGAATTCTGTAGCTGGAACATTCGCTCCCATTCCTGCGCTTCTTTCTTTGTGGTAAAGCCACGCTTGCATTTCTGCTTGCGCTCGCCTTTCCAGTTCACATATCTTGCCATCACATACCAAGTACCGTTGTCCCCGTTTTTGAATACCGGCATTATTCCTTCTCCTTTCCGGCTCCATAGAGCCTTTCATAAAAATACTGGCGGTTGACACGCCCCGCAATCGTAATAAACCCCTTCTCTTTCAGCTCCTCGTTCAGCTTCCTGATGAGCTTATAGGCATAGGGCTTCGATACATTGAGTTCTTGCGCCACATCGTCGGCACGGATAAACCTGTTTTCCATAAGAATCACCTTCCCTTCTGTTTTTCAAATTCATTTATTTCGTGTCGGAATACTTTCTTGCCGCCTTCCGATTTGCCCGGGCGGGTACGCCATTACCGTGACGCACGATGGATATTTTATTAAACTTATTTGCTTAATGTACCCTCATTATACTAAGCATATTTGCTTTTGTCAAGCGGTTAGCGAGAAAATATTAAACTTTTTTGTTTTGTTTTCTCTTGACTTTCACTAAACATATCTGCTATACTATGTACAGATACATAAGCGAGGAGTGTAAACACTATGGCGATTGGTGAGAGAATCCATTTTTTCAGGCTTCTGCGTGGTATGACGCAAAAATATCTTGGTACGGCTGTCGGTTTTCCCGAAAGGAGCGCCGATGTGCGTTTAGCGCAATATGAAACCGGCTCCCGCAAACCAAAAGCGGATTTAACGGCTGCACTGGCGCAGGTACTTGATGTTTCCCCGCAGGCTCTTGATGTTCCTGATATTGACAGTCAGATCGGTCTTATGCACACCTTATTTACCCTTGAAGATGTTTATGGGCTGACCGTCAGCGAAGCAGACGGAGAAGTTTGTCTGAAAGTCGACAAGGATAATGGCAAAGAGGCTTACGAGTTACTGCAAATGCTCCATGCTTGGAAAGAGCAGGCGGACAGGCTCTCTGCCGGTGAAATCAGCAAGGACGATTACGACCGCTGGCGTTACTATTATCCGAAATACGATACCTCGCAGCTCTGGGCGAAAGTGCCTTCGCAGGAGTTAAGCGATACGCTGGTGGAGGCATTTCAGGACAAGCTTAAAAAAGACAAATAAGAACGACAAAAAGCCCTTAGCTATGAGTTACTACCCACAGCTAAGGGCTTTCTAATATGGATTTCTTTCGCCATACAACCGGTTTCAATCATTCTGTAACCCATAAACCACTGGATTGCAAGAATAATGGTTCTTGTATGGCTGTTATCAAATTGTTATCAAAAGACTTCCCTGAACGCCGCAAACCCGCATGAACACTGGGTTTTCAGACTTTTTCAATTTATTCCCACTCAATGGTCGCAGGCGGCTTAGAGGTAATATCATAAACCACACGATTCACGTTACTGACTTCATTGATAATACGGTTGGAAACCTTTTCTAAAACTTCGTAAGGAATTCTAGCCCAATCCGCTGTCATAAAATCAGAGGTTGTTACTCCTCTTAGGGCAATGGTATTATCATAGGTTCTTCCATCCCCCATTACGCCTACGCTTTTTATTCCTGTTAGCACTGCAAAATACTGGCTGATTTTCCGATCTAATCCTGCGGAGGCGATTTCCTCACGGAAAATAGCGTCTGCATTCTTTAGAATCTCAAGCTTTTCAGCCGTGATATCACCCATAATCCGGATCGCAAGGCCGGGGCCCGGGAAAGGCTGCCTCCATACTAAAGAACCTGGGATTCCAAGTTCCAGACCAGCTTGGCGAACCTCATCCTTAAACAAATCTCTTAAGGGTTCGATAATTCCTTCAAAGCCAACATCCTCCGGCAGTCCACCAACATTATGATGGCTTTTAATCACGGCGGCTTCCCCTACTCCACTCTCGACTACATCCGGATAGATAGTTCCTTGGCACAAGAACTCAATTTTACCAAGCTTTTGAGATTCCTCTTCAAACACCCGGATAAACTCTTCGCCGATAATTTTACGTTTTTTTTCTGGTTCGGATACTCCCGCTAATTTTGATAAGAACCGATCCTTTGCATTGACTCGGATCAAATTCATATCAAATTGCTTGCGGAATACGGTTTCTACCTGATCACCCTCATCCTTACGCAACAAGCCATGGTCTACAAAAATACAAGTCAGCTGCTTACCTACCGCTTTATGAACCAGCAAAGCCGCCACAGAGGAATCTACTCCTCCAGATAAAGCACAGAGCACCTTTTTATCGCCGATCTTTTCCTTTAAGCTTTGAATGGTATCTTTAACAAACGAAGACATAACCCAATCGCCTTTACAGCCGCAAACACCGTAGAGAAAGTTTTTTAAATAGAAAATTCCTTCTCTCGAGTGTTCTACCTCCGGATGAAATTGAAACGCATACAGCTTCTTTTCTTGATTTTCCATTGCGGCTACCGGACAGCCCTCAGTTTGAGCAATCACTCGAAAGCCTTCCGGAACTTTCGAAATATAATCGGTATGGCTCATCCAGCAAATATTTTCCTGCTGCGCGCCAAAAAACACCGGGGAATCCGTTTCTACATGAACCATAGTATTACCGTATTCTCTGGCATCAGACTGTTGAACCGTACCTCCCAATAAATGGGCCATTAATTGAGCGCCGTAGCAAATACCGAGGACCGGGATTCCCAGGGAAAATATGTCCGGATCGCAACGAAGGGCCTTCTCAGCATAAACACTGTTTGGTCCACCGGAAAAAATGATGCCCTTATAGCCCTTCTTTGCAATCTCATCCGCAGAGATCTGATAAGACTTTATTTCGCAAAACACATTTAAATCACGGACACGCCGGGCAATCAACTGGCTGTACTGAGCGCCAAAATCTAAAATTAGGATTGCTTCATTTCCCAACAATTTCGACATTCCTCTCTATTCAACAGTTACGGATTTCGCTAAATTCCTAGGTTTATCAATGTCGCAGCCTTTCATAGAGGCCACATAATACGCAAAGAGCTGCAACGGAACTACCGCCAAAGAAGGCAGCAGGATATCCTCTGTACTGGGAATATAAAACACATGATCCGCTGTTTTTTCTATTTCTTTATGCTTTTCAGTGGTCAAGCCTAAAACAACAGCGCCTCTGGCCTTTACTTCTTTGACATTGCTCATCATCTTATCAAACAGCATATCCTGGGTCGCCAGAGAAACCACCAAAGTCCCATCTTCAATTAAGGAAATTGTTCCATGCTTCAATTCTCCGGCCGCATAAGCCTCGGAATGGATATAAGAAATTTCCTTCAGCTTCAGAGACCCTTCCAATGACATGGAGTAATCTAAATTTCTTCCGATAAAGAAAATATCTCTGGAATTAAAATACTGGGAGGCCAAATATTGAATCGTTTCCTGATGTTCCAGAATCTCCTGGATTTGATTCGGAAGATTCTCTAAACCCTTCACATACCGCTCTAACTGTTCAGTCGTAATGGTATTCCGCTTTTCTCCCAGATAAAGGGCCAATAAATAGACCACAGCCAGCTGAGTGCTGTAAGCCTTGGTAGTCGCTACCGCAATCTCCGGACCAGCCCAGGTATAAAGAACGTCGTCGGAATCATTGGCGATAGAACTGCCCACTACGTTTACAATCGAAATAACCCGCGCGCCCAATCGCTTCGCTTCTCTCAAGGCCGCCAAAGTGTCGGCGGTTTCGCCGGACTGACTGATGACCAAAACTAAAACGCTTTCATCGATAATAGGATCACGGTACCGGAACTCCGAGGCCAAATCAACCTCTACCGGGATCCGCGCGATTTTTTCCAGGATATATTTGGCGTTCATTCCTACGTGGTACGCAGAGCCGCAGGCTAAAACCACAATTTTACTGATTTTCTCTAAATCCTCCTTGGAGAGCGAAACGTCATCCAGGACAATTTTTCCATTTTTAAGTCGGGGGCTGATGGTTTTTCGAATCGCCTCCGGCTGTTCCATAATTTCCTTAAACATAAAGTGCTCATAGCCGCCCTTTTCCGCAGAGGAAACATCCCAATCTACATGAAACGGCGTTTTGGAGACAACCTCTTTCTCCATATTATACACGGTAATGCTGTCGGCCTTCAGCGCCACGATCTCATTATCCTCCAGCCGGTAAATATCACGGGTATGGGATAAAATCGCGGGAATATCCGATGCGATAAAGTTTTCCCCTTCTCCAATTCCTACAATCAATGGACTGTCCTTCCGCACCGCGAGCAGCTCATCCGGATGCTCCTGGCTGATCACGCCGATGGCATAGGAGCCCTCCACCTTGGCTAAAACCTTAAGCATGGTGTCCAGCATATCGCCGTCATAATAGTACTCGAAAAGCTGCGCGATAACCTCAGTATCTGTCTCGGAAACGAACTCCACGCCATGATTGATCAAATATTCTTTCAAAGACATATAGTTTTCGATGATGCCGTTATGCACTACGGCGAAGCGGCCGGAATCGCTTACCTGAGGATGGGAATTAATATCAGACGGCTCTCCGTGAGTAGCCCATCTGGTATGACCGATGCCAACGGTTCCTTTGACCTTTGCGCCGCCTTCAATCATATCGCTTAGTATTTTTAAGCGGCCCTTTGATTTGTAAATTTCAAGGCCGGAGCCGTCATAAACGGCGATACCGGCAGAATCATATCCGCGGTACTCCAGCTTTTCCAGGCCCTTCAGCAAAAGAGGGGCCGCCTGTTCATAGCCGATATAGCCAACGATTCCACACAAGATTACTCACCTCATATCTTGATCTCCGACTCAACGTATGATCAGCTTTTATTTCGTATTTCTGTAGATAATATCATCACGGGCGGGTCCATTGGAAACTATGCCGATCGGGATACCGATTTCTTTTTCCGCAAACTCCACATACTTTCTGCAATTCTCCGGCAGATCCTCATATTTTTTGATTCCACGGATATCGCATTTCCAGCCGGGAAGAACCTCCAGGATCGGCTTCGCTCTCTTAAGCTTTGTAGTAGACGGGAACGAATCAATCCGCTTGCCATCCAGCTCGTAGCCTACGCAGACAGGGATCTCATCTAAATAACCCAGGGCATCCAAAACTGTAAAAGCAATGCTGGTGGTACCCTGCACACGGCAGCCGTAACGGGTCGCGACTAAATCGAGCCATCCCATTCTTCTGGGACGGCCGGTAGTGGCCCCATACTCTCCGCCGTCGCCGCCTCTGCGCCGCAGCTCATCCGCTTCCTCGCCAAAAATCTCGCTGACAAACTCGCCGGCTCCTACCGCGCTGGAATAGGCCTTGACCACGGTAATTACTTCTTTGATTTCATAAGGAGGAATTCCGCTTCCGCCTACCGCGCCGTAGCCCGCAATGGTATTGGAGGAGGTCACCATGGGATAAATGCCAAAATCCGTATCTTTCAAGGCGCCTAGCTGGCCTTCCAGAAGGATATTTTTTCCTTCCTTAACGGCTCGATACATAAAGTCGAAGGTATCCGCCACATAGGGGGCGATGGCCTCTTTGTACTCCATCAGTTTATTGAAAACCTCATCCACGGTAAGCGGCTCTTTATGGTAAAGATTCTGTAAGGTAGCGTTTTTAATCTCAAGGACGTGAGCTACCTTTTCCCGCAGGCTGCTTTCGTCATCGTACAGCTCGTTGATCTGGAAACCGATTTTGCTCACCTTATCCGCATAAAAAGGCGCAATGCCGGATTTGGTGGAACCAAATCTTCTGGAGGAAAGCCGCTCTTCCTCATATACATCGAACATAATATGATAGGGCATGACAATCTGCGCCCGGTCAGAAATCAAAATATGCGGCTCCGGAACGCCCCGCTCTTTTAAGGATTTCATCTCCTTGACGAAATTCTCAACGCTGAACGCGACGCCATTACCTATAATATTCGTGATATGGCTGTAAAATACCCCCGAAGGAAGCTGATGCAGAGCGAATTTGCCATAATTATTGATAATGGTATGGCCAGCGTTGCTGCCGCCCTGAAAACGGATTACCACATCTGACTGCGCGGCCATTACATCCGTGATCTTTCCCTTGCCTTCGTCGCCCCAGTTGGCGCCTACGATCGCTTTCACCATAAGTCTGAATCCTCCAATTTAAAATTAGAACAACACACGGTAATTATCATACCATAAAACAGAACCCGAAGGAAGATGATTTTTGTAAAAATTCTTACTTCCTCCGGGTTTTTTCATACTTAAACGTTGATTTCCGCCTGCTCGACTTTCAGGTCTTCATATTTCTGCAAAGCATTGGCCACCTCATGGTTCAGAAAATCCTCGGTCTGCTGAGGAGCCCGGCCCACATACTTTTCAGGCAGCATGATTTCCTCCAGTTCCTCCATGGTGACGCCGAAAATCGGATCCGCCGCGATACGCTCCAACAGGTCGTTTTCGCCGCCTTCCTCCTTCACTACCCTGGAAGCCGCCATAGAATGTACGCGGATCCTCTCGTGAAGCTCCTGACGGTCCGCCCCGCGTTTGACCGCGTCCATCATAATGTTTTCCGTAGCCATAAAGGGCAGTTCTTTTTTCAGCCGCTGTTCAATCACCTTAGGATAAACCACCAGGCCGTCGGACACATTCATATACAAATTCAGAATTGCGTCCACGGCCAGGAACGCCTCCGGAACGCTCAGGCGCTTATTAGCCGAGTCGTCCAGGGTGCGCTCAAACCACTGGGTCGCCGCCGTCATATAGGGGTTCAGTGTATCTACCATCACATACCGGGCCAGAGAAGCGATTCTCTCGCTTCTCATGGGGTTCCGCTTATAAGCCATGGCGGAGGAGCCGATCTGATTTTTCTCAAAGGGCTCTTCCACCTCTTTCAAATGCTGCAAAAGGCGGATATCGTTGGAAAATTTAGCCGCGCTCTGGGCGATTCCCGCCAGCACGTTGAGCATTTGGCTGTCCAGCTTTCTGGAATAGGTCTGGCCGGAAACAGCAAAGCAGGACTGATAGCCCATTTTTTCCGCGATCAGCTGATCCAGCCTGCGGCATTTGCTATGGTCACCCTCAAACAGCTCCAAAAAGCTGGCCTGGGTGCCTGTGGTTCCCTTAGAGCCCAGCAGCTTCGCCTTGGAAAGCTGGTATTCCACGTCTTCCAAATCCATCAGAAGATCCTGAATCCACAGGCAGGCCCGCTTTCCTACCGTGGTAGGCTGTGCCGGCTGAAAATGGGTAAATGCCAGCGTAGGCAGGTCTTTATACTTTCTGGCAAACTCGGACAGAGTGCTGATGACTCCCACCAGCTTTTTCTGCACCAGCCTTAGGGCCTCCGTCATAATAATCACGTCGGTATTGTCCCCTACATAGCAGGAGGTAGCCCCCAAGTGAATAATCGGTTTCGCCTTCGGGCACTGGACGCCGAAAGCGTATACATGAGACATGACATCGTGACGGACTTCCTTTTCCCGTTTTTCCGCCACATCATAATTGATATCGTCCTGGTGAGCCTTCATCTCATCGATCTGCTCCTGGGTCACCGGCAGGCCCAGCTCCTTTTCCGCTTCCGCCAAAGCGATCCACAGCTTTCTCCAGGTGCGGAATTTCATATCCGGAGAAAACAGGTATTTCATCTTTTGATCCGCATAGCGGGACGACAAGGGAGATTCGTAAATATCTTTCATCAATAATCCTCCTTAACGGTGTACGGGAGTACAGCGCTGCTCTGGCTTGCCTTCCATGATGTGCTTCGGAACCGGCGCCGGATAATTCCCCGTAAAGCAGGCGTCGCAGAAGCATTTCTCCCGCTTGCCGATCATCTGGCACAGGCTGTCGAGCTCCAAAAATCCGATAGAATCCGCGCCGCTGAGCTTTCCGATTTCCTCCACCGACATTTTACAGGCGATTAACTCGTTTTTAGACGGGATATCCGTTCCGTAATAGCAAGGCCAGGTAAAGGGCGGCGAGCTGATCCGCAAATGGACCTCCTTGGCCCCCGCCTCCCGCAGCATGCTCACAATACGGTCGCAGGTGGTTCCCCGGACAATGGAGTCATCCAGCATAACGATCCGCTTTCCCTTTACTGCGGTAACCAGCGGGTTAAGCTTGATCCGCACGCTGTTGCGCCGTTCCTGCTGGGTCGGCTTAATAAAGGTCCGGCCAATGTAATTATTTTTTACAATGCCCTTTTCATAGGGAATCCCGGACTCCTCACTGTAGCCTATGGCCGCGTCGATTCCGGATTCCGGCACGCCGATCACCAGATCGGCCTCTACCGGATGCTGCCGTGCCAAAAGCCGGCCCGCTTCTTTCCTCGCCTCATACACACTGACTCCGTCGATCACGCTGTCTGTCCTGGCAAAATAGATATACTCAAAAATGCACGGGGAAATCCTCCCGGTGCAGTGGTCCCGGATGGATTTCACCCCGCTGGGATCCACCACCACGATTTCTCCCGGTTCCACATCCCGGACAAATTCCGCGCCGCAGGCATCCAGGGCACAGGTCTCGCTGGCAAATACGTATCCTTTGCCAAGCCTGCCCATACACAAGGGGCGGAACCCATTGGGATCTCTGGCGGCAATCAGCTTCTGAGGACTCATCACCAGCAGGGAATAAGCTCCTTGGATCTGAGGCATGGTCCTGCGGACCGCCTCCTCGATGGAGCCGCTGTGCATCCGTTCTCTGGCGATAATATAGGCGATTACCTCAGAATCAATGGTAGTTTGGAAAATCGCCCCCCGGTGCTCCAGCTCCCGGCGGATTTCATGAGCGTTTGTCAGGTTACCGTTATGGGCGATGGCCAAGGTCCCCTTGATATACCGCATCACCAGAGGCTGGGCGTTTTCCGGCACACTGTCACCAGCGGTAGAATACCGCACATGGCTGACGCACATCTGCCCGGAAAGCTTGTCCAAATCCTTGGGATGAAACACCTCGCTGACCAGTCCCATATCCTTATGATAGGAAACCACGCCCCGGTCGTTCACAGCGATGCCGCAGCTTTCCTGTCCACGGTGCTGCAGGGCTAAAAGGCCATTGTAAGCGGCGTAAGCCGGAGGCATGACGTCGTCTCCATACAAACCGAAAACGCCGCATTCTTCATGCGGCTTTTCGGCTGGTTCTATTCCATTTTGTTCTTTGGAATTCCAGTAAGAATGATTCAACATGGCACCATCCTAAATCAAGCGAGTCCTACGCGCTTCATCATCTCTGCGTACGCTTCCTCTACGCCGCCCATATTCCTGCGGAAACGGTCCTTGTCCAGCTTCTCGTGAGTTTTGATATCCCAGAAGCGGCAGGTATCGGGAGAAATTTCATCCGCCAGAAGGATTTCGCCGTCACAGCGGCCGAACTCCAGCTTGAAATCAATCAGCTCTACGCCGGTCTTAGCGAAAAACTCCTTTAGCAGGTCGTTGATCCGAAATGTCATGGAGGTAATCGTATCCAATTCCTCCCTGGTGGCGTAGCCCATGGCCAGCACATGGTATTCATTGACCATCGGGTCTCCCAGCGCGTCATCCTTGTAGCAGAATTCTAAAATGGGGCATTTCAGCTCAGTTCCCTCAGCAACGCCGAGACGCTTGGAAAAGCTGCCGGCTGCCTTGTTGCGGACAATAACCTCCAGAGGAACGATTTCAACCTTTTTCAAAACAGTTTCCCGGTCGTTCAGTTCCTCCACATAGTCAGTCTTCACGCCGTTTTTCTCCAGCATCTGCATCAAATAGTTGGACATTTTATTATTGACAACGCCTTTTCCCACAATCGTGCCCTTTTTCTGGCCGTTGAACGCGGTCGCGTCATCCTTATACGATACAATCACATACCGGTCGTCATCGGTAGCGTAAACCTTTTTCGCCTTTCCCTCATACATCATTTGTGCTTTTTGCATGATTGAATGCCTCCTTTTAAATCACAGCTCATATTTCCTTCACTGGCCACAAATCTATTTTTATTATACCTTGCCTCGGCAACTTTCGCAATAATTGAAAAAAGAGATTGAGAAATTCCCACATTTCACTAGAAAAACCTTCGGTGCCCTCTCTGGGTTTTGGCTTAAGTTACAATAGAAGCCGCAGGAGAAATCAGAATTAGATCTTGTCCTAAGCTGAAAACAAGAAAAGCAGCGGATGGAAGCCGGCCGATCCCGCTTTTCCTCCGCTGCTATTTTCACAGCAAATGGATATTATGTTCCTCGCAGAGCCGGATGGTTTCCTCCGGCCAAATCGACGCCTGCACCTCGCCGATATGAGCACGGCGCAGGAAAAACATACAGATTCTGGACTGTCCGATTCCTCCGCCGATGGTATCGGGAAGCTCATTGTTTAACAATGCCTTTTGGAACGGCAGCTCTGCCCGTTCCATGCATCCAGCAATTTCAAGCTGAGCCCTTAACGCCTTCGCATCTACCCGGATTCCCATCGAGGAAAGCTCCAGGGCAGTATCCAGCATAGGATAATCCACGATAATATCTCCATTTAAGGTCCAGTCATCATAATCGGGCGCTCTGCCATCATGAGGCTTTCCGTTTCTCAACGCCCCGCCGATTCCCATCAGGAACACCGCGCCGTGCTCCTTCACGATCTGGCGCTCCCGTTCTTTTGTGGTGAGGCCGCAGTAGCGGTCCTCCAGCTCTGCGGTAGTGACAAAGGTAATATGCTTCGGCAGCACCGGCTTAATCTGAGGATAAAAAGAAGCGACGTACATTTCCGTACGCTTTAAAACCTCGTAGATCTGATTTACCACGGTTTTCAAGGTATCAATGGTGCGTTCTTCCTTGCCGATAATCTTTTCCCAGTCCCATTGGTCTACGTAAATAGAGTGAAGATTATCCGTATCTTCATCCCGGCGGATTGCGTTCATATCTGTGTAAAGTCCTTCACCCTTACAAAATCCGTAGCGTTTTAACGCCATGCGCTTCCATTTTGCCAAGGAGTGGACAATCTCCACCGGCGCGTCATCCAGTTCCTTGATTCCAAAGGCAACAGGGCGCTCTATACCGTTCAAATTGTCGTTCAAGCCGGAATCCGGGCTCACAAACAGAGGCGCGGAAACCCGGGTCAGGGCAAGCGCCTCAGATAGTTCCCGTTCAAAAAAATCTTTAATCAGCTTGATGGCAACTTCTGTTTCCCGAATCGACATGCCTGTGTCGTACTGGTCAGGCAACTTCAAGTTCAGCATTGGCAGGATCTCCTTTATCATAATAACAAGCTTAGCGCCCGTTAATTAATATCTGCTCAGATAATTTTTAATTTCCCACTCTGTTACCACGTTACGATACTGATTCCATTCCTTTTGTTTATAGGCCACATATTTCATAAACGCATGTGAACCCAAAGTTCTATGGATCAGGCTGTCCTTTTTCATCGCCCGGACCGCCCGGTCCAAATTGTCCGGAATATTTTCGATTCCCATAGCCTCCCGCTCGTCGTCGGTCAGCTTAAACACATTGCTGTCAGTCGAAGCCGGGGGCATTAATTCCCGTTTAATGCCATCCAAGCCCGCAGCCAGGCAAACCGCCAGCACCAGGTAAGGATTCGCTGAGGGATCTGGGTTTCTCAGTTCGATTCTGGTACCCGCTCCTCTGGCCGCCGGCACTCTGACCAGCGGGCTGCGGTTCTGCGCCGACCAGGCGATATAAACCGGCGCCTCATAGCCTGGTACCAGGCGCTTATAGGAATTGACGATCGGATTGGTGATCGCGGTCATACCCTTAGCGTGGTCCATGATCCCAGCGATAAAATGATAGGCGATTTTAGAAAGTCCATTGGGATCGCCAGGGTCCGCGAATACATTTTCGCCGTCCCGGCAAAGAGACATATTGATATGCATACCGGAACCCGCTTCGTTAAACAGAGGCTTGGGCATAAAGGTGGCGTGGAGCTTATGGCGCTCCGCAATAGATTTTACCGCCAGCTTAAAGGTCATTATATTATCGGCGGCAGTAAGCGCCTCGCTGTATTTAAAATCAATTTCGTGCTGCCCCGGAGCGCATTCATGATGGGAAGCCTCGATCTCAAAGCCCATATCCTCCAGAGTCAGGCAAATATCCCTCCGGGCGTCTTCCCCCCGGTCCACAGGGCCCAGCTCAAAATAGCTTCCGTGGTCGATAGTGGTGGTCGTGGGATACCCCTCATCGTCAGTCTGGAACAGGAAGAATTCGCACTCCGGACCCACGTTAAAGGTAAAGCCCATTTTAGCGGCTTCTGCCAGGATGCGGCGCAAAATGCTTCTGGGGTCGCCCTCAAAGGGAGCTCCGTCGGTTTTATGGACGTCGCAGATCAGGCGGGCTACCTTGCCGTGCTCCTGCTTCCAGGGATAGATCATAAAGCTGTCTAAATCCGGATACAGATACATATCGGATTCCTCAATCCGCACGAAGCCCTCAATAGAGGAGCCGTCAAACATGCATTTATTTGCCAGCGCCTTTTCCAGTTGGCTTTCCGTAATGGCTACATTCTTGCACTGTCCGAAAATATCAGTAAACTGCAAGCGCACAAAGCGGATATTCTGCTCCTTCACGATGCGTATGATTTCCTCTTTGGTAAATCGCGGCGTTTTTGCCATTTCTGCCATTCTGCTTTCCCCCACACGAAGTTTTGTAAGCCTTACAACGCGGCCCTCAAAAGAAAACGTTCCAACAGATGCTTGGAACGCTTAAGCCGGAAGGCTGACTTTCTTTGTAATACCGGTATTATTATACCATTTTTAAAATAGCGATTTCAAGGGATTCCAGGGGCCAAGGCTGAAAACGGAAATTTTTGGCGTTTTTCATAAGGAAGAAAATTTTTCGAAAGAAAATGTATTCATCTTCTAACAGAAATCCCTCTCCCCGCCAGATAGGTCTTAAGCTCCGGGATAGAGATTTCCCCAAAATGGAACAAGGAAGCCGCTAAAACCGCATCTGCCTTTCCCAGAGTGAACGCGTCATAAAAATGGGAAAGCCTTCCCGCGCCGCCGGAAGCGATCACCGGAATACCCACCCGTCGGGAAACCTCTCGGGTCAGGTCCAAATCGTAGCCCTCTTTCACGCCGTCGCAGTCCATGCTGGTCAGCAGAATCTCTCCCGCGCCCCGGCGTTCCGCTTCCACGGCCCATTCCACAGCATCGATTCCCATATTGATTCGTCCGCCGTTAATATAGACATCCCAGCCGCCTGTTTCACGGCGCTTGGCGTCAATGGCCACTACCACGCACTGGCTGCCGAACTTATACGCCGCCTCATTAATAATCTCCGGCCGCTTGATCGCCGCAGAATTGACAGAAACCTTATCCGCACCGGCCCGCAGGAGCTGAGTAAAGTCCTCCACCGTACGGATGCCTCCGCCTACGGTAAAGGGAATAAAGATTTTTTCAGCCACCCGGCTGACGATATCCAGCATAATGCCTCTGGCATCGGAGGAGGCGGTGATATCCAGCAGCACCAGTTCATCCGCGCCTTGCCGGTCGTAGGCGACCGCCGCTTCTACCGGATCGCCGGCATCCCGCAAATTCACAAAGCTGGTGCCCTTCACCACCCTGCCGTTTTTCACATCCAGGCACGGGATAATTCTTTTAGCATGCATTCAGCGTTCCTCCCCTCTGGTAATGGCCGCGAAGTTACGCAGCATATCTAAACCGGCGCTTCCGCTTTTTTCCGGATGGAATTGTGTGGCGAAAATATTTCCCTTCTGCACCGAAGCGTCAATGGAGACGCCGTAGCTCGTCCTCGATGAAACAATGGCCGGATCGTCGGCAGTCAAATAATAGGAGTGGACAAAATACACGTAAGGGTTTCCTGTGATCCCGGCAAACAGCCCGGTCCGGCTGGGGATCGTCAGATCGTTCCACCCCATATGGGGAATTTTCAGCCCCTCTCCAGCCGGAATTTTTGTGATTTTTCCTTTCAAAAGCCCCAGCCCCTTCGCCCCAGGGCTTTCCTCGCTGGCTTCAAACAAAAGCTGAAGCCCCAAGCAGATCCCCAAAAAGGGCTTTCCGCTATTGGCATAACCAATCACCGATTCCGTCAGGCCCGAAGCCTTCATGCAGTCCATCGCGTCAGCAAAGGAACCTACTCCGGGTAAAATCGCTCCATCCGCATTTTGCAAAACCTGTTTATCCTTGGTAATAACAGCGTCGCAGCCGATATAATGGAGCGCTTTTATTACGCTCTGCAGATTTCCAGCACCATAATCTATCACAGCGATCACAACAACCACGCCCTTTTGTTTGGATTAGAACCCTGTTAGGGTTACAGTTTATTGTATCATTTTCTTCGTTAAATGGCAAATTGCTTATCAAATGTTTTTCAAAAAACAGGGTATAATAAGGCAAGTCATTTCTTTATCAGGGAGGAGTTCCAATGTCTGTCCCTAGTTATTTAATCGAGCCTTTAAGCATTATCTGGAGAAACGGTCCGATTTCCGATCCTTCGCTTCTTACAAAGAGTTCCCCCAAGTTTCGTCACGCCGCTTCATCCTGGAAAAACCGTGGCTCTGGAAGCTCAAAAAGCAGCTCGGAAGCAGCTAAAAAAGCCCTAAATTCTGAAGCATAAATTTTATATGCCTTTTTACCTGAGCACGGCCATATTTTATTGCTTTCAAAATATAATTGTGATATAGTATAAAGAATCTGTATATCTGGGAGGAGTCAAAATGGATTATCTTGCGTTGTTTGGAATCGCCGTAGGCCTTTCCATGGACGCGTTTGCGGTTTCTTTGACCAATGGAGCGGTTACCAGAAATCTCAAGCTGAAACACGCGCTTGGCATCGCTTTAGCGTTTGGAGCTTTTCAGGCGGCCATGCCTACTATAGGCTGGCTGGTCGGAATCGCAGGAAGGGGTATCATCGAGTCGGTTGATCATTGGGTAGCGTTCATTTTATTGGGATATATCGGCGGCAAAATGGTTTATGACGCCGTAAAAGAGGCCAAAAGCCATGAACCAAAGGAATGCCGGGATCCTATCAGCTTTAAAATGCTGATGGTAATGGCGATAGCTACCAGTATCGACGCTTTGGCAACAGGAATAATCCTCCCCTCTGTCGTCGGAGCCTCTACCCTCCTGCTAATGCTGACTGCCGTAGGCCTGATTGGCCTGACAACCTTTATCATTTCTTTTGCCGGCGTTTACATAGGAAAAAAGTTTGGAGATCTCTTCTCCTCGAAAGCGGAATTATTAGGCGGCTTAGTGCTGATTATTATTGGCTGTAAAATTTTGATTGAGCATTTGTTCTTATCCTGAAGCTTTTATGAGTTGCTTTATAAGTCAACACACCTAAAACGTCTGAACGCAGAATGTGTTCGGACGTTTGTTTTTTCAAACCGCTCCCCAAAAACCTCTGAACTAGACTATGCAAAATAAAAGAGCCCTAATGCAAACCGCACTGATGCTCTTTCTGAGCTACACTACAAAAGAGATCCCAGCACAAGCGCAGACACAAAAGAAAAAGGCACCCCGCAAAGGCGAAGCGCATATTTGGTGATGCAGTCTGCCTCCGGGAAACGCGGACGAGCTAGATCCCCACAGAAAATGCGGGCCGTAGAATTTAAAAATAAAAAACCTACGGTAAGCAACTTGCTTACCGTAGGTTTGGTTTTACGCTACAAAAAGACGCCGCTGCCAAGGCGCGCCATCCTCATTCAAACAAAAGAAAAGAGTCCGAACGCGAATTGCGTCCAGACTCAGTCTGGGAAGCGTTGACAAAAAAGATACCCGTCATAAACGCGAGCGCAAAGCCGTAATAAAGCAAAAACCCCGAACGCGACTTGCGCGTCGAGGCTCTCGACTGGTGCGGATAACAGGACTTGAACCTGCATGAACTTGCATTCATATGGACCTGAACCATACGCGTCTGCCAATTCCGCCATATCCGCATATTTTATTTGTCAACCGTGGCGACAGTTATAGATTTTAGCATAAGGTTTCGGAATTGTCAACTACTTTTTTACAAATTTTAAAACATGTTGAGAAATCAGAGAAAATGTAAAAAAAGATTTAAGAAAATAGCTTTCTGTTGTGCGTTAAGAATAAAACCGGAAGCGTTTGAAGCGGTTATTTGATACTAAGCCTTCCAAGACTTAATTTTGAGACCCGCGGAATAAAAGCTTGCAAAAAAACATAGGATACCCTTGGAGGTGATCCTATGCTGAAAAAAGCAAAACCATACCTTATTTCAATCGCCATCGCTCTTGGCGTGGGCCTGCTCTCATCTTTTTTTACCAGAGACGCTATGACCAGGTTTGAAACGTTGAAGAAGCCTCCCCTGGCTCCTCCGGGAAGCGTATTCCCAATTGTATGGTCTGTGCTGTTCGTCTTGATGGGGATCAGCATCGTCTTATTTTTGAAATCAGGCGGCATCGACAAAAAGGCTGGCCTCTTATTATATACCGCCCAGCTGGTTGTCAATTTCTTCTGGACTATTTTTTTCTTCAATTTGGAGTGGCGCCTCTTCTCCTTCTTTTGGCTCTTGCTTTTGTTAGGACTGGTAATAGGAATGATCGTAAAATTCTCAAAGGATTCTAAACCCGCAGCTTATCTACAGATTCCCTATGCTTTATGGCTCCTTTTCGCGGGGTATCTCAATTTAGGGGTCTATCTATTAAACCGGGCATAAACTAATCCTGTCTGATAAAATCTGACATCATGAATTTATAAAGCTAAAACAGGCGAACCGTTTGGTCCGCCTGTCTATTTTTGCGGAAAATTTTTCTATAGGCAAGGGAGCCCATACGCTTCATACCGGACAGCGCTCCTTTCCTTCCTCCACATTCTTTTCCAGCCAGTCTTTTTCAGCCGAACGCTTCCCTTCCGGCTTATAAGGGTACCCTAAATAAAAATTTCATGGTATAATAAATGCCATAATAGTAGAAAACTTTTCAGAAAGGATCATATCCATGCGTGAAGAATTGCAGCGCACCGCGCTCCTTTTGGATGAACTCAGCCTTCAAAAAATACAGAGCAGCAAGGTGGCTGTATTCGGAATCGGCGGTGTCGGAAGCTACGTAGTGGAAGCCCTTGCCCGGGCGGGAATCGGTTCCTTTATCCTTGTGGACCACGACCTCGTTTCCATTTCCAACATTAATCGTCAGCTTATCGCCCTACACAGTACTGTGGGCAGACCTAAGGTAATTGTAGCTAAGGAACGCATTTTAGATGTCAATCCCAACGCCTCAGTAGAGGCCCGCCAGGAATTTTATCTTCCCGGACAGGACAACGGTTTTTTATCTGGATGCAGTTACATAGTAGATGCCATTGATACTGTCGCCTCTAAGCTTGCCTTGGTCGAGGCTGCCGAAAAAACAGGGCTACCCATTCTTAGCAGCATGGGCACCGGCAATAAACTGGATCCTTCCCGCTTCCAGATCGGGGACATCTACGATACCAGCGTTTGTCCCCTATGCCGGGTCATGCGCCGGGAGCTGCGGAAACGAGGGATTCCAAAGCTGAAGGTGCTGTATTCTTTAGAGGAGCCAATCAAGCCCAAGGCCTCACCAGAGCCTCTGGGAGAGGGCAAGCGGCAGGTACCCGGAAGCATTTCCTTTGTTCCCTCCTGCGCCGGCCTGCTGATCGCCGGGGAAGTCATTCGGGATCTGATTCAAAAGCCGGAATTAAAATAGAATAACCAGGCCTTTCGGTGGAAAGCTAGTCTTGAGGTGAACCAAATTGGAAAACAAAAACAGGAAGCCCCAAAAGGAAAAGACTCCCAAAAAGCTTTCTCAGATTCTTCCCCAGGAAGGAAAGGGAGAAATTTTATCCGACGTGAACGGAAGCTATACCGGTACTCCTATCGATTCCGTCCAGCCGGTTCAAGATGCCGACGACCTTTAAAATCTCTGAAAACAGAAATAAAATCGCCTGCCCGCGCATAGGTATCCTATGAAGTGCAGGTGATTTTTTTGTGGTCTAAATTTTTAAAATCTCCCAAAATAATCTTAACGGTCCTTTGTGCTTTTCTGATTCTGGCCGTATCGCTTCCAATCTCGTTCGGAAGCGATACCGTCATGGAGGTGACGGCACATCCGTCCAGCGCCAAACGTGATTTTATCCGTTACGCGGAATTTAATGTTCCCTATGAAGCGCTGGAAACCGCTATGCAGGCGGATATCGACAGCTATGGCTCGGAACGCCATATTAACTGGATCGAGCCGCTAGCCTATTTAGGAGCTAAATACGGAGGAAATTTTTCATCCTACAAGAAAAAAGACTTAGCCTCTATTCTGGAAAAGCTCAAAAACGGTGAAAACATGGATGACCTGGCTAAGGATATGAAATACTACCCTTATTATTATCAGGTCTATTCAGCTGTTTTAGGCGGCTTTTTAGGTGAATACCAAGTGACTGTCCAAGATCCGGAAGCTCCCTCTAAAACCGTCACAGAGACGAAATATGGACTGCAGGTTTATTCTCCCATCGCTAAAACCTTTCCTTTTCAGCATTATGATGATTTTGGAGCCTCCCGCTCCTATGGTTATCAACGAAACCATCTGGGCCACGACCTAATGGCCGCTACCGGCACTCCTGTAATCGCGGTGGAAAGCGGCACCGTAGAGGTGATGGGCTGGAATCAATACGGCGGCTGGCGCATCGGTATTCGGAGTTTTGATAAAAAGCGATATTACTACTATGCCCATCTGCGGCAAAACCGCCCTTACCAGGTTGATCTGACAGAGGGCAAGGTCGTTAACGCCGGAGACGTCATTGGTTATGTAGGCCGCACCGGATACAGCACCACCGAAAACGTCAATAACATCAACACCAGTCATCTTCATTTTGGTCTGGAACTGATTTTCGATGAAAGCCAGAAGGAATGTGACAATGAAATCTGGATTGATCTATACGCCATTACCAAGCTTTTGCAAAAGCATCAGAGCGAGACTTTTCGGGTGCCGGAAACCAAGGAGTTTTATTCCATATCCTCTGGGCAGGCAGCCTCCAGCAAGGTAACCGCCTCCCAAAATTCAGAGTCTTCAGCCTCCGGCTCCTCTTAGCGCCTGCCAAATGTCAAACGGAAAGCACACCCGAAAAAAGCCCTCCGCAGGCTGGCCTGCGGAGGGCTTTTGATCTCATTCTTAGAAATGCAATACCAGCGTCATTTCCGCTGGAACATGCTTTTTCCCGCACGGCACACAGGACAGGTCCAATCGGCGGGCAAATCCTCAAAGGGAATATCCGGATCGCTGTAAACATAACCGCAAATAGTGCAAATCCATTCCTCCGTTGATTTCTCCTCTACCCGCTCCGGCGGCTGATAGGTCGGAGCATTTTTCGGCGCCATTCCCTTGATCACCTTGTGATAATATTCGTAGGTCATCGGCTTGCCTGCGCTTCTCTCGCTTCCCGCCTCGATCGCTGCGAAAAAGACAGTATGGGTAGGCGTTTCTACCGTCTGGATCACCTTACAGAGCATCCAGCAACAAATATTTTCCTTCAGCACCGGCAGCCCTTCCTGAAGCATTTTATAACGGATATTTTTCAGCTTTTCCGTATTTCGCCCGGTAGTAAAGCCCAAAGCGCCGATCACCGCGCCGGAGGTATCTTCAGACAGCACGGAAACGGTAAAACGCTTATGCTTCATGATCTGCTGATGCGTATAATTATCGTGATGAATACTAACCGCTAAAATAACCGGTTCCGCAGTAACCTGAAAAACCGTGTTCGCAATACAGGCGGAAGGATAGCTCTCTCCTTCCACACCGATTGCGTAAAGACCATAGGAAAGAGACCACAGTATTTTTTCATTCATGGCTTGCACCCCGCTTTCTATAACTAAGCATAAATAAATTTCTTTTGATACAGCACTTGCCTAATACCATTTTTCCTTTACTCAAAGCGGTATTGAAACAGATATTCCAGTGCCGTCAACTATTCTGACCAGCTTTCGCCATCTATACCGTTATAATACCATCAAAAGCTTTTAGGCTTTGAATCGATTTATTTTTGACCAAACAGCACAGGCTTATCATAAACACCTTTGAACTTACGGCGCCTATTACGAGAAAAAATTAAAACAAACTGTTTTTTTATTTAAGGCCTCCGGCACGGATGAAATCAAAGCTTTCTGCCCTTAACCTTCTCCCAATATTGTCGATAGGCTTGTTCATTTTTATTCTCGCCAAAATGATAATATTCCACATTTTTTAAAACATCCGGCAAATATTGCTGATCCACCCAATGATTTTCAAAGTCATGGGCATATTGGTAGAACTGCCCCTTAACCGGATTGTCCTCCCCGTCGAAATGCTTATTCTGAAGCTGTCTTGGAATGGGGCCATATTTTCCTCTTCTGACATCCTCCATGGCCTCATTGATCGCATTATGAGCGGAATTTGATTTCGGCGCGATACTGACTAAAATTACTCCATCCGCCAGGCACAGACGGGCTTCCGGCAGTCCCACCTGAAACGCCGCGTCCACGCAGGCCTTGACAATGGGAATGATCTGGGGATAGGCGAGCCCCACATCCTCGCAGGCGGTGACCATCAAACGCCGGCAGACCGAGGGGAGGTCTCCCGCCTCCAGCAGACGCGCTAAATAATGGACCGCCGCGTCAGGATCGGAACCCCGCATGGATTTTTGGAAGGCAGAAAGCAGGTCGTAGTGCTCGTCCCCATCCTTGTCGTAGCGCAAGGCGCTTTTCTGAGTCAATTCCTTCGCGGTTTCCAAGGTGATTTTACGCACGCCATCCGCGGCAGGTGAGGAAAGAACGCACAGCTCTACGGAATTCATCGCCTTGCGGACGTCTCCGCCGCAGGCCAGGGCAATGTGGCCTACCACGCCGTCCTCAATTTGAAAGCCCTCCCCGCGTTCTTCCTCTAACAGAGAGAAGGCTCTTTCCACCGCTTTCGCCACCTCAGCTTTCTCCACGGTTTTAAATTCAAACACTGTGGACCGGCTTAAAATGGCGTTGTAAACGTAAAAATAGGGGTTTTCTGTGGTCGAGGCGATCAGAGTGATCTTCCCGTTTTCAATAAATTCCAGCAGGGTTTGCTGCTGCTTTTTATTAAAGTACTGGATCTCATCTAAATACAGCAAAATCCCATTTGGAGCCGTAAAGGTATTTTCCGCCTCGGTAAAAATCTCCCGCAGGTCTGCGGTTCCCGCCGTAGTCCCGTTGAGCTTTCGCAAGGCCCGGTTGGTCTGCCTGGCGATGATAGACGCCAAGGTGGTTTTGCCGACTCCTGATGGCCCGTAAAAAATCAAATTTGGAATTTCACCGGATTCAATGATCCGTCTCAGCGCTTTTCCAGGACCTAAAAGATGGCGCTGTCCTACCATGTCGTCAATGGTTTGCGGCCTTAAGCGGTCCGCTAATGGGGAAGCCATAATCATACTCCTTTTTGCTGGTTTCTGTTTGCGGGTATCGCTCTTTCTGCTGCTCCACAATTCCATATGTTCCCGCAGATCATAGGATATCGCCGCCCGGCAGACTCTCCGCCGCTCTATCGGCTTTTCTAAAATCTGATGACTGTGGTTTTCCATTTTTCGTCCTGCCTCGCCTGCCAGGACATATGCTTTCGGGCCCAAGCTTCCAGGCCGCCAAGACAAAATATGGAAAGAAACGGAAGGCGCCCGCCCTCCGTTTCTCAAGCTTCAGCTTAATATAAGGGATACTTTTCGCACAATGCGTTTACGCCCGCGCGCACCTTGTCCGCATTGCCCTCGAAATCCTGAATCACCAGGGAAATAAATTCGGCGATCTGATCCATGTCCGCCTCCTTCAGGCCCCTGGTAGTCACCGCGGGAGTACCGATTCTGACACCGCTGGTCACAAAGGGGCTTCTGGGCTCGTTGGGCACAGTATTCTTGTTCACAGTGATGTAAACCTCATCCAAACGATGCTCTAACTCCTTACCGGTAATCTCCTGACCTCTCAAATCCAAAAGCAGCAGGTGATTATCCGTACCGCCGGAAATCAGCTTCTGGCCCCGCTTCAAAAGGCCCTGGGCCAGAGCCTGGCAGTTCTTCACTACCTGCTCCCCATAAGCCTTAAACTCAGGCTTCAGGGCTTCTCCCAGACAAACCGCCTTAGCGGCGATGATATGCATCAGCGGACCGCCCTGAGTGCCGGGGAAAATGGCCTTGTCAATCTGCTTGGCGAATTCCTCCTTGCATAGGATCATGCCTCCTCTGGGGCCTCTCAGAGTCTTGTGAGTGGTAGTGGTTACAAAATGAGCGTAGGGTACCGGACTGGGATGAACCCCAGCCGCCACCAAGCCGGCAATATGAGCCATATCCACCATTAAATAAGCGCCGCAGGCATCGGCAATTTCCCGGAATCTTTTAAAATCAATAATTCTGGGATAGGCGGACGCGCCGCAGACGATCATCTTCGGCTTACATTCCATGGCGATTTCCATAACCCTGTCGTAATCGATCTGCTCGGTATCGGAAGCCACACCGTATTCCACAAAATTAAAATATTTGCCGGAGATATTAACCGGAGAGCCGTGGGTCAGATGGCCGCCTTCAGAAAGGTTCATGCCCATGATGGTATCCCCCGGGTTAAGCATCGCAAAATAAACCGCGATGTTCGCTTGAGCGCCGGAATGAGGCTGTACATTGGCGTGCTCCGCACCAAACAGCTTGCAGGCTCTCTGGCGGGCGATCTCCTCCACCACGTCCACGCATTGGCAGCCTCCGTAGTAACGCTTGCCCGGATAGCCTTCGGCATATTTGTTGGTAAGCACGCTGCCCATAGCCGCCATTACTGCCGGAGAAACGAGGTTCTCAGAGGCGATCAGCTCCAGGTTGCGGCGCTGTCTCTTCAGCTCTTCGTTCATAGCGGCCCCGACCTCGCTATCGAAAGACGCGATAAACGCTAAATTTTCATCTGCGTAATGATTCATCCTTTAACCACTCCTACATTCCACATAATATGAAAAAAGTATACACGTTTTTTGCGGAAATAGCAAGTTAGACAGCAGATAAAAATGAAAAGTTCTTTTTCTCTGCTTGAATTCCGTGTGATCTGATTTTCCGATTTCCATAATCGGTTTTTGCCGAAACGCCTTGTTTTTGATGTTTTTTTGTTATACACTATGGTTATACGAGCCATAGGAGGTTTATTTTATGACGAACAAAGAACGGGCATCTCTGGCGGTAGCTGCGTTAAAAAAGGAATATCCGGACTCAATCTGTTCTCTCACCTACCGTGATCCTCTCCAGCTGCTGATTTCCACCCGGCTTGCCGCCCAATGCACCGATTTAAGGGTAAATATGGTAACACCGAAGCTGTTTTCCGATTTTCCGGACGTCTGCGCTTTTGCTGACGCTGATATTTCTGCGGTGGAAGAGGACATCCGCACCTGCGGCCTATATAAAACAAAGGCCAGAGATATTATCGCGATGTGCCAAATGCTGCGGGATGAATTTGGCGGAAAGGTTCCGGACACCTTAGAGGAGCTGACTCGTCTGCCCGGTATCGGCAGAAAGACCGCCAATCTGGTGTTGGGCGATATTTTTCATAAGCCTGCCGTGGTGGTGGATACTCACTGCATACGGCTGACGCGCCGCCTTGGCTTTCATAATTTAAAGGATCCATACAAAATCGAGATGATTTTAAAGGACGCCCTCGATCCTAAGGAATCTAATGATTTTTGTCACCGCCTGGTACTTCACGGCAGGGCTGTGTGCGATGCCAGAAAACCAAAATGCGAGCAGTGCTGCATGAAAGAATTTTGCGAAACTTATTTAGAAAATGAAAAAAACAGTTGAAATCTGTGTAAGGTAGTGCTATAATATTTTTTGTTCGCTGGAAACTTCAGTGAACAATTCGGGGGCGTAGCTCAGCTGGGAGAGCGTACGGTTCGCATCCGTAAGGTCGAGAGTTCGATCCTCTTCGTCTCCACCATAACAAATCAATCCGAACCTTATGCCGGTTGGCGGTGGGTTCGGATTGATTGTTTTTTTATGATATATTATAATTTTAAGGCAATATTGATTAGATTGCTTTATCTCGGTGCGGGGGGCGGAAAACATATAAAAGTTTTCCGCCCCCGATTTAATTATCCATAACTCCATTAATCTTTGCGATCTACAATAGCGCAGCCAGGGCTGCCTGGCCGTTAAGCGCAAAAAGCCCAGACGCTGTGAATCAGCATCTGGGCTTTTATCTATATGTTTAAGTATGCGCTTTCCACAGACATTCTGTTACGTTCATTTCGGTAAATACCGCCTGAAAGGACCCTTTCCCCGGCGAGCAAGCCATCAGTCCAAAGTGAACCTCTCCGCTTCCTTCCTCCAAATGGAAAATACGCATTTGGTGAAAACGGATTCCATCAAAGGAATTTTCAAAGCAAAAATCGCTTTCCCTGCGGCTCAAACGGTAATACACACTGGTAACAGCGGAAGAGATCTCCGATGTGGCCCAATCGGAGTAGCCCCGGTTGGTTACCACGCTTCCAAGCCAGGACTCTTTTGCATCATGATACTCAATACAAGCCTTGGCCCAGCTGCCGCTGTTTTGATAAATTGCCAAACCGCATTGATCAAACAGGGTGCTGCTTTGAAAGCTGGCTTTGACGGTAAAAGAGAAATACGGTTCTTTCGTGCTGTTTAACAATACATGGGCGTTGTCGTTCTGAAATCCGTAATAAGTCCTCTGCCAAAAATCAGAGCCCGGATCAGTGGTAATGATTACCCGATCCGGCTGAATTTCATACCGCCTTGGCTCTGAAAACCATCTGGCTTTTTCCGGCTGAAACTGAAACATGTCATTTCCCTCCTGAATCTTATTTAAAATACTGATAAACCTGGCATTTAATCATACCGTTATAAAGCTTTCGCCGTTTATCGGCCATTCTGCCAAAATACTGCTCAAACTGTTCTTCCGGGCTGATTACTGTGTAGCTCCATCCCCTTTTCCGCTGAAGCTTCTGTCCCATCACCCGGTAAAGCTCTTGAGCCGCCTGTTGATCCAACAAACGTTCACCATAGGGCGGATTACAGATAACCGCGCCTCTTTCCCCCGCAAGCTCCAATTCCCGAATGTCCCGGCGCTCAAAACGGAGCTTGCCGGACACGCCCGCCTTTGCGGCGTTTTCCCTCGCGATCGCCAGGGCATTCTCGTCGATATCATATCCAAAACCTGTAAAAGCAGCCTCCCTTTGAATCAGGTCCTGGGCCCTTTCCCGCTCTTTCCGCCACACCTGTGCAGGAATCTGCTCCCACCGCTCCGCCGCAAACCGTCTCCGCAGTCCCGGCGCCAGATGCATAGCGTACATGGCTCCCTCCACCAGGATGGTTCCGGAGCCGCAAAAAGGATCAAACAGGATACTGTCGCGATAAACCCGGGAAAGCTTAACCATTGCCGCCGCAAGGGTTTCCTTAATGGGCGCTTCTGTGGCGTTCGCCCGGTAGCCGCGCTTATGAAGTCCAATTCCTGAAGTATCCAGCATGACAGAAACCCGATCCTTTAAAATCAAAAACTGGATCTGCCTGGCAAAACCAGTTTCTTCAAACCAGGAAATCCGATACTTCTGCCTCAGCCGTTCCACTACCGCCTTTTTAACGATAGCCTGACAATCCGGGACACTTTTCAGCTGGGAATCCAAGCTTCTTCCCTTGACCGGAAAGCTGTCCTGTCTGCCAATCCACAGCTCCCAGGGCAGAGATTTTACTTGCTGAAACAGCTCCTCAAAGGTTTTAGCCTCAAAGGCCCCCATTTGAATCAAAATGCGTTCACCGTACCGGCAGTTTATATTAGCCCGGGCCAGAATCTCTGGGCCGCCCTGAAACACTACCCTTCCGTTTTGAGGCCGTATATTCTGCGCCTCCAAATACAGAAGCTCGTCCTTTACCAAGCCCTCCAGCCCCAGCAGGCAAGGGCATACCATCGTGATTTCCATGAATCAATCCTCTTCCTACAAAGTTATAGCCGCCGGCACAAACTGCGGTCTCATAAGCCTTATCAGGCTCTGCCGCCAGCAAACGCTTCATTCGAACAAAGCCTACCGATTTTTCGTCTGCGCTACGGTTTTCACAGCTTTTCAGCCTATGACTACTAAACGCCGGCTTTCCACAGCAGGTCCATTCCTCACCCTACGGCTTGATTTTTCCGAAGCCTCAAGTGAAAGCCCTCTGAGGGCTGGTTTGCCTGCAAAGCCGGCACGCATAATAACAAGGCTGCGGCCAAACCGGCAGAGGCCGGATGGCCGCAGCCACCTTGTCATTTTCTAATACTTGCTAGTTTCTCTGAATTTTTATTATATCAGTTCTTTCCAGGCCCTGCAAGCCTTATTCCTCCGCAGGCTCCAGAAGTCCGTAAGTGCCGTCCTTTCTTACATAAACCACATTTACGTCTCCAGTCTCCATATTTTGAAACATAAAAAACTGATGGCCTATCATATTCATCTGTAAAATCGCTTCCTCCACCAGCAGAGGCTTCAAAGCGAAGTGCTTGATCCGCTCAATTTTGTAATCGCCCTCAGCTTCCTCCTCGGCGGAAGCTTCCTCTGTCTCTTGAGCCAAAAACTCATCGATGGCTCCCACCGCGCGGATTTTCTTTTCCAGCTTACACTTATTTTTACGAATTTGACGGCCCAGGGCATTGACCACTTCATCCAGAGCGTCGTTCATTTCCGGAGCGGTTTGCTCGGAGCGGTACACCATACCATCCGCGGTGCGAATCGTCACCTCTACGGTCTGCCTGCGTTTCTCCACGGTGACCGTAACGCTGGCTGAAGCGTCCTCACCGAACATGCGGCCGAATTTTTTCAGCTTCTTTTCCACCCGCTCCTTAAAATTATCGCGTAAAGATACTTTTCTTCCTGTTATGGTGATCTTCATGCTTCCTGTCCTCCTTTAAATTAAGCTTGCAACGATTAGTAAAATGAAATCTCTAGGGTTAATCGCTATTTTTATTATACCATGACCAGCAAATTATTTAAAGGATTTCACAAAAAATTTATAATTTTAGTACAGTTTGTACAACATTTGTTTTATTTTCTTTCATAAACGATTTTTCCACCGCAAATTACCATTTCAGGCTTGTTCATCAAGTCCAGCGGATCTCCTTGATATACCACGAAATCGGCATCCTTCCCCTCTTTGATGGAGCCCACCCGCTTGTCCAGTCCGCAGATCCTGGCTGGAGTAATCGTAATCGCCTCCAAAGCCTGCTCCCGATCCATTCCCTCCCGCACAGCCAGAGCGGCGCACAGCGGCAAATATTGAATCGGAGTCTCGGGGTGGTCGGTAATGATCGCAGTAGGGATTCCAGCCCTTGCCAGTATTCCTGGGGACCGGGGCGTCATATTCTTCAGCTCTGGTTTGCAGCGGTCCCCCAGAAATGGTCCGGACAGCACCTGCACCCGATCTTGTAGAAGCTCCCGGGTGATCAGATGCCCCTCAGTGCCGTGAACTAAAACATAATCCAGATTAAATTCCTTAGCGATACGAATCGCGGTAAAAATATCATCCGCCCGGTGCGCATGAAAGTGCGCCTGGATCTTGCGTTCCAGCAGCGGCGCCAGCGCCTCGCATCCGGCGTCGTATTCCGGCGGATCATAATCTCCCTCCGAAGACTGGTCAGCCTTTATTTGATCCTCTAAATAGCGTTTTGCCTTTGAAAGCTGCTCCCGAATCACTGCGGCGGTTGCCATTCTGGTGGTGGGGGACTGATTTTTACTATGATAAACCGACTTAGGATTTTCTCCTAATGCAAATTTAATCGCCATAGGCTCTTTTAAAACCATATCGTCGATCCGCCAGCCATAGGTTTTCATTGCCAGCATTTGTCCCGCGACCGGATTTGCGCTGCCGGGTCCTGTCACCACAGTGGTAATTCCACCCTCCAGCGCCTCGGTAAAGCACCGGTCCATAGGATTAACGGCGTCCAGCGCCCTTAGCTGGGGCGTCAGCGGTTCGGTTTCCTCGTTGCCGTCATCTCCCTCGAAGGTGATGGCATCCTCAAACATTCCCAGATGGGTGTGGGCGTCTATAAAGCCGGGATACACATCTTGATCCTTCAGATCCACTATTTTTTCATCATCCAAGGTGAAATCGGACATCTCCCCGATCTCCGCGATTTTTCCATTGACGATATGGAGATATCCGCTTTCATAGTTTGAGCCCTCCATGGTGTGGATTTTTCCATTAATAAAATACATAGCGTTCCTCCTCGTGGATTTCCATACAAAAAGGCGAACACAAAGCTGTGCTCGCCCATTTCTTTATTTTTGCTGTCCGGAGCCGCGGCGGGAAAAGCCTCCCCGCTTATTTTCCGTCACCCGCTTCAAATCGGACATCTTTTCATCGCTGGCCTGCTTGAATCTGGACATCATGTCCTCAAAGCTGGCAGGCTCGCTGGACCTGCCTCGGCTGCCCTGCCATTCAAAGGAACCGGGCCGTCCGGGGCTTACAGAACGAGCGGGAGCGGAACTGCGCTGCTGGGGGCGCGGAGCCGGATCCATGGCTTTTTTCATGGAAAGGCTGACCTTGCCGTCTTCGCTGATGCTGAGCACCTTGACCTTGACCGTTTGGTTCTCCGTTACAAAGTCGCGGATTTCCTTTACAAACGTAGGGGCGACCTCTGAAATATGTACCATACCAGTTTTTCCGCCGGGAAGCTCGATAAACGCGCCAAATTTTGTAATGCCGGTAACCTTGCCTTCCAAAACCATTCCTACCTCAAGCTGCATATAGAACTGTTTTCCTCCCTTGATTTTCGATGTCCCTAAACATCAATTCCCTGCAATATTAATAAACACACGCTCTCCCGGATTAGCCAAATCAAGATCTCCTCTGGCAATACGCTCTATGTACTCCTGGTTCCCGTCCTTGGAATTCAAAACATCCCGAAGCTGGTCGTTTTGAAGCTCCTGGACCTTGATCGCCTGATTTAGGTCATCCAACGCCTTCCGCTTTTCGCTGATCTGCATCTGCTGGTTGACCAGCATCACAGCGACATAACAGATAAAGACAAAAACTGCCAAGCGGAGAAAGAAACTCTTTTTAGCTTTTTTGGTTTTTACTTCCTGCATGTTTCTTCCTTCCCTTCTTTTTGGCGTCCTTTTGCTTTCCACGTTTCTTTTTAGGAGAATGTTTATTTAAAGTATACACTATTCTGCGCCTGCGTTTCAAGCTATTTTTTGATTTTACCGCAATTTTTTTCGCAAAACCAAGAGCTTTTTTGAATACTTTTTCAAATTTTTTCCAAATCCAGCAAACCGCCCTCCAAACCGACTTCAAAACATGACGCTTGATCCAGGAAAAGATCCGCTGCAGCACCTTTACTACCAGCCTGCTGATAAAGAGCGTGGCCTGCCCCAAGGTCAGGTGATACAGGCACCAGCCGATCAGTTCTCCCGCCAGAAGATAAAACCGCATTTGTCCCTGGTTTGCCGCCAGAAGAAACAGAAAGGTCGCAACGCCGCTGCTGAAAAAATAAAAGAGGTCCCAGAAAAAGGTCTGCCGCTTTCCCTGCGCAGTCAGGTAGCGGATAATCCGGAACACATCATAATAGGCTCCCAGAAGCACGCCCAGCAGCCCGGCGTATAAAAACAGCTCCCATTGGCCCGCCACTGTAATCTCCAAAAGGTCACATCCTTACCGGAACAGCTTGGAAAAAAAAGAGCCGTTGCTGGAACGGTTTTCCGTATAGGTCAAGGAGGCAATTTCTCCATCCAGCGTCAGCTCCCCCGTTTCTAAGCTCAGTTTATTGATGTGGAGCCCTTCCCCTTTAATCATCAGCTCTCCTACAGCGGTATAGGCTACCACGGTCTGCTCATCAAAGCTGTCCACATCCTCCACTCCGGATACCACCAGCTTTTTCCTGTCCTCTAAAATCAAATTGTGGGGCATTCCGGATTTTTTCTCTATTTTTAATTCTGCCATCCTTTTTCCCTCCTATTGAAATCATAATGATACTTATGATTTTCAACGCCCCATTATGCAAAGCCCTGGGATTCCAAAGCCTCTCTAAATCATAAAAAGGATTTTTAAAATTTTTCTTTTGTCAAAACAGGAAATACGCTCCATCATCTGCTGAAGCAATGGGGCTTTCAGCGTCATAAATGGCAAAATTACTCTGAATAAAAGGATTTTGTCAAAATAGTTTTTTCCCCGTGTGGAACAGTAAGCATGTACCGATTTTCTCGTAAAACCGGCCACAGAAAGGAGAAAATTATGAAAAAATTTATCAAAGGCATTACCATCGCCCTGGCTGTGGTTCTGTGCGGCCTTCTGGGCGTTGGAGCCTATTTGGCGAACTCATTGCCTGATAATTATAAGGTGACCCAAAACAGCGGCATACAGACCCATAACATGATTCCGGTCACCGCGAAAACAGAAAATAATCAGACACTGGTCGAAGCGGGAATTCTAAATCATCCTGACGAAACCTATCAGGCAGACCTGATGCTGCTGGACGCTATTCCCATTAAAACCGTAGACGTTGAGGTGGTGGAAGAAACCCAGGTGATCCCCTGCGGCACCCCCTTCGGCGTCAAGATTTTTACCCAGGGCGTGGTGGTAGTCGGGATGTCTGATTTAAAGTCAAACGGAAAAACAGTGAATCCCGCCCGTTCCGCCGGATTAAAAATCGGCGACGTGATTACCAGTATCAACGGCATCCAAGTGAATACCAATGAGGAGGTCGCGGCTATCATAGAGAAGAGCGGCGGCGTTTCTTTGAGCCTGTCGGTGCTGCGGTCTAACATGAGCTTTGAGGTCCAAATCACCCCTGTGAAAGCTGACGACGGCGTCTCTTACAAGGCCGGGCTTTGGGTTCGAGACTCCTCCGCCGGCATCGGAACGCTCACCTTTTACAACCCTGAGGAGCACTCCTTTGCCGGGCTGGGCCATGGAATCTGCGACATTGACACAGGCGACCTGATGCCTCTGCTGAGCGGCGATATTGTTTCCGCCAACATCAGCGGTATCGTAAAGGGTGAAAAGGGCACGCCCGGAGAACTGCGTGGTTATTTCAGCAATAACCACGCAATCGGCAATCTCTCAGCGAATATTCAGACCGGCGTTTACGGAACCATGGATCAGTGTCCCGCTTCCAACGAGCCCATGACTGTGGCTATGAAGCAGCAGGTAGTTCCTGGAAAGGCTCAAATTCTTACAACCATCCAGGGCAACGAACCGCAATATTATGATATCGAAATCGAAAGCGTAAATTATAACGAGGATGTACCCACTAAAAATATGATTGTAAAAATCACGGACCCTGAACTTTTGGAAAAAACCGGCGGCATTGTTCAGGGAATGAGCGGCAGCCCTATCATTCAGAATGGCATGCTGGTGGGAGCCGTCACCCATGTTTTCGTCAATGAACCGGAAAAAGGCTATGGGATTTTTGCGGAAAACATGCTGGAAAACTCCTACGAATTGGTAAATTCCCAAAAATTGGCATCTTAAATTAATTTTAAATATCGCATTATTACTGGGTTTTATGCTATTATCTTCCCCCTGCCCGCAAAATTTTTTCAAAAAAGTATTGCCATTTTTACCAATATATGGTAATCTTATGACAGAGAAAAAAATATAGGGGGATTTCAAAATGGAAAATCATGTAAAAATGCTGATTACCGAACAAGCTGCCGAATTTCATCGAGAGGACGCCAAGATCCTCAACGATTATGGTTTTGACCTTCACTTCTGCCAAAAGGATGGCATCCAGGTATTAAACGCGATCAACGAAGTGAATCCTGATGTAGTGGTATTGGATTTATTCATGCCCAGCATGGATGGAATCGGCGTGGTTGCCTCCGCTATGGAGAAGCCTGGCAAGCATCCGATGTTTATTGTTCTCTCTAATTTTGACAGCTCTGTGCTGGAAAAAGAGGTCATGAGCGCCGGCGCCTCCTATTTCGTGTTAAGGCCCTACAACGTCAAGGAGCTCGCCTCAAGGATTCTCCATTTAAAAGGCTCCTGCCAGCCTTCCGCCGGCGGCAAGCCTGTGGCTTCCCATTCCATACAGGGTCAAAGCATCGAAATTCAGGTGACCGATATTCTTCATCAAATCGGAGTTCCAGCTCATATCAAGGGTTATCACTATCTTAGAGACTCCATTTTGATGTCCATTGAAAATCCTGAAATCATCAACGCTGTCACAAAACAGCTTTATCCTGCTGTGGCAAAGAAATATGAAACCACCTCATCCAGAGTGGAAAGGGCGATCCGTCATGCCATCGAAGTGGCTTGGGACCGCGGCGACGTGGATATTTTAAACTCCTATTTCGGCTATACCATCCACACCAGCCGCGGAAAGCCCACCAACAGCGAATTCATCGCCATGATTTCCGACAAGCTTCGTTTGGAGATGAAAAGCGCCTCCTAACCAGATTTCCCTTTTGAAAAAAAGCTTCTTTGCCCTGATCCGACACGGTTCGACACCTGGGGCAAAGAAGTTTTTTATTTATTTGATTAGAGCAGGAAAAAAGCGGGAAAACTGAGTATGGACTATTTTTCATAGACAAGCATATTAATGTAACAGGACTGTTACTTTAAGGAGGACCCTAAATGCAAAAGTTATGGACGATTTGTCTGTCTCTCATGATGGGCATATCCTTTGTGGCTTCTTACCCGGCCGCCCTTGTAGAAGCGCCGGCTATGAAAACGCCCGATGAAAGCCTGGAAGCTATAAAAGCTAAGGCTTTTATGGATCCGCTGGACCAGCTCGTCCAATCGTTTCCCGACGATTTCAATACCTGTACCCAGCCGCAGGAGACTGCGCAGCCGTCTTCCTCTGAGCCGGATGCTCCTGCTTCCGAAGCCTCCTCACCTGATTCCAGCAGTCAAGAGGCCGCGTCTTCCGAGCCGGCTGAGCCTGCGGAAGCCTCCGGCGATCCCTCAGAGCCCGCTATACCCGCTAATTCCGACAACGCTATAGAGCTTTCGGAATTTTATATCCCGGAAATTCCATTGTCCCAGGAGCTGCAGGCTTACACTTACCAGCAGTGTCAGGAAAAGCAGGTCAGTTACGAACTGGTTTTGGCCATGATGTACCACGAAAGCAACTATGATCCCTCCGCAGTGAGGTATTATGAGGATGGCTCTTCTGACAGCGGGATTATGCAGATTAACAGCATCAATTCTAAATCCTTATATGAGCTTTATGGGATCACTGATCTTCAGGATCCTTATGAAAATATTTTGGCAGGCGTCAGTATTATTTCCGGCTTTGTCCATCAATACGGCGAACATGACGGCCTGATGGCCTATAATATGGGCGTGGGCGGCTATCAAAACGCCATTGCCAACGGAACCTATACCACCACCTACGCTCAAAACATCATGGCAACCAAAAGTGAAATCGAAGGCCTGCGGCAAAACGCCTGATCTCTCTTGAAAACCCGCTCTGCATCCTCTATAATAAAAGCATTACAAAATATGGAGGATTTTATGAGACTGGATAAATATTTAAAGGTCAGCCGTTTAATTAAGCGGCGTACTGTGGCCAACGAGGCCTGCGATGCCAGCAGAGTGCTGGTCAACGGAAAGCCTGCCCGGGCTTCCTACGATGTGAAGGTTGGCGATGTTTTGGAAATTCAGATGGGTAGCCATCCGTTAAAAGCGGAGGTACTGGATGTAACGGAATACGCCAAAAAGGAAACCGCCTCTCAGCTTTACCGATTGCTGTAAAAGAAGCCCGCCGGCAAATGCCGGCGGGCTTCTTTTAATTAATTTTTTATCAAACAGCCTTCAAGATTTTACAAAGCAGCCGCTTTCTGATTAGCTGCCGGTAACAAAGGGCAAGCTGTGAAAATGAAGACAGCTGTTTTTATTTAATAGGTTCTTCTACCTGCTCGCCGCAGCCACAGCCGCAATAGTCCTCATCGTCAGCATCAGAGCAGCAACCGCAGTCGCACTCTAAATCGTCGAAGTCGAACTCCAAGGATTCGCCGCAGTTAGGGCACTGAATACCGCCCTTCAGCAAAACATCCTCGGAAACGCAGATAGTTTCATTACAGGTGGGACAGGTGACCTCATAATATTCCTCATCCTCGCCGTCATCTTCATCCTCATCGTAGAAGTCCTGCTCCAGATAATACAAGTCCTCGTCTACCTCATCCAGCTGGTTGCCCATATCGTTCATGCTTTCCTCTAAGTCGGAAACCGTCAGGGCCATATCGTCTAACAGGCCGATGATCGCATTGATAACCTTGACCTCTTTTTCGTCAGCGTTCAGCTCCAACCCTTCTACAAGACCTTTGATGTACGCGGTTTTTTCTGTTAAAGTCATACCTGTACCTCCTTAAAATTCGTTTTGTTCGTTTCTGAATTGATTGGGCTTCCTTTCTTTCCGCTTCCTTCACAATCCACTTCCAAAAACAGGAAACCGCCAATGAATAGTATTGGTTAAGCGCGCTCCATATATTCGCCGGTACGGGTATCTACGCGGATCATTTCCCCTTCGTCGATAAACAACGGAACCTTGATCTCCGCGCCGGTTTCCAAAGTGGCAGGCTTAGTGGCGTTGGTAGCGGTATCCCCCTTAAAGCCGGGATCCGTCTTGGTCACCTGAAGCTCCACAAAGAACGGGGGCTCCACGCCGAACACGCTGCCCTTATAAGAAAGCACCTTGCACTCCATATTTTCTTTCACAAATTTAAAGTTGTCACCCAGCACGCTTTTGTTGATTGGCAGCTGCTCATAAGACTCCAAATCCATGAAATAATACAGATCTCCGTCGTTGTACAGATACTGCATATCCTTTCTGTCGATAAAGGCGGTGGGATATTTGTCGTTGGGATTGAAGGTCTTTTCCACCACGCTGCCGGTAATCACGTTTCTGATTTTGGTGCGGACAAAAGCCGCTCCCTTTCCGGGTTTAACATGCTGGAATTCTATAATCGAATATACATTCCCATCCATTTCAAAGGTAATGCCGTTTCTGAAATCACCTGCTGATACCATATATGATCCTCCAATACAAAATTATCTAATATAGAGTTTATCCTAAATCACCGTATTTTTCAAGTTTTTTCTCACAAATTATAAAAGAATCAACTCTTTTGATGATTTCGTAAAATTCTGATACCCGTTTTCTGTAATTACCACCATATCCTCGATCCTTACGCCAAACCGGTCCGGCAGATAAATTCCGGGCTCAACAGTCATCACTACGCCCGGCTCCAGGATATCCGGGCTGGACGGACCGCATCTGGGCTCCTCGTGGATTTCCAGACCTACGGAATGACCGGTTGCGTGGCCGAAGCAGCGCCCATAGCCCGCTTGCGTGATTAAATCTCTGGCCGCGGCGTCCACCTCCTTACAGGACTTTCCAGGGCCAATCGCGGCCAAGGCGGCCAGCTGAGCCTTTAGGACCGTCTCATATACCTGTTTTTGTTCATCCGTCACCTGGCCGAGAGCCACTGTTCTCGTCATGTCGCTGCAATAATGGTGATAGACGGCACCAATATCCATTGTGATAAAATCGCCTTTTTCAACGGGCTTTTCCTCAGGCACGCCGTGAGGCAAGGAGCCGTTCTTTCCGGAAACTACGATCAAATCAAAGGAAACGCTTTCCGCGCCGTTTCTCCTCATAAAAAATTCGATTTCCAGCGCCAGCTCCCGTTCCGTGATTCCTTCCTTGATTTTAGCAAGGATGTGGGAAAAAGCGGCGTCGGTAATTTCTTGGGCTGTGTTCATCTCCCGAAGCTCCCCCGGCTCCTTGATCCGGCGCATTTGGTGCAGAAGCCGGTCTAAGGTTCGATCCTTAACCACCCTAGCCCCAGCCGCATGGAAAATCGTTTCCATCTGCTGGGCAGAGGACAAGGAAATCCCCTCATACTCTAATAAAATGCCCTTGAGCCCTTCCTGACGGGCAAGCTCCTTCAGCGTCTCCCCGATTTTGGAAAACTCCACCACCTTGCAATGGGAAACCTGCTTGCAGGCAGCCTCATAATAACGGAAGTCCACAATAAAATAGGCTTCCCGCCGGGTGACCAGCACGTAGCCCGCCGAGGTTTCCATCCCGGTGAGATACAAACGGTTTGCCGGAGATGTGATCAACGCGCCGTCTACGGCCTGCTCTCCCACCGCCTCCGGCAAAAGCGACATTAGCCGCTCTGTTCTTTCCGCCATAACCGCCGCCTCCTTGTATTATAGAGTAGTAGTGATTAGAGCCCCTCTCCAAGGGCTGTATGCTACACTGTAAGGGATGTTGTGGATT